>OLFY01000333.1_pt1 | contig 74544 bp, 65 predicted proteins | sample 1605611 | NCBI WGS metagenome assembly OLFY01 (sample SAMEA3888923, study PRJEB22519) | human gut metagenome | biome: human gut; feature: human-associated habitat; material: faeces | place: Denmark | collected 2011 | reverse complement strand
ACGTCGGGGCGGCCGTTTTCGGCAATAAACCGATCGTTGAGCACATCTTTCATATCCCCTGCATAAAAAACGGTATTATCGATGCCGTTGAGCGCCGAATTGACCTTCGCATCTTCGATCGCCTCGGGCACGTACTCGACGCCCACCACCTTGCGGCAGCGCCGTGCGACGAAATTGGCGATCGTACCGGTCCCCGTATAGAGGTCGTACACCACCTCGCCGCCGCCCAACTCCGCAAATTCGCGGGCCACCCGGTACAGCTCGTACGCCTGCGCCGAGTTGGTCTGGTAAAACGACTTGGGGCCGATCTTAAAACGCAGTCCCTCCATCTCCTCGAAGATGTGATCGCGCCCCTTGTAGCATTGGATATCCAGGTCGCCGATCGTGTCGTTGAACTTCGTGTTGACCACGTACATCAGCGAGGTAATCTCAGGGAAACGGAGGGCCAGGTGCTCCATCAGCGCCCCGATCCGTTCGCGGTCATCCCCGCCGAAGATGACGATCACCATCACTTCGCCCGTCGAAGAGGTGCGCACGATGAGGTTGCGCATCAACCCGGCGTGCTCGCGGGGGTTGTAAAACGAATAGCCGCCGGCAATGCAGAACTCGCGCACAGCCATGCGGATCGGGTTCGACGGATCGGCCTGCAGCCAGCATTTGCGGATGTCGAGCACCTTGTCGAACATATTGGGAATATGGAAGCCCAGCGCTTCGTTGTCGGTAAACTCGGTTCCCGAAGCCACCTCCTCGTCGGTCAGCCAGCGTTTACTGGAGAAGGTGAATTCCAATTTGTTACGATAGAAAAAAGTCTTTTCTGAGCCGATAATCGGACTGACCGCAGGCAGGTCGACCTTACCGATGCGGGCGAGCTGGTCCGTCACCTGTTCCTGTTTGAAACGCAACTGCTCCTCGTAAGGCAAATGCTGCCATTTGCAGCCGCCGCAGACGCCGTAATGCTCACACACGGGATCGACCCGCATCGGCGATTTTTTGACGAAACGCACGATATACCCCTCCATGAAGCGACGCCGTTTGCTGCGGACCTGTACGTCGACCACGTCGCCCGGCACGGCCATCGGCACGAAGACCACTACGTCGTTATAGCGTCCCAGCGCCTTCCCTTCAGCCGCCACCGAAACGATCTCCAACGATTCGATAAGCGGGTAATTTGCCTTTTTTCTTGCCACTTTTCCTGTGTATTATTTCCGGCAAAGATAGTAATAGCTATCTTTGTATGAAATTCTCTTGCTGCCTTCGCCGCAAAAAGAGGATGCAAACGAACGAATAACACACACGAGATATGATAAAAATCGGAGTACTGCCGTTCAACCCGTTCCAGGAGAACACGATCGTCGTATCGGACGAGACCGGCGAATGCATCATTGTCGATGCGGGCAACTACAATGCACAGGAGAACGCCGCACTGTCGAAATACATCAGCGACAACGGACTGAAACCGGTTATGGCCGTCAATACGCACGGTCACGTAGACCATATGCTCGGGGTGAACCACGTCAAGGAGACCTACCACATTCCGTTCGCAATACACGGCAAGGACAAGTTCCTGATCGAGTCGGCTCCGACGCACGGTGCGATCTACGGTTTCCAGGTCGACAAGGTTCCGACGGTGGATATCGACCTCGAAGGGCAAAAAGAGCTGAAATTCGGCAACACGACGTTCCGGATCATCGAAACCCCGGGACATACCCCGGGACATATCGCGCTGTACAATCCCGAAAACAAACTGCTGCTGACCGGGGACACGCTTTTCCGCGAAAGCATCGGCCGGACCGACCTGCCGGGCGGCGATTACAGCTGGATCATGCGCAGCATCCTCGACAAACTGATTCCGCTGGGGGACGAGGTACGCTTCTACCCTGGACACGGCATGGAAAGCACCATCGGGCACGAAACGCTCTACAACCCGTTCGTCACCGAAGTGCTCAACAACGAGATCAACTACAAGTAAAACCATGCGAATAGACATCATAACCGTCGTTCCCGAACTGCTCGTATCGCCGCTGAACGAATCGATCCTCAAGCGGGCACAACAGAAAGGGCTGGTGGAAATCGCCGTGCACAACCTGCGCGACTACACGTTCGACCGGTACCGGCAGGTGGACGACTACCCTTTCGGCGGCGAAGCAGGCATGGTGATGAAACCCGAACCGATCTTCCGCTGCATCGAACAATTGCAGTCGGAACGCACCTACGACGAGGTGATCTATACCTCCCCCGACGGCATCCGATACAACCAGCACGAAGCGAACCGACTCTCGACGCTCGGAAACATCGTTATCCTGTGCGGACATTACAAAGGGATAGATTACCGGGTGCGCGAACATCTCATCACGCTCGAAATCTCGATCGGCGACTACGTCTTGACTGGCGGCGAGCTGGCCGCGGCGATTATCGCCGACAGCGTGGTACGCGTGATTCCGGGCGCGATCGGAGACGAAGCTTCGGCACTGACGGACAGTTTCCAGGACAACCTGCTCGCTCCGCCGGTCTACACGCGCCCGGCCGACTTCCGCGGCTGGAAAGTGCCGGATGTCCTGCTGTCGGGCAATCCGAAAGAGATCGCCAAATGGCAAGAGGAGCAGGCTTTCGAACGCACGGAAAGGCTTCGGCCCGACCTGCTCGATCCGCAATCGGTTTGAACGCACCCCGTCGCGACCGAGGCAATCACAGCTCCGGTGCAGGTACCGGACTGACCCGGACGTAAGGAGTATATGCCTTCCACACGCTCCGTCCTGCGTCCGGGAAACTACACACATGCGACCTACGGCCGGGAACCGGAGAAAAGCGCTTTCCGAAAGCTACCCGCGCCACATATGGCGTTTTAAACAGATGCAGTCCAAACACGAAACAACTTAATTGTCAACACATATGCGGTACTATCTGATCGCCGGTGAGGCATCGGGCGACCTGCACGGGTCGAACCTGATCCGGGGCATCCGCAAAGCCGATTCGGGGGCCGTCTTCCGCTTTTGGGGCGGAGACAAAATGGCAGAGGCGGGAGGAGCTGAAAACTTGGCCATGCATTATAAAAAAGCCTCGTTCATGGGCTTTACCGAGGTGCTGTTGCACCTGCGTACGATCTTCCGCCAGATGGACGAATGCAAAGCCGACATCGCGGCTTTCCGGCCCGATGTACTGATCCTGATCGACTATGCGGGCTTCAACCTGCGCATCGCACGCTTCGCCAAAGAAAACGGCATCCCGACCTACTACTATATCGCACCGAAAGTGTGGGCATGGAAAGAGTCGCGCGTCAAGAAAATCCGCAAATACGTCGACCGGCTGTTCGTCATCTTCCCGTTCGAGATCGACTATTTCCGCAGCAAAGAGATCGCCCCTGTCTACGAAGGCAATCCGCTGATCGATTCGATCGACCAGCGCAGGACGGGCCTGCTGTCCCGCAACGAATTTGCCGCCCAAAACGGACTCGACGGCCGTCCGGTCATCGCACTGCTGGCCGGAAGCCGCCGGTCGGAAATCGGTTACAACCTGCCGTTCATGGTCGAACTGTCGAAACAGTACCCGCAATACCAGTTCGTCGTGGCCGGGGTATCCTGGCTCGATAAGCAGGTGTATACCCCCTATCTCGATGGCAGCGACGTACGCTACGTGTGCGACAAGACCTACGAACTGCTCTCCGTGAGCGACGCGGCAGTAGTCACCTCGGGAACCGCGACGCTTGAAACCGCGTTGCTGGGCATTCCGCAAATCGTCTGCTACCGCCGCGACTGGGCCTCGATGCTGATCGGCAAGGCTTTTCTGAAAATACCCTACGTGTCGCTGGTGAACCTCGTGCTGCGGCGCGAAGCGGTGCGCGAACTGCTGCAACACCACATGACCATGAAAAATGCGACCGAAGAACTGTCAGCGATCCTGCCGGGCGGCGCGAAACACGAAAAAATGCTCGCCGACTATGCTGAATTGCAACGGCTGATCGGACAAAAAAATCCGTCCGACCGTTTTGCAGCGCGTATGGTGGAGTTGCTGCACAAAGACCTGAACGAAAAGCGCGGAGAAAAATCGGCTCACACGGCAAACAACGGAGCATCCCGTGTACTGTCGGCGGCACAGGATCCGTCCGGCGCCACCGGCACTTCCACATCACCCGACAGCCCCGCATCAAAATAAAAGAAGCAAATACCGAAACCGGAAAGGCAATGAAAATCATCTGCATCGGACGCAACTACGCCGAGCATGTCGTGGAGCTCGACCACACGCGGGAGCTGCCCGACGCCCCGCAATTCTTCCTGAAGCCCGACACGGCGTTATTGCGCAACAACGACCCTTTCTACGTGCCCGATTTCAGCCGGGAAGTACATTACGAAACGGAACTGGTCGTCAAGATCAACCGCGTGGGCCGTGCGATCGGCGAACGTTTTGCCCCGCGCTATTACTCCGAAGTGGGACTGGGCATCGATTTCACCGCACGCGACCTGCAACGCACCTGCATCGCCAAAGGACTGCCGTGGGAAATAGCCAAAGCGTTCGACCATTCGGCGGCGCTCTCCCCCAGCTTCATTCCACTGGCAGAACTGGGCGGGAATGTCCAAAACCTGCATTTCGAGATGAAACTCAACGGAGAAACGCGCCAGCTGGGTTTTACGGGCGATATGCTATTCCCCGTCGACCGCATCATCGCCTACGTATCGCGCTTCATCACACTGAAAATGGGCGATCTGATCTACACCGGGACGCCAGTCGGCGTAGGGCCGGTCCAACCCGGCGACCGGCTCACCGCTTCGCTCGAGGGATATACGCTGCTCGATTTCGACATTCACTAAAAATCGGAACCTAAACCCTATATCATGCAAAAAGCCATCGTTTTTTGTTTTTGCCTTGCGGAAACGTTCTTCCCGGCAAGCCTATCGTTCGCACAAAACGTACAATTCAGGGTGACCACCGACAATACACCAATGGCCTATACCTATGTATTTATCAATCAAAAAGCGGTCGGTTCGACCGATACGCTGGGGCTGTTCTCCATCAGCGCCGATTCACTGCAACGGGGCGATACGGTCAGTTTCCGGTATATCGGGACGAGCGGACAATCGGTCGTCTACGACGGCAGTGATCGCTACGATGTCACGCTGATGCCTGCCATGCTCGACGAGGTGACGGTCACGATGCGGCAACCACAGAAAGACCTGAGCAAAATCGCACGGTTTGTACCGTGTGTCAACTGGTACGAAGAACTGACCGGGACTCTCTCCATATCGGAAATTACGGAAATTCCTGCGGCAAAAGTATACGACGGGCGCTTGACACTCATTTACATCCCGAGTACGGATCGCAGGCCGCAAATGGTTGGAATAGGGCGCTTCTCCCCCACATTTACAAGTGCCCCGGGAGAAAAGAGCACCTTCAAGGCCATTCAGGAGTCGATCTACGCGGCTTTCGTACATCCCCGCGCATATATGAACAAAAAAGTCCGTATCTACTACGACGGAGAATCGTCGGACGGGCAGAAAACCTATTCAATTGTCCGTCCTTATCTCAGGGGGGCGGACAACCGGCAAATCCGCCTCTATATTGACCCTGCCACGCAATTCGTCCGGCGGGCATCCGTTTTCATTTTGAATCCGAACGGTTCGTCGCTCGAGATAGACGCAAACTACGCATTGTCGACCTCCCGACAGCAGTACTATCCCGAACAAGTGCACGCCGTCATTACGGACAGTACGCAAAGAACCTATGAGGTTACCGTTTCGGGAATGACGCTGAACACAGGAAACGTGAAAAAATACAGAAAGTTCCAGAACGACATGCTGAAAACAAGGCAACTACCCTCTATTGAATAACGCCCCAACCGCAAAAGCGGCTAGTTCATACGCATCCAACAACCCGTATATGCTGCTTCACAAAAAACTCAAATCCTACCGGCTGATCCTCGCGAGCCATTCGCCGCGCAGGCAGCAACTGCTCCGGGACTGCGGCCTCGCATACCTGCCCGCCGACAAATACGAAGTCGAAGAGTGCTACCCCGCAACACTGCCCGCTGCCGAGGTGCCGCTCTATCTCTCCGGGCTCAAATCCGATGCCTACCCCGTTCCGCTCGGACCGCACGACATCCTGATCACCGCCGATACGGTCGTGATCCTCGATGACCGTATCATCGGCAAACCCAGGGACCACGCCGACGCCGTCGCCACGCTCAGGAGCCTCAGCGGACGGACGCACCGGGTCATTACCGGCGTCACGCTGCGCAGCCGCGACAAACGCCGGACATTCGACTCGCAGACCGACGTCTGTTTCGACGCACTCAGTGACGAACAGATCGATTACTACCTGGAAACCTACCGCCCGTATGACAAAGCGGGAGCCTACGGCATTCAGGAGTGGATCGGCTATGTGGCGATCCGGCGCATAGAAGGCTCCTTTTACAATGTAATGGGACTGCCGGTCCAGAAGCTGTACGGGGAACTGGAACGTTTTATCGAAGCCTGAGACCGGCATACGCACCAATTCAAATTCATTCGTTATACTTTACTTCCAACATGAAAAAAATCGTACTACTTATCCTCGCCCTGTTCTGCCTGAAAGGCGTTCCGGCGCTGGCCGACGAAGGCATGTGGGTGCCCGCCCTGATCCAGAGCCGCATCAAAGACATGAAAGCCAAAGGTTTTAAACTGACCGCCGAAGACATTTACAGCATCAACCGTTCATCGCTCAAGGACGCAGTCCTGCTCTTCGGAAGCGGTTGCACAGGCGAGGTGATCTCCGACGAGGGCCTTTTCCTCACGAACCACCACTGCGGATACTACTTCATCGGTTCGCACAGCAGCGTGGAGCACGACTACCTGACCAACGGCTTCTGGGCGATGAACCGCTCCGAAGAGTTGCCGAATCCGGGGCTGACCGTGTCGTTCCTGATCCGCATGGAAGATGTGACCGACCGTGCATTGAAAGGGGTCGGCGATGAAATGCCGCAGGCCGAACGCGATTCTATGGTCAAGGCCAACGCCGCAGGCGTGATTGCAAAAGCCACCGCAGGCACGCATTACGAAGCTGCCGTCGAACCGTTCTATTACGGGAACCAGTACTTCCTGTTCGTTTATGAAAAGTTCCGCGACGTACGGCTCGTGGCCGCCCCGCCCTCGGCAATCGGTAAATTCGGCGGCGATACCGACAACTGGATGTGGCCCCGCCATACCGGCGACTTTTCGATGTTTCGCATCTATGCCGACAAAAACAACAACCCGGCGGACTATTCCAAAGACAACGTCCCCTACCGTCCGCGCCGTTCGTTCACGATTTCGACCGCAGGGCTCAAAGAGGGAGATTTCACGATGGTCTACGGCAATCCGGGACGCACGATGCAGTACGTCGTTTCGGACGCGATCGACTATGCGGTCAACCGCGGCAACCCGGCCAAAATCAAAATGCGCACGATGCGCCTCGAGATCATGAATGCAGAGCAGGCCAAGGATCCGGCAACCCGCATCGCCTACGCCGCTAAAAATGCGCGGGTATCGAACCAATGGAAAAAATGGCAGGGCGAAAGCAAGGGTCTGGCCCGCCTGGGCACGCTCGACAAGAAGCGGGCCTTCGAAGCGCAATTCACCGCATGGGCGGCGGACAAACCGCTTTACCGCGACGTGCTGCCGAAGCTCCAGGCGCTTTACGCCGAACTGGCTCCGTACGCCTTTGCCCGCGATTACTACCAGGAAGCTTACCAGGCCATCGAAATGACCCAGTTCGCACAAAACGCGGCTAAAGGAATATTCAAACCCGACGCGGAAAAAGCAGGCGACGGCTTTTTCAAAAACTATTCACAGACGATCGACCGGCTCAGTACCCAAGCCGTTCTGGGTGAATACGTCAAAAATGTTCCGGCCGAATGGACGCCCGCCTATTTCCTCGAAGCGGTACAAAAAGCGGGAGGTGTCGACCGGTACGTAGACGAACTGTTCGAGCAGAGCAACTTTTCGACGATCGAAAAGTACAAGGCGCTCGCTTCGGCCGATTCGGCTACAAAGGCCGCTGCACTGCAAAACGATCCGGCCCTGTTGCTGGCCGAGGCTTTCAACACGTTCTACAATACGAAAGTGGACGGGACATACAAGCGCCTCAACACCGAAATCAACACACTCTACCGCCTCTACATGAAAGGGTTGATGGAGATGCAGCCCGACCGCACCTTCTTTCCCGACGCCAACCTGACGCTGCGTGTCGCTTACGGGACTGTCGAGGGCTACAGTCCGGTAGACGCCGTCTATTACGAACCGTTCTCGACGATCGACGGCATTATGGAGAAGGACAATCCGGATATTTACGACTACAACATTCCGCAGCGATTGCGCGACCTGTACAGGACGAAAGAGTATGGACGCTGGAACGTAGACGGTTCGGTCCCGGTCTGTTTCCTGGCCACGAACCACACCACGGGCGGCAATTCAGGCAGTCCTGTGCTGAACGGCCGCGGACAACTGGTCGGCATCAACTTCGACCGGACGTGGGAAAGCACGATGAGCGATTACGAATTCGATGTCGTCAAGTGCCGCAACATCATCGTCGACATCCGCTACGTGCTCTTCGTGATCGACCGCATCGGTAATGCAGGTTACCTGCTCGACGAAATGCGTTTCGCCAAATAATACCCGACATTTCCGACTGTACGAATCCAGGACTCTGCAATCCCGGAGATTTGTACAAATCAAAACAGCCCTGTACGTAAAACAGGGCTGTTTTCAATCGCCCTATCACGCTCGATGGCATTTCAACGATTCGTTTTTCAATAACTCGTCCCGTTATCCCCTGTCTCCGCGCCATCGAATCGTTTTTTCCTTATCAACCAACCGTTTTATCCCCTACTACCACTGGAAAACTGTCCAAAAGCACTATCTTTAGCGAGAAAAACAGATATTCCATGCAAAATGACGAGAAAGAGAAAAGCGGCTGGCAAGTCACCGACAGCGAATACCTGTTCCGCCGTCCGTGGCTGACCGTGCGACGCGACCGTCTCAGACTGCCTAACGGCAACGAGATCCCCGAATACTATGTCCTCGAATATCCGGATTGGGTGAATGTGCTGGCCGTTACGACCGATCAGAAGTTCGTTTTCGTACGTCAATACCGGCACGGGCTCGGCCTGACCGCTTTTGAACTGTGCGCAGGCGTCTGCGAAAAAGAAGACTCCTCGCCGTTGGAATCGGCCCAACGGGAACTGTGGGAAGAGACGGGTTACGGGAACGGCACGTGGCAGGAATACATGGTGCTTTCGGCCAATCCCAGTGCCACGAACAACCTGACCCACTGCTTCCTGGCTACCGGAGTAGAACCGGTTTCGACCCAGCACCTCGAACCGACCGAAGATCTTACCGTACACTTGCTCTCCCTCAACGAAGTCAAAACCTTGCTGCGCGAAGATGCCATCAAACAAGCGTTACACGCTGCCTCGCTGTGGAAATACATGGCGGAAAACAAGCTGTGGTAACCGCTTGGTCCATACCGCTCCGGCTTCCCGCTTCCAATGGAGGAAAACAACTGAATACACTAGGAACACACAAACCAATCGCGACCCGCACTACGAAAAAACGACCGTAAAGAATAAACCATCCGCGAAACGAGACCGGATCCAAATATGCAATGACTAACAAAGGTTTTGGGACGGCCAAATAAATACCCCTGTGATTACACAGGGGTATTTATTGATCGGGATCCGTATCGGACATTGTCCCAAAATCTATCGGAGGAGTGTCACCACCCTCGGAGCGAGGTTATCGAAGAGCGTCCACCACCCCGACCAATAGTTTCCAGAACTTGTCGACCGTAGGGATTTCGAGCCGTTCGTCGGGCGAATGAACGCCGCGCAGCGTGGGACCGAACGAAACCATCTCCAGATGCGGGTATTTTTCGAGGAACAGTCCGCACTCCAACCCGGCATGGATCGCACGCACTTTCGGCGCATGACCGAACAGGCGTTCGTAAGTCTGCTCGGCCACTTTCAATAAACGGGAACCGGGATTGGGGTTCCAACCCGGATAACCGTCCGAATGAATCACCCGGGCACCGGCCAGATCAAATACGGCCCTGACCGATGCAGCCGCCTCATCACGGGCGCTTCCCACCGACGAACGCTGTGAGGTGGTCACAACGATCCGCCCCGGTTCCGGAAATTTTACAGATGCCAGGTTCGTCGAGGTTTCGACAAGTCCCGGCATCGCAGAACTCATCGCCAGCACACCGTTCGGAACACCGCAAACGGCATTGACGAGGCGACGCTGCGTCACCTCGTCGACCACCTGTGCAGGGGCCGGTTCTTCGGCCAGCGTAACCTCCAACGACGGTTCCGTCATCTGGAATTCTGCGGTTATTTCCGCTTTATACGTTTCAAATCGCTCCAACATCGGCTTGACACACCCCGCCGAAACCCCGAATATTGCAAATGCCTCGCGGGGAATCGCATTACGCAGGTTACCGCCGTCGAATTGCGCCAGACGCAATCCGAACTCCCGCGTTCCGTAACGCAGGAAACGGTTCAGCAACTTGTTCGAATTTCCTCTCCCTTTATCGATATCATCGCCCGAATGCCCGCCTTTAAGACCGGACAGCGCGATTCGGAACCAGACCAGTCCCGCCGGCGCAGGTTCGGGAGTATAAAGGATAGTCGCCAACGTGTCGATCCCTCCGGCACAACCGATAAATATTTCTCCCTCGTCTTCCGAATCGAGGTTAATCAGGTATTTACCGGTCAGCATCCCCTCACCGAGACCGAAAGCACCGGTCAGACCGGTCTCCTCGTCGACGGTGAACAGCGCTTCGATCGGGCCGTGTTCGACCTTGTCGGCTGTGAGCATCGCCATCGCGGCAGCCATGCCGATACCGCAGTCGGCTCCGAGCGTCGTCCCCTCGGCGCGCACCCACTCGCCGTCGATACGCGTCCGGATCGGATCGTTGTCAAAATCGAACGTTACATCGCTGTTCTTTTCGCACACCATATCCATGTGGCTTTGCAGGATCACGACGGGACTCTTCTCGCAGCCCGGCGTGGCGGGTTTCAGGATCACGATGTTGCCTGCAGCGTCCTGCCGGTAATCGAGATGGTGCTTTTTAGCAAAATCGATCAAAAAGGCTCTGATCTTCCCCTCTTTTTTCGAAGGACGCGGCACCCGCGTAATTTCATCGAAGTACTGCCACACCAAACGGGGCGACAAGTTGGTTATTTCTGACATGGAATCTGTTTTAAGAGTTTTGAGGTGACGTAAAATTAGCCATTATTTCGTTACTTTGCATACAAAACGACGGTTATGGGAAATTTCAGGATCGGACACGGGTATGATGTCCATGCTTTGGCACCGGGGTTAGAACTGTGGCTCGGCGGAATAAAAATCGAGCATGAAGCGGGTTGCATCGCCCATTCGGACGGTGACGTGGTGATCCATGCGCTGTGCGACGCCTTGCTAGGCGCAGCAGCGCTCGGCGATATCGGCCTGCATTTTCCCGACACATCGGACGATTTCAAGGGAATCGACAGCAAAATTTTGTTGCGGCGCACAGTCGAGCTGCTTTCCGCAAAAGGATACCGCATCGGCAATGTGGACTGTACGCTCTGCCTGCAACGCCCGAAGGTAAAACCGCACATCGAAGCGATGCGCCGCACACTGGCCGCAGCGATGGGCATAGCCGCCGAAGAGGTATCGGTCAAAGCGACGACCACCGAAAAGCTCGGTTTCGTCGGACGGCAGGAAGGCGTGGAGGCGCATGCCGTGGCGTTGATCTACAAAGAATAAAAAGAGCCGCAGATATCTCTGCGGCTCTTTTCCGGACATTCTCCGTCCGGCATCAGTTTTCGACCTGTACAGGCCGGTCGGCAAATGCAGGCAAATGCATCACCTGTTCATAGCCAAGCTGTGTGAAATCGTCGACCAGGATATCGTAATCGGGAATCCGGTCTCGCGAAAAAGTAGTGGCCAACGCCACGGCAGCCATTCCGGCCCGGCGTGCCGCCTCGATACCGACGGGAGCATCCTCGATTACGACGCACTCTTCGGGCTTTAATCCCAACAATTTCGCAGCCAACAGGTAAACTTCCGGATCGGGTTTTCCGTGCGAAATCATATCGCCGTTGGCAATCGCATCGAAGTACTCCGCAATACGACAACGGGACAATACGAAATTGACATTGTTCGTATTTCCCGACGAACCTACCGCGATTTTGATTCCATGCTCTTTGAGGCTTTTGAGGAAATCGACCAATCCGCGCGTCGGCGCGATCGACTCTTCGAAAATGCTGCGGTACAGCGCCTCTTTTTCGAGTGAAAGCTGTTCGAGCGGATACCGTTCGAGCAGTTCGGGCGCCTGCCGGGCAAAGATCATGTCGTTGGTCATGCCGAAACTGGGCATGAATTTTTCACGGTCGAACGGCACTCCGTACTTTTTGAACAGTCTCGTAAATGCTTCGATGTGGGCGTCACGGTTGTCGACCAGCACCCCATCCATATCAAAAATCACCCCTTTGATCATCTTTTTCCTAATTTAAATAAGCGTTGCAAAGATAACTTTTTTCACCGACACCGGGCATCCACGGAGACAATCCACCGGGGCAAAACACGGATGAGTCATAATTTTCGAGCCGGACAAAGCGAAAACAAGGACAAAAAACAGGATTGTCCCGTGCGCCGGGAAGATGACCGGCAACAAACCGGACGAACGGCAAAAAATTCTATCTTTGCACCAATACCCCGCACATGCGGTTTCCACAGGAATAAACACAGACCGCACAGGCAAACGCAGACTGCAAACAGGAGGCCAACATGAACATACCCGAAAAAACCATCGAGCGGCTCAGCGAATACCGCCGCACCCTGCTCTCCTGCCATGAGCAGGGTATCACGCATATCTTCTCGCATGTGCTGGCCGGCATCCACGGCATTACAGCCGTGCAAGTCCGCCGCGACCTGATGCTGATCGGCTTCTCGAGCGACACGAAAAAGGGATATGACGTCGAAGTGCTGATCGATTTCATCAGCGGTATCCTCGACAACCGTAGCGTCGTGAATATCGGCGTGATCGGCATGGGGCACCTGGGGCAGGCGCTAACCAAATATTTCAACGGACGACGGTCGAAATTGCGGATTATCGCGGCATTCGACGTCGACCCGCAGAAAGCGGGGCACGAAATCGACCACATCCCCTGCTATCCGATGGAGCGTTTCGAAGAGACGGTCGAGCAGCTCGACATCAAAATCGTAATCCTCTCGCCCCCGACGGCCGTCGCTTCGGAATTGGTCGTCCCGATCATCAATGCCGGCATCAAAGGCGTACTCAATTTCACCTCGATGCCGCTGAATTTCCCACGCGGAATCTTCGTCGAGAATTACGACATCACCACATTGCTCGAAAAGGTGGCTTATTTCGTAAAAGAGGCTGAGGAGAGTTGACAAGATGCGCGTTTTCAACGGATTTGAACATACGGCATACATTCCGCGGCCGGTCGTAACGATCGGCTCCTATGACGGTGTGCACCGCGGCCACCGCGAGATACTGTCGCACCTGGAAGCACTGGCCCGTGCACGGAAAGGAGAAAGCGTCGTGGTGACTTTCCATCCCCACCCGCGCCTCGTACTCGGCCGGGGAGAAGGATTGCGGTTGCTTACCACGCTGCCAGAAAAACTGGAACTGCTCGAACAGGCCGGCATCGACAACGTAATCGTCGCGCCCTTCACCGAAAGTTTCAGCAGGCTGGGAGCCGAGGAATTCATTCGCGACTACCTGGTCGAGACGTTGCACCTCGACACACTGGCGGTCGGATACAATCACCACCTCGGACATAACCAGCAGGGCGATCCCGGATCGTTGGAACGCCTGGCGCACAAATTCGGGTTCCGGCTCGAAAAAATGCCCCAGCAACGGGTCGACGACAGGAAAGTGAGTTCGACCGTAATCCGGGAACTGGTCTCCGCAGGACGGCTGGAAGAGGCCGCCCGTTACCTGGGTTCCCCCTACCGGATCAGCGGCACCCTTTCCCCGCAAGGCGCTCTCGAGGGGGTCGAACCGCTGAAACTCCTGCCGCCACCGGGCGAATACCAGGTTTCACTGCGGCGTGTACTCCCTGAACCCGGCGACTTTGCGTCCATTCCGGCGATCATAGAAATCAGAGAGAAACCTCCGGTAACAATCCAACCTGGGCAGGACTGTCTCTGCAAGGCCCTATCCGGCGCCCCGTGGCAACATGCGGAGGTACGGGCCGAATTTCAGTAAAAAGCGACCGGCGGGTGTGTAAAATTGCAAGATTTTTTGTACTTTTGCCCAAATTTAAACCCTCCTACCATGTCGTTCATTGCAGATAAAATTCAGACCGAAGGACTCACATTCGATGACGTCCTGTTGATCCCGGCTTATTCGGAAGTGCTTCCCCGCGATGTCAGCATTACCTCGCGATTCTCACGCAACGTGCCCATCAACACGCCGATCGTTTCGGCAGCCATGGATACCGTGACGGAAGCCGACATGGCCATCGCTATCGCCCGCGAAGGAGGAATCGGCGTAATCCACAAAAATATGACGATCGCCAACCAAGCCGCCCAGGTGCGCAAGGTGAAGCGCGCCGAGAACGGTATGATCTACGATCCGATCACCATCGGCAAAGACAATACGGTAGGCGATGCGTTGCAGCTGATGAAAGAGAACCACATCGGCGGAATTCCCGTGGTCACCTCGGACAATACGCTGATCGGCATCGTAACGAACCGCGACCTGCGGTTCCAGCGCGACATGAAGCGCCCGATCGACGATGTGATGACCAAGGACAAACTGATCACCACGCACAATCCCGACCTGAAAAACGCTTCGGACATCCTGTTGCAAAACAAAATCGAGAAGCTGCCCGTGGTGGATGACAAAGGGCGGCTGATCGGCCTGCTGACATACAAAGACATCACCAAAGTACAGGCCAACCCGAACGCCTGCAAAGACGCTAAAGGCCGCCTGCGGGTAGCCGCCGGGGTCGGCGTGACGCATGACACGATGGAACGCGTGGCCGCGCTCTATGAGGCCAATGTGGACGCTATCGTGATCGACACCGCGCACGGCCATTCGATCCATGTGGCGAACATGCTGAAAAAAGTGAAAGCGAAATATCCCGACCTGGATGTCGTAGTAGGCAACATCGCCACGGCCGAAGCAGCCAAAATGCTCGTCGAAGCGGGCGCGGACGGCGTGAAGGTCGGTATCGGCCCCGGTTCCATCTGTACGACGCGCATCATCGCCGGTATCGGCATGCCGCAGCTGTCGGCCATCTACGAAGTTGCGCACGCGCTCGAAGGCAAAGATGTTCCGGTGATCGCCGACGGCGGTCTCCGCTATTCGGGCGATATCGTGAAAGCCCTCGCCGCCGGAGCGGATTCGGTAATGGCCGGTTCGCTGTTCGCCGGTGTAGAGGAATCCCCCGGAGAGACGATCATCTACAACGGTCGTAAATTCAAGACTTACCGGGGCATGGGTTCACTTGAAGCAATGCAGCACGGCTCGAAAGACCGTTATTTCCAGGATATGGAAGACGATATCAAGAAGCTCGTTCCGGAAGGAATCGCCGCGCGTGTACCGTACAAAGGCTCGCTCAAAGAGGTGATCTACCAGATGATCGGCGGCCTGCGAGCCGGTATGGGCTACTGCGGAGCCAAAGACGTCGAGGCGTTGAAAAAAGCACGTTTCGTCCGAATCACGAATTCTGGTATGCAGGAGAGCCATCCGCACGACGTAACGATCACGCGCGAGGCTCCGAACTATAGCCGCGGAGAGTAAACGTATGATTACACGCGACATACCGATCCGGGTCCGTTATTACGAGACCGACTGCATGGGCATCGTGCACCATTCGAATTACGTCCGTTATTACGAAACGGCACGTACCGAAATGCTTCGCGAGTTCGGCACGACCTACCAGGAGATGGAGCGCGAAGGCGTGATGCTGCCCGTGCTGGACGTCCAGTCGCACTACATCACTCCGGCCTATGACGACGATCTGCTGACCGTACGGGTTACGCTGGCCGAACCGCCGCGGGTCAAAATGCGCTTCGACTACGAGATTTTCCGCGAAAACGGAGAACTGATCAACACCGGCTCGGTCACACTGGCGTTTATGAACAGCACCACGCGCCGGGCATGCCGCGCACCGAAATACTTCCTCGAATTGTTGAAACCCTACTTTCCGGAACACTAACCGGAATAACGATTCCGATAGATTTCCGCAATAACTGATCCCCCATACGGACGGTGGACTGACAGGCTTGTCGGTTCACCGTCCGCCGTTTTTCTGTCAAAATGTCAGGCCGGCCGGGGTGGCATATCTTTTGTTCGTATCGTTCTCGCCAAAAAGTACGACAAAATCTATCAATCATACAACTATGCAGAACGGTAAAATAGGCGTTACAACGGAAAACATTTTTCCGATCATCAAAAAATTTCTCTATTCCGACCACGACATTTTCCTGCGCGAGCTGATCTCGAATGCGGTCGATGCGACGCAAAAACTCAAAACCCTCGCCTCGATCGGCGAGTTCAAAGGCGAATTGGGCGACCTGACGATCATGGTCAAACTCGATGAAAAGGCGAAGACCCTGACCATCTCGGATCACGGCATCGGCATGGCGGCCGAAGAGATCGACAAATACATCAACCAGATCGCCTTCTCAGGCGCCGAAGAGTTCCTCGAGAAATACAAGAACCAGAGTATCATCGGTCACTTCGGACTGGGGTTCTATTCGGCATTCATGGTGGCCGACAAAGTCGAAATCATCACCCGCTCCTACCAGGAAAACTCCAAAACGATGGAATGGAGCTGCGACGGATCGCCCGAATACACGATGCAGGAGGCTAAAAAACAACGTGACCGCGGAACGGACATTATCCTGCACCTCTCGGAAGACAGCCTCGAATTCAACGACGCGGCCCGCATCCGCGAGATTCTGAAAAAGCATTGCAGTTTCCTGCCCGTTCCCATTGCCTTCGGCAAGATCAAGGAGTGGAAAGACGGCAAATATGTCGACACGGACAAAGACGACATCATTAACGACGTCGAACCGCTGTGGACGAAGAAACCTGCCGACATCACTCCGGAACAATACCTGGAGTTCTACCGCAAACTCTACCCGATGGCCGAGGAGCCGCTGTTCCACATCCACCTGAACATCGACTACCCGTTCAACCTGACGGGTATCCTCTATTTCCCGAAAATCCGCAACAACTTCGAGATCCAGAAGAACAAAATCCAGCTTTACTCGAACCAGGTGTTCGTCACCGATTCGGTGGAGGGAATCGTGCCGGAATTCCTGACGCTGCTCCACGGCGTGATCGACTCGCCGGATATCCCGCTGAACGTATCGCGCAGTTATCTGCAGAGCGATTCGAATGTGAAGAAAATTTCGAGCTACATCACCCGCAAAGTGGCCGATCGGCTCAACGAAATATTCAAACAGGAGCGCGCCGATTACGAAAACAAGTGGGACAGCCTCAAAATATTCATCGAGTACGGCATCATTACCGACGAGAAGTTTGCGGAGAAAGCCACGGATTTCGTACTGCTGAAAAATGTCGATCAGAAATATTTCACGCTGAGCGAATACGCCACATTGGTCAAAGAGGGCCAGACCGACAAGAACGGCAATGTAATCTACCTCTATGCTACGGACAAGCAGGCTCAGTACAGTTTTATCGCCGAAGCGCAGGAGCGCGGCTACGACGTACTGGAGATGGACGGCCAATTGGATAACCATTTCATCAGTTGGTTCGAAAGCAAAAACCAAGGAACACGTTTCGCACGTGTCGATGCGGACGTGATCGATAAACTGATCGAGAAGGAGACCAAACGGAAGATGGCCCTTACGACCGTACAGCAGGATTTGCTGCGTCCGGTATTCGATGCACAGCTTCCGAAGGATGACAAAATGCACTTCAACGTGGTCTTCGAACCGCTGGACGAAAAACAGCAGCCGGTAGTCATCACGCAGAACGAATTTATGCGCCGGATGAAAGATATGGCGGCCATGGGCGGCGGCGGAATGCCGTTCTACGGCCAAATGCCCGACAGTTACAGTGTCGTAGTAAACGGCAACCACCCGCTGGTGGCTGAAATTCTCGATGAAGTGGAGAAGGGTTACGGCGCCGATGAACTCAAGGGCATCAATAAAAAGATCGATACGGCTACGACCGACGAAAACAACCTCAACGAACTGCTCAAGGACAAGAAGGAGGAGGAGATCGCGCAGGCAGAAAAGGACAAACGCACCGAACTCTCCAAAAAACTCGACGAACTGCGTAAAGAGCGCACCGCACGTCTCGAGGAGCTGGGCCGGGGCAACAAGCTGGTCGGACAGTTGATCGACCTCGCATTACTGGCGGGCGGCATGCTCAAAGGCGAAAGCCTCAACAAGTTCATCCGCCGCAGCGTAGAGATGATCGAAAAATAACGGCGCCGCCGCGATACAGATACAGCGCGACAAAACGGAGGCGAGTGCTCCGGTATAAAAAAGCCTGACGGGATTCCGTCAGGCTTTTTTATATCCCGACCCAAAATGCTAGGTGAAATCAACTCCCTGCTGCCTGCGTCAGCCCGTAAAGTCACCTATACGAAGATGGGGCGGCACTGGCGGAAACCGCACAGTTCAAAATTACTGCACGTCAATCGTATAATTACTGTTGTAGCAAACTTTAGCCCAATCGTTATTGGAATACTTGCCGTCCGATCCCTGCTGCACGAAGCGGTAAGGAGTCTGCAACAACGGCAGTTCGCGGTCATTGAGATACGAGACGAACTCGTTGCCGTGCAATTTGATCGCGCCCACGAACAACTTGGCCACGTCGTAACCTCGATAGGCGTACATCGACGGCAATGAGCTGAATGCAGCAACATACCGGCGGTCGAAATTGGCGACCCGTTCGTTACCCCGGTCCGCGTGATAATTAGTCGTATAACGCAGGTTCAATTTAAAAAACAGGTTCTTGTCGAGGTTCTGAAAGCGCGCCCAGCGCGAACTACCCACCACTTTGATCGAAGGACTCGGCAAACCGCGCGAAATACGCGAATTTTGCACCGAGCTGATGCTTGCCAGAATCTCCTCGGTCATCTGCTCATTTTCGGAAAGCACGACAAACACATTCTCTTTATCCATGTTCAACCAGCCTTCGACCAGCGGGCCGCCCCCACCCTTCGTATAGGTGACTTTACGGGCTGACGCAGGCAGCAGGGAGTTGATTTCACCCAGCATTTCCGCATCGTTATTCGATGTGGCCGATACGACCACCACGTTATTCGACGGTGAAAACTCGTCCTGCAGTTTGGCGTATTTGGCACTCTGCAACGGTGCCGCTTCGAACATCAGCGAACCGCCTGCAAAATTCATGGATGCCAGCGGTGAAACCACCGGAATTCCGCGCTCAGCCGCAAACACGGCCACCGGGGCAAAACAATCGTCATAGACCGGCCCGATAATCAAATCGGCCTGCTGTACGGCATTCTGGCGCAACAGGTCGCGAACTTCGGCTTCGGAACGGCCCGTATTGAACAGGTCTACCTGAGTCGAAACGCCGGTAGATTTCAGCTCGTCGAGCGCCAGCAATACACCCTGGTAAAATTCCAGGTAACGGCGGTCGGACGAATTTCCCACGCGCAACGGGAGCAGCACTGCCACCCGGATCGGTGCGGTGATGTCGATCTGTTTCATGCGGACAGCGCCACCGGCTGAAGAAGGATAAGCACCCGGTACAGCAGCCGGATAAGAAGCCGGGAAACCGGCAGGATCGACAGCCTGATTGCCTGCAGTTTCTGTATACCGTTGTTCTCCCGTCGCCGAAGGCCACCCCGGGCCCTGCGGTGCGGTTCCGGTTCCATGATCCCCGGAAACCCGGCCAGCTACACCCGATCCCACTCCAAGGGAACCCGAAGTGTCGCCATGCACATCTGAACCGGCTGTTGCACCCGCACCTGCCTTCACCGCTCCCGGCGGCAGCGGTAATTTGAGGATCGAGCCGAGTTTCAGGCCGTCTCGCAATTCGGTAGCGTTATATTTGGTAATCGTATCGATAGACAAACCTGTGGATTTGCTCAGGGAGTAAAGGGTCTCGCCCTTTTCGACGACATGATGCGTAAAACGGGGAGACAGGTTGTCGAGCGCTTCTTTATAAGTATCGAGTTCCTGTTCGATCTCCGCTCCGCTCGCCTCGCCCTGGCTTTCGATGCGGACATTGACCTTCTGTCCGATCGACAGGTGCGCGGGATCGAAACCGGGATTATCTTCCATCAGGGTAGCGAGCGAAATGCCGTACCGTTTCGAAATCGAATAGGCGGTTTCGCCCTGGTTGACGACATGCGTATCGAACAATTTGTTCATTTTGCGTGCCGACAAAGTCTTCTTGTTCCCATTGACAATGGGAATCTTCAAGACCTGTCCCGGACGCAGGCCGTCGATCACGATCGGGTTACGGGCCCGGATCGTCTCCTCGTCGGTATCGTACAACTTGCCGAGCGAATAGAAGGTTTCGCCCGGTTTCACCGTATGAACGTAGAAAGTTTCGCCCGCAATCGTCACCCGGCTGGAGGAACGTTCGGCCGGCTGCTGTGCCTGCAGCACAGGAGTGGTAACCAAAATAAAAATCCAAAACAACAGTGCTCTTCTCATACGCATCTTCACTTTACCGCAAATATAAAACAAAAAAGGGTACCCCGCATAGAGGTCAGCGCAAGATAAGAACGCATCAGCAATGACGCATAAAATAAAAAGACTCGCCGTCGGGTCTCCAAGCCATCAAGGACCGCAACTACACATCCTTTTTATTAGTATCTGAAACATTTTGATTTACCCTAAAATTAAATGATTATGGCAACCGTAAAAGTAAAATTCTGTCCTTCCTCCGTTACAGGCAAAGCCGGAACGGTTTATTATCAATTAACCCATCGCCGCGAAAAACAGCAAATAGCCTCGGACATCTGCCTGCTGCCCGATCAATGGGAAACGGTCATCCGGTCAACGGCCACTCCGGACGACGCTACGGATTCGCTGCAAAAACGCATAAATAACGATGTAATATGCCTCAAGCGGATCACCGATAGACTCGAAAAATCGAACGAACCGTACTCAGTCCACGACATCGTCCGACAGTGGCAAGGGACATGCATACTAGCTTCCATGCAAGCGCAGATCGACCGGCTCCACCGCTGTAAATGCTTGGGGACGGCCCGCAACTACAAAAGCGCGTTGAACAGTTTCTCCCGGTTCCGTCAAGGCAAAGACCTGCCGTTTTGCGCGATAACCGAAGAGGTAATCGAGGAATACAACGCATTCCTGACCGGGCGGGGTATCAGTCGCAACACAGTCTCGTTCTACATGAGAATCATGCGGGCCGTTTACAACAAAGCCGTACGCGAACGACTGGCCGAACAAAAGCACCCCTTCCAAAATGTTTACACCGGAATCGACCGGACCTGCAAACGGGCCGTCAACGGAAAGGTCATATCAGAATTATTACATCTTAATTTGACAAGGTCCCGGTCACTGGAGATGGCGCGGGACCTGTTCCTTTTCAGCTTTTACACGCGCGGAATGGCCTTTGTAGACATAGCCCGTCTAAGAAAATCAAATATACGGGACGGCATTATCCGATACGAACGCCGCAAAACAGGACAACCTCTTTACATCCGGATGGAACCCTGTATAAAAGCCATTCTCGACCGTTACGCGGAACGTGTTCAGAATCTTCCGTACGTATTCCCCATATTAAAAACCGAAGAACCGGAAGCCGCATACAAACAATACACAATAGCACTCAACTACTACAACCGGCTGTTAAAAAAACTCTCTGACATGCTGGGACTGGAAAAAGGCCTCTCGTCCTATACGCCACGGCATAGCTGGGCGACAGTAGCACGCGACAGCAATATCCCGCTCTCGGTCATTAGTGCGGGTATGGGACACACCTCCGAGCAAACGACACAAATTTACCTAACGATGCTGGAAAATTCGGCCATAGACAGTGCCAATCAAAAAATCATTGCATCCTTGACAAATCACATATCTTCATAAGAGACAATACATTTCCATGCAAATATATATGAAAATTACTATAGTTGTAATGTCTCCTCCTATATTTTTAAGATTATTCTCACTGCATATAAGCAGTATGTTAATGATTTATAAAATCAATAATATATGTCAACCTGTTTTGCACGTCGGAATAAATTAAACTGTTCGTTCCAAAATATTTTGGAACGAGAAAATGCCCGACAGTAGCAAAAACAGCAAATTTTCTATTTGCTGTTTTTTATTATTCAGCTGATAATAAATATGATATACAGGAGTGTTGTCTCTTATGAAGAGACATGCCACTAAAACGATGTTTTAAGGTTGAAAATACCGGATATGCGTCGTCCTGTCTCCACGATCATACCGGTAAAACGCTATGATGTATACTTAGATGAGACACGGGAACAGGAACATGAGGACGAGAGCCGACATTAAACTTCTCCTTATTTTGTGTATGGTTTGGCCGGGAATCAAAGTCAATGGTCAAAACGTAGCCGTCAAAACAAACTTACTATACGATATTGCCGCCTACACCGCGAATGCGGGAGTGGAAGTAGGCCTGGCACCCCGCTGGACATTGGACCTGTCCGCCAACTACAACGGTTGGACACTCTCCCATGACCGCAAATGGAAGCATTGGCTGTTACAGCCTGAGGCGCGTTATTGGTTCTGCGACCGTTTTGCCGGACATTTCATCGGGATTCATGTTTTGGGAGGCCAATACAATGCAGGCGGCTTGAAAAATAATATTTCATTTCTAGGCACGGATTTCTCCAAGCTGTCCGACTACCGCTACCAGGGTTGGTTCATCGGCAGCGGAATCGCCTACGGCTATGCGTGGATTTTAGGACGACACTGGAATCTGGAAGCGGAAATCGGTATCGGATACATTTACACCCGCTACGACAGCTATCCATGCGCCTCCTGTGGTAAAAAAATCGCCGAAGACAAGGCTCATCATTACTTCGGCCCCACAAAGGCCGCGATTAATCTGGTATACACTTTCTAACACGCATAGGCTATGAATAAGTACATCGCAAAGAAAATACTTTGTATGGGCCTGTCGTCTCTGTTGTGCAGTATGGGAGCCGAAGCCCAAACAATCATGAAGAACAATGTCTCGGTTTCGAACCTCGCCGTATCGCGTACAGAAAACAAATTGTTCATCTCGATAGACATCGATGTTTCGGCTACAGGGATAAAAAACAACCGGGAACTGATACTGACCCCGTCACTGACCGGGATCGGCGACAGTCTCATGCTACCCCAGGTGATGATTGCCGGTCGCAACCGCTACTATCACCACCTGCGCAACAGGCTTTCGCCAGACGCTATCTCCCTCTACCAATACGGCGGCATAAAGCTCATCGAATACCGCCACGTCATACCCTATGAAAGCTGGATGGACAACGCAGTCCTGAATATCAGCAAGGAAATTTGCGGCTGTTGCAGTACAATGCTTTCCAAAGAAGACGCGCTGCTGATCCGTCTCGACCTCGGTCCCAAAATCTCCGTTCCAAAAGTTTTCGTTCCGCAGTTCGTCTATATCCAACCGGAGCCCAGGCCCAAAATCAATGCAGTGAAAGGATCGGCCTATATCGATTTTCCGGTGAACCGCACCGAACTCTACGCCGAGTACCGACGCAATCCGGAAGAACTCATGAAAATACGCGCCACGATCGACAGCATCAAAAACGACGCAGATATTCGGATCCTGTCGGTCTCCATTAAGGGTTACGCCTCCCCGGAGGGCTCTTACGCCAACAACGCCCACTTGGCCAAAGGACGAACCGAAACTCTCCGGCAATACGTGCAGGAGCTGTACGACTTCCCCGATACGCTATTGACCACGGCTTACGAACCGGAGGACTGGGCAGGACTCGAACATTTCGTTGAAGACTCGAAACTCAAAAACCGTACGAATATTCTAGAAATCATCCGCAGCCATCGGGAACCCGATGCCAAGGAGTGGAAAATCAAAGCTTCCTACCCCACAGATTACGCTTTCCTGCTCAAAGAGGTTTATCCCGGCTTGCGTCATTCGGACTATTCCGTGATGTACGAGGTACGTGCCTATACCGACGTGGAAGAGATCAAGCGCATTATGAAAATCGCACCGCAGAAACTCAGTTTACAGGAACTCTATTTCGCAGCGCAACAGATGGAAGCGGGAAGCGACGAATATAACGAAACCTTCGAAATCGCCGTGCGCATGTTTCCCGACGACGCTACGGCAAACCAGAATGCCGCCAATGCCGCGATGGGCAAGGGCGATATGACAAACGCAGAACGTTACCTGTCCAAGGCCGGCGATACGCCCGAAGCAACTTACAGTCGGGGAATTTACGCCGCCCTTTCGGGAGACTACGGCAAGGCCGAAAACCTCTTCGAGAAGGCCGAGCGGGGAGGTGTAACCGAAGCGGCGGAGGCATTGAATCAAATCAGAGAATTGAAAAACGATCAAATTCCTTAAAAATCCATAAAAACATGAAAAATTGGAATAGATTTTTTGCAGCTATCCTGACCACAGCTTTGGTCGCAGGATGTGGCAAAGACAACCCAGGAAACAATAATGTAGATCCGGAAGATTCGAAAAAAGCCGCCTACATGAGCATCAGCGTAGCCCTGCCTTCGGCCAAAAGCACACGCAGCGAGACCGAAAACGGCGGCGGAAGCACCGGCGGAACGGAAATCGGTCAGGACAAAGAGAACAACGTGAAGAAAATATTGTTGTTGCTGGCCAATGAAGATAATACGTTCGGAACGTCCTGTACCGTGGAGAATTTGTCTGTCGATCCGGGAAAAAGTACCGTAAAACCGACCGCCAAGATCATGCGGACTGAACTCCGCAAATTCTACGACTCAGATGGAAATCTAAACGACAAAGCGAAAAACGGCATTCGCGTATATGTGTTCTGCAACCCTACGGACAAACTCATCACCGCGATTGAGGGGACCGACTATGGCAATTCTGACTGGACGGATAAAATATGTCAGGTATTGCAGTCCCAAACGTCGACAGGTTCTAAAAACATCGCCATTTGGGCCGATAACTCATTTCTAATGTCCAATGCCGCCTCCGCTCTACGGCAAATCCCTTCGAACTTCGAAACATGGAGGGTGAATCACGATACAGAATACAACGCCTTCGATTTAAGCGGTCTCAACAACGGAGAGATTGATAACCTGTCAAACGGCCGAGGCTCCATCAAAGTAGAGCGTTCCGTGGCGCGCTTCGACTTCAAGGACGGAAGTTCCACCAATAACAATACCTATGACATCGGACTGGGAGAGCAGAAAGGCCAGTTACAGGTAAAACTGTACCGCATGGCCCTTGTCAACATGAGCCAGAATTTCTATTACTTGCGCCGTGTTTCTGACGACGGTAAAGGACGCAACAAAGAACTTTGCGGATCGGAAACTCCCAACAACTACGTAGACGATACCGACGCCGACTTCAAAACGGCAGCGAACCTGCCTCCCGCAACCCTAAAAGGCCATTTCAACTACCCGCTTTTCGACAACAACGGACAGATTACCGAAGATACGCGCAAACAGTGGGACAATTACTGGATCGATGACGTACTCGCATCGCAAGAAGACCACAAAGACTACACAAAAGCCGGTTACCACATCTGGCGCTATGTTACAGAAAACACAATTCCGCAAGACGACGACAAACAGCGTAACGGAATTACGACAGGCGTCGTTTTCAAGGGAAAACTGATCGCTGGAAACGGACTGGAAACTGCAAACCAGGACCTTTACAATGCCATCCAAGGCACCTATAATCTACCTGAAGGCACGCAAGGGTACACGTATGACATAGATGGAAAGACCTATCCCATCCTCTACGTATTCCAGAACATGATCTACACGGGTTGGAATGCGGGAGTTGCCCCCGCCGCCGAAAAAGCAGGAGAAACTTCGGATCTCTATAAAGCCTACTTCAACGCGCCCGAGGGAAGCTCCGAATCACCCAACGCCCTTTATCAGAAACTGGTCGCCGCAAAAGGGCAACCCAACGAGGAGAGCGTCCTCAACGATTTCCGTAAAGCGGCCACATCAGCTGGCTTTACCCTGTATCAAGCCAGCGACGACGCGCAGACCGACGCCGAGAAAAATGCCGGCGTGGGTTATTACTTCTATTACTATTATTGGAACCGCCACAACGACAACGAACAGCCCGGCACGATGGGTCCGATGGAATTCGCTGTAGTACGCAACAACGTGTACAAACTGGCCGTTACCGGTATCGCCAAGCTGGGCCATCCCCGTATCACAGGGAACGACCCAGACCCCGTAGATCCGGATGATCCCAATGAAAAGGGCGATGCATATCTCACGGTTTCCGTCGAAGTATTGCCGTGGGTGGTACGTGAAAACAACATCGAATTCTAAACATGCACAAACGGGACCAAAACCGGACTTCAAGGCTTGTCAGCACGATATTCGGCATCGTGCTGGCAGCCCTTTCCCTGTCGTCATGCGAGAGCATCTACGAGGACCTCGCACCTTGTTCTCATGGGGTGTCCCTGCGATTCGTCTACGACTACAACATGGAGTACGCCAACGCCTTCCCCAAAAAAGTAGATTGCCTGACACTCCTGATTTACGACAGCGGAGGAAATTACGTCGGTATGCGCACCGTGACGGGTCCGGAATTGCAGGACGAAACGTATCGCATGCAGTTGGACCTCGAACCGGGGAGATACCGCTTCATTGCCTACGGCGGAATGGCCTGCGACGAACGTTCGTTCGCATTCGTACAGCCGGCACCGGGCAAAGGCGTGAAACTGGAAGAGACGACAGTAATAATGGATGCCGACCTGACAACTTCCGTACGCGAAAAGCTAAGGTTGCACGACCTGTTCTGGGGAAGCCTAACGCTCGAAACGGCCGACCTGTACAACAAAGGGACGGTGGAAATGATGAAGAACACGAATAACATCCGCATCGTACTCCAACAAATGAACGGCGAACCGGTAAAAGACAAAGATTTCGACTTCAGTATCACGGACGACAACACGCTGTTCGCTGCCTCAAACAACGACCTGCTTCCGAACGGAACGGTTACCTATACGCCTTGGGCGCAGGGACAAGCCTCGACAGGCATAACGGACGACGGACAGGAGGTCATCGTTGCGTACGCCGAGTTCTCGACCTCGCGGCTCATGGTCAAAAACAGTCCTAAACTGATCGTTCGCCGCGCCTCTGACGGGAACGCCGTCATAAACATCCCGTTGAACAACTACCTGTTGCTGCTCAAAAGCGAGCTCTACGAACAGATGAAACCTCAGGAATTCCTCGACCGCGAAAGCGAATGGTCACTGTTTTTCTTTCTCGACGAAAATGGTGCATGGATAAAAACCTATATCAAGATCAACGACTGGACGATCCGGGTCAACAATATGGATATGTAAGATGACACGGCATGCACATCATGTCATAGCATGGTTTGCGATCCTGCTTATTGCAGGATGCGGACGGACATCGGACGAAGAACCGATTCCGGGGGACTCTGTTCTGACCAACTTCAGTATCAGCGTCTCCCTGTTCGACATCTCCTCCCCCGTAACGCGTGCTTCCGGAAATTATACGGCGGCGGCAAACGACAGGGAGAAGATGCGGACGCTACGCATTATCGTCGTACGTCCCAATGGCAAGGTCGAGCACAACCGTTTCCTGGATTTCAAAGCTGCGGTCGAGTTATACCAGGATGAAAATTTCAGGGTGACGGCAAATGAAACCAAACGGATATACTTAATCGCCAACGAAGGCCTGACAACGGTCAAGAACGGATTGTCCGAAGATGCCGTTTCCCCGCGATTGCCGGACTTCGATTTCAATGCCATCACGGAAGGCTCGCTCTTCCCTGCGGAAGATGTGGCCGCTCTGACCATCGGCCTGACCGGGGGATCGGAAGAGTTGGACGGCCCGCTGCCCATGAGCGAATGCCACCGGGTATGGGTCCCCGCAGAAAACAGTTCATGCAATCTATTCATCACACGGGCTGCCGTAAAGTTCTCAGTCCTAATCACGAACGAAAGCGGACGGGCGCTGACACTCGCGGGCCTCGCCATCGACAAGATGCTCCGGCAGGAGTATTACCTTCCGAAAAACGCGCAGTATGAGATACGCGAAGGCAATGTCCGCGAAATTACCGTGTACGACGTGCCCTCGACAGGGGATAACAACGGATATTACACTTTTAAACGGACCTATGGCAACGGTGTAACGCTGATGGCCGGCGAGGAGAAAAATTTGGACCCGATCTACCTGCTGGAAGGCAAATATTCAGATCATACGGCCAGTACCGGCGAGAACGGCGTTCCGCTCAACTATTCGATGAACATATCGCTGGCCGAAGTCGGCGGAGAGCCGCAAAAGAAAGAATATCTCACGAACCTGCCTCAACTGCCGCGCAACACGCATGTGGTGGTTCATGCTATCATCCGGGGCAACAGCGAAATAAGCTGGACCGTCGATGTCGTGCCTTACGGACAAGCGATTCTCGAGCCGATTTTCGGATTATAACGACAAACAAGACAAAGCAGGAAAAAGGATTTGTAACGGAAAACAGCGGACACAATATGAAACGCAAGATAGTATATGGCCTTTTATGTATGTTGCTCGTTGGTATTACCGCCTGTACAAAGGACGATCTACCATACAACGGAGAGCTGGACGAAGGAGAAAGCAACATAAGCGCTATCGTAGAATTCAGGCCACTGACCGTCAGTGCGCTCGGACGAACCCGAACGGCGGGCGATGCGATAAAAAATATCGAAAACCTGTGCGTGCTGTTGTACGATATAGACGGAAAACTCGTTAAAAAATATGCGCTTACAGACTTTACGGACTATACCGTGACCGACGAAAAGCGGGAAGGATCCGCCACGGAACAGAAAACGCAGCACGCCACGTTTCAACTGAAGGTTCCTTACGGGCGTTACTATATTTATACCGTGGCCAATATGGGCGATCTCGCTTCTTATTCCGACAAAATCGGAACGGTCGCGGGACTGAAGAACATACCTCTTAACTGGAATAGCACCGTTACGGCAAACAACCAGATGTTCGGACATTTCAACAAGCCGAACACCCAAAGCGACGAAGCCCCCTTACTGACCGTCAACCAAAAGGAGATGGCGCTACATGCCTGGATACGCCGCGCAGCATCAAAAGTGACGGTCGCCTATGACGGCTCCCTTCTCGAAGAAGGCGTATTCGTTTACATCAAGTCCGTCCAAATCAAAGACATTCCATCGACCTGCCTGCTGGGAAGCAAAAATACGGTTATGGAAAAGAGTGGACTCATCAAGGAGGGGGAAACGATAACGTACGGTCCGGCGGGAGCAGCTTTCGATGAAAATTGGACGGCACGTATCACGAAAGGGCACCCGTATTATCCGTATGACGAAAAAACAAATTCATCCAGCAGCGAAGCCCATTCGGAAATCGCACAAGCGCTTTTTTTCTACGAAAACATGCAGGGAGAGGGACAAGACAAAGCGCAGAACAAAGACCTGGAATACATAGAAAAGGATAACATGCCTTACGGCACCTATATCGAGGTGCAAGGGTATTACCGCTCCGTCAACGCGGAACGGGTGGGAACCGGCCCTATCGTATACCGGTTCATGCTGGGTAAAAACACCTCGACAAACTACGACGCGGAACGCAACTATCATTATAAACTGACGCTGAAGTTCAACCGGTTCGCCAACGACGCGGACTGGCATATAGAATACGAGGAGGAAAACCCGGACATTCTGGTTCCCGAGCCTTATTACATCTCCTACCTCTATAACCATGCCATGACGCTGCCCCTGAAAATAAATGCCGAAGGACATGAACTCATGAGTCTGAAAGCCGTGATCGATTCGAATGCGTGGGCGCCATACAACGCTATTGTGAACGGATTCGATTATCAGCGGCAATTAGATCCGGAGGTAACCCCAGGCGCCCCTGTAAACCCGTGGAACGGCTTTCTCTCTTTAAGAAAGACGCAAGAGACCGTCATCCCGTCCAATACCACGAACGAGGCATATTACAACGAACACAACCGGGGAAACCGGACCTATTATGAAAACGGCGCGTTGGTCGATCCGAATAGCGAAACAGACGGCACTTTCACGATGTCACGGAAAGGAGATACGTATGTTTTTAACCTGCCGATGTACACCCGCGCCAAGCAAATGATCATAACGACAGGATATACAGGTAACAATCCGTACGTAGCCTATCAACGCAAAGCCCGCGTACGGTTCACTGCAGTATTGAGAAACACCTCGACGAATGAAACGCGCACCATAGAGAAAAAGTCAACAATCCTACAAGTCAGACGTGTAGTGAACCCCAAGGGTATCTGGCGCAAGCACGACAACACTCTACCGTTCCATGTCGTGTTGAAGCGTCTACCGTATGAATCGGCCACATGTTTTCAAACCTTCACATCCGAAGGCTTATGGAAAGCCTATGTCATCCGAGGGGACAGGTCACTTGTCGATCTCGGAGCAGATACCGTACGCGGTAGCACGGGTACCCCTATCGATTTCACCATCAGATTCAACGGAACCTGCAACGAAAACGAATCCCGTTGCGCGATCATCCGAGTGGACTATCACAACTACAGTTGCCAACACCTGATTTTCGTACGGCAGGGGGAGGCCCCCATGGCCCTGACCGAAAACGGCAGGAAATGGCATGCTTGCAACATGCGCACCAGCACACAAGAGACGGATTGTCCACTGGAAGAAGGCTCTCAGTTCAAATTTCGTAACTGGGAGCAACCCATCGATGCGACAAGTAACGTGAATGACACGCCGGTATGGATCAATGTAAGTCCGGACGATTTCCTCGACCACTCCACCACTCCATTCAAAATCGCAGGGACGAATGACACGAAGTTGTGGAGCGAAATAACGTCATACATCAGTGGAAGTTTTACCGATCCCACAGTAAACGGGAAACAAGTTTCCGTAGCCACCTATGATGACTTTCAGGCCCTTCAGAACAACAAGAATATCGAACAAGGCTTCGGCGTGATGTACGGCAACGATGCTACAGAAACGCTCTCAGAGATCGACGCTGTGTACGGACACAGGTATGATCGGCATGGAGACGGAAACTCGACCGGTTCGGGATACGGCATGCGCGGGATATTCGTATACAACAGTTCAGAAACATCGCAATACGGAGGGCGCAGTTTATTCTTTCCTATCGGAACATCGGGATACGGACGGCGTCAAAACGCCAATGGCGGAAAAACAGCCGTACTTAAGTATTCCAGTACTCCCATCAAGATCGAGGATAACCGTCCGCTTTTTTACGACCTTTACATGCGTCCGGGAGCCATCTACTGGTTAAAAGAAAAGGGAGGTCCGAAAGCAGACATCGTAGGTTGGGACTTCAACTATTTCACATTCGATTTCAATGGGATACAAGCTTCCAACATACTGCATGACATCGGCTCGGACGCCTGCTTCATCCGTTGTGTGGAATAGCGACGGGAGGCATTCCATTGCTTCCGGTGCTCCTTCTCGGCATGAGGTGAAACGACACTCCCACGAGGTATGTTTTCCGCCTAAACGTAAAACCAAACTAGTCGTAATCAAATGCCCCTACATAAGGGGCATTTGATTACGACCATATTTCCGGATTGACCAGCAGCGGCAACGAAGATCAATGCTCCTTGCTGCTCAGTTCGCGCAGACGAATCGCAGTGATGACTTTTTTGGTATGGAGCGGAAAATCGCCGTTCATCATCCACGAATAGTAGCTCGGCTCGATCCGGAACACCTCGGCTACCGAGCGTCCCTTGTGCTTACCGAAACTGAACACTTCCACGCCTTTGTCGTCATAGACGATACGGCCAGCAAAATCGACATTCTGCGACCTGGAAGAGAACTCGGCCAGGAAATCGACATCGTTCTGCAACTCTTCGTAGCGCTCCAACTGCGAAAGCAACACTTCATAAGTAGCCAGCGTATCGGCTTCGGCCGAATGCGCCTCTGTGAGGTCCTTACCGCAATAGAACTTGTAGGCAGCCACGAGCGTGCGCTGCTCCATGCGATGGAAGATATTCTGTACGTCGATAAAACGGCTTTTGTCCAGATCGATATCCACGCCCGCGCGGAGAAACTCCTCGACCAGCACCGGGATATCGAACTTATTGGAGTTATAGCCCCCGAAATCGCATCCCTCGATATAACTCCACAATGATTTGGAGACTTCTCGGAAAGTCGGGCAATCGGCCACATCCTTGTCGTAAATACCGTGAATAGCCGAGGCCGCCTCGGGAATGTGCATTTCGGGATTGAGGCGGCGCGTTTTCACCTCCCGAGTCCCGTCGGGCATTATTTTGGCCAACGAAATCTCGACGATCCGGTCTTTGGCCGGATCGACTCCGGTAGTTTCCAAATCGAGGAAAACAATCGGCTTTGTCAGGTTCAGCTTCATGCGCTATGCGTTGATCATCATCGGCATCAGCAGCATCAGCGTATCGTTGCTCGGCTGCTGGTCGTAAACCGGTTTGAAAACGCCCGCACGGGTCGAATCGGCCAACTCGACAAGCACCGTGGTGGTCTCGATGTTCGACAATATCTCGATCAGGAAGGTCGATTTGAACCCGATCACGATATCCTCACCCTCGTAATCGCAGGGCAGCGACTCCTGGGCCGAAACCGAAAAATCGAGGTCCTGGGCCGTCAGGTTGATCGTCCCCTTCGAGATATCGAGTTTAATCAGGTTGGTCGACTGGTTCGAGCAGACCGCTACACGGCGGATCGCATTGAGCAGTTCGAGGCGGTCGACGAACACTTTGTTGGGGTTATTGGCCGGGATCACCGCGTTGTAATTGGGATAATTGCCCTCGATCAGGCGGCAGATCAGCACCTGGTTCTTCAGGCGGAACAGCACATTCTTATCATCGAATTCGACCGTGATCTCGCCATCCTCTTTGGGCAGCAGTCCGCGCAGCAGGTTGGCAGGTTTCTTCGGCAGGATGAACGAAGCGGTCGCTTCGGCTGCTGTTTCGGACGCATATTTCACCAGTTTGTGCGCATCGGTCGCCACGAAAGTTACCGACTGCGGTTCGAGATTGATATAAACGCCGTTCATCACCGGACGCAGTTCGTCATCGGCCGTGGCGAAAATCGTTTTGTTGATCCCTACCATCAGCGTATCGACATCCAACGCAAGGCTCTGTTTGGTTTCGGCGTTCAACTCGGGCAGGTTCGGATAACTCAGCCCCGAAGTGCCGGGGAGCGTCAGCTTGCCGCTCTTCCAGCTTACGACGATCTCCCAGGTGGATTCGTTCGCCTCGATAGTCAACGGCTGTTCAGAAAACTCTTTGAGCGAATCGAGCATCAGCTTCACCGGTACGGCGATCAGCCCTTCACGCTCCACGTTTTCGACCGCGAGCGTTCCCACCAAAGTGGTCTCGAGGTCGGAAGCGGTGATTTTCAGCACGCCCTCTTTCAGGTCGAAAAGAAAATAATCCAGAATGGGCAGCGTATTCTTGCTGCTGATTACCTTATTGGTCGTCTGGAGCAGGCCCAGCAAGGCCGATGAAGATACTACGAATTTCATATTTTCTATTGATTATGTTATTGCTTAACTGAATATTCCGGCCACATCACCATCCGGTCCCGGCCTCGTTCAAAGGTAAATCAATTTTTCAAATTTGCGAAAGCTTTTCCAAAGACATTGCAATCATCTTATCAACAAACGGACGGTAATCGGGCTCCATGCCGAGCGCGACGCGCTGGGCTATCACCGTACAGATGGTCGTCGCCTCGTGCCCCAGCAACCGCGACAATCCCGCCAAGGCCGAGCCTTCCATTTCGAAATTGGTAAAACGGTGCCCCTGGTACTCGAACCTTTCGATCTTCCCGTTCAGTTCCGGATCGGCCGGCCGGAGGCGCAGGTAGCGCCCCTGGGGAGCATAAAATCCCGGGGCGGAGATCGTCATGCCTTCGACGGTCGTGTCGGCAAAAAGTTTTGCCAGCATTTCAGAACAACGGACGAAATAGGGCGCTGTCAGCAGGCGTCCCCATCCCGTGTGTTCCATGAAAGCCTGTTCGATTTCCAGTTCGCAGATTTCATTGCGGCCGTGGTAATAATTCAAGAGTCCGTCGAAACCGACCGAAATACGGGAAAGAATCAAATCCCCGATCCGAAGATCAGGCGTGATCGAACCGCAGGTGCCCAGACGCACCAACGTCAGAGAAGTCTTCTCCTCCTTCACGGTACGCGTCCCGAAGTCGATATTGAACAACGCGTCGATTTCATTGACGACGATGTCGATATTATCGGTACCGATCCCGGTCGAAACGACGCTCATCCGTTTGCCTTTATAGGTCCCGGTGACGGTCGTGAACTCCCGGTTGGCCGCTTCGGCCTCAATCCGCTCGAAATGGGACGAAACCTGGCGCACACGGCCCGGGTCGCCCACCAGGATGATGGTCGTCGCCAATTGGCCCGGACGCAGGTGCAGATGAAAGATCGAGCCGTCGCTGTTGATTATCAGCTCGGAGGGGGCTATTTGTCTCATGTATGGGGATATTTTCATTTTGTTTATTGATATAAAAGTAATTAATTTACGCGAAATTTCATACGGTATGACACTGATTAAATCCATTTCCGGTATTCGCGGAACCATCGGCGGAGCGGCCGGCGACAACCTCACCCCGCTGGATCTCGTAAAATTCACATCGGCTTATGCCGAATGGCTCAAAGGAGAGCATCCGGGACGCCGGCTGAAGGTCGTAATCGGCCGCGATGCGCGCCTCTCGGGCGAAATGGCCGCCGCGATCGTCGAAGGTACGCTCTGCGGCTGCGGGGTGGATGTCATCAATATCGGACTGGCCACCACCCCCACGGTCGAACTGGCCGTTACCGGCAAGCAGGCCGACGGCGGCATTATTCTTACCGCCAGCCACAACCCGAAACAATGGAATGCGCTCAAACTGCTCAATTCGCACGGCGAATTCCTCAACGATGCGGAAGGGAAAAAAGTATTGGCACTGGCCCAAGCAGGCGTATCGGCCTATCCGGAAATCGACCGGATCGGTCGCGTCATCGAACGCAGCAGCTACAACGACGAACACATCCGCGGTGCGCTGGCACTCAAGCTGGCTGACCTCGATGCGGTACGCAAAGCCAAATTCAAGGTGGTAGTCGATGCGGTAAACTCCGTTGGCGGCGTAGTGATTCCGAAACTGCTGCGCGAGATGGGCGTCGAAGTAGTCGAGCTGAACTGCACGCCCGACGGTAATTTCGCCCACAATCCCGAACCGATCCCGGAAAACCTGACCGAAATTTCGGCACGCGTTCCGGCCGAAAAAGCCGATCTGGGCATCATCGTCGATCCCGACGTCGACCGGCTGGCGCTTGTGTGCGAAGACGGGACGATGTTCGGAGAAGAATACACGCTGGTGGCGGTGGCCGACTATGTCCTGACACACACCAAAGGAGCGACGGTTTCGAACCTCAGCTCGTCACGCGCCCTGAGGGACGTAACCGAGAAGCACGGTTGCAAATATGCGGCGGCGGCAGTCGGCGAAGTAAACGTAGTAACCAAAATGAAAGAGGTCGCCGCCGTGATCGGCGGCGAGGGCAACGGTGGGGTGATCTATCCCGAACTGCATTACGGACGCGACGCACTGGTAGGTGTGGTACTCTTCCTGACGCTGCTGGCCAAAAGCGGCCTGAAGGCTTCCCAACTGCGGGCCACCTATCCCGCATACCACATTTCAAAGAACAAGATCGAACTGACGCCCGATATCGACGTAGACAAGGTTCTGGCACAGATGAAGGCGAAACATGCCGGAGAACAGGTCACCGACATCGACGGCGTGAAAATCGATTTCCCCGCCGAATGGGTGCACCTGCGCAAATCGAATACCGAACCGATTATCCGCATTTACAGCGAAAGCCGCGACAAGGCGGCAGCCGATGCACTCGCCGAAAAGATCATCGGCGAAATCCGTGCAATCGTGGCCAAGTAACAAACCTCCCGTCACAAATTCAACGAAGGCTTCCCTGCCCAGCAGGAGAAGCCTTCGTTTTAACCAAAACAATTAATTATATATAAATCCGACTGTGAAGCAGAATCAAACCTGCAAAGTGGAGTTTGCTGTAATGTTATACCATTATCGTACCAAAGTCGCCAATTTACTCAGAACAAGCATCCACCGGACATTCTGTCCGGACTAAGTGTCCAAGAATCGAACAACGGGTGTCCATTTTTAAGACACTTCGCCGCCAACCCTACGATACATACGCCCGCATAGCACACCGGCCATGTCGCCCCGCCCGGGACAAGCCGGTTTGGCAATCCGGCGGCAAATCGCTATCTTACGCACATAAACCAAACCGTCACGCCATGTCCGCCGAAAACGCCGTACAACAATACATCCGTGAAAACGGACAGCGCTTCGTCGAGGAGCTCTCCGAACTGCTGCGCATCCCGTCGATCAGCGCCGAAAGTGCGCATGCCCCCGATATGCTCCGCTGCGCGGAGTGGCTGTGCGATGCACTGCTTCGCTCGGGAGCCGACCGGGCCGAAGTGATGTCCACCGACGGCAATCCGGTCGTCTATGCCGAAAAAACGGCCGACCCGGCAGCCCCGACCGTACTCGTATACGGTCACTACGATGTCATGCCCGTCGATCCTGCCGGTGAATGGACGAACGGCCCGTTCGATCCGGTCATCCGGGAAGGGCGTATCTGGGCCCGTGGAGCGAACGACGATAAAGGGCAATCCTACATGCACCTCAAGGCGATGGAGGCGATGCTCGCCACCGGCACGCTCCCGTGCAACCTCAAATTCATGCTCGAAGGCGAAGAGGAGATCGGTTCGGCCAGCCTTGGAAAATGGTGTACCGAACACAAGGAACTGCTCAAGGCCGATGTGATCCTCGTCTCGGACACGAGCCTGCTGGGGTGGAAAACCCCGTCGATCACCTGCGGCCTGCGCGGACTGTGTTATATGGAAGTCGAGGTGACCGGACCGAACAAAGAACTGCATTCGGGACTGTACGGCGGGGCCGTGGCCAATCCGGCCAATGTGCTGGCCAGGCTGATCGCCGCACTGACCGACGAAGAGGGCCGCATCACGATCCCGCACTTTTACGATGCCGTGCGCGAACTGACACCCGCCGAGCGTGAAGCCTTCGGCAAAGCGCCTTTCTGTGAAGCGGCCTACCGCAAAGGACTGGGCATCCGCTCAACCCAGGGCGAGACAGGTTACACGACGATGGAACGCACAGGAATCCGCCCGTCGCTCGACGTCAACGGTATCTGGAGCGGCTACACCGGCGAAGGGACCAAAACGGTCATCCCGTCGAAAGCCTGCGCGAAAATCTCGATGCGGCTGGTGCCCGACCAGAATTACCGACAAATCGCCCGGCTGTTCGAAGAGTACATGCAGGCGCTCGCACCTGCGGGCGTAAGCGTAAATGTACGGGCCTTGCACGGGGGATCCCCCTACCTCACCCCTACCGACCTGCCTGCCTACCGGGCAGCAGCCGCAGCCGTCGAGGAGACTTTCGGCAAAGAGCCGCTGCCCTATTATTCAGGCGGCAGCATCCCGATCATCAGCACATTTGAAAAAGTATTGGGCCTTAAATCGGTACTGCTCGGCTTCGGCCTTGACCAAGATGCGATCCATTCTCCCAATGAGAGTTATGCCCTCGAAAATTTCTACCGGGGCATCGATACGATCGCCCGCTTTCACCGTCATTTCGCCGCAATCCTGAAAAGCCATGCCTAAGCCACTCACCCCGGAAGAGGAAGAACTGATCCGAGAACACACCGCACCGGATCCGGAACAGAAAAAATCGACCGTCGTCAAAAATATGCTGCTTTTTGCGCTGATTTTTATCCTGATGGTTTTCTTCGGCTACCTGATGGTTTATTGGGGCACGAAATTGGGAAATTAAGGGCTCCCGAAGCCTTCCGAACAATCTTCCGCGCCTTACAAGCCAGTTCCCGAAGCAATGCCGGAAACGGAACCACAACAAAACACAGAAAAACCGCCGCAACGATTAGCCGGGCGCGGACGCGATGATCACATCATCCGGCCGAACGTACGGCGGCCCAGAGCATGCCGCAGGATGATGCTGCCGCGGTAGATGTTCCCGGCAGCCGACCCCGTCCGGTCGCGCTGGATCGCACGGCGCTTGGCGCGAAGCATGCCGAGGATCTTGTAAAAATCCATGTGCGAACGGAACACCACCTTGAAAAAATCCCGCCTGCCCTGCATCAGAAAAACGAATGCGGACATCCCGTCGAGCACCATCCTCGTAAAGAGCAGCGGCCATAACGTGAGCTTCGACAGGTTTTTATAGAGCATAGACAGGTTGTTGCGGTAATTGAGGTAAAGCTTGCGCGGACTGTTATTGGGTAATGTCCCGCCGCCGAGGTGGAATACCCGGCTGCGGGGCTCGACCATGATCCGGTAACCGGCCAGCTGCGCGCGCCAGCAAAAGTCGATCTCTTCCATATGCGCGAAGAAATCGCCGTCGAAACCGCCCAGCTTCCGGAAAACATCGGCCCGCACCATCATGCAGGCGCCCGAGGCCCAAAACACGTCGCGGGAAGTATCGTACTGTCCGTCGTCCTGCTCGATCGTATCGAGGATACGCCCGCGGCAGAACGGATAACCGAATGCATCGAGAAATCCGCCGCTGGCTCCCGCATACTCGAAATAGCCGGGGCGGTCGTACGAAAGGATTTTCGGGGCGAGGGCCGCAATCCGTTCATCGGAAGCCATCAGTTTCGCCAGCGGACCGAGCCATCCCTCTTCCACTTCGACATCGGAGTTCAGCAGTACGTAACAGTCGGCCGCGACCTGCTCCAACGCCCGGTTATACCCTTCGGCATAGCCGTAATTCTTATCGAGCAGCAGCAACTCCACCTGTGGATAGTGCTTGCGCAGGAACGCCGCCGAATCGTCGTCCGATCCGTTGTCGGCCACCACGACCGAAGCTCCGGTACTGTGCGACACGACAGAGGGCAGGAAACGCTCGAGGTGGGCGCGTCCGTTCCAGTTCAGGATGACGATCTTAATTTCCATAAGATGAGGTGCAAGTTGATCCAAAAGTTAACTGTGCAGGCCTTGTGTGCGGCATTGCCAAATATGCCAAATGCTATCGGGTGTTATATCAGAACCCCTTGGTGGATATCTTTTGTCCGGCAGTAAGTTTTTTCTCTGCAGCGGCTTTCCTTACGGATTCGCGGTGACGAGCCACGCTCTCGCGCGAATGTTTCCACCGCTTGTGCGACCACATCCACAATTCGGGAGACTCCCGGATCATCATCTCGAGCTTGTCGATATAGCGCCGTGTCAATTCATACTCTTCAAGGTGCTCCTTACCGTCATAGATCAGCTGCAGCTCAGCATCATAACAATGCGGCGCACACTTGCGGATATACATGAAATAGACCGGCATCCCGAAACGCGTGGAGATTTTTTCCAGACCCGAGAAAAACGGTGTATCCTGGTTCAGAAACCGGAACCAATGCTTGATCTCCTCCACCGGCGGCGTCTGGTCGGCGATCATCGCAACAATGACCGGACGTTCTCCCGGACAATGCCCCCGGATCACCTCGCGCAAAGTATCGTTCATCGCCACGGGCTGCGTCCCGAAACGCGAACGGGCCTCGTGATAAAATCGGTCGAAAACCCGGTTGTGCAACGGACGATAAACGGCCAATACGTTATGATCGGTGTGACAGACATAATTGATGGTCAGCTCCCAGGAACCGAAATGCGACATGGCGGAGATCCAGCTGCGTCCGGACATGGCGGCCTCGACTTCCTCCACATTGGAGTAGACCATGCGTTCACAGATGCGCTTGCGACTGATCGATGCCAACAGAATCGTATCGACAAATACTTCGGAAAGGTGATGGTAAAACTTGCGTTCGATTTCCCGGCGCTCAGCCTCGCTCTTCTCCGGGAAGGAATGGGCCAGGTTGGTACGCACGACCTGCCGGCGGTAACGCACAAGCCGGTATAGGATCAAGCGGATCAATCCCCCGAGACAAAAGTACAGCACGCGTTCGGGCAACAGCCCTACCGCACGGCAACTCCACCACAGCAGGCGGTATTGTACTTTTTGCCAAGAGTTAAGTTTCATCAAACCCGTTGCTTAAATTCCTCGTAAATATACGGATTCGAGACGATAATCTCGCGTCCGAACAGAAAATTATCTCCGCCGGAGTAGTCGGTCACCCGTGCGCCGGCCTGCATGGCAATCAAGGCACCCCCTGCCACGTCCCACGGCGAGAGCTTCAGATGGGTGAACGCATCGAAGCGCCCGCAGGCCGTATAAACGATATCGGCCGCCGCCGATCCGAGCCGGCGTACGCCATTGGTATGCAACTGGTAATAGACCATTTTATCGATAAAACCGTCCTCATTCCCCAATGCCGAATAGGGAAATCCGATCCCGATCAGCGCATTTTCCATCCTGTCGGTTTTCGACACGGTTATCTCGCGGCCGTTCAGATAGGCCGCTGATCCCTTCCACGCATAAAACATCTCGCGCAAATTGACTTCATAAACCACTCCGACGACCAGTTCATCGTCCTCCAACAAACCGATGCTGACGCAATAGGGCGCCAGACCGTGAATAAAATTGGTCGTACCGTCCAGCGGATCGACAATCCACCGCAGGGATGCATCTTCCGACGCTTCGATCGTGCCCTCCTCGGTAATATAACCCGCTTCGGGGGTCAACTCCCTGAGGCGCGAAACGATCATCATCTCGGTCTGTTTATCCACATAAGAGACCATATTCTGCGTCCCTTTGAACTCGACATCGGCAAATGTGAACGTCTCCCGCTGCCGGGCAATGTACTCTCCGGCCTCGCGGGCAATCTCGCATACCGACATGCAAAGCGCTTTATAATCCATTTTCCAGGTATAGTTTAATCTTTTGGGTACCCGTGCGGGTCTGCAACCATTTCTCGATACGACCGCGTTCATCCGCCGTCAGCTTCCGGTCGTTTTGGAGCAGGCAGACCACAATGGTATCGGCTACGGCTCCTTCCGCCGTGTAAGTCATTTCGCGGGAAACAAAAGCCCGGGTCATACCGGGCAGCAATGCTGCGATCTCACGGCTCATCTCACGGGCAGGCAACGAATCGTTCTTCAGTGTAGAAACCCGTTGCAGAAGTTCGTCGATACGCCGGTTCTTCTCCGACAGCAGGTCGCGGTAGCCCGACGAAAGCATCGAGAGATCGTCCGTACCGCGCTCGCCCGCCTGGTGCACGATCAATTCGGTACCGAGCAGCCCATAACCGGACATTTGCAGCCGGGCGTTGTCGATCGCATCCTCCGATACAGGTTCGCCGACCAGTACCACATCGATATAACTGCTGCCGTCGGCACGCAGCATACGGCTGTAATCGACCACCTGCGCCTGCGGGAACTTCATCACCGTGGCGACATAACGGTCGGCATTAGCTTCGAAAACGCTGCGCTTGACAATGCGATAACCGATTACTACACTGGGGATCAACGTGACCAACACGATCAGCACCATCGAACGGCGTACCTTCCGTTCCTTTTTGGAGTCGAGGAAACTATGCTTCTCGTATTTGAGGAAACGAACCACCATGTAGGTAGCGATCGCAATGAAGACGGTATTGATAAAAAAGAGGTAGAACGCCCCGATAAAGTACTTGAACTGGAGTGTGGCCAGTCCGAACCCGGCCGTACAGAGCGGCGGCATCAAGGCCGTTGCGATCGCAACGCCCGGGATGACCGTCGAGGTACGGTCCTTGCGCGACTGGGCTACGATCCCGGCCAAACCGCCGAACAGCGCGATCAATACGTCGTACGTAGTCGGCACCGTGCGGGCCAGCAGTTCGCTTTGCGCATTACTCAGCGGTGAAATCACAAAATAAAAAGTCGATGTAGCGATACTGACCAGCACCATGAACCCGAAGTTGCGCAGCGAGCGCTTCATCAGTTCGAAATCGTTGATTCCGACCGAGAGCCCGATCCCCATAATCGGTCCCATCAATGGCGAGATCAACATCGCGCCGATAATCACGGCGGTCGAATTGACGTTCAGTCCCAACGATGCGATGAAGGTCGCAAACACCAATACCCACAGGTTCGTTCCTTTAAACTCGATCCCTTTGCGAATATTTTCGATCACTTCGCTCTCGGATGCCTTGTCCTCGCTCAAATCAAAGCGACCGCGCACGAAGCGGCGGAAGCCGCGCCACGAGGGAGAGGGCGTGGGGTTGGCCTCAGCCCCGCTTCCTCCTGAATTTCCGGTCGTATTTTTTTCTTCTATCGCCGTCATTGCTGCTTTCGTGTTCCATAATAAATCGTGTCAACACGGTCAATCCTCCTGTAAACCGTTCTCCTCCGCATCGTCTACCGCACCATTATCGGCATCCTCCCGTTTCGCTTTGCGGGGTTTGCCTCCGAGGACGATTACAATCTCCCCTTTCACCTCCCGGGCAGAAAAGTGAACGATCAGTTCCCGCAACGTGCCACGAGCATTCTCTTCGAACTTTTTGGTCAGCTCCCGCGAAACGGAAGCTTCGCGGTCCGGGCCGAACAACTCGGCAAACTGGGCCAGCGTTTTGACCAAACGGTAGGGAGATTCATAAAAAATCATCGTCCGCTCCTCATCGGCGAGTTGCTGCAACCGCCGCGAACGCCCCTTTTTCGGGGGCAGGAAACCTTCGAAACAGAACCGGTCGCAGGGGAAACCGCTGTTGACCAGCGCCGGGACAAAAGCCGTCGCACCGGGAAGAGTTTCCACTTCGATGCCATGTTCGAGACAGGTGCGCACCAACAGGAACCCGGGATCGGAAATTCCCGGTGTCCCCGCATCCGACACCAACGCCACCGTCTCACCGGCGGCAATCGTCGCAGCAACAGATTCGACCGCTGCATGTTCGTTGAATTTGTGATGGCTCCAGAGCTTCTTGTCCAACCCCAAATGCTTCAGCAACACCTGCGTAGTGCGGGTATCTTCGGCCAACACGATATCGGCCGACGATAACACTTTGATCGCCCGCAAGGTAATGTCGTCGAGATTGCCGATCGGCGTAGGCACCAGAAAAAGCTTGCCCATCAGCGGTCGAGTTTACGTTCAAGCAGTTCCACCAGCAGCGTTGCACCGTCACAGTCGGGATTCCACTCGAAATTTTCCTGAATATAGATCATCGCATCGTCAAGCTCCGCAAAGGCGTCCAATTCATCAATCACCCGCTCGTACTCTTCCGCTTTACCGCCGAACAGGTCGCGAATCAGTAAAAAGCGGTCGTTGATACCGATGCTGTGCCTCAAATCCGTGATCTGGCTCGCCCGCAGGCGGGATGCAACATCCGTGTGAGCGGCCTTTTTACCGATCACTTCGTTGACAGCCGCCGTCTGGTTGGCGAGGGTTTCTCCGAGCACCTTTTTGTGCGGGATTTCGACATGCGGAACGCTTTCGCCCCCAAGCACGACAGAACCGACCGTTTCGATCACCGGATCTGGTACCGGAACGGATTCCGGGGCGGCGGCGTCCGGTTGCAACGGGAATTGCGGCACGGATGATTGCGGCTCATCGGTCCGGTATTGGGAAGGAACCTGGGTAACGGTTTTGCGAGGAGAAGAGTCATCGCCGTAAAGCGACAAGATCACCCGCTTGTCCACCCGGGTCCGCACGAGCGGCTCATCGCTGAAGAGCTTTTGTTCGACGCTATGCTCTTCGACCGTCATGGAAACCTCGATATTTCCTGCTTCGGCCTCTCCCGAAACAGATTCAGGTTCTTCCGGCTGCGGAACAAACTCGCCTTGTTCCGCCTCGGGCTCTGAAACCGGTTGAGCATCCTCAGTCCTATCTGACACTTCCGGGTGTGGAAACCTATCCGTCACAGCAGACATTTCGGATGCGATTTTCCCATCTACGCCAGGGAGGGGTTCATTCGCTTCAACAATCGGTACAGATGACTCAGACGGTCCGGCTGCTCCACCAACCGCAGCACCGACACGATCTGCCGCTTGCGGTGCCGTCTGCTTCCCGGCAGGGCTTTCGCAAACTTCAACGCCACCGGAAAACATCACCTTTTCATAAATATGCCGGAGCTTATCCAATATAATTTGCCGCTCAATTTCAGCTACCCGATCCTGTTCCTTCCAACTCCGGGCGATGCGGCCGATGCCGTCGAGTTCCGCCAGCAACTTATCCAAATCCATCCTTGTATCCTAAGTTAATTAATTTTTTTCAAAGTTAATCTTTCTAAAGATTAATGCAAATAGCCTTATACTGCTTGGCCGCAAAAAAGGTTTAGGCACATTTCCATGCGTTTTTGTGCGAATTTCATGTCCAAACAGAGTAAAAAGCGGATTAAAGTTGCATATTTAGCTATTTCATTTGTATATTTGTATAATTTATAGCGCATAGCGTTTCCTAGGTTCATAGAAGAGTTTATTTCACATGATTTATGCAATATTAGCGATTAGTCAGAATGAATTCGATCAATACCTCCTGCCGTATCGGCGTATTTTATGACGGGAATTTCCTGTTGCACGCCTCCAACTACTATAACTATATCCACCCCGAAAGGCGAAGGCTGAGCCTGAATGGCCTGCACCGGTTCATCCGGCACCGTGTAGCCGAAGAGGCGGGCTGTGAAACGGTCAAATGCCAAATTTCGGTCGCACATTATTTCCGGGGGCGCCTCAATGCTTCTGAAGCAGCTATGCGAGGCAACCAACTGTACAACGACCGCGTATTCGACGACATCCTGATGTCCGAAGGAGTCAATACCCACTACCTGCCGCTGCGCAATGTACAGGGCCGCAGGGAAGAACGCGGGGTGGATGTCTGGCTGGCGCTCGAAGCTTATGAACTCGTGCTGAGCGGGACGATCGACATCATCGTACTGATCGTTTCGGATACCGATTACACGCCGCTGATGCGTAAAATCAGGGCTGCCGGCATACCCATCATGCTGCTGAGCTGGGAGTTCGAATACCTCACCGACGACGGGATCAAAATGGTGACCAAAACTTCGCACGAATTGCTCTCGCTGGCCACCTACCCTATTGCGATGCACGAGGAGATTGAGCGGGGGCTGGAACAAAACAACCCGGTGGTCCGCAACTTGTTCGTCTGCAACGAAGGGTGTCCCCCGGAGACGGAACACACGGTAGAAGTAAGCGAAATCCTCAGCCTTAAAAGCGGTTTCGGTTTCATCAAATACCCCAACAACAACCTCTTTTTCCATTGCCAGGACGTCGAGGGCAATTTCGCCGACCTGGCCGTAGGCGATCCGGTGGAATTCATTATCGAAAAGAACCAGCAAAAGCAGGATGTGGCCAAACATGTCCGCAAATTACCGGTTCCTTCGCCCGAAGAGGATCCCGAAACGGATATGTAATCGTCGGCAAAACGTTAATCCCCAGAACCCGACAAGCAAGAAAGATAAAACAGGAAAAACGACCGCATCGTTTCGGACCGGCCGACGCAGTTTCCCTTTAAAAAATTCCCAACGACAGGTATACTAAAAGCCGGGATTTCAATCCCGGCTTTTCAGTTATCTTACACTGGTTAATTATCGTACACCAAATTATTGCACACTCGGTATGCCCGGCAAATATTGCCAGGACAGATTCCAGCGAGCCGGTCAGGCCCCATAGCCGGAAGGCGGACAAAATTACTCGTGGTGGTACGGTTCGTTGTTCAGGATGGTAAAAGCCCTGTAAAGCTGCTCCGCGAACAACACGCGGATCATCTGGTGTGAAAAGGTCATCGCTGACAGTGAAATCTTCGCATCGGCGCGGGCATATACCTCTTTGGAAAAGCCATAAGGTCCGCCGATCACGAAGCAGAGCCGTTTCAGGCCGCTGTTCATCCGTTTCTGCACCCAGGCAGAGAAATCGACTGACCGCATCTGTTCGCCGCGCTCGTCCAGCAACACGACTCCGTCTCCGTCGCCGAAACGGCGCAACAGCGCCTCGCCCTCCTGCCTCTTCTGGCTTTCAGCCGAGACCGTTTTGCGGTTCTTCGGATCGGGCAGGACGATCAAAGTAACTTTGGCGTAATAATTCAGTCGTTTGAGGTAATCTGCCAGTAACGCCTCGATTTGCGGCGAGTCGGTTTTGCCGACGACAATCAGGTCAATGTTCATCAGCGGCGGGCATTCTTGGGATTCTTCCTGACCACGGAGTTCTCGTTCAGGAAACGCTGTACATCCTCGGCTCCGGGGAATGAGAAATCACTGTTCCACTCACCCTGCACATCACGGTAGGTAACCGGATGCAGCGTATCCGCCCCCTTGAGCCACTGGTAAGCCTTGTAGAAGTTGTAGCCGTTACCGCTTTCGCCCCCCATCGACAGCGCGATCAGCGACGTATAATTTTTAGAACGTCCGCGCATATATGCGACCCGGTCGATGAAATCGGGCAGGAAACGCGGATCGTTGGCCACGGCACCGCCCACATTACGGTCGTCCTTGCGGTAACCGCTGTTGATATTGGCCTGGTCGATCACATAAATGCCGATCTTGTCGCAAAGCTCGTAGAACCAGCGCGGTTGCGGATAGGATACGCAAACCGTATTGTATTTCTGCTGTTTGAGGCTGCGAAGCTCACTTGCCGTGGCAACCTCATCGGCCGCGGCATTGTAAGCGGCGATATTCAACTCCGCCTTACGTCCGTTAATCACCAGCACGCCGTCTTCCAGTTCGGTAATGTTAAATCCGAACTTGAAAGGGATATACTCGGTAATACGCCCGTCGCGCCGGACATAGAGCATCATACGGTACAGGTTCGGCGCTTGCGGCGACCACATTTTCTTTACACTCGGATAAATGTACTCTTTGAAGCGGAGCGTGTCGTATCCTTCGGGTTCCACCTCGGTTTCGAGCATATTGTAGGTTAACAACTTGCCTTCCGGCGAATAAATATCGTAACCGAAAGTGATCTTCTCCGCACTGCGGTAGCTGTTGGACATGATGGCCGTGATCCAGACGATGCCGTTGACGCGGGCCGAATCGAGTTTGGCCCGGACGACGAAATCCTCGATCCTCAGTTTCGGCTGCGAATAGATATAAATATTGCCGAGGGTACCGGCAACCAGCGGCGGAATCGACATTTCCATCCAGCTCCCCTGTGAGAAACCGTACACTTCGATCGCAATCGAGTTGATCCCGTCCGTTACGGCATCCGAAATATTATACTCGGCCGGCGTGCGGCTGTCATTACTGTAACCGACACGCTGTCCGTTGATATATAAAGCATAAGCACTTCCAACCCCTTCGATGTGAATATACATATCGCGGTCGAGCCACAAATAAGGCACATCGAATGCCGCCCGGTATTGCACCAGTGGATTTTCTGCGGGCAACTGCGGGGGTACCAACCCGGCAAGCGGAGAGATTCCGGCGGCTTTGGCTGCATTGGGCAGGTCGGTTTCATCCCACCCGGCAATCGAAAACCGAGGCTGATAAAAACCCGCTTCACCTCCCTGGGCGGTGGTCGAATAATTCACACGCCATTTCCCAGCCAACGGCAGGTAGTGCGGGGCATCGTTCATATCGTCCTTTTCAGCCAGTTCCCGAGACGAATAGCTGATAAACTCCTGCCGCGGAGCAGCTTTTCCTTCAGAGGCATGCGACGGATCCGCCCAGGATGGCAACGCCGAAACCGGAACAGGCGATACCGGAGCGATGTCGTTAACAGTCATTTGGGCAACCAACGGGGAAACCGGCAGCAAGGTACAGGCAAGCAAAGTATAGCTGAGGATATGTTTCATGCGAACGTATGCGATTTGGATCGTACAAAAATCCATTTTTTTTATCAATTTAACAAATGAATCTCCCAAGGACGAACGCCCCTACCGAAATATTTCCTTTCTTTGTAGGTATTGACAAGTATCTACGGACAATTAAAAACAAAGCAAATGAAAAAGCTGCCGCTACTGGTTTTGGGAGTCTCGTTGCTGCTCCAACCCGGTTTTGCACAGGAACAAATCCCGGATGGAGAGTCCCTGCCTTTTTCCGGCCTGACCGTACGAGAAGCCCGCAGGGTAAATGCCCGGCTACAAAATATCTATCAAAAAGCGGTGAAAGAAGCCCAGGAAATCACGCCGGGTAAAATGTCCGACCGCCTGTGGAGCGTCGATGATCCGTGGGTGGACCGCAAAGGAGACTCCCTCGTACTGGTGGTAGCCGCCATCCAGACGAAAGACCTGCCGAAATGGACGGGCAAAGCCGCCAAACAGGCGCCTGCATCACGTGACGAAGCGATCTGGGTCAGCCTCTCTCCCGAGTTGGGCATGGTGATGCACAACCAACCGTTGCTCGATTCGCTTTCGGCCGCAATGCGCATTAAGCAAATATTAGGATTACCGCCACAGGCAGATTACGGATACATCGTCCAGTTCTGGGTGCCGGTCTCACAATTGGTGCGCCCGACACCGGATCCCGACGTGCACAACCATTTCTCGACGGTGAAATTTCCGCAACAGGTCGATCCCGGACACAAGCAATGGATCGAGCACCTGCGCAGTACGACTTACACTTCCGACCCGCCTTATCCATGGACGCAATTGGGTTACACCTACGACTGGGGTAACCCTTACTCTTCGGTCGGGGTCAGCGAATTCGTCATCAAACCCGGTGCGGCGATCCGCATCGAACAACTCGCTACCATCTGGCTTTGGTACACACAGCAAGTCGACTTGACGGCAGAGGACATACCGACAAACTAAGTTCTATTTTCACACATAACATCCCGAAAATTCCCGGCTTTGTGCAGGGGACATGCCGTTTTACAACCGAAAATAGTTAATCGAATAGAGTTGTCAAACCGACCCGGAAACAATGATTCGGGTCGGTTTTGTATTTTCCTAACCGTGTCGGCGAAGTTCAGACCGGACTCCGTCCGGATATTATCACGGCCCAGGACAGGACAGGACAGGACAGGACAGCATTTCCCTTCCGCGAGGCCCCACACTAATCGGGACAGCGTGTACTATAAATTACAGCTAAGGAAGATGGAAGCATCCTTTACAATCGAAATATAAAAACCCGCACGGAATCCGTGCGGGTTTTTCTTTGTCAGTTAGTTGACTTATCCGGCAAATACCCTATTTGGTAATGGATGCCGAATACGTGCTCCACCCTGTAGCCGCCTGATATGCTGCTACTGCCTCGGCAGACGGCACTTTGATAACCAGGTTACCGTTGCTCATCACGCCCAGCGTAGAAGGTACGGCGGGAGGAGTTGCGGTCTTCGAAGTAATGGAAGCAAGCGAATTGCAACCGTCGAATACGTTGTCACCCAAAGTCGTTACCGCAGTCAGCGTGATCGAAGAGATGATCGTCTGCTGGAAAGCGCGGGCACCGATAGTCGTCACGGTTTTCGGCAGGTCGAATGCGCCGGCCAGTGCAAAATCGCCATTGAATACGTCGTCACCCAAAGTCGTCAGGGCATTCACCGGCAACTTAACCGAAGTGAGGCTCGGACAGGTCATAAACGCAGCATTACCGATTGAAGTTACGGCATTGTCGAGCTTGGTATCGTACTTTTCATTGTCTTTCCAACCGCTGAAAGCAAACGTTACTTCTTTCAGAGCAGGGCAACCCTCAAAAGCGTTGGCACCCAGAGTGGTCAAAGCACCCGGCAGTTCGATCGAAGCCAGCTTGGTACCCTGGAAAGCGTTGTCGCCGATCGTGGCAATTTTGTTCGGCATATCGACGGTCTTATCCTTGCCGTCAACCTTCACCTTCTCCGAATTCAGCGGGAACGTGAACGACGTCAGGCCCGAACCAGCGAATGCACCGGCTTCGATGCTGGTCACCTTGGTATTGATCGTCACGGTTTTCAGCGTACTGCACCCCTGGAAAGCGTTCATCGGAATCGATTCGGCCACAGCGTCAGTCAGGTCGACTTTGTTAACCGATCCGCCCACATAGGTACCCACGGCACCAACGGCCGTAGCATCAGCCAGTTTACCGGCCAGGTACAGGGTCTCATACTTGGTATTGTCGAAACCGGTCATAATGTCGTCAACGCTCTGGGTCGCGGTCGGCCAGATCATCATGGTTTTGGTACCGGCCTGTTTCACAGTAATGGTGATGTTGCCCGGACCGCCGTTGTTTTCGGAGATTACGATCGAACCGGTGCGGATCGTACCGAAATAATCGTTATCGATGGCAGCGACCGTGAAAGAAAGATTGTCAACAGCTTTCGACCCCTTGTCGTAAGTGATCCATTTGGCATCGGCCTCAGAAATCGATACCGTGTAACCGATAGTCCCGGCGTTGTTGTCCAGATTCAGCACAAAGGTTTCGCCTTCGGTCGGAAGGTAGATGGCCTTGCTGTCGGCATTCGTCACGTCGAAAGTGAGCTGATAACGCTGCTCGACCGTGTAGGTCAGCGTTTCGGAACCGGCGGTAATCGTAACGGTAGCCGAACGGGTCTTGTCTTTCGACTCGTTCTTCGCAGCAGTCACCGTCACCGAGCAGGTACCCACGGGGCCGCTGGCAGGTTCGAGCTTAACCCAGTCGCCACCGTCGCTGGTGGTAACGGCAGCCGTCCAGGTTACCGGAGAATAGAACGCGATCGTACGCGTACCGCCGTTGGAATTGATTGCATTGGCTCCCGAAGCGGCCTCCGCGGAGAATTGTTTCAGTGTGTCGGGATAGGGATCGGGGTTGGGGTCATCCTTACAACCCGACAATACAGAGCCAACAGCAAAGAGTACACCCACCAATAGTAAAAATTTACTCTTCATAATTAATAAGTTTAGTTACCATCCAGCCACCAGACGGTAAGTTAATTTTAGATTAAAAAGTTTTCACAGCTGGAATCAAAAAAAGCGCGCGGCTGCTTAATTAAAACCTCAAAAATACCTGAAGGTCAAATTCGGAATTACCACCTGAAGGGGCATCTCCACTCATGTCTTATGCTTCTACAAGCCCTCTCAATACGGACACGTTACACTCAGTTACACGACATGAGCGTCCATGCTTCTCTCCCCTCCACGCAAACCGGACCGACTGCCTTTCTGAGGACGATAACTAAAACGCTTTCTTTATCTTCTCTATGCCAAAGATAGAATAAATAATTTAAACGTTCAATATCGGTTCATAAATTTATGCGAATTATTTTCTTTTTTCACTGACACAACGCCAAAACAAGCATTATATCAAACACATACACATAAAACATCCGATTTCATCCCCTTCGGCACATCCGCAACGGAGATTTTTCCCGCTGAAATGAGGCTCGCAACTCATTTTCCCAATCGGCTTAATGTCAACAAAATAAAAAAGCGCGAAAAATTTCGCGCTGATCTATAATCTGAAAGTGTCCGTTATTTTTGCCGGAAAAATATCTGGAGTGGAACCCCGGTAAAATCCCACCGTTCGCGGATCTTATTCTCGAGAAAACGGCGGTATCCTTCTTTAATATATTGGGGAAGGTTGACAAAAAAGGCGAATGACGGCGTCGGCGATGCCAACTGTGTCACATACTTGATCCGTATATATTTCCCCTTGATCGCAGGGGGAGGTGTCTCCTCGATAATCGGCAGCAGGTATTCGTTCAACTGAGAGGTAGGGATTTTGCGGATTCGCGAATAATACACCTGCATGGCCGTCTGCAACACCTCGAGGATACGTTGCTTATTCGGCACCGAGGTGAAGACGATCGGCACGTCGCTGAACGGTGAAAGCCTGTAGCGGATGGCTTCGGCGAACTCCTTCATCGTATTGTTGTCCTTCTCGATCAGGTCCCACTTGTTCACAACGATCACGCACCCTTTCTTGTTGCGCACCACCAACGAAAAGATGTTCATATCCTGCGATTCGATCCCCTGCGAAGCGTCGAGCATCAGGATGCAGACGTCCGAAGATTCGATCGCACGCACGGAACGGAGTACCGAATAAAACTCGAGGTCTTCGGTCACTTTGGTCTTTTTGCGCAGTCCGGCCGTATCGATCAGGTAAAAGTCCATGCCGAACTTGTTGTACCGCGTCAGGATCGAGTCCCGGGTCGTACCCGCCACCGGCGTGACGATATTGCGCTCGGAATCGAGCAACGCATTGGAGAGCGACGACTTGCCCACGTTCGGGCGGCCGATGATGGCAAATTTAGGCAGCTCCTCGAAACCCTCCGCCTCCGAATCCTCGGGCAGGGCGGCGACCACGGCATCCAGCAAATCGCCCGTACCGCTGCCGCTCATCGTCGAGATGCAATACGGATCCCCCAAACCCAGCGCATAAAATTCATGCGAACCGTAAATCTGATCGTTGTTATCGACCTTATTGACCACCAGCAGCACCTTTTTCGCACTGCGCCGCAACAGGTCGGCAACCACCATATCCAGATCGGTAATTCCGGTGGCGACTTCTACCATAAAAATCACGACGTCGCTTTCATCGATAGCGAGCAGAACCTGCTTGCGGATCTCCTCTTCGAAGACATCCTCGCCGCCGAGGGCATATCCGCCGGTATCGATGACCGAAAATTCACGTCCGTTCCAGTCGGAAGTACCGTAATGACGGTCGCGCGTAGTGCCCGCCGTGTCGTCGACGATCGCCTTGCGCATGCCTACCAGCCGGTTAAACAACGTGCTCTTGCCTACGTTCGGGCGCCCCACTATCGCTACTATGCTCATATCAACTCTGAATCAGGATTTTTGCGCGCGAATCTCCGCGCGCCGCAAAGATAGCGAAATTTTCTGCAAAAACCGATCCACGGCAGGTACGATTCGGCAAACGCCCCATTCCGGACGCGCCATCCGGATATCCGCTCTCCATCAAAAAGACGGTTGAAGGTTCTCTGCCCGGTGTCGATTCCGCCGTAAATACCCATACCACGGCACCGAACCGCACCGGACAACGCATTACTTTTTCAAAACACGAATCGCGTCGCCGCGCACGGCACGGAAATCCGCATCGCGGTACTGCTCGGAATCGATGCCGTAGCCGACCGCCATCAGCGGAGCGAAATCGCGACGGGCATCCATCTCCACCCCCGCAGCAAGTGCCGCACGGTCGGCTTCGCCCTGCGCGATCACCTGCCGCAAATCCCCGGCAGTAATGCGCACGGCGGATTTCTTCAACAATTTTTCCAATGCGTACACCGCCCACGAAGCGACCATCCCGGAATATTCCGTATCGAGCTTTCGCAAGTGCTGTTCCAATATTTCAAACCCGGCAAGCCGTCCCGCATCCACCTCGTCGAGCAATCGGTCAATGGCTGCCGAAGGTACGATCAAACCCGCCAGATCAATCCATTCGATCACTCCATCGGGCGGGGTTGCCAATCCGGCCGGTGCATCGTCGGGCAGAGCGGCCAAGCCGGGACCAGGCACGGTTCCGTGCTCCAACAGTTCCGATAGGTACCCCCTCAAAGCCTGCGTATAGAGCAGCAAACCTTTGCGCAACGCGGGAGTCTTGATCTTCACCCGGTTCCAGGTCACCTCTTCGGCTGTCGGGTAACGTGCGAGCAGGAACTCGCATTCGTGTATCGCCCGGATAATTTTGCCCGCCGTATACGGAGTCATCAACTCATAGCGGATCAGGTCGCTCGCCACCCCGCGCCGCCGGTCGCGGCCAGGCCATTTGCGAATGTCGCGCGCCGTACCGTAACTGCGCAGGTTCATCGCCGGCAGCAGGTAGGAATCGCCCCGCTCTTCGATCAGGTAGGAGAAAGGCATGTAATCGGTATCGTGGTGCTGATAGTGCCGCCCTTTGACAATCGTAAAGACCCCGGTGCTGGCCGGCAACAGAATATAGGCATCGCTGCTGAACTTGCAACCGCGCAGGTGGATGCCCTGATGGACCGGACCGGACTTATACATGTGGTTGCTCTGGTTCGCGCCGCTGCCTGCATTGAAAAACGAGAAATACCCGGCGATCAGCAGCGTGGCCCGGTGATGCGAAACCGTGTAAGGCCCGGCAAACACGGCACAGGCCTCGCCGTGCGTACAATGGCTGTTGGCGAAGAAAAGCGAATGCTCGGCCGAAAATCCGTTTTCGATCACCACGCCTTCCCCCACAAAACAACTCCGCAGCATCGCCCCGGTATCAACCCGGGCCGAACGGGCGATGATGAAATCGCGTGCCGCCACCCCCGAACCTATGCAGGAAGGGGATTCCGCCGAACTGTTGATGGTTCCGTTGCTCAACGTGGAAGCACCATCCACAGTCGCGTAAGCGCCGATGCGCACATCGACCAGCGAAACGGTATTCACCACCGAAGCAGACTTTCCGATATATCCCCTTGAAGAGGTTTTTTCCCGCACCTTACGGGCAACCATGTTTCGCAACCATGCGACCGTCTCCGTCCGGTGGCGGTACATCGCCATCACATAAGCGACCTGGGCAGTCAACTCATCGTAAATGGGAACCTCCCGGCCGCCGGCCTCGTTGATAGCCGAAACCTCGACCCCGTTGCCGAACGAACCGGAGCCCTCGCAGGAAATCTGGCCGACATTCTCGATCATCACCCCCTCCGCAATATCATAATTGGCGATATACCGTCCGACATTGTAAATCAGTACACCGTCGCCCACCGTACAATTATGCAAAGCCGCATTATACACGCCCGAACGCCGGATTACCCCTGCGCCGCACGCTATTTCGGCACCGTTACTGCCCAACTTCACTTCGCCGCTGAAAACGACATTGCGAATCCAGTCGGTGTGGAAACCTTCCGCCACCGTAATCCGGCTCCAATCCTCCGCCGTACAACCCTGCGCACTAAGCGCGGCAATTTCGCTATTCTGTAAATTCCTGTACATCTTTTTGCGTGTTTCCCGAAGACCTTATAAACCGGACATATTCTTTGCTGAACTGTCCGCGGGTGTCGACAAATCTACGATTTAATCTCTAAAAAGCCGATAAATTATCCTGCAAACCGGATAGGAGCGATCCGAATTAAATCATTACCTTTGCCCCGATCACCCCGCTAAAGAACGAAAAATATTTTTCCGTGCAACATTCGCGCAGGCAATAACATCTCTTAAGAGTACGTTTTTCGAAAAACTCCAACCGCACCAAATACAAAACCTCAACCGATATGAAAAAAATTTTCCTCCTCCTGGCATGTGTTGCAACTTTGAGCGCATGCAATACCAATACCGGCGGCGAAGATCCGCGAATAACCCGGTACAAACAGATCGGCGCCTTGTTTTATCTCGGAACGCTGAACCAGCTGGCTTACAACCTCGACCCCTTCGACATGGCATTCCGCCTCAACACGCTGATTACCGAAACCCAAAACGAAGGGGGATCGCTCGACGACCTGAACAGCAGTCCACTTAAAACCAGACTTTTCGGTGCGACTACAATTACCAAGGAGGGCCCCGTCTACACGCTGTCCCTCGCTACGGTAGCACCGGACGACATTCGTTCGGGGACGATCCGGATCAATACCGCGGACGGCACCTTGAAAGACGGACATATCTGGACACTGTCTTTACCCAAAGACGAGCCTTATATGGTATCGATCGAAGGATACCTCGCATCGGTCGGCGCTGCTGATTATTCGATCACCGCCGAAGCGGAGAACAAGTGGAAAGTCTATCTCAACGGACTGGTCTGCAAGACAAAAAGCGAATCGGGAACGTCGGGCAACACGGAAGGTTCGAACTGGAGCGGCAACATGACCATCGTTCAGGTCGACAATCCCGGCGACCAAACGCTTAACGGTATTTCCACCTCGTCCTACACGGTAGAGATTTCGAATACCACCAAAGTGACTACGGCTTACTTCCTGGACGCAATTACCGTCCGGACGCTTACTCCGCTGACGTATTACTCGCCCAAGTGCAAACAGATGATCACCAACGGGAGCATGAGTATACACTTGGCAGAAAGCGAAGACCTGCTCGATTTTGCCTACGCCAAGTGGACGCCGGGAACCGAAGACTGCAAACCGACTATCGCCCTCGATTACCACGGTGTCGACATTCCTGTATCGAGCGGCGGCGATAGTTCCAACGATTAAAATCAAACGCCACAACACATTATTTTCACCGGGCGGGAGGCTTTTCTCCCGCCTTTTTTATGCCCTGGCCCAACCATACCGGGGATTGTATACAGGCAAACAGCCAGAAAAGCATGCCGGAATGAACCACTTTGGAAAAAAATCGCGATATTTGTGAGTTCGCAAATCAAAACCGCAAACCAATGTCACAAGGAGGCAGAACCAAAATCGCAGAACTGTTGCAATCGACGCCCGCAGGCAGCGAGGTCACGGCCAAAGGCTGGGTCCGCACCAAGCGCGGCAACAAAAACGTAGCGTTCATCGCGCTGAACGACGGCTCGATCATCCATAATATCCAGATCGTCGTCGACGTCAACAAATTCGACGACGAATTGCTCAAACGAATCACCACCGGCGCCTGCATCCGCGTAACGGGTACGCTCGTCGAGTCGCAGGGTTCGGGCCAACGGGTCGAAATCCAGGCGGGTGATATCGAAGTGTACGGCAGCGCCGACCCCGACACCTATCCTTTGCAAAAAAAGGGGCATTCGATGGAATTCCTGCGCGAGATTGCCTACCTGCGCCCGCGCACGAACACCTTCGGCGCCGTGCTGCGTATCCGTCACGCGATGGCTTACGCGATCCACAAATATTTCAACGACAGAGGGTTCTACTACCTGCACACCCCGCTGATCACCGGCAGCGATGCCGAAGGCGCCGGAGCCATGTTCCAGGTGACGACGCTCGACCTGAACAACGTGCCCAAAGACAGCGAAGGGCATGTGGACTACTCGGAGGATTTCTTCGGCAAACCGTGCAACCTGACCGTTTCGGGCCAGCTCGAAGGCGAATTGGGTGCGCTGGCGCTCTCGCAGATCTACACGTTCGGCCCCACGTTCCGCGCCGAGAACTCGAACACGCCGCGCCACCTGGCCGAATTCTGGATGATCGAACCGGAGGTTGCCTTCTACGAACTGGAAGATAACATGGAACTGGCCGAGGATTTCCTCAAATACCTGATCCGTTATGCTCTCGACAACTGTAAGGACGATCTGGAATTCCTGACCAAAATGTTCGATGCGGAATTGATCGACCGGCTGAAATTCGTCGTCGAAAACGATTTCGTCCGTCTCGATTACACCGAAGGCATCAAGATACTGATGGAAAGCGGTGCAAAATTCGAATACCCGGTCAGCTGGGGCCTCGACCTGCAAAGCGAACACGAACGCTACCTGGTCGAAAAACATTTCAAAAAACCGGTTATCCTGATCAACTACCCCAAGGAGATCAAGGCTTTCTACATGAAACAGAACGCCGACGGCAAAACCGTACGGGCCATGGATGTCCTCTTCCCGAAAATCGGCGAAATCATCGGCGGTTCCCAACGTGAGGAAGATTACAATAAACTGCGTACAAGGGTAGCCGAATTGGGCATTCCCGAAAAAGATATCTGGTGGTACCTCGATACGCGGCGCTGGGGCAGCGCACCGCACAGCGGCTTCGGGCTGGGCTTCGAACGGCTGCTGCTGTTCGTAACCGGCATGGGCAACATCCGGGACGTGATCCCCTTCCCGAGAACCCCGAAAAACGCTGATTTCTAACGAGTGGCACAATTATTGAGAGCCCACCTTGAAGGTGGGCTTTTTTTATACCGAGGATTTACTATCTTTGTTGTAATAGCTCTAAACTATCTAATCATCCTATCAAAAACTAAACTATGACAGCCATATCCCAACGACAGGTGCAAAAGATGCTGCAAAAACTCTCCCCGCAGCAAATCCAAATGATAAAACTACTCGAACTGCCGGCCCTTCAACTCGAACAGCGCATCAAACAGGAGATCGAAGAGAACCCTGTACTCGAAGAAGAGGAATCGGCAGACGAAGAACAGGAAGCCAAAGAGGTGTCTGTCGAGGAATATTTTGCCGAAGACGATACGCCCAGCTACAAATACCGGATCAACAACTATTCGAAAGACGATGAGAAACGACCGGTCTATATCTCCGAAGGCGTTTCGTTTCACGAAAGCCTCATCCAGCAACTCGGATTCAAGAACCTCGGCGAACACGACCAGACCCTGGCCAAATACCTGATCGGGAGTATCGACGAAGACGGTTACCTGCGCCGCGACCTGAATTCCATCGCCGACGACATCGCGTTCAGCCTCGGCATTGAAACCGACGAACAGGAGTTGGAAAAGCTCCTGAAGGTCATCCACGAACTGGAACCTGCGGGGGTGGGCGCCCGCAACCTGCAGGAGTGCCTGCTGCTCCAGTTGGGCTCGATCCCCGATCATACCCCGGAACAGCAGATGGCGATGAAGATCCTGACCAACTATTTCGACGAATTTACCAAGAAGCATTACGAAAAACTGATGTCGCGCCTCGGTGTCGACGAGGATCAGTTCCGGAATGCAATCGAAGAGATCATCCGCCTTTCGCCCAAACCGGGCAACCTGTACAGCGGGGGACGCAACGAGATGCAGCCCTATATCACGCCCGACTTCATTCTCGACTACCAGAACGGCATGTTCGAACTGAGCCTGAACGGAGCGAACGTACCCGACCTGAAGGTGAACCGCCGCTATGTGGAGATGATCCGCGGCATGGTGACCCGGGACGGCAAGCCGACCAACGATTCGGACAAGGAGGCGATCCAGTTCGTCAAAAACAAGATCGACTCGGCCAAATGGTTCATCTCGGCGATCAAACAACGGCACGACACGCTAATGCGTACGATGCAGGCGATCCTGGACTACCAGCGCGACTACTTCATCGAAGGCGACCAGTCGAAACTGCGTCCGATGATCCTTAAGGACATCGCCGACCGCACGGGCCTCGACGTCTCGACCATTTCGCGCGTGGTGAACAGCAAATACGTCCAGACGCAGTTCGGCATCCTTCCGCTCAAACAGCTCTTCTCCGAAGCGATGCAGACCGACAGCGGCGAAGAGGTCTCCTCATACGAAATCAAAAACATCCTGACCGAATGCATCGACCAGGAGGACAAACGCAAACCGCTGACCGACGAGGTGCTGATGGATATCCTCAACGGCAAAGGCTACCGCATCGCGCGCCGCACCGTAGCGAAATACCGCGAGATGCTCGGTATTCCGGTAGCCCGGCTGCGCAAACAGATTTAACCGTTTCTCCCCGATGGAACACGCACAAACCCTATCGACACCCACCCAATCCCTGACCCGGCTGAGTCAGGCGATCTCGCTGCTGCTGCACCCGCTGACCATTCCGCTCTGGGCCGGCATCCTGATGCTGTTCGGCAATACGCTGATGGCAACGATGCCGCTCAGCATCAAATGGTTTTTCCTGGCCGTACTCGCCCTCAATACGCTGGTCGCACCGGCTCTCTGCATCGGATTGCTGAGAGCCTTCCGGCTTATTCCGGACCTGCGGCTGTCCGAACCGCGGCAGCGGCTGATTCCGATCCTGATCGTGCTGTTGAGTTACGTGAGCTGCCTGATGATGCTCTCGGACGTGATGATGGCTTTTCTGATCCGCAGGTTCCTTTTCGCAGCGATGGGCTGTGTGGTACTGACGCTGATCGTAACGCCTTTCTGGAAAATCAGCCTCCACATGACCTCGATCGGGGGCTTGCTCGCCCTACTGACCGCACTGAACGCATCGGGATTGGGACAATTCCCGTACACGCTGGTATTGTTCATCCTGCTGGCGGGATTGCTCGGCAGCGCCCGGCTCTGGCTCGGGAGTCACAACCTCGCACAAATAGCGGCGGGACTGGCAGGCGGCTATACCATCGCATTGCTGCTGATCTTGTTCGTCTGAACCTCTGGCGTTCTCAGCCAATAAATGGCCCGGGACCCGTAGAACGGTCGGCCGTCACGCAGCGCTATCGATTGCTGTAACACAGCGTCAGAATCAATAAAACCCTTCCGGACCTTATTTCCGGAAGGGTTTATTTTGCCTTGGCACGGGATTTGCTTATTATCTTACCAGAATGAACTCCGGGATGCCGGATAGGAAAAGGCTCTATACCTTAACCGGAGAATGTGGCACAGATTTTGAAGGTTTCTATAGTAAAAGAAATGCCATTGCAGCAAACGGACACGGTGCCGCTTCGGAAACGAAGCACGCATGCAAAGGTTTCTTCATTTATTTAAGTTTGGGTTAGTAGTTTAGGGGTGAAAGTCCCCAAGGAGAGCAGGCAACCGTGAGGTTCCCTGCTTTTTCTATTGTTACAGGTTCCGCTCCCGGCCGAGATCCCCGATCAACTCGGCAGGTTGAAGACTGAGGTGTCGAACTCTGCGAAATCGATAATCACGTCATGCACGCCGGGAATACTCAGCATAAATTCGTGCTCCTCTGCAGGGGCAATGGCGATAATCCGGCCTATACCGGCCTGCCGGGCCGATTCTATACCCGAGAAAGCATCCTCGATCACCATGCAAAACTGGGGTACCACTCCGATCCGCTGCGCGGCACGCAGGTAGATATCGGGATCGGGCTTGCCTTTGAGCGTCCCGTCGTCATAGACGATCCGCTCAGGCTTAAACCAACGGTCGAGCCGGAACTGACGGATAAAAAAGTCGAGATTCGTCCGCCCAGAAGCCGTGGCGATCGTCGTGGGAATATGATGTTCGGTAATAAAATCGAGCAATTCGTGGACTCCCGGCGCCAAATGGAAGTTCACATCGTCTTCGAGGCAAAGTGCACGGTAAATTTGCTCTTTCTGCTCGACCAGGCGCCTCTCTTCGACCAAATCGATCTCGCGGCCCAGCAGGTACTCGAAAATCGATTTACCGTTCCGCCCGTGTACATGTTCGTCCATCTCTTCCGGATCGAAAGGATGGCCGCGCAGGCTGAACGACACGGTATTCCACGCCTGCTCCTGCTTTTCAGTATCGAAAAAGAGCGTACCGTTGAAATCGAAAATAATACCGTCACAACGCAGTTCCATGCCGTTACTTCTTAACGAGTTTACACTTATAATGCGCTTTGAAATTCCCCTTGGTCATCCCGACCAGCTTGCTCTTAAGCAGCGTGCGGCGCAGGGGGGAAAGGTGATCGACGAAGAGTTTGCCGTCAAGGTGATCGTACTCGTGCTGGATGACGCGGGCGGCATAACCGCTGTACTCCTCGTCGTGCTCGACGAAATTCTCATCCACATAACGGATTTTAATACCGGACGGACGCATCACGTCCTCGTGGATCCCGGGCAGGCTCAGACACCCTTCGCTGAAACGCCATTCGTCACCGAAGCGTTCGTAAATCTCGGCGTTGATAAAAGTTTTCTTGAAATCGGCCAATTCGGGCTCTTCCTCGGCCCAAGGCGAAGCATCGACCACGAACATGCGGATGCTTTTACCCACCTGCGGTGCGGCAAGCCCTACCCCATCGGCATCGTACATCGTCTCCCACATGTCGGCGATGAATTGCTGCAGGCCGGGATAATCCGGGGTAATGTTTGCGGCTGTCTTGCGCAGCACGGGCGAACCATAAATGTAAATCGGTAATATCATAAAACGTTTCTCTTAATATTCGTTGCCGTTCCAATTTCAGGCACCATCGCCTGCATGCCGGGAAAAGCCCAGAGATGCCGGATTCATCCGGCCTCCTTCCCGTCCTCACTCATCGGGCTCAGTGGCGGCTCTCCAAATACCCTTGCAGGATGATCGTCGCGCTCACCCGGTCCACCAATCCTTTGTCCCCGCGCCGCCGGCTCTTCTTCACTCCCCCTTCGATCATCGCCTGAAACGCGAGTTTCGAAGTAAACCGTTCATCGAACATCTCGATCCGCAGATCGGGGAACTCCTTTTGCAGCCGGGTGACGAACGGACGGATATACGTGTAGGATTCTGAAGGAGTCCCGTCCATTTGGCGCGGCATGCCCACGACCACAGTTTCCACTCCGTTCGCGGGCAGGTATTTCTTCAGAAAATCCATCAGCGTATGGGTCGGCACGGTGTCGAGCGCCCCGGCGATCATCTGTAACGGATCGGTAACCGCGAGGCCCGTCCGCTTGCGTCCGTAGTCAATCGCCACTATTCTGCCCATCGTTTTCAGGTTTCGGTATGAAAGGAACAAAGGTATAAAAATAACGCTACTTTTTGAGCGATTATTTTCTCCGAACAAAATTAAGGACAATAACGCAGGGGTGGCAGCATCTTTGCGGATAGCATCCGGGAAGCTTCCGTTTGAGCACCTCCACTTCGACATAACAAACTGAAAACATGAAAAATATACTATTGATCGGAGCCAGCGGATTCGTCGGTTCGGCCATCCTGAAAGAGGCGCTGGAGCGGGGGCACAGCGTCACCGCCCTGATACGCGACCCGGCCAAATTGACGATCAGACATCCCAACCTGAACGCGGTCTCCGGCAACGCCTCTTCAGCGGACGAAATCACATGCACGGCCAAAGGCATGGACGTCGTGATCAGTGCGTACAACCCCGGCTGGAAAAACCCCAATATCTACCAGGAGATACTCGCCACTTACCCGGCCATCATCGCAGGGACGAAACGGGCCGGTGTCGGACGCCTGCTCATCGTCGGGGGAGCCGGCAGCCTGAACGTCACACCGGGCAGGAGTCTGATCGAATCGGGACAGATTCCGGCATCTTTGCTGCCCGGGGTCAAAGGGCAGGCCGAAGTATATTCGCGGTTGCTGATCCCCGAGAAGAAACTCGACTGGGTCTTCTTTTCCCCGTCTGCTGAGCTGTTCTCCGGCAAACGAACGGGTAATTTCCGCCTCGGGAAGGATGATCTGATCGTCGACGGACAGGGACAAAGCCGCATCAGCGTCCAGGATTACGCCGCAGCTATGATCGACGAGATGGAACACCCCGCACACCACCGGGAACGCTTCACCGCAGGATATTGACAACGTGCTGCTCCCGGCCACCGGAAGGGAGCGCGATGCTCCGGAAAACCGGCGGCCTCCGCCCGTTCAAAAATAAAAAGGGCGGAATTCCGTTATTTTTACAGAAAATAGGGTAAATGGAAAAATAATATTACCTTTGTCAAGTAAACAACGTAGGTTCATTCTGATCTTTATCTCCTTTGCATTGTCCCGGACGGGTCCGTCCGGTCTCTTTCATCGTTGAAATCGACCTTTATAAGCTTCCTTTGTTTCGGCAATCCGCTGCCCGAGTAGGTGTGTTACGCAAACTGAAGACGGCAGGTGTCAAATTTCAACGGTGTTACGGATATGAAATCATTTTTTATCGGCAAGTACGAAATTAAACTGCCTATCATACAAGGCGGTATGGGTGTAGGCGTATCCCTCAACGGCTTGGCTTCGGCCGTCGCCAACGAGGGGGGAGTCGGGGTTATTTCAGCGGCAGGACTGGGGCTGCTTTATCCCGAATACAGAGGAAGTTACCCCGAAAAGTGCATTTACGGACTCGGTCAGGAGATCCGCAAAGCCCGCGAAAAAACGTACGGCGTGATCGGCGTCAACATCATGGTGGCACTCTCCAACTTCTCCGATATGGTACGTACGGCCATTGCAGAGAAAGCGGACGTGATATTCGCCGGTGCAGGACTTCCGCTCGATTTACCCTCCTATTTGACGACCGACAGCAAGACGCAGCTCGTTCCGATCGTTTCCTCTTCCCGTGCGGCGAGGCTGATTTGCGAGAAATGGTCGGCCAACTACGGGTACCTTCCGGATGCGATCGTCGTGGAGGGCCCGAAAGCGGGAGGACACCTGGGTTTCAAAAACGAACAGATCGAGGACGAACACTACTCGCTGGAACACCTGATTCCGGAGGTGGTCGAGGTAGCCCGGAGTTACGCCGGGCGGAAAGGCATCCCGGTCATCGCAGCGGGCGGCATAGCGACCGGCGAAGATATCGCACGGTTTATGGCGCTGGGCGCATCGGCGGTACAAATGGGTTCCATTTTCGTCCCGACCGAGGAGTGCGACGCTTCGGTCGAATTCAAGCAAGTGTACCTGAACGCCCACCGGGAGGATATCCGCATCATTCAAAGCCCGGTAGGCATGCCCGGACGCGCTTTCGATGGGGAGTTCATCCGGAACGTGGCCGAAGGCAAGGAAAAACCCCGGTCCTGCCCGTTCCACTGCATCAAAACATGCGACTATACCAAAAGTCCTTATTGTATCATCAAAGCGCTCTACAATGCCGCCAGAGGCAACATGAAAAAAGGCTATGCCTTTGCCGGCGGCAACGCCTACCTCTCGGACAGGATCAGGAGCGTAAAGGAAGTGATCGAAAAACTGAAAGCCGATTTCTTCCTCTCCAAAGCCCTTTTATAAAGTACAAGCGGCTCAAATCATCAAAAACATCCGCACATGCGGAAACATTATTATGACATTTAACGAACTGAACATTGCAGAACCCATATTGAGGGCCGTCTGCGAAAAAGGATATAACGAACCTACTCCCATCCAGGAGCAGGCAATCCCGGTAGTTCTCCGGGGAAAAGACATTTTCGGCATCGCGCAGACAGGAACGGGTAAAACGGCGGCATTCGCCATCCCTATCCTGCAACACCTGCTGAAAAAAAACGAACAAAACATTGCTGCTGAACCGGCTTCCACCAATGAACCGGGCCGGGCCCGCCGCAACCGGAGAGGCCGGTCGCACGGAAAAAAAGAGTACCGCGCCATCAGGGCACTGATTCTGACGCCCACGAGGGAACTCGCCCTGCAAATCAACGACTGTTTTACCGACTACGGCAAATACACGGGACTGAGGCATACGGCGATATTCGGCGGGGTGAAACAGCATCCCCAGACAGAAAAGCTGCACCAGGGCGTGGATATTCTGATCGCGACCCCGGGCCGGTTGCTCGACCTGATCGGACAGGGCGAAGTGAAACTCGAAAGCCTGACGCATTTCGTACTGGACGAAGCCGACCGAATGCTCGACATGGGATTCATCGCCGACATCAGGCGGTTGCTGCCCATGCTTCCGGCAGAGCGGCAAACGCTTTTCTTTTCAGCGACCATGCCCAAGGATATCGTCGCCCTTTCGGGCTCCATCCTGCACGATCCGGCACGGGTCGAGGTGACCCCGGTCTCATCGACGGTCGATACGGTCGACCAGCGCATCTATTTCGTCGAAAAACCCGAAAAAAAGGGGCTGCTGATATCGCTACTGAAGCAAGAATCCGATAAATCGGTGCTCGTATTTTCACGGACAAAGCACGGTGCCGACAGCATTTCGCGTATCCTGAAAAAGGCCGGCATCCGGAGCGAAGCGATCCACGGGAATAAATCCCAGGGGCAACGCCAGCGGGCTCTGGGCGACTTTAAGTCGGGAAAGATACAAGTTATGGTGGCCACGGACATCGCAGCACGCGGCATAGACATCAACGAACTGAACATGGTGATCAACTACGATCTGCCCGATGTAGCCGAGACATACGTGCACCGGATCGGAAGAACCGGCCGTGCAGGCCGTTCGGGAACAGCCCTTTCATTCTGTTCCAAAGATGAACACGTGATGGTGAAAGACATCCAGAAGCTGACCGGCCGGAAACTGGCCACTGTGCAGTACACCGCGTAATTATTTATTAATCATAAAATATTAAATGGCAGGATCACAATCATTCGGAAAAAGAGAGAACGAAAAGAAAAAGCAGGCTAAGCGCCTCGAGAAACAGAAACGCAAGGAAGAACGCCAGGCAGCCGGCACCAGTTCGTTCGACGACATGATCGCCTATGTGGACGAGAACGGTAATTTTACGAACATACCGCCTGAAGAACGCAAAAAAGAGACGGTCAAATTAGAGGATATCGCCATCGCCACCCCTAAAAAAGACGAGATGGAACCCGAAATCCTGAAAGGCAGGGTCGAACACTTCAACGAGGCGAAAGGATACGGATTCATTAAAGATCTGGTATCGGCCGAGAAATATTTTTTCCACGTTTCGTCCGCACCCGCAGGTATTGCGGAAGGCAATACCGTCACTTTTGAAACGGAAAAGAGCGCACGGGGCATGAATGCGGTAAGCATAACATTGACAAAATAACAATACGATTCACTTAACAAAAACAAAAAATGAACATTTACATTTCAAATCTGAACTTCGCCACTAAGAACGACAGTTTACAGAATTTATTCGCGGCATACGGAGAAGTATCTTCGGCCAATATCATCACGGATCGCGAAACCGGACGCTCACGCGGATTCGGCTTTGTCGAAATGGCCAACGATGCGGAAGGCCAACAGGCTATCGACGCGCTGAACGATACGGAGTTCGAAGGCAAAGTGATCGGCGTGAATGTTGCGCGTCCGAAAACCGAAAGGAGCAACGGCGGGTTCAATCGCGGAGGTGGCTTCAACCGTGGCGGCGGCGGTTACAATCGCGGCGGATTCAACAGGCGATAATCAGAGTTCCGTTTCATCGGGTCAAACCCGACTGATAATCGGACTTAGCAATCATTATGGGTCGGAATCGGGTATTCCCCGATTCCGATCTTATTTTGGGAGTATGCCTTCATTTATAACCCGGGAGCTCGCATTTGTTATGTATTTTCCTGTGTTTTTTCGATCCAAAAAACTTAATTTCAAGCAACGAATAAAGCCAAGAATCATACACCCGATGAAAAAACGGATCGTACTGTGTTTGGCAATGGCGGGAATTTTTCCGGCAGTACAGGCACAAACTGTCGTTATCGATTCGCAGGTCACGCTGGCCGAAGCTTTGGCGGGGTCTTCGGCTCCGCAAGAGGTACTGGATAGTCTGGCGATTGCCGATGTTGAGTATTATTCGTTCGACGGGAAACTCCACCGGGGACAAATCGTAATACACAAAACCCTGAAGGAGGATGTTATCCACCTGTTCCGGTTTATGCGCAACCAACGGTTCCCAATCGAAAGCGCGATTCCGATCCGATTCGACAAACCGAACGACGGGACCTCCATGGACACCTTGAACAACTCTTATTCGTTTCACTACCGCCGAATCTCGACCTCCGGCAACGGTAGCAGATCGGTGCACTCTTACGGTATGGCTATCGATATCAATCCCTACAACAATCCGGCGGTTCTGGCCAACGGCAAAGTCATCCCCCAGGGAGGAACCTACGATCGCGACATCCCGGGCACCCTAGCCGACACATCGCCCGTCGTAAAAGAATTTATTCGGCTGGGGTGGACATGGGGCGGCAACTGGACTTCGCTCAAGGATTACATGCACTTCGAAAAGAAACTACCGTAAGCTATCGATGCATATCCAAACCCATCATCCAGCTTCTTCAAAAATATTGTGCGGGGCATTGTTCTCAAGACATATAAAAAAACTATCAGATAAGTTGAAAATCAACAAATTGCCGCATGGCATACCGAAGTAAAATAAAAAAAACGGTGCGGCTAGACAAGCCGCACCGTTTACGCAAATCGTTTTTGTGACACCGACAGGATTCAAACCTGTGACCTTCTGATCCGTAGTCATAATCTGGCTATTTTTATTGATTTCCCGATATTTTGACTGTACGTTATAATTATCAGTATTTCAGCAATAAAAGTAGCAAAATAATTTAATTTTGTTTTTGTTTATTTTGATCTAATTTGTAAGTTTGTGTTGAAATTGTGTATCCGGAATAAAATTTCAACACAAAATGCAGTATTCAAAAGACGGAATTACGGTTGCTGTTGTCTTGGATAAATACAAGCCCAAGAGAAACGGCCTTTATCCGGTTCGCATACGTGTAACCTATCGACGACAAAGACAATATTACCCCACTGGAAAGGATTTAACTCTGGAACAATGGGAGCGGATACCCTTAACCAGAAACAGAGATTTAAAAACAATTCGAGAAAGTATTGCAAATAGTTTCGACATAGTTCGACAGAATGTCGATGAGTTGGCCACTCTTGCCGGATTCTCTTTCGAGGCCTTGAATACCCGCTTAAAGTCCGGGGCGACGGATACGATAAATACCGCGTTCCGGGCTAAAATAGCAGATTTGAACGAACAGAACAGAGTTGGCAATGCAATTGTTTATAACAATGTTTTGAAAGGTTTAGAGCGCTTTGCCGGGGATAAAATTCGCTTCGACGTTGTTACGGTGGAATGGGTAAAGAAATACGAGAAATTCCTACACTCTGAGGATAAAACAACCTCTACAATCGGGATTCACCTGCGCACACTCCGAACGATACTTAATGAAGCTAGGAGATCGGGGATTATCAAAGAATCGCAATACCCATTTGGCCGGGGGCGTTATGAGATACAGGCCGGAGAGGGGCGAAAATTGGCCCTTACGCTGGATCAAATAGGCAAGATAGCCCGTTATGAGGACGGCAGCGATGCAACGGCGAAATACCGGGATTATTGGATGTTTCTATACCTCTGCAATGGTATTAATATGGCCGACTTCGTTAAATTGAAGTACGGGGATATTGTTAACGGAGAACTTTGTTTTGTCCGTCAAAAGACGGAGCGGACAACAAGAACAAGAAAAGAAATACACGTTATAGTGTCAGAACCTATGCAAAAAATCATAGATCGCCGGGGCAATGTTCCGGAACCGGATAATTATATATTCCCGGTGCTGACTGGCAACGAGACAGCGTTAGAGCAAAAACGCAAAACGCAGTACCTTACCCGTGCGATCAATAAACGAATGACTATGATAGGAAAAGCGTTAGGCATCGACCATATTTCCACCTACACGGCCAGGCATTCGTTTGCAACAGTGTTGAAGCGCTCCGGGGCTAATATCGCCTATATATCGGAATCGCTGGGACATCAGGATTTAAAGACCACCGAAAACTATTTAGCTTCTTTCGAGAGGGAGGAACGGGAAAAGAATGCAGAATTACTGACTAAATTCTAGCTACGTATGGCACGGAGAGCAAACATTATCATTGATGCTAAAAAACTAGATATATATAAAGCATTACTTGAGGAAATAAAAGCCAAAGGCTATCCCATTGACGAAAACACTACAACTATTAAAATCCATGCTTTAGCGGAATATAAGGAAACAATATATAAAGATTTGGGGAAACTTGAGGATCGGTTAAATAATTACATAGCTATCAACGGAAATAAAAGGGTTGCTAAAAATGAGTTATGTAAAATTCTTCGTATATCCCGTCCCACATTAAACCGCTGGATTAAAAAGGGATTTATTAGTTGGGATTATTTCGGAGCTTCATTCGATTTACTGCAGCAATGGCTACTCATCTTACGCGGGGGCCGTCCTGATGATAGCAAAATGCTTGAACGTGAATTTTGGGGTGATTGTTTATTAGATGTTTTCGGTACGGACAAAGAAAAATCCCCCCCTATATCATTAATAGATATATCCTGTTCACGCATTGACAGTATATGTTTATTTTGCAAAACGTATCGAAGAATAATTAACCATGAATCCCAAATGTTCGACGTTGCAAGTGTAAGAGAATGCGAAAAACAGCATGACGGACCATGGGCGGAGTTCTGGAATACTTGTGACGCTATACGAGCTACAACAGAAACTATCCGCTGGTTCAAAATGAGTTATCAAAGGATAAAATATAAAAAACATAATAACTATGGATTCCCCGCAACGATAAATCTAATGTCATTTTTACAACAGATTAAACGAATTAAAAATAATTTGTAATTACTTTACATTTGTGGTTTTCCCCGCAAGATTTTGAGCAATTTTACGAAAAAAATAAGACAGTCTATTAAAAAATGCGAATAAACTTCGTTTGTATTAGCAGTATGTAGCATAATAAATGTTACTGCGGATACTACATTTTTTTTCACCTTTGTAGTACCTGCAATGAAGCAGGTAACTACAACGGAACGGAATGACGCTTGTGAGGATGCAGGCAACATTTTCCAGATGGATTTAAAGCCGTTTGTAGGTGATCTACAAACGGCTTTTATGTTACTCAACCTGCTGTTGTGATGCAGCATAAATCTAATATTATGGACGGAATCACAATTAATGATTCATTGCCTTTCGCCGCCTTGACGGTAGGACAGGCCAAAGAAATTATTTGCGGACTGGTTTCGCAGGAGCTCAAAAAGGCTGTAACCCCAAAAGAAAAACCGGTGCTCGATATTATGAACATCGACGATACACTTCGGTTTCTGAAAGAACAGGGATTACCAATGACTAAAGCCACTCTTTACAACAAAACATTCAAAGGCACGATCCCATTTAAACGAGTGGGGAAACGAGTGGTTTTCTCTCGAATAGAACTATCGCGGTATCTGGAAAGCCGCACCACCCAGCCAGAAACAAAATCGGATGCCGCGTTGAGGTTATCGGAAAATGTACGTAAACGATAGGAGGTCCGGCGATGAATGACAAAAGAAAAGCCGCCCCCACAGGAAGCGGCAATACCTTGGCAGGTGAACAAATTTCCTACTGCAAATATAGTCACAGATCAAGAAAAAGCAAGCGGAAAATTAATTTCTCCGACACCCAGTCACAGGCATTCGCAGCTATTCAAAGGCTGCACGAAACCGAAATGCGGAAAGCTCGCAAATTCTTCACAGAACACCCTACCTGCACCTATTCCCGCGCCGATCTCGCTGAGGCACTAGAACTGCCGATAAACCACATTACGCGAATTGCGTACAACCTGCTCGATGCCGGATTTATCCGCGTAATCGGTAAGGATCGCAACCCTCGTAGCGGAATTACCGTGGAGATGCTGCAATTGACAGGAAAGGAGGTAGATCATGCCTAAAGATGCCTACTATTTCCCGCACGACTCCAACGCAAAAGACGATCCTAAATGCGTCCTGCTAATCGAGCAATTAGGAATGGAGGGATACGGGATTTACTGGATGTTGATCGAAACCCTCCGAGAACAACCGGATTACACCTACCCTGTGGCAAATATTCCCGCACTCGGAAGAAGATACAATACAACTGCAGAAAAAGTGAAAACGGTGGTATGTAACTATGGACTTTTTACAGTAAAAGATGATAAAATATTCTTTTCTGACAGTCTTAACCGCCGAATGCTAGTACTGGAAGAAAAACGTGCAAAACGCTCAGAAGCAGGACGATTAGGGAATGCTGCAAGGTGGAAAACATCGCAAACGGATCGCAATGCGATAACATTGCGATCGCAATTCATCGCAAGTAAAGTAAAGAAAAGTAAAGAAAAGGAGAGTATAGGAAAAGAGAGTATGAGAGGAAAACGCAAGCCGTTTTCCCCTCCCACCCCATCAGAGGTAGAATCCTTCTTTACTGAGAACGGGTACACCTCAGAGGCTGCCCGTAGGGCTTTCGACTATTACACGGATGCGAATTGGCACGATGCAGAGGGTAAGCCCGTGCTCAACTGGAAACAAAAGATGCGGGGCGTATGGTTCAAACCTGAACACAAACAGTCGTCCGGAATGGACCTTAAAATTCCACTTTAAAACGCTAATCTATGAATCAGAATACAATACCCCAAGCCGTAGAGTTGGAACAGTCGGTAATCGGTACGCTGATTATGGAACCGGACAGACTGACGGAAGTAGTCGGGATACTCTCTCCTGAATCGTTTTGCGACGACAGAAACTCGTTTATCTATAAAACCCTAATCGAAATGTTCGACCAAAATACACCGGTCGATCTGTACAATGTCGGGAAACGGTGCAATGGGTCGCCGCTGTTCAAAGGGCGTGCCGGAACTTTGTATGCTTCGGAATGCACGTGCAAAGTAGGAAGCGGGGTTAATCTGTTGTTTCAGACACAAATCATCCAACAGTGTTATATCGCCCGTTTGCTGAAAAATGCCGGGTCTAGGATTTACTCACTCGCCAGCAATAACACGGCAGATGTGGCCGATGTGCTGGATGAATCGAATAAACTGATCGACAAAATAAATGCGCTTTCCTGTGGCAGTTCGGCGGGACAGTCCCTCCGGGATAGCCTTACGGAATCTTTGAAACTGGCAGAACAGCGGCAAGCCGCATATTTGGGAGGATTACCAACCGGCATTCCAACCGGGATCTCGGATTTAAACCGGCTTACCGGGGGCTGGAGGGGGTCGCAATTGATTATCCTGGCTGCTCGTCCGGCAATGGGCAAAACCGCCTTAATGCTGCACTTTGCCAAATCTGCGGCGCTGAACGGAACCCCGGTATGCATTTTCTCGCTGGAGATGTCGCACGTTAGCCTGTCGGATCGGCTCTTACTCTCGGAGTGCGAGGTTGAGGTCAACAGGTTTCGTAATGGTGATTTGTCCGGAGATGACTGGCGGCAACTCAACGAAGCATCCGCACAATTGGAAAAGCTGCCGATACATGTGGATGATAACGCAGTTGTCTCGATGCGGTACATAAAAACCCGCTGCCACATTCTGAAAAAACAGGGCAAATGCGGCCTGATTATGATCGATTACCTCCAGTTGGCAGACACCTCGACCAAAGAGAGAAACCGCAACCGGGAGCAGGAAATCGCACAAGCCAGCCGACAGGCGAAGATCATAGCCAAAGAACTGGACGTTCCGGTTGTCTTATTGTCTCAACTCTCACGGGAATGCGAAAAGCGGGCGGACAAACAGCCTCAACTATCGGATTTGCGGGAATCGGGCGCTATCGAACAGGATGCGGATGTAGTGGGATTTATCTTCCGCCCTGCGTACTACGGCCTCGACAGGATCGAAACACTCAAATACGGCAATATCTCTACGAGCGGTTTAGGCATCATCAATATTGCCAAACAACGGGACGGGGCAACCGGCTTGGTCGCATTCTCCCATAATCCGAGTATGACCAAGATTGGAGATTTTCAGGAAAACAAAATACCTTTCTGAAATAAGCCCTTTTCCATGTCGGGTGGATGAAGTGCCCGTAACACGAAAGAAAATTAAAAATTCAGAAACAATATATGAAAAAGAAGATGTTTTACCCGCCTTTGCGGGATGAGTTTACAAAGTTCGGCGATAAGTTCGAGAAAATCGCCCACAACGAGGTAAACGGGATGTACTGTTACAAGCGCACGACCTCCGACGGACTGACCTATTACGAGGTGTTCAAGGCTCCGACGGCCAAAGACGAAAACGGGAACACCTACGAACGCTACCCGAGCTCTTCGGGGTTTGGTTACGGTACAGCCCTTTGCATCCGGGGTGACGAGAAACAAACGCAGGATAAAATCGCCTGGTACATGACTAACGGATTTGAACACGGGCGCTATGGGATTTTGTGAAGAAGTAGTACAAACCATTCACGGCAATTGTCCGAGTAAATCGAACTGCTACAAGGTAATCAACCTTAACGGGCATGCTTCATTGTCCAAAACAAAGGCCCTGAAAGCCTACGAAGAGCAATTTTACATCCAATGCGACAAGTATCGGAACGCCAGCATAACGGGTTACTTCGAACTCTATTTGCGAGTGTATTACCCCTCCCAACGTTCCGATCTGGATAATGCGCTAAAGGTGGTTTTAGACTGCCTGCAACGGGTGAAGGCAATAAGCAACGATAACAAATGCGTGAAAATCGTAGCGGAGAAGTTTCTCGACAAAGACAAACCGAGAATCGAATTTGTATTAAAACGAGTGTAACTATATGAAAATAACAAACATTTACATAATACAACAAGGCAAGTGAAATGCTCAACAAGGGTGAGGTTAGGGTGAGGTGCAAAAAATGCACAATGCCGGACACACCCAAAGGTTACCCAAAGGATTAATAATTATTTGACACCTCAACAAGGAGACAAAATCCCGAAATAATGGGTTGTAAAATCATTGCATTAAAGACAAAATTTCGTGCGGTTTATACTTCCTGAAATACAGAAATAGCGTATAGGGAGATATTCAGCGAAAATTAGGAATAATTCACCCTGAATAAGACTAATTATCGGGTGAAATTCCGATAGTTGCCCTCAAAACAGGTAAAATGACCTTATAAACAAACTATTTTTGTAAAAACACACTATATGGGAATTGTGACGGATCGTGAACTCGTAAAAATCGAAAATTACATTAGAATCAATATTTCTCAATACGTCTCAAAAAAGAGGCGTGAAAAAGGCTTGTCTACATACGAACTTGCCAAACAGAGTGGTGTTGATTGGTCTACCGTCAAAAATATAGAAAATGGAAAGACCGTGAAGATCGATATATTAACCAGAGTTATAACCGCTCTAGGTGGTAATATCTTGATTGTATAATTCTATTATTTATCGTTAAATCATTAAAATCATGACTGCTATTCGAGAAATTGAAATTCATGGCAAACCGAGAAAGGCTCTGTTTACTATTTCCCTGTGGAATGTATTGGAAAAAGAAGGGATTCAAGTCGACCTTAAGCCCAGGGATGACGACAGTTTACAATCCATGCTATCCGCTGCGTGCGAATTTATAAAACTTATATATGCCGCTTTGCGCAATGCCGTTGATTACGGCCTCGAGGATAACTATCCCCTAACATTACTGGATGTGGATTTATGGGCCACCGAAAATAAGCAGGAGTTTATAAAAATAATTCCTTTTGTTACGGCGGATTTACATGGTTGTAACACATCTGATAGTGCTAATCCGTGCTAACACTAGCTAATAAGTAATTATCACTGCATCAAATGAGCATCATAGGTAGCATATTTGTCCGCCTCGGACTGAAATCGGATGA
>OLFY01000298.1_pt1 | contig 78835 bp, 68 predicted proteins | sample 1605611 | NCBI WGS metagenome assembly OLFY01 (sample SAMEA3888923, study PRJEB22519) | human gut metagenome | biome: human gut; feature: human-associated habitat; material: faeces | place: Denmark | collected 2011 | reverse complement strand
GGGCATCTGTTCCGCTGTTCAGGTTCTTTCCGAAGGTATTTTGTTCCGGGGAAGCACTATATATCTTCCATTTGCCCTGGGTATCAATAGCCTTCGTGCCAGTAGTCTCATTCACGAATTTGCTCTTTTTCCCCTGGGCATCAATTACTACAGCATCGTTGGCCGTGCTGGCTGCTTTCAACACACCGCCGTTGGTGTTCTTCCCATTGTAATCCACGCCGGCGCCCAGGGTAATCTTACCGTTCTTCCCGGTGGAGGTCAGGCTGATCTTGCCGCCATTCAGCGCGTTGTCGCTACCCGTATAGCCGTCGGATTCCACACCGTGGACGGTGAGGTCACCGGCCGACTTGATAGTCACATTGTCCAGCTGGAAAGCGGTGTTCTGGTAGCCGTCCGTACGGCTGGTGATGTCGCTGGCAGAAGCCGTTTTATCGGTAGTGCCGGAATGGATTTCGCCGCCCACCGATACGGTGCCGCCGGAAATGTAGACCCCATGGTCTGCATAGACCGTACCGTTATGGTAGGTGGTGGCTGTGTTGTTTGGATTGCCAAGAGTCACCGTTCCGGTGCTTTCAATGTTCACCGTATCGAGGGCCTTGGCCTTGCCCAGGTCACCTTCCAGATTGACGGTGCCGCCGGCTTTGATGTTCAGGCTGGAATTGGCCAGATTAGTTTCCTTGATGAAGCCTATGGTGGTAGCTCCGCCCATGGCCGCATCGTCCCATTTGCCGGTGGTGCCATAGCCTACACTCAGGAAGGGGGAACTGTTATCCGGTTGAGAGCGGGTAACATCGACACGGTTCTTATCCGTTGCAGTTGCCTTATCAGGCCAGGTATCCCAATTCACATAGCCATAAACGTTATTTCCCTGATTATAGGTATAAGTCTTCCCATCACTGCCTAATGATACCGTCCCCCAATCAGAACCGGCATTGCTGTAGAACTGGGTACCTTTGCCGTTATTCGCTTCCCCTTCCGGGCCGGTGACCCAGTACATGCCATCCTGATAAGTTGGATCATCTGGCATCCCCCAGTAAGAGTAGGGGTACAGTTTATCGTTATTCGTGGACCCAGTTTTTTTCAGCACGCCGGAGCCACGTCCGCCGGCCCAAAGAATCTGCTGCCCGTTCGGTGTGGTTAAAGAGTTTTCCAACACCGTTGTAATAGTAGCCAGATAAGAATCTCCTACAGCCGATTTGCCATTATTATAAGTCTTCGTTTTCGGGTCGTACTTAGCCAATGTTTCGGACACAAACCAGTTGCTGGCAATAAGCCTTTTAATATCATTGGTTAAATTCGTATAAGCAGTGCTGCCATTTCTCATTGCCGTTGTATTCGTGCTGTTCTTCGCTAATGTAAGTGCACCGTCTGCCAGGCTCTGAATCTGCTGCTGTGTCAAAGCAGTAAATTTATTTCCAACCTTGTAGCCTAGGGCATTATTAGAAGCTCTATTAACGGTAACAGAATCTACCGTCAAGGCATAGGAAGTACTCCCAACTGTAATAGTTGGGTTGGATGTCATATATCTGTTCAAGAAGCCCGCCGGGTCGGAAACGGCCACATACTGTAAATATTCTTTCGTGGACATTTTCCCTTCAGTAATAATTACAGAAGAATATCCTTTTCCCTTTGTTATACTGACAGCTGTCGAACTACCATCCCCCAGCCAGCGAATATTCTGAGTATCTGTTTCTTTATCAAAAGTATAATGCGGCTCACCATTGGAAAAATCTGCAGCATCCGTTGTTGTTTTATAGGTGCCATCTGAATTCTTTACATAGTTGACACCCTGATAATGATAAGCCGGAACGGTATCAGAAGTCAGATATTCATTGACTTTATCAGCTGTGAGTTCATCCCAGGTAGTAGTGCCATATACATAGGCTCCATAACTGTTCCCGGAGTTGATGATGCCCGTAACAGTAATATCCCCTTTTTCTCCATTTGAATTACTGGAATCAAGGGTCAATGTACCCCCATTAAGGCCGATAGCTACTTCCCCGTTGAGGGTGATCTTGCCGCCTTTTGTCTGGATCAGGCGGTCATCCGTAGCACCATCCGCTGTACCGCTGCTGTCCACATGGCCGAAATAGGTACCGACCGTATGACCCGCAGAATCTGCCTTGCCGCTAAGGGTTCCTTTCCCATACCCTTTGGTATTGGAATCACTGGTATATGTCACCGCCCCGCCGGAAGCGGAGGTGAAATCTCCCCCATTGGTGTTGATATTTGCATTGATGATGACAGCCCCGATTTTATCCCCATTGCTGTCCGCATTCAGAACTACGTTCAGTTTGTTGGACGTGGAGGAGATATTGCCGTTGACGGTGATGTTCCGCATGGCATCCAGGGTCAGCGTGGCATCATTCCCTAAGGTCTTATCGATGTTGCTGGATACGATGATATTCGCATTGCCGTTGGTGGCTGCTGCCTGAACGGTCACATTGGTGCCCGCATTCAGCATTTTTTCCACCATATCGGTAGAAATCCAGGTCACGGCGCTGTTCACGGAAGATTCATTGGCGTCGGTGGCAGCAGGATCGTTGTAGCCGATGGAGGCACTACCATTGGTAAAGTCAGAATCTGCGGCAGTTTTCTTGTCGGCCTTATCGTAGTTGCTGGTAGTGGTGGGATCCTTGTCGGCAATAATCACATCCAGCGGGTCAAGGAGCCATTCGCCTGCCTTACCGTTGACGCCTTTAGCGTCAATATTTAATTTATCCCCCAGATTCAGCACGTCGCCGGAGGTTTCGATTTTGCCCCCGTCCACGCTGCCTTTGGCCAGCAGGTTGGTGTCATCGTGGACGATGGTCTTCTGGCCGATGACTTTGATATTTCCTGCGCTCTGGCCTTCTTCTGTGCCGGAGGCATTCAGGGTACCGCTCACTTCCACCTGGCCGTTGTCACCGCCGTCGAGGAGGATCTGCCCCTTTTCATCTTTCCGCAGGGTTTTGGCTTCGAGGGTACCGGTGTTGTTCACCACAGTCCCCAGCAAATCCTGGGCGCTCTTGGCGGTCATCACCACATAGCCCCCGTCGGCCTGGATCCTGCCGCTGTTCAGGGCCTTTGCCTGGGCCAGTTCCCCATCCACGGCATAATTCAGCTTCCCGTCGCTGTCCGGAGACAGGGTCAGCTGTTTGGCCGCAGCCAGGGCTACGGTACCACCCGGATTGCTGATGGTGCCGGTATTCTCCACCTGAGCTGCATGGAGGGCCACCAGGCCGCCCTGGGCCGCAATGGTGCCTTCATTCAGGATGGTGCTGGTGTTCCCCTCCCCGATGGTCAGGTTCAGGTTGGCGGTGCTGCCAGCGAAGCTCTTCATGAAGGGATCGTTCAGCTGGGCAGTGGAAGCCACCAGGCTGCCCACGTCCACCGTGGCGGTTTTGCTGAACACCACCCCGTTGGGGTTCACCAGAAACAGATTCCCGTTGGCGGAAAGGGCCCCATCAATCACGGATTTCTGGCCCCCGGTGATCCGGTTCAGGGCCACTGCATCCCGGCCGGGCTGGGCGAATTTCACAGCTTCATCTTTGGCAATGTTGAACTGGGTCCAGTCCACAGCCATTTTCCCGCTCTGCTGGGTCACAGTCATGGTCTTGCCGTTCTGGGCAATGGCCCCCTGGCCGGACTGAATCTGGCCGCCGGTGGGCATGGCACTGGCAGTCCCTCCCAGGGACAGAGCCAGCAGGATGCCGGCTGTCAGGCTGTTTTTCCATTTTCTGCTGTATCTCGAATGGTTATTCATATCTGTTCTCTTCATAGTTTCCCTCACTTAGAAATACACGCCGCCGGTCAGCCAGAAATGGCCGTTCTTATGGCTGGTGTCGCTGACAGGTTCCTCGGCTCCCAGTCTCCAGGCGTAGTCTGCCCGGACGAACCAGTCCTGGTACCGGGACCAGATCAGCCCGATGCCCACATCCTGCAGGTTCCGATGGTTCTTTTCTCCGACAGGGGTCAGACTGCTGTCATGGTTCATCCACACGCCCCCGTGTTCCAGATAAAAGGCCAGGTGCAGCTGCTGGTCCTGCTTTTGGAGGGGCAGCAGCCAGCGCAGTTCTGCCCGGGTCAGGTACCCGGTATCTCCGGAGCCCTCACTGGTGGGATAGGCCCGCAGGCCGTAAGGACCGCCCAGATAGAAGTGTTCAGAGGAATCCAGGTTGGAGAAGGCGTACTGGCCCCGGGCGGTCAGCAGCAGGTAAGTCCTGTCGTCCAGGTTCTGCCGCCGCTGGATGTAGCCGGTGGCCTTGTGATAGGTGCCGTTGGTCCGGGGGCTGCCCGCCAGCCACTGGGTGTAGACGTCAGGCGAATAGAAGGCATCGTTGGTGATGTTCCCCCATTTGTATTCCACCCGCCAGTCGGTGGCGCCCAAGGTGTCCTCGTCATCCCCGTAAAGGGCCAGGATCCCTGCGTCCCCGGTCTTGTCTCCGTAGGTGGAATTCCAGATCCGGCGGTATTCGTCCTTGATGTCACTGTGTTCATAGCGGATTCCGGCGTACAGGTTGTGTTTCCGGCTCCGGCGGATGGCATAATCCAGTCCAAGGGATGCCACTTTAGAATGGCCCACCCCGTCGTATTGGGCGAATTCATCTCCCAGATCGTAGCTGAGCACGTTGTACCCGGCGGAGAACCGCCACCCGTCCCGGATCACCGGCAGGGTATAATTCAGGCCCCAGTCGAACATCTTCCGTCCGGAGGTGGACAGGTTGGCGGTGAGATGGTCCCCTTCACGGGCCAGGTTCAGAAAGTCGTAATTCACGGAATACTGGTTGTACCCCATGGAGCGGCTGCCGTAGTTGCTGGCGGTGAAGAGCCCCTGTTTGCCCTTATATTCGTCCACATCCAGCACCACATGGACGCTGCCGGGTTTGGATCCTTTCTGGAGGGTGGCCTTGGCATCCGCCCCGGCCAGGTCGGTCAGGAGCCATACTGCCCGTTCCAGGTTGTCCCGGGTAAGGTATTTTTCCTTTTTCAGGAAGTTGGTTTCCCGTTCCAGGGCTCCCTGGTGGATCCGGGTATGGTTGTTGATAGTGAGACCGTCCAGAGAGCCTACGGTCACCGCATATTCCACGATCCCGTCATGGATTTTCTGTACCGGCAGATAGGCGTGGGCTACCAGGTACCCTTTTCCCCGGAAGTACCGGGTCAGTGTGTCGGCTCCCTCCTGGAGGTCCTTAAAGGTCAGCAGCCGGCCTTTTTTGTCCGCCAGCAGCGACTGGAGCTCCGGTTCCGGGATCACATCCTGGCCGGTGATCTTGAATCCGTTCACCTGGACCTTCAGGGTATCCGGCAAATCCAGTTTGGGACGTTCTGTCTCTTCTACGGCAATCTGACCGGTGGCGGCGGCAGCCCGCTGGGCTTCCGCCCGGGCCCGGTTCCGTGCTTCGTTCTGGAGCATGGAGGCATCACTCTGCCGCTGCCGAACATTCTGCAGCGCCGCGGCGTCTTCCCGGGAGGGGGCCGCACCGGCCACTGCCACAGGCAGTACTCCCAGGCCCAGTGCGATGGCCGCCCCGATCATTGGATGGAAAGGATATTTCATCATAGTGGATTCCCCTTATCTGTCTTGTTATTTGTATTGTAATAAATAGTCTTTTCCGACAATACTTTCATTTCTTTTTATTTTTATATTATATACGAATTATTATTGAATATCCACCTGTACTTTATGTGTTTTATTCGGGTTTATTGATTGTTCACAAATTGTTTCCACATTGTCTATGCACATTTCCTTCTGCTTTTTCCACATAAAAAACGAGACCGCTGCCTGCGCAACAGTCTCGTCTATCCATCTTTACTTGTTGAACAAATTCTTGATTTTGTTCAGGAAGCTTTTTTCTTCCGGATTGATGGTGCTTCCGCTGGCTTCGCCGAACTTCCGCAACGCATCTTTCTGGGCCTCGCTGAGCCCGGTGGGGATCACAACCTTGATCCGCACCATCTGATCACCCTTCTGGCCTGTCCGCAGGGATACGATTCCCTTGCCCTTCAGCCGCAGGACCTTATTGGGCTGGGTCCCTTCCGGAATCCGAACCTTCACCTTGCCGTACAGGGTCGGCACTTCGATTTCAGCCCCCAGGGTTGCCTGCACGATGTTGATGGGCACTTCGCAGGTGACCGTGGTGCCTTCCCGTTCGAAGAACTTATGGGGTTTCACATACAGGTACACATACAGGTCCCCGGGACGTCCGCCCCGCAGCCCTGCTTCCCCTTCTCCGGCCACCCGCAGGCGGGAGCCGTTGTCCACACCGGCAGGGATCTTCACGGTCAGGGTTCTCTTCTGCTTCACCCGGCCGGTCCCGTGGCAATCCTTGCAGGGATTGGTCACGATTTTACCGGTGCCATGGCATTTGGGGCAGGTCCGTACATTGACCACCTGGCCAAAGAGAGAATTCTGGGTAACCCGGATTTCCCCTGTCCCATGGCAGTCCGGACAGGTTTCCGGCGTGCTGCCGGGAGCCGCTCCGGACCCGTGACAGGTCTCACATTCTTCCTCCCGGTTCAGGCGGACTTTCTTTTCCGTGCCGAAGGCTGCTTCTTCAAAGGTGATCTGCATATCCATCCGCAGATCGGCGCCCTGACGAGGTCCATTGTCGGCCTGACGACCGGCTCCGCCACGGCCGGCACCTCCAAAGAACATATTGAAGATGTCGTCCATGCCTTCACCGCCGCCGAAACCGCCAAAGCCCTGGAACCCGCCACCGAAGGGATTGCCTGCTCCACCGGCACCGGCGCCCCCGTTCTGGAAGGCGGCATGGCCATACTGGTCGTAGGCCGCCTTCTTCTGGGGATCGCTGAGGACACTGTAGGCCTCGTTGACCTCTTTGAACTTATCAGCTGCTGTCGGATCGTTTTTGTTCAAGTCAGGATGATACTTGCGTGCCAGTTTGTGGTAAGCTTTTTTCAGCTCCTCCGCCGAAGCGTCCCTGGACACGCCCAGCACTTCATAATAATCTCTCTTCTCTGCCATCAGTATCTCCCTCTAGGAAAAGCTTATTTCTTATCATCGTCCACGACTTCGGCATCCACCACATCGTCGTCGGATTTCTTCTGTTCAGCGCCTGCACCTGCGCCCGCATTGGCATTGGCACCGGCAGCACCAGCAGCACCTTGAGCGGCGCCCTGGTTCTGTTTATACAGTTCCGCACTCAGTTCATACAGCGGTTTCTGCAGGGCTTCGGTATCGGCTTTGATCTTGTCGGTATCGTCGCTCTTCATGGTTTCCTTCAAAGCAGCAATGGCATCCTGGACCTTCTTGATCTGATCATCATGGCCCTTGCCGTTCATGTCTTTGATGGTCTTTTCAGCCTGGTAAATCAGGGTATCGGCCTGGTTCTTGGCTTCCACGGCTTCCTTCCGTTTCTTGTCGGCAGCTTCGTTGGCCTGGGCTTCCTTCACCATCTTATCCACTTCTTCCTTGCTCAGGCTGCCGGAAGAAGTAATGGTGATCTTCTGTTCCTTGCCGGTACCCAGATCCTTGGCGCTTACGTTCACGATACCGTTGGCATCGATATCGAAGGCCACTTCGATTTGAGGCACTCCCCGGGGAGCAGCCGGAATGCCGCTCAGTTCAAAACGACCCAGGGTCTTGTTGTCGGCAGCCATTTCCCGTTCGCCCTGCAGCACATGGATGTCTACAGAAGGCTGGTTATCGGTAGCCGTAGAGAAGATCTGTTTCTTGGAGGTCGGGATGGTGGTGTTCCGATCGATGATCTTGGTCATCACGCCGCCCATGGTTTCAATCCCCAGGGACAGAGGCGTAACATCCAGCAGCAGGACGTCTTTCACATCACCAGCCAGAACGCCGGCCTGGATGGCAGCACCCATGGCTACACATTCATCGGGGTTCACGCCGTGTGCCGGTTCCTGACCCATGGTCCGTTTGATGGCTTCCTGCACAGCCGGGATACGGGAAGAACCGCCAACCAGCAGGACTTTGTTGATGTCTTTCGGGGTCATGTGGGCATCGCTCAGGGCCTTGTTCACGCAGACGATGGTCCGGTCGACCAGATCACTGGTCATTTCATCGAATTTGGCCCGGGTCAAATCCAGGTCCATATGCACAGGGCCGTTAGGGCCTGCGGAAATGAACGGCAGGTTGATGTTGGTGGTCAGCATGTTGGACAGTTCGATCTTGGCTTTTTCAGCAGCCTCACGGATCCGCTGCATGGCCATCTTGTCGCCGGTCAGGTCGATGCCGTTCTGTTTCTTGAATTCGTCGCACATCCAGTCCATGATCCGCTTATCGAAGTCATCGCCGCCCAGATGGGTATCCCCATTGGTGGATTTCACTTCGAACACGCCGTCGCCCAGTTCCAGGATGGACACATCGAAGGTGCCGCCGCCCAGGTCATAGACCAGGATGGTATGGTCGTCGGATTTATCGATCCCATAGGCCAGTGCAGCAGCGGTCGGTTCGTTGATGATCCGCTTTACATCCAGCCCTGCGATCCGGCCTGCATCCTTGGTGGCCTGACGCTGGCTGTCGTTGAAGTAAGCCGGTACCGTAATGACGGCTTCGGTGACTTTTTCACCCAGATACCGTTCCGCATCACCCTTCATCTTTTCCAGGATCATGGCGGAAATCTGTTCCGGCGTATAGCTCTTGCCGTCGATGGTCACCGTATATTTCGTGCCCATATGGCGTTTGATGGAGCTGATGGTCCGTTCAGGGTTGGATACAGCCTGCCGTTTGGCCAGCTGGCCTACCAGTCTTTCCCCGTTTTTCGTAAAGCCAACCACGGAAGGAGTCAGACGGCCGCCTTCCTGGGTGGTGATAACTGTAGGTTCGCCGCCTTCCATAACAGCTACTACGGAGTTGGTGGTCCCCAAGTCAATACCAATAATCTTAGACATAATGAATTCCTCCTGTCAAATCTGGAATCTTCTATGGTTAAAAAGTTGTTTGCAATCAATCGTTCCGGACGACCCGCACTTTGGAGTGCCGGATCACATCGTCACCGATCTTATAGCCTTTTTCAAGGACCAGATCGATGCTTTCATCGGGCAGGTCCGGATTGCTGCCCTGCATGACGGCTTCGTGGATATTGGGATCGAAAGGTTTTCCCTGGGCAGGGATTTCTTCGATGTGCAGGGTCTGCAGCGCCTTTTCGAACTGCTTGTGGATTTTTTCCATTCCCACCTGCAGGGCGTTGTCATCCTGGCTGGTTTTCAAACTGGCTTCCGCCCGTTCGAAGTTATCCAGCACCTTCAGGAATTCCCGAGCCACCTGACCGGTTACATACCGGCCCAGCCGTTCCCGTTCTTCATTGTTCCGTTTCCGGAAGTTGTCGAAATCTGCCTGCAGGCGAAGGAGCCGGTTCTGCAGATCGGCGATCTGCTTCTCCTGAGCTGCGATTTTTACATCCTTCGGATCCGGAGCCGCCTGTTCTTCCTTTTTGTCAGCCTTTTCGGCCTGGTCAGCGGCTGCTGCCTGGTTTTCAGCTTTGGCTTCCGCGGTTCCGGCTTCTGCCTTGGCCGCTTCTGCCTTGACGGTTTCCGCTTCCTTCTGCGTATCCTTTTCCATTGTTCCTCCCCTACTTTTCATCCATTTTATTCATGACCACCCGCAGGTAATTGTGGAGATAATCCATTACGGAAATCACTTTCCGATATTCCATCCGGGTGGGGCCCAGGACGGCCAGCGTCCCAACCACCTGGCCATTCAGCCGGTAGGTGGCCTGGATCATGCTGCAATCCTGGATACCGGAAAATTTGTTTTCGCTGCCGATGGTCACCTTCAGGCCGGAGTCTTTATCGGCCATCAGCATATCCTTCAGCATCTGCTCTTCCTCCAGCACGCTCAGCAGCTCCTTGATCCGTTCCGGATCTTTGAATTCAGGCTGGCTGAGCAGCTGTTTGGTTCCGCCCAGATACATCTTGTTCTCCTGCTGGTTATTCTGCATCTGTCTGACCACCTGGATCAGAGAAGCATACAGGGTTTTATCGCCGGCAAGAGCATTCCGGACTTCTTTCAGGACCTGGTCTGTGATATCGTCCAGTTTCATCCCGTGGAGCTGATTGGTCACCCGCTGGGCCAGGGTATCCATCTCCAGGCGGTTCATACCGGCCGGAATCCGGATCACACTGTTGTCCATCCGCCCGTCATCAGCCACGATGCACAGGATGGCCTGGTGCTCGTTCAGGGGCAGGAACCGCAGGTAGGAAAACACCCCTGCGCTGTCCTTGTTGGCCAGCACCACGGATACGTTCTTGCTCATCCGCGACAGAATCTTGGCAGTGGACTGGAAGATATCATCGATACTGTGAACCCGTTCCCGGAACCAGCTGTTGATCAGTGCCACATCATTGGGCGCCAGTGCGGCAGGTTTCACCAGGCTGTCCACATAGTACCGGTAGGCCGCTGCTGACGGGACACGCCCCGCCGAGGTGTGCGGCTGCTCCAGATACCCCAGCAGTTCCAGGTCGGACATTTCGTTCCGGATGGTTGCGGGGCTGATCCCCAGGTTGTATTTCCTGGCAATGCTGCGAGATCCTACAGGCTCAGCCGTTTCGATATAGTCTTCAATGATCAGTTGAAGGATTTTTTTCTTGCGGTCACTCAGCACTGTAATCATCTCTTTCCTGGATTGTTAGCACTCTTTTCATTGGAGTGCTAACATCTAATGGTAAAGATACACCTCTTTAGTCAAATTGTCAATACTTTTCCTGAAAATATTTTCCCTTTTACAAAAATTCTTCAAATGCCAGGTTCCCGTACTGCATCCCCAGCGGTGTCAGGACGATCCGGTCCCCGTTCTGCTGGATCCAGCGCCGTTTCAGACAGTGCTCCCAGCCTTCTTTATATATATGAAAGAAATCCTCTCCTGTCCGTTCCCGGAATTCCTGCAGGGACAGCCCCCTGACCGTGCGCAGGCTCATGAAGACCAGTTCCTCCCGGCGGATGGAAGGGGACAGCTCCTCCACCTCCGGTGCTTTTCCCTGCAGATAGTCCACCAGGCTGCGGGGATTCGTTTCCCGCCGTTTCCCGTTGAAGCGGCACGCTGCCGCCCCAAAGGCCATATAGGGGTCATAGTGCCAGTAAATCTGGTTATGCCGGGATTCCTGTCCCGGCCGGGCAAAGTTGGAGATTTCGTACCGGCGATAGCCGGCTTCGGGCAGTTGATCCATCAGCAGGTCGTACATGGCCCCGACCGCTTCCTCCGGCGGCAGCACAGCCTTTCCCTGCTGCAACTGGGCGTACACCCGGGTTCCCTTCTCCACCGTCAGGCCGTATACGGACACATGGTCCACACCGGTCTCCAGCAGCTGGTGGAGAGAATCCCGGACACTGTCCACAGTCTGGCCGGGGTACCCATAGATCAGGTCGCCGCTCAGCCGGGCAAAGCCGGCCTGCCGGGCCAGGGCGATGGCTTCTTTGGCCTCTTCCGCCGTATGGATCCGTCCCATGGCCGCCAGTTCTGCCGGCTGGAAGCTCTGGATGCCCAGGCTCAGCCGGTCAAAGCCCAGCTGGCGATAAGCCCGGAGCCGGTCCCGATTAAGGGTTCCCGGATTGGCTTCCAGCGTGGCTTCCCGGGGCCGGTTCCAGAAGCCCCGGTCCTTCAGGGCCTGCACGATCCGGGACAGCAGCTCCACGGGCAGTACGCTGGGAGTCCCCCCCCCGAAATACATGGTGGCATCCGATCGGATGGGCAGGTCCGGTTCCCAGCGGCTGATTTCCTGCACCAGACGGCGGGTATAGTCAGCCATTACATGGTCGTTATAAATTTGATAGGAAGCAAAATCGCAGTAGGCGCACTTGTGCACGCAGAACGGGATGTGGATGTAAATCCCCTGATAAGAAGACCAGGGATGGCTCATGGAAGGTACTCCTTTCGAAATGGAATTTAGGAAGGAATTGAAAAAATAACCCTGTTGGGAGATCTATGACAAAAACGGACATGAGGAACTGCTCATGTCCGTTTTTTGATGGGAATCTGGGCCAATAACACCGCCACGAACACCAGCACGCAGCCGGTCAGTTCCTTCCCCGTCATGGTCTCGCCCAGCAGCAGCCAGCCGGATAGGGCCGCAAACACCGATTCCAGGCTCATGATCAGGGTGGCCGTGGTAGGTTCCGTATACTTCTGGCCCACGATCTGCAGCGTATAGGCCACCCCGCTGGAGAGCATCCCCGTGTACAGCAGCGCCCAGCGGGCCTCCCACAGGGCCTCCCACACCAGTTTCTCAAACAGGGCGGTGAGCACCGCTGAAATCACAAAGGTCACGGCAAACTGCACCCAGGCCAACTTCACACTGCTGGCTCCCAGCAGCAGGAAATGATCGATGGTCAGGATCTGGCCGGCAAAGAAGATGGCACAGAGGAAGATCAGGAAATCTCCAAAGGAGATGCTGAAGCCCCCCTTCACGCACAGCAGGTAGAACCCCACCAGGGCCATGGGCACGCACAGGAGCATGATTTTCCGCACCGGACGCCCCAGGAAACGACCCAGGATGGGCACCAGGATGATGTACAAAGCCGTGATGAAACCGGCCTTCCCGGCGGTGGTCATGACCATGCCCACCTGCTGCAGGATGCTGGCGATGCCCATCCAGATTCCGCACAAGACGCCTGCCTTCAGGGTCACCGGGTCCGGTTTCAGCCGCTCACAGGGTGTCAGCCGGTTCTTCTCTTCCCGGGGGCACCCGAACACCCACACCACCGGGATCAGCACCAGGATGGCGATCAGATTCCGGACAGCGCTGAAGGTGAAGGGGCCGATATAGTCCATGCCCACACTCTGGGCCACAAAGGCACTTCCCCAGATCAGAGCGGTGAGCAGCAGCAACAGATTTCCTTTGGCTTTTTCCATGGCAATTCCTTTCTCACAAGCAAGTGAAATCATTCTACCACAGAAAAAGGGTGCTGCACAATGTGCAACACCCTTTTGGCCGACTGGAATTATTTGATGAACCGGACATGAGGGATGATTTCCTCATACACTTCTTCGGCTCTCTTCTTGTAGATTTTCTTGTTTTCTTCGAACAGGTTGCCGCCTTTGGTGTCCACAGCCACGATCAGGGGCCCCAGTTCTTCCACTTCACTGGTCCACAGGGTTTCCGGCATCCCCAGGTCTTTCCACTGGGCGTCGATGATCTTCTTGAAATGCACGGCGGAAACCACGGCACAACCGGCAGGGAATACGCAGAAGATGGTCTTGTATTTCTGGCAGGCTTCCATGGTATCAGGGCCCATGCCGCCTTTTCCAACGATCAGTTTCACGCCGGTCTGGGGAATGAAATCCTTTTCGAATTTTTCCATCCGCATGGACGTGGTCGGTCCGATGGAAACCATTTCATAGGCGTTTTCCTTCCCTTCGATGGGACGGACGATGGGGCCTGCGTGGAAAATGGCGCCCCCTTCCAGGTTCACCGGCAGTTCCCGGTGTTCCTCGATCAGCCGGCGGTGAGCCACATCCCGGCAGGTGGTGATCTTGCCGGTCAGGTACACGATATCGCCGATTTTCAGGTTTTCGATATCTTCGGATTTAATGGGCGTATGCAGCACTACTTTGTTAGCCATTATAATTCAACCCCCTTATGAGAAGTGATGGTGTAGTTCAGGTCTTTGTCGAAAATGATGTGGCCGCGGCGATGGTTCCAGCAGCCGATGTTCACAGCCACCCCGATGGCGGACGGATGACGGGCGGTGTTCTCGATGTGGACACCCAGGACGGAAGCAGAACCGGTCATGCCTTGGGGCCCCAGTCCCATTTTGTTGATGCCTTTTTCCAGCAGTTCTTCCATTTCAGCAGCCCGCTTGTTGGGGTTGTGGGTTCCCAGAGGCCGCATCAGGGCTTTCTTGGACAGCAGAGCAGCCGTTTCCACGGAAGTGGCCACGCCAACCCCTACCAGGAACGGAGGGCAGGCATTGGGTCCGTAGGTGTACATGCGCTGCAGAACGAACTTGGTGACCCCTTCATAGCCTTCGCCCGGCATCAGCACCATGGCATGACCTGGCAGGGTGCAGCCGCCGCCGGCCATATAGGTATCGATGACACATTCATCGGAATCGGGGACGATTTCCCAGAATACGGTGGGAGTGCCCTTCCCTACGTTCTTGCCGGTATTGTATTCATCGAAGGTTTCCACGCTGTTGTGGCGCAGCGGGGTAGCAAAGGTGGCCCGAACGGTGGCTTCCTTCAGCAGACCTTCCAGTTCACCGATCAGCGGGAAGTTGGTGCCGCATTTCACGAAATATTGCAGCACGCCGGTATCCTGACAGGACGGACGGTTCAGTTCCTTGGCCAGTTTCTGGTTCCTGGCGTAGGTTTCATACAGCAGTTTGGCAATGGGAACCGTTTCCTTTTCGGCCAGTTCCTTCAGTTTGGCGGCCACATCATCGGGCAGGACCTTGGCCGTATAGCCAACGAACCTGGCCATAATGTCGGTCATTTTTTCCACTTGGGCTTCTTTAGACATTGTAATTCCTCCTTAACAGTGCATAGGCAATGGGGTTTGTTGTATCAATTGAAACTTTCCGCTCCCTCAGGGATAGAAGGGGAAAAGGATCGGCAAAAGGATCAGGGAAGTGATATAGCCGATGATCACAGGGATCAGGATGGCGGCCGTACCTGTGTTGGACAGGAAACCGCTCATGATGCCGGTGACCAGCATCACAGCGATGATCAGCTGCCGTTCGGTTTTGGCGAACCGGGTGACGATGCCCCCCACCTTGTTGGCCATGCCCGTTTCAAAGAAGGCACCGCCGATGATGAACATGGCGACGAACAGGATCAGGTTGGTGTCCACGAATCCGGCGAATGCATCCTTGGGACTCAGCACACCGGTCATGACCAGCACCATCAGGGCAATCATGGAAGTGACGGCCAGGGGAAGTTTTTCCGTAACAAACAGGATGATGACAAAAAGCAGTAAGCAAAGAGTAATGGTAATGGGTGACATTGTCTTTTCTCCTCCTTGGATTTCTACACATCCTGCGCGCTTGGATTTGTTTCTGATATTTGATAATATATCCATTTCTTGGTTATACTATAACCCCATTGGCACCATGAGTCAATGGGGTTATGAAGTTATCTCATTTTTGGCTACAATATCATAAATACAAAAACAAGTGAGGGTGTGAACAACTCACACCCTCACTTGTTTCGTGCCCAGCGGGCTTATGTTTCAGGTCCCGGGCTTCTCTTTTCCGATCTGCTCCCGGTAGTTGGTCAGCAGGTTCTCCATGCTGCGGTGCATGTGTTCGTGCATGAGCTGACGGGCCTTTTGCGGATCGTGGGCCCGCAGGGCCTCCATCAGCTGCTGATGCTCGAAATAGGAGATCTTGGCATAGTCGGTTTCCGTCATGAGAAAGCCCAGGGAAAGTCCGTTCCACAGGCTGCCCAGGATCTGGGCCAATTTGGGGTTGTCCGCCGCATCCCACAGGGCCATGTGGAAGCTTTCGTTATAATGCTTGTAATCAGTGTACCGATGATCCAGCAGGCACTGGCGCATGGCCTGGAACACCTTCTCCACCTCGGTCAGGTCACTGCCGGGCCGGGCGGCCAAGGCCGCTGCCTCTCCCTCCAGCAGGGTCCGCACGGCAAAATGGTCCCGGATGGCCTTTTCATCCATGCCCTGGACCACAGCCCCCTTGTTGGGCCGCAGCTTCACCAGTCCCTGGCTGGCCAGCAGCTGGAGAGCCTCCCGCACCGGCGTGGTGGAAACGCCCATATGCCGGGCGGTTTCCTCCAGGGTCAGGATGCTGCCCTCGGGGATTTCCCGGCGCAGGATGGCTTTCCGCAAATAAGAAGCCACCTGCTCCCGGGCGGGAAGCATATGGATCTTGCCCACATTGTCCGGTTCCATCAGGCTGTTCCGCTTGTAATTCACAGGAGTGGGGTCCGGCCGGTCGATCCCGGCGGGCGGGTCGGGTTGTTTTCCCGCCAGGTGCTGGAGCGCATCCTGGGCAATCACCATGTGCCGGTTGCTGAGACGGGTCACCACCCCTTCCAGCAGCAGGGTCTGAAGGGCTTCCCGCACGGGCATCCGGGATACGCCATACTCTTTGGCCAGGTCCACCTGCTTCAGCTCTGTTCCGGGGGCAAGAGTCCCCGCCTGGACCCGGCCGCGGATGGATTGGCAAATCAGTTCCTGGGTGGATTTTTGCAATTGGACCATGGGGACCTCCTTTTCCTTATTTATCGTCCATCTTCAGAATGGCCATGAATGCTTCCTGGGGCAGTTCCACGCTGCCCACCTGTTTCATCCGTTTCTTCCCGGCCTTCTGTTTTTCCAGCAGCTTCCGTTTCCGGGTGATATCGCCGCCGTAGCACTTGGCCAGCACGTCCTTGCGCAGGGCACTGACATTTTCCCGGGCGATGATCTTGCTGCCGATGGCAGCCTGGATGGGAATCTCGAACAGCTGGCGGGGAATCAGTTTCCGCAGTTTCTCCACCAGAGCCCGGCCCCAGTACTGGGCTCGATCCCGGTGCACGATGGCGCTCAGGGCATCCACCGGATCCCCGTTCAGGAGCACATCCACCTTCACCATATCGGAAGGCCGATAGCCGCTCAGTTCATAATCCAGGGAAGCATAGCCCCGGGAAACGCTCTTCAGCCGGTCGAAGTAGTCGAAGATGATTTCCGACAGAGGCAGGGCATAGTGGATCATGACCCGTGTTTCATCCAGATAGGTCATGTTCTGATATTCCCCCCGTTTGTCCTGGGACAATTCCATCACCGGCCCCACAAAATCCTTGGGCACGATGATGGTGGCATTCACGAAGGGCTCCTCCACATGCTCGATGACTGTGGGATTGGGGAACTGGGAGGGGTTGTCCACCATTTCGATGTCCCCGTTGGTCTTTACCACTTCGTAAATGACGTTGGGAGCCGTGGTGATCAGGCTCAGGTTGTATTCCCGTTCCAGCCGTTCCTTCACCACGTCCATATGCAGCAGGCCCAGGAACCCGCAGCGGAACCCGAAGCCCAGGGCCGTGGATGTTTCCGGTTCAAAAGAAAGGGACGCATCGTTCAGCTGCAGTTTTTCCAGGGCATCCCGCAGGTTGTCGTAATCGGAGTTTTCCACCGGATACAGGCCACAGTACACCATGGGGGTGGCTTTCCGGTAGCCGGGCAGCGGTTCTTTGGCGGGGCGGCTGTTGTCCGTCACCGTATCCCCCACCCGGGCATCCTTCACGGTCTTGATGGAAGCAGCCAGAAAGCCCACCTGACCTTCTCCCAGCTCGTCCACGTTCACCATGGCCGGCTTGAATACACCCACTTCCGTCACATCGTACACCTTGCCGGTGGCCATCAGCCGGATGTTCATGCCCTTGCGCAGGCAGCCGTTCACCACCCGCACGTACAGCAGCACCCCTTTGTAGGAATCGAACTTGGAGTCGAAGATCAGGGCCTGCAGGGGCTGGGCCGGATCCCCTTTGGGGGGCGGTACCCGCTTCACCACAGCTTCCAGCACCTGATCCACGCCCAGGCCGGTCTTGGCGCTGCACAGCACACAGTCTTCCTTGGGGATGCCCAGGATGTCCTCGATTTCTTTTTCCACCCGGGGCACATCGGCGCTGGGAAGGTCGATTTTGTTGATCACCGGGATGATCTCCAGGTCGTGATCCATGGCCAGATACACATTGGCCAGGGTCTGGGCCTCGATGCCCTGGGTGGCATCGATGACCAGCAGGGCCCCTTCACAGGCCGCCAGAGCCCGGGATACTTCGTAGGTAAAGTCCACATGCCCCGGGGTATCGATCAGATTCAGGACATAATCATTGCCGTCTTTGGCTTTATAATCCAGCTGCACCGCCTGGTCCTTGATGGTGATGCCCCGTTCCCGTTCCAGGCTCATGGAATCCAGGATCTGGTCTTCCATTTCCCGCTTGGACAGGGTCCCGGTCATCTCGATCAGCCGATCGGCCAGGGTGGATTTGCCATGGTCAATATGGGCGATGATGGAAAAATTTCGGATATGGTCACGTTTTGCCATAAGCTTTCTCACTCTCCGTTTATTTCAAAAAACACTACTGATTTCATCCAATGTTTTATTATACCATGCAAAAGGGCCCGTTGTCGAAATCCCGGCTTTTTCTGGCAACAAAAAAGGCTGGCAACGAATGTTGTCAGCCTTCCTCATGTTTACCCGGAAGTCTTATTTTACAGCGTTGACTTTCTTGGCTAAACGGGATTTCTTGCGAGCTGCGGCTTTTTTGTTAACCGTACCTTTACGAGCAGCTTTATCTAATAAGCTCGCCGCTACTTTCAAAGTGGCCTTGGCCTCTTCTTTGGATCCTGCAGCAGCAAAAGCTTCAACCTTACGTGCGGTGCTGCGGATTTCAGCTTTCACCGGGCCATTGGCAGCGCGCCGTTCGGCATCAGTCTTAACGCTACGAACGGAAGACTTAATATTCGGCATGTTCTCACCTCCACCAATTAGCTTTACCGAAATATAATAGCATGAATGGCTTCTTTGTGCAAGCCATTTTCGGATTTATTTCTGTTCCTTTTTCACCGGTCCCGGGGCAATCCGGGCTTTTTCATGGGCCAGGAGGCCTTTGATCATCTTTTCATCCTCCCGGAGCTGCTCCCGCAGCTTTTCCAGAGAACTGAATTTCTTTTCCCCCCGGACCCGCATCAGGAGCGCCACCCGGATCTCCTTCCCGTACAGATCCCCTTCAAAATCCAGGAGATGGACTTCCAGACGGGTTTCCTGGTTGGCGAAGGTGGGATTGTCCCCCACGTTGATCATGGCGTCGTAACACCCATTTCCGACCTTCACGAAGCCAGCGTACACCCCGAAGGCCGGGATGGCCATATGGGTCCCCAGCAGCTTCAGATTGGCCGTGGGGAACCCCAGGCTGCGTCCCCGCTGATCGCCGGTCACCACAGTGCCCCGGATCTCATAGGGCCGCCCCAGCATTTCCTGGGCCAGCGCCATCCGCCCTTCCTTGATGGCCTTGCGGATATTCGTACTGCTCACCACGAATCCGTCCACTTTCAAAAGGGGCCGGGACAGGATGGTGAGGCCGTATTTTGTATGCTCCGCTTTCAGCAGATGCACATTGCCCCTGCCGCCGGCCCCGAAGCTGAAGTTATCCCCGATGCCCACGGCCTTCACCCCGGCCTTCACCAGCATGGTCAGGAATTCGTCCGCACTGCGGGCAGCCAGTTCCCTGGTGAAGGGAATGTTCACCAGCACATCCACCCCCAGTTCCACCATCAGGTGGATCTTGGTTTCGTTGTCCAGCAGCCGGGCCGGTTCCAGTTCCGGCTTCAGGCTGGCCAGGGGATGGGTGCTGAAGGTGAATACCATCAGTTGAAGATGGTGCTCCCGGGCGTATTCCTTCGTGTTCAGGATTACTTCCTGATGGCCCCGATGGACCCCGTCGAAGGTGCCCAGAGCCGCCGCAGAGGGCAGCAGTTGTGCGTTATTCAGTTGTTCCAGTGATGTGATCAGTTTCATGGCTCTTTCTGTCCTCTACTTCCGGGATGTGGATGATCTTGTGGGCCCGCAGCCGTCCATCAACGGCTTTGGCCAGCCCCACCAGCAGCCCGTCCCGGGTCCGTACCTGGTACAGCTGTCCATCAGTGATATGGGGCACTGTGGTGGCCACGCCCTGGGCGATGCGCCGCCCCTGGAGGGCATTCACCCGCACTTCCGGAAACCGGGCCAGCACGCTGTCCACACCGGTACAGCACCCTTCCGGATCCGCCTGGATCTCTTCCAGGGTATGGGCCTCCTCCAGGGTAAAGGCGCCGGCCTGGCGCCGCAGCAAAAAGCTCATGGTCCCCTTCATGCCCAGGCGGTCTGCCAGGTCTTCACACAGGGTCCGGATGAAGGTTCCCTTGGAACAGGTCACGTCGAACACCAGGGTATCCCCCGTATAATCCACCAGATCCAGTCGGGCAATGTGGATGGGACGGGGCTTCCGTTCCACCTCAATGCCCTGCCGGGCCAGCTTGTACAGTTTCTTGCCTCCCACACTGATGGCGGAATACATGGGAGGGATCTGGGTCCCGTCTCCCCGGAACTGTTCCAGGGCGGCCTCGATTTCTCCGGCAGAAAGCTTCCGGATGGGACTCTCCGCCACCACTTTTCCTTCCGTATCCCCTGTATCGGTCTGAAAACCGAAAGTCAGCTCTGCCCGATAGGTCTTTTCCTCGTGGGAAGCGTACTCCAGGAAGCGGGTGGCCATCCCGGTGAACACCGGCAGGACACCGGCTGCCAGGGGGTCCAGTGTGCCGGCATGGCCGATTTTCTTCATGTTGAGGATTTTCCGCAGGGCCCCCACCACATCATGACTGGTCATGCCCGGTGGCTTCAGTACGTTGAAAATCCCATCCATTACAGGGCCTCCATAGCCTTTTCGAGGGCCTGGATCAGCGCCTTTTTGGCTTCGGCCAGGGGCAGGCCGATGGTGCAGCCTGCTGCCCTGGGATGACCTCCGCCGTTAAAGGCCACAGCCACCTTGCTTACATCCACCTGCTTGGAGCGCATGCTCACCCGGGTGGCTTTGAGTTCCACCTGCTTGAACAGCACGGCCACATCCACACCGGCAATGTACCGGGGATGGTAGATGAAGCTTTCCGTGGACACGTTCTTGTCGTACAGTTCCAGAGGAATCTCCAGGGTAGCGATCTTGCCGTCGGCATAGAACGTCAGACTGGGAAGGACCTTGGCCAGGAGTTCCACAGAATTCCGGGCTTTGATTTCCAGCAGGTCGGAAATCTCATTGGGTTCCACGCCCAGTGCCACCAGATCCGCCGCCACCCGCATACAGCTGGGGGTGGTATTGGCGTACTTGAAGTAGCCGCAGTCGGTGACGATGGCTGTATACAGATCCGTGGCCAGTTCCCTGTCCAGCGGAACCCCGTTGGCTGTCAGCAGCCGGTACATGATTTCCCCGGTGGCTGCCGCGTGGGGATCCAGCAGCAGGTAATCGGCATACCGGGTGTTGGAAACGTGATGGTCGATGTTCAGGATCGGTGCGGACAGGCATTTTTCGGCCTCCCCCATCCGGTCTTTGGAACTGGCATCCACCACCACCACCAGATCACAGGCAATGGGCTGCTCCGCCCTGGGCTGCTCGTAGGTATCCATTTCCGGCAGGAACTGGTATACCACAGGCAGGGTATCATCCACCAGCAGACGGACCTGTTTGCCGGCCTGTTTCAGCGCCCGGGCCAGCCCCAGGGTGGACCCCAGGGTATCCCCGTCCGGACCCACGTGGCTCACCAGCACCAGGTTCCTGGCGCCCATGAGCAGCTGCCAGGTTTCCTTCAGGTCCACATCCTTACTCATGATGCTCTTCTTTCTTCAGCTCATGAAGCAGGGATTCGATGTGGGCACTGTATTCCATGGAGGTGTCCCGGTGGAAGCTCAGCTGGGGTGCCACCCGCAGATCGATGCGTCTGGCGATTTCCGTCCGGAAGAAACCCAGTCCATGCTGAAGTCCCTTCCAGGCCTGTGCCTGCTGTTCCTCACTGCCATACAGGCTCACATAGACCTTGGCATAGCTCAGGTCGTTGCTCACCTCCACCCCCGTGATGGTCACGAACTTCACACGGGGATCCTTCACGTCGCGGATCAGCATGTTGCTCAGTTCCTGCTTGATCAGCGCCTGCAATTTTTCAGCACGAAGTTTCGACATAGTCTCTCCTTATTCGGCGGCCACTTCTTCCATCACATAGGCTTCCAGCTGGTCGCCTTCCTTGATATCCCGATAATCTTTCAGGGTCAGGCCGCATTCGTAGCTGGCGGCCACTTCTTTCACATCATCCTTGAACCGGCGCAGGGAATCCAGTTCCCCTTCGTGGACCACGATGCCGTTGCGGATCAGGCGGATCTTGCAGGTCCGGGTGATTTTCCCATCCTTCACATAGGCCCCGGCAATCAGGATCTTGTTGATGGGGATCACCTTCCGGATTTCCACATGGCCGATGATCTTTTCCTTGAACTTGGGTGCCAGCATACCCTTGATGGCAGCCTGCACATCGTTCAGGGCATCGTAGATGACCCGGTAGGTCCGGATATCCACTTTTTCGGCTTCCGCCGTCTTCCGGGCATTGGCGTCCGGCCGCACGTTGAAACCGATGATCAGGGCATTGGCCGCAGAGGCCAGCATCACGTCGGATTCGTTGATGGCACCTACGCCAGAGTGCACGATGACCACTTTCACTTCATCGTTTTTGATCTTGCCCAGGGCCTGTTCCAGTGCCTGGATGGTGCCCTGCACGTCAGCCTTCACCACGATGTTCAGGTCTTTCAGTTCGCCTTCCTGGATCCGGTTGAAGATATCGTCCAGGGAGACCTTGGCCTTCTTCTGTTCTTCTTCCTTGGCCTTGGCCATCCGCTTTTCAGCCACACTCCGGGCAATGTGTTCGTCACAGGCATCCATGATATCCCCGGCCTGGGGCACATCATTCAGGCCCAGGACTTCCACAGGGGTGGAAGGCAGCGCCTTTTTCACCTTTTCGCCCCGGTCGTTCACCATGGCACGGACTTTGCCGTAGCAGGTACCGACCAGGATGGAGTCCCCGATGTGCAGGGTGCCCCGGTCGATCAGCACAGAAGCCACAGGGCCTCTGCCCTTATCCAGCTTGGCTTCGATGACGGTACCGTGGGCCGGCAGTTTCGGGTTGGCTTTCAGTTCCAGCATATCGGCTACCAGCAGGATCATTTCCAGCAGGTCACTGATACCGGTCTTCTGACGGGCAGATACAGGCACCATGATGGTGTCGCCACCCCAGGCTTCCGGGATCAGGCCGTGTTCAGACAGCTGCTGCATGACGAAGTCCGGGTTGGCCCCTTCCTTATCGATTTTGTTGATGGCCACGATGATGGGCACCTTGGCAGATTTGGCATGGTTGATGGCTTCAATGGTCTGGGGCATGACGCCGTCATCGGCAGCCACCACCAGTACGGCAATATCCGTCACCTGGGCACCACGGGCACGCATGGCCGTAAAGGCTTCGTGACCCGGGGTATCCAGGAACACAATGGGCCGGCCCTGGCAAATGACCCGATACGCACCGATATGCTGGGTGATACCGCCGGCTTCCCGTGCCGTCACGTTGGTCTTCCGGATGGCATCCAGCAGAGAGGTCTTGCCGTGGTCCACGTGCCCCATGACCGTCACCACAGGAGGACGGGGCACCCGCAGTGCCGGGTCATCTTCCACTTCCGGCACTTCCGTGGGATCTGCTTCAGGCGGCGGTTCCTTGATTTCACAGTTGAAGTCCATGCCCACCAGTTCGGCCGTTTCGTGGTCGATTTCCTGGTTGATGGTCACCATCTTGCCCAGCATGAACAATTTCTTGATGACTTCGTTCACGTCACGGCACAGCAGTTTGGCAAAATCCTTCACGCTGATGCTTTCGCCCACCTCGATGCTGGAAGGTCTCACCACTTCGGTCTTTTTGGCCGGTGCAGCATTTCGGTTGTTGTTGTTCTTGTGTTTGTGATTCTTCATCATATGATCGGCACTGCGGGTCGGACGGTCTTCCCGGGTAGCGTACGAGCCCTTGATCTTCTCCCGTTTTTCCTGATGGTTGTGGTTGTTGTTCCGCTTGCCCATATCCTTGCCGGCATGGGCACTGTTCATGTTCACTGCAGCAGACGGTTTGTTCGGCCGATTGTTCTGGGGTTTCCTGTTGTTGCTGCCGTTCCGGTTGTTCCCGTTCCGGTCATTGTTCCGATCGTTATGGGCAAACCGGGTGCTGCCGCTGCCATTCCGGCTGCCGGCATTCTGGGGCCGGTCGGAGCGGCGGCCGTTATCCCGGTTCTGCCCGCCGTTCTGGCGGTTTCCTTCCGGACGTCTGCCTTCCCGGCGGCCGTTGTTGCTGGAGTTCCGTTCGCCCTGATGGCGATTGTCCCCATGGCGCTCGTTGCGGTCGCTGCGGGTCTCCCGGCGGTCCCGGTTCTGTTCCGTGTGGGCCTGAGCCTTCTGCTGTGCCTCATGGCTGGCCTGGATGGCTGCCTTGCCCACAGCCACATCCTGTTTCACCTGGGCCACTTTGTCGGCCACCGGTTTCACCACCTGGGCGGCCCTGGCCTGTACCTTCTGGGCCGCCGCTTTCACCGGGCCCTTGTTGTCCTTCAGGCCCTTGATGATCATATCCCGCACATTGGCTTCCACCGTGCTCATATGGTTCTTTACGCTGATTTTATGGTCAGCCAGGAAACTCAGGACCTTCTTGTTGTCCAGGTTCATTTCTTTGGCAATCTCATAGATTCTATATTTTGTCATCCGCACACCTCCATTGTTACCCTAAAACCCCATCATCTTTCGAAAATTGTCGTCCAGGACGACCACTGCAGCCCGGGGTGCTTTCCCGATGGCCGCACCCAGCCGTACCCGGTCCAGGCGTTTTCCGTAAGGGACCTGGTTGGCGTCGCACCAGTGCACGATTTTTTCTGTCGTGCGCTGGGAGGCATCTGCGGCAATCAGCACATAGCGGGCACGCCCTTTCTTTTTCAGCGTGTCCCATATGCCCTGATCACCGGATGCCAGCTTGCCCGCCTTCTGGGCCAGGCCCAATGCAAAGCAGAGTTGCTCATCCGTTTTCATGGGAGAGCTCCGCCAGTAAGGCTTCCTTGGTTTCCGGCGAAACTTTCACCTGCAGGGCCCGTTCCAGGCCTTTGCTCTGGAATGCCTTTTCGATGCAGGCGGCGTCGGGGCACACATAGGCGCCCCGGCCCGGTTTCTTGCCGGAACGGTCCAGGCTCACATTCCCCTCGGGGGAACGGACGATCCGGACCATATCTTTTTTATTTTTCACTTCTCCACAGCCGATGCAGGTCCGCTGGGGAATTTTCTTGGCCTTCATGCATCCTCACCGCTTTCCTCAGGGGCCTTTTCGGCTTCCTGAGTTGCTGCCGCCGCCTGGGATTCGCTCTTGATGTCGATCTTCCAGCCGGTCAGTTTCGCTGCCAGACGGGCGTTCTGCCCTTCCTTGCCGATGGCCAGGGACAGCTGATAATCCGGGACCACCACCCGGCAGATCTTTTCATCTTTGTCCGCCGTGGCAGAGACCACCTTGGAAGGAGACAGGGCGTTGGCCACGTATTCTTCCGGATCGTCGCTGTACTTCACGATATCGATTTTCTCGCCCCGCAGTTCGTCCACGATGGCGCGCACCCGCACGCCCTTGGGACCCACGCAGGCACCCACCGGATCCACGCTGGGATTGGTGCTGTGCACGGCGATCTTGCTGCGCATACCCGGTTCCCGGGCCACGCTGTCGATGATCACAGTGCCATCCTGGATTTCAGAGACTTCCAGTTCGAACAGCCGTTTCAACAGGCCGGGATGGGTCCGGCTCAGGATGATCTGGGGACCCTTGGTGGTCTTCTTCACTTCCACCACATAGCATTTCAGCCGTTCATGGAACTCGTAGGTTTCATGAGGGATCTGTTCGTTGGGCAGCAGCAGGCCTTCGGCGGTGCCCAGGTCGATGAACACGTTATGGCCTTCGATCCGCTGCACCGTACCGGTGACGATATCATTTTCCCGGTCGGAATACCGCTCATACACCATTCCCCGTTCCGCTTCCCGGATCCGCTGTACGATCACCTGCTTGGCGTTCTGGGCAGCAATGCGGCCGAAGTTCTTGGGGGTGACTTCCGTTTCCAGGATATCCCCTGCCTGATAGTGGCTGTTCAGCTTCTGGGCATCAACCAGGCTGATTTCCGTAGTCGGATCCGTGACTTCCTCCACAATGTTCTTCCGGGCGTACACATGGATCTCCCCGGTTTCTTTATGCATGGAAACCCGTACATTCTGGGCAGAACCGTAGTTTTTCTTATAGGCGGTGATCAGGGCTTCCTCCACTGCACTGTACAAGATATCCGGAGAAATCCCCTTCTCCTTGGCCAAGAGCGCAATGGCTTTCACGAAATCCGCATTCACTTCTTATTTCCTCCTCTAACTTCTTCAAAAATCGATATGGGGCCGCACGGAAGCGATCAGTTTCCGTGCAATGGTCAGTTCTTTGTTCTTCTCGTCGGTCAGGACCAGGTTGTCCTGGTCGTGGGACTGGAGCACCGCCGTCATCTGCTTCTTTCCCTCGTAGGGAGCGAAGAAGGCCAGATCCACCCGGGTCCCGTAATGAGAAACCAGGTCCTTGTCCTTTTTCAGGGGACGATCGATGCCGGGGGAAGAAACTTCCAGATAGTATTTTTCTCTGATGAAATCCTCTTCATCCAGTTTTTTGGCCAGGGCGTTGCTGACCGCCGAGCAGTCATCGATGTCGATGCCGCCCTCCTTGTCGATGAAGACCCGCAGGAACCAGTCCCGTTCCCGCACATACTCCACATCCACCAGTTCAAGCCCCGCAGCTTCCACAATGGGAGTCACCAGGGCCGTCACCCGTTCGGTGATTTTCTTTTTGTCCATTAGGCACCTCTGCTTCTTTCCTAGTAAACGAAAGAGCGGGTATAAAATACCCACTCTCTAAGGTCTGCCTCAGTTTTCTAAAATATTATATCACCGGGGAACGGAAATGGCAAGGAAAAGGTGCCGCGTGGCGACACCCCTTTAAAAAAGCTCAATCTGATCCGTCTTGGGCATGCCTTCCAGGATGCCCAGTTCGTCCAGGATCTCCACGTTGGCCGTGCTGATCTTGGCCCGGTTCCGCAGGTCTTCCTGAGATATGAAAGGCCCCTTCTTCCGGGCTTCCACGATGCCTTCCGCCGCCACGCCGCCGATGCCGCCAATGGCACCCAAAGGCGGCAGCAGCCCCTTTTCCGTGACCAGGAACCTGTGGGCGTCGGACTTGTACAGGTCCACGTTCTCGAAGACGAATCCCCGTTCCAGCATCTCCACGCACAGTTCCATGTAGGTGGCTGCATCCTTGTCGTTCACCGAAGCCTTGGTGCCCTGGGCGGTCACGTTCCTGATGAACCGCTTCATATAGTCCAGGCCCTTGTGGACCAGGGCGTAATCAAAGTGGGGCGCCCGCACGGTGAAGTAGGCCGCATAGAATTCCTTGGGATGGTGCACCTTGCAGTAGGCGATCCGGTAGGCCGACAGCACGTAGGCCACGGCGTGGGCCTTCGGGAACAGGTACTGCAGCGTGGTGCAGGCCTTGATGTAGAACTCGGGGATGTGGGCTTTCTTGAAGGCTTCCAGCTGTTCGGGCTTGAATCCTTTTTTGTGGGCCTTCCCCTTCCGGCTCCATTCCATGATGCCGAATGCCATGCTGGGTTCCATGCCTTTGTTGATCAGCCAGTTCATGATATCGTCACGGGTGGAAATGGTATCCTCCGTAGGCGTCCCGGCCCTGATCAGGTCCTGGGCATTGTTCAGCCACACGTCCGTCCCATGGGAATACCCGGAAATCCGCAGCAGATCGGAAAAATTCTTGGGCTTAACGTCCGAGATCATCTGGCGCACGAATCGGGTGCCGCATTCCGGTACCCCATAGGTGGCCACATCCGTACCGATCTGCTCCGGGGTAACCCCCAGGGATTTGGTGCTCAGGAACAGTTCCATGGTATCCTTGTCCCCGATGGGGATGTGCTTGCAGTAATCCTCGCCCAGCATCCGGTCCAGCATCTTGATCACCGTGGGATCATCGTGGCCCAGGATGTCCAGCTTGACGATCCGTTCGTCAATGGAGTGGAAATCGTAATGGGTGGTGATGGTTCCGCATTCCGGGTCATCCGCCGGGTGGGAAACAGGCGTGATATAATGCACGTCCAGGTTCCGGGGAATGACCACGATACCGCCGGGATGCTGGCCGGTGGTCCGCTTCACCCCGGCCAGTTTGGGGATCAGGCTTTCAATGAAGGCAGTCCGCTTGGGTTCGCCCCGGGTTTCGTAATATTTCTTGATGTACCCGTAAGCCGTCTTGTCCTTGATGGTACCCAGGGTACCGGCCCGGAACACGTTGTCCCGGCCGAACAGTTCTTCCGTGTACTTATGGGCCCGGGGCTGGTATTCTCCGGAGAAGTTCAGATCGATATCGGGAACTTTATCCCCGTGGAATCCCAGGAATACAGCGAACGGGATGTTGTGCCCGTCCCGGATCATGGGGGTCCCGCATTCAGGACAGTTCTTCTCCGGCAGGTCGAAGCCGCTTTCCACACTGCCGTCGGTAAAGAATTCCGTGTGGAAGCAATGGGGGCACCGGTAATGGGGTACCAGCGGATTCACTTCAGTGATGTTCAGCATGGTGGCTACGAAAGAGGATCCTACAGATCCCCGGGAGCCCACCATATAGCCGTCGTCGTTGGATTTCTTTACCAGCAGGTGCGCAATGTAGTACAGCACAGAGAACCCGTTGCCGATGATGGAAGAGAGTTCCAGTTTCAGCCGGTCCTCCACGATCTTGGGCAGTTTGGGCCCGTACCAGGCATGGGCCTGGGCATAGCTCAGGGACTGCACCTTTTCCTTGGCGCCGGGGATGGAGGGCGAATACAGCTGGTCCCGGTCAGGCACCGGCTTGAACCGTTCCACCCTGTCGTTGATCTTGTTGGGGTTCTCCACCACCACTTCGTAGGCCCGGTCGCCCAGGTAGTCGAATTCTGCCAGCATCTCCTCCGTGGTACGGAAGTACAGGGGCGGCTGTTCCTCATCCGGATAGCCCATGCCGGCCTGGAGGATTTTCCGGGCCAGGGCATCTTCCGGATTGAGGAAGTGCACGTCACAGGTTGCCACGGTCATTTTTCCCAGTTCATCCCCCAGGGCCAGGATCTGCCGGTTGATATCCTGCAGATCTTTCACGCTGGTGATGTTGGGGAACCGGGGATCCCGGATCAGGTAATTGTTGTTGCCGGTAGGCTGGATTTCCAGATAATCGTAGTAAGAGGCGATTTCCTTCAGTTCCTCATGGTCCACCCCGGCCAGGATGGCCCGGTACACTTCCCCGGCCGCACAGGCCGAACCCACGATGATCCCGTCCCGATACTGGTCCAGGAGGCCCTTGGTCAATCTGGGCCGTTTGGGCTTGCCGCCGAAATACTGCAGATGGCTCAGGGAAACCAGACGATACAGGTTCCGCAGTCCCTCCACATTTTTCGCCAGCAGGATGATGTGATAATTTTTCTTGTCCTCCCGGCTGTGGCACAGATAGCCTTCACAACCATAGATCAGCTTGATTTCCCAGCCGTTTTTATCCCGCAGCTTTTTGGCCTCATCGTAGGCAAAGGGAAACGCCTGCACCACCCCGTGGTCCGTCAGGGCCAGGGCCTTGTGCCCCCATGCCACCGCCGTGTCCACCAGTTTCTCGATGGGAGTCAGCCCGTCCATCTTGCTCATCTTGGTATGGCAGTGAAGCTCCACCCGCTTGGTCTCAGCGTGATCTTCCCGGGAATCAGAGGGTTCCACCATGATCCCCTTTACCCCTACCATGACCAGTTCCGAATTGGCATACTTGTCCACCGTGATGTTGCCCTGCATCTTGACCTTCGTCCCTTCCGGGATCTGCTGCTGCAACTGGGCACATTCCTTCCGGTTCTGGGCAATATCGTTGCCTTCATTCCTCTGGCCGAAGCGGATCTTCACGAACAGGCCTTCGGTATCATCCGCCACCTTGATGGTGAGCATAATGGCCCCGGTGCGCAGTTCCCGTTCATCGAACCCCACCACGGTACCTTCCACCACCACGCCGTTCTCTTCTTCCACCACTTCGGCCATGGTGCGGGCCTTCTTTGTGATTTTCCGGCCGTAGACCACACCATCCTTCTTCCGTCCCTCCGCCGTCTGGCTGGCCACGCTGGCCAGGGCCTTCTGGTATTCCTCACTCTGGAAAAAATCCTGATCCTCCTCCGGAGGCTCATCCGGCAACGGTGGTTCCTCCTTTTCCGAGGGCTCCGGCGGCAGGGGAATGTCCTGGTCTTCCAGGCAGGGAGCCGCCAGATTGTCTGCATTCTGGTTCACGAACGTCACCTGGGCAACAGAACAGGCAGCGGCCAGCTTTTTCGCGACCGCTGCCAGTTCCTGCTGCTCCAGAGGCGTAGCTGCTGCATCATAATTGATTTTCCAGGTATTGCGTTCCTCATCCACTTCCACAAACCGGATGGGGAACGTTTCCACACAGTGACGCTGTTCCGGACTCAGTTCCAGGGTCACCATGAAATCCAGGAAGCAATGCCTGTTGGGTACGATTTTATAACAGCTCATTCCAACCTCAAATCATTCATCTTTCAGGACAATGCTCTGCACCGCCCTGGTATTCTTCAAACCATCGATGATGGCATTGGCATTGTAATACTTGCCGATTTTCACGGCCAGATCCACTTCCAGCACATTGCGCTGGGGATCGTTCCGCATGCCCAGGATCCGGGTCTTGATGTTCCGTTCCTGGAGATAGTCCATGACCTCCATCATGTTTTCCGGATTCCGTCTCACCAGCACATGGAGGACGCACTTGGTGGACCGCCCCACGGGCAACACCTTCTTCTCCAGTCCCCGGATCATGATCAGGGTCACCAGCGTGATCCCTGTAGCAAAGATGCCCAGGGCGATCATGCCGCAGCCCACGGTCAGCCCGATGGCCGACACAATCCACAGACTGGCGGCGGTGGTCAGGCCCTTGACAGTGAGCCCTTCATGAAGAATGGTACCGGCACCCAAAAAACCGATGCCGCTCACCACCTGGGAGGCAATCCGGGAAGGATCCCGTGCCTGGGTATATCCGTCCGTTCCGTAGATGGAAATCACCATCAAAAGGGCGGAACCGGTGGCCACCAGTACATGCGTTCTGAGCCCCGCAGGCCGGTCGCCGGCGCTCCGTTCCAGGCCGATCAGGCCACCCAGGAACGCCGCCAGAAGGATGCGCAGCGTCAGCTGTGCCAGCAATGTGTCCATGGTTCCACCTCCTTGATCCTACTCCAACCGGATTGATTACAGTGCCTTGTCCAGGATGTCCCGGATGGCCTGGATGTAATCCCCCTCAAAGGATACATCCTGCATCTCCCCATTGCAGCGCAGCTTGGTTTCCATGGCATTGCGTTTCATGGTCTTGGGCCCTACCACGATCCGCAGCGGGCAGCCGATCAGATCGGCATCCTTGAATTTCACACCGGCCCGTTCATCCCGGTCGTCCAGCAGGGCATCGATGCCGGCTGCATTCAGGGCGTCGTGGATTTCAATGGCCTTGTTGTAACTTTCCTCGTCCTTCACATTCATGGCCAGCACCATCACCTGATACGGTGCGATGTTTTTGGGCATGATGATACCGTCCTTATCGTGATGCTGTTCGATGGCAGCAGCCAGGGTACGGCCTACGCCGATGCCGTAGCAGCCCATGACCAGCGGATGTTCCTTCCCATCCACGTCCAGGTAGGTGGCATGCAGGGCTTCACTGTATTTCGTGTTCAGCTTGAACACCTGTCCCACTTCGATGCCCCGGGCTTCCTTCAGATGGCCATTGCAGTGCGGGCATTTGTCCCCGGCCACTGCGGTGCTGATATCGTCCACGTAGGTGTAGCGGAAGTCACGGGAAGGCTCGGCGTTCACGTAATGCATATCCTTTTCGTTGGCGCCGCAGCACACATTGTGCATATTCATCACAGAATGGTCGATGATGATGATGGTCTTTTCCGGATCCAGCCCCACCGGACCCATAAAGCCCGGTACAGTACCGGCTTCCCGGATCAGGTCATCAGGAGCCATGTCCACTTCGTTGCAGCCCACCACGTTCACCACTTTGGTGTCATTCACTTCTTTGTCGCCCCGGACAAAGCACAGGACCAGTTTCCCTTCATCGGTGACAAAAGCCACGGCCTTTACGCTCTTTTCAATGGGAGCCTTCAGGAACTTGCATACGGCTTCAATGGTATTGCACCCCGGCGTTTCCTTCTTTTCCAGTTCCCGGGGAGCTTCATCAGCAGCGGGGATGGCGGCACATTCGGCCTTTTCCACGTCCGCTGCATATTCGCAGGTATCACAGTACACGATACCGGCTTCGCCGCTGTCCGCCAGGGCCATGAATTCATGGCTGCCCTTGCCGCCGATGGCACCGCTGTCGGCTTCCACCGGACGGTAATCCAGTCCGCACCGGGTGAAGATCCGGCTGTAGGCATCGTATTCGTCCTGGTAGGATTTATCCAGCCCTTCCGCATCTTTATCAAAGGAATAGGCATCCTTCATGATGAATTCCCGGCTGCGCATCAGGCCGAACCGGGGCCGTTTCTCATCCCGGAATTTGCTCTGGATCTGGTACAGGGTCACAGGCAGTTGCCGGTAAGAACGCAGGTCGTCCCGCACCAGGGTGGTCACCAGTTCCTCGTGGGTGGGCCCCAGACAGAAATCACGGCCGTGCCGATCTTTCAGTTTGAACATTTCGGCACCGTAAGCAGGCCACCGGCCGCTCTCCTGCCAGATTTCAGAAGGTTGCAGCACCGGCATCATGATTTCCTGGGCACCCGTGGGAACCATTTCCTCCCGGATGATCTGTTCGATTTTCCGCAGGCTCCGCCAGGCCAGGGGCAGATAGCTGTACAGGCCGCCGGCCACCTTTCGGATATAGCCGGCCCGCAGCATCAGCTTGTGGCTTTCAATCACAGCTTCTGCCGGTACCTCTCGTAATGTAGGTGCATACAATTGGGAAACGCGCATTCTCAGTTCTTCCTTTCTTTGATGATTGTATCGATTTCATTGAACAACTCTTCAACCAGCCGGTCTTCCGGCACTTTCCGCAGGATCTTTCCCTTGCGGAAGATCAGCCCTTCTCCGCAGCCGCCGGCAATGCCCACGTCTGCTTCCCGGGCTTCCCCGGGGCCGTTCACCACACAGCCCATCACGGCTACGGTGATGGGTTGCCGGATGTGCGACAGACGGGTCTCCACTTCCCGGGCCATTTTTTCCAGGCTCACACTGGTCCGACCGCAGGTGGGACAGGACACCAGGGTGGGTCCGTGCTGCCGCAGGCCCAGGGATTTCAGGATCTCGAACCCGGCATCGATTTCCGCCAGCGGATCCCCGGTCAGAGAAACCCGGATGGTATCGCCGATGCCCTCAGCCAGCAGGGTCCCAATGCCCACGGCGCTTTTGATGAGGCCACTGTGGATGGTGCCGGCTTCCGTCACCCCCACATGGAGGGGATAGTCGCATTCCCTGGCCATGAGCCGGTAGGCTTCCAGGGTCAGGGGCACATCATGGGCCTTTAAGGAAATGACGATATTATTATAATCCATCTCTTCCAAAATATGAATATGCCGCCAGGCTGCTTCCACCATGGCCTGGGCCGAAGGGTGACCGTATTTGGCCAGCAGGTCCCTGGGCAGGGAGCCGGCGTTCACCCCGATGCGGATGGGGACCTGACGGGCTTTGGCGGCGGTGACCACCTTTTCCACCCGGTCCCGGCCTCCGATGTTCCCCGGGTTCAGCCGCAGGGCATCCACCCCACTTTCCAAGGCCTGGAGAGCCAGCCGGTAATCAAAATGGATGTCGGCAACCAGGGGAATGGCAATCTGTTTCCTGATGTCCGCCAGAGCTTTGGCCGCCTCCAGGGTTGGCACGGCACAGCGGATGATCTCACAGCCCCGTTCTGTCAGCCGATGGATCTGCTCCACCGTGGCAGCCACATTCTCTGTTTTGGTATTGGTCATGGATTGGACCGCCACCGGATGGGTTCCACCGATGGTCACACGGCCAATGGTGACCGGACGGGATTTTCTTCTTTCCATACTCTCCCTCCTAATGCAGCAGATCATGCATGGTGGCAAAAAGGGTCAGTGCGATGATGCACGCCACGCCCACCAGCTGGATCAGCTCTTTGGCCCGGGGTGCCAGGGCGTGGCCCAGCATGCCTTCCACCACCAGCACCAGGAACTGGCCACCGTCCAGGGCCGGGATCGGCACCAGGTTCAAAACGGCCAGGTTCAGGCTCAGGAACGCCATGAATTCCAGGTACGGAATGACGCCCTGGGCGGCCACATCTCCGGCCATATGGGCCACGCCGATGGGACCGGAGATTTCTGCGTTCACCTTGCCGGTGACAATTTTCCGCAGACCATCCACCATGGCAGTGGAAATCCTCCACACGGAAGTAACCGCCGTTTTCAGGCTCTCTCCCACACCCAGCTCCCGGTGTTCCACCGATGGCTTGATGCCAATCAGGAACCGTCCGCTCTGCCCGTCATATTGGGGCTTCAGGGTCAGTTCCAGCCGCTTGTCGCCCCGCTGCACCAGCAGTTTCGCCGGTGCCGGTCCGTTGGCCTGCACCAGGCTGTTGATGTCCTTCCAGTGGGTCAGGGGCTGGCCGTTGATGCGCAGGATGGTATCCCCTTCCTGAAGGCCCGCTTCCACAGCCGGATACCCGGCCATCAGAGACCCGGCGACGGGTTTGTCCACTGGCATGTCCAGGCCGCTGGTGGCGAACACTCCGAAGAAAATCACCACCGGCAGCAGGAAGTTCATAAAGGGCCCGGCCAGGATCACCAGCATCCGGGCCCACAGGGGACGGCCATTGAAACCCCGGGGCGTCACCGGTTCACCCGGTTCCATACCGGCAATCCGGTTATAGCCTCCCAGCGGGCACAGCCGCAGGGAATACAAGGTCTCCCCGATTTTCCGTTGGATCAGTTTGGGGCCAAAGCCGATGGAGAATTCCGTTACCAGCATCCCCGTACCTTTGGCCACCAGGAAATGGCCCAGTTCATGGACCGTAATCAGCACACCGAATAACACGATGGCTGCCAGGATCGTCAGCAAAATTTCTTCCTCCTACTGTGCCTGCCCCACGAAGGCTTCCGCCCGCTGCCGGGCCGTCCGATCGGCTTCCACGATGGTCTCATAGGAATCCGCCGGTACATTCGGTGTGGCCTCCAGCACTTTTTCAATCAGATCGGCAATGCCCAGAAAGGTCAGTTTCCCCTGCAGGAAAGATGCCACCGCCACCTCGTTGGCCGCATTGAACACACAGGGCAGGATGCCACCGGCCTTTCCGGCCTGGATGGCCAGGGGCAGTGCCCGGAACACGCGGGTATCCGGCGCAAAGAACGTAAGAGCCCCGCACTGGACCAGGTCCAGCTGGTCAAAGGCCACAGGCCACCGGTCCGGATAGCTGAGCGCATACTGGATGGGCAGCTTCATGTCAGCCACACCCAACTGGGCGATCACTGCCCCGTCGCTGTATTCTACCAGCGAATGGACGATGCTCTGGGGATGGATGATGGGCACGATTTTCTCATAGGGTGCGTCGAACAGCCAGTGGGCCTCGATGACTTCCAGACCTTTATTGGCCAGGGTGGAAGAATCAATGGTCACCTTGGTACCCATGGTCCAGGTGGGATGGTGCAGGCACTGTTCCACTGTCACGTGCTCCAGTTCCTCCCTGCTCCTGCCCCGGAAGGGGCCCCCGGAAGCCGTCAGCAGGATCCGTTTCAGGTCTTTGTGCTGATTCCCCTGAAGGGACTGGAAGATGGCACTGTGTTCACTGTCCACCGGAGTCAGTTGGACGCCCTTCTTCTTAATGGCATCCATGACAAGGCTGCCGGCTGCCACCAGGGTCTCCTTGTTGGCCAGGGCGATGTTTTTCCCGGCCGCAATGGCCGCCAGGGTGGGTTTCAGCCCTGCATAACCAACCATGGCTCCCACGACCGTATCGGCGTCGCTGCAGGTGGCCACGGCCATAACCCCTTCCGGTCCGCTGAGAATCTCCGTAGGGCCGTCGTATCGCTGCCGCAGCCGCCGGGCTGCCTGTTCGTCCGAAAGAGCCGCCACCAGCGGATGGAACTTCCGGATCTGCTTTTCGAGCAGGTCATCATTTTGATGGGCCGCCAGGGCCACAACCATCAGGCGCTCCGGATTGGCAGCCACCACATCCAGGGTCTGGGTCCCAATGGAACCGGTGGACCCCAAAATCGCGATTTTCTTCATAGTGCCTCCTTAGGGCAATAAGAACAAGGTTATGAAATAATAGGCAAAAGGCACGGAGAAGATCAGGCTGTCGCACCGATCCAGCACGCCTCCGTGGCCAGGGAAGAAATTCCCGGAATCCTTGATGTCACAGGACCGCTTCAGGATGCTTTCCACCAGATCCCCCAGAGGGGCAAAGATCCCGATACCGATGCCCAGGAGCAGGACAGGGAGCAGCGGATAGCCCAGCCAGACATTTCCCAGCAGCCAGACGGTCAGCACACACCCGATGAACCCGCACAGGGCTCCCTCCCGGGTTTTCTTGGGGCTGACCCGGGGCAGCAGCTTCGTCCTGCCGAAAGCCCGGCCGCCAAAGTAGGCAAAGGTATCACTGGCCCAGGTGGCGAACATGACGGTCCAGAGCAGGGCTTCCCCCAGGCTCATCGGTCCCCACAGGGGCAGGGTATGCACGGGGCCCGTCAGTTCCCGGAGCAGGATGAAATGGGCAAAGGGCAGGCCCAGGTACACCAGGGCCATACAGGTCAGGCCGGTGTTCTCGGGAAAATGCCCCTGGGCATAGCAGTACAGTCCCTCCAGCATCACCAGCAGAGAGAACAGGGTCACCAGGGGCAGCAGCCAGTCCCCATGCCCCGCCCCGGCTGCCAGGATCAGCAGGCAGGTGCCAGCCATCCCCATGGCCCGATAGACCTGGATGCCATCCTTCGTGAGCATATCCTGGAATTCCCGAAAGCCCACCAGACCCAGCAGCAGCACGCCCAGGGCAAAGGGCAGCCCTCCCAGTTTGATCAAACACAGTGCAATCGGAATGGCCACGATGGCCGTCCGGATTCGTTGTCCCATAGTCTTCGCCTCTTATTTCTGGTTCAGGCCGCCGAACCGGCGATCCCGTTTCTCGTAGCTGAGCACCGCTTCCGCCAGAAGTTCCTCGGAGAAATCCGGCCAGAAAACCGGCGTGGTCCAGAACTCTGAGTAGGCAATCTGCCACAGCATGAAGTTGCTCACCCGCAGGTCGCCTCCCGTCCGTATCAACAGATCCGGTGCCGGCATCCCCCGGGTGTACAGGTGCTCTTCGATGGTTTTTTCATTTATGTCTTCCGGCTGCAGCTGGCCTTCCTTCACCAGGGTGGCGATTTCTTTCATGGCCCCCACCAGTTCCCGCTGTCCGCCGTAATTGATTGCGATGTTCAGGATGATGCCCGTATTGTCTCTGGTCACTTCCAGGGCGTGATCCATTTTTTCCAGGACCGCATCCGGCAGTCCCTCCCGGGCTCCCATGAACCGGATCCGTACATTGTACTGATTGAATTCTTCCAGTTCCTTGGTCAGATATTCCACCAGAAGATCCATGATGAAATGGACTTCTGTAATGGGCCGTTTCCAGTTTTCCGTAGAAAAGGCATACACGCTCAGGGCCTTGATACCCAGTTTGTCCGCAAATTTCACGATGCGCCGCAGGGTCCGGGCACCGGCTGCATGGCCGAAGGTGCGAGGTTTTCCCTGTGCCCGTGCCCACCGTCCGTTGCCGTCCATGATGATGGCTACATGCTGGGGCACCAGTTCCGGCCGGATCTGGGAAAGATCCACTTCCCGTCCTTCCGGGTCTTTACAATTCGGCAAGGTCAATCCCAATAATTTTTTCAGCATACAAACCTTCCCTTATAAAAAAATTTGCGCAGCCTGCATACGCGGGCTGCGCAATACGCTACAAGCTTATTCAGCTTTGATAGCGCCAGTCGGGCAAGCGCCGGTGCAAGCATCGCAATCGATGCAGCTGGCTTCGTCAACCTTGTACTTGCCGTTGTCTTCAGAGATTGCACCTACCGGGCAGGTTCCAGCGCAGGAACCGCAGCCGATGCATTCGTCTTGGTTAATTTTGTGTGCCATTGTCAGTACACCTCCCTTCGAATTTGCAACCAACAAGAATTTGTACTATATGGTCAGGCAGAACGGTCTGCCGCAATACGTAAGCGGAAGCATCCTGCCAGACTTGCGATTGATGATGGAAATAAGGCTCTGCCCGTACCACCTGGACCTGCCAGCCTGCCTCCTCCAGTTTTCGGAGTGCATAGGCCAAAGGCCGTGCCAGTACATCGGGCGCCTTCTGGGAGGTGTCCATCACACCGACATGACTTCCTTTTCCTTTTGGGCAAGGGTGTCATCGATCTTTTTAGTGTATTCATCCGTCAGCTTCTGGGATTTATCCAGTGCTGCCTTGGAATCGTCTTCCGTGATTTCCTTGGCCTTCAGCATCTTCTTGACGGCTTCGTTGAAATCCCGGCGGATGTTCCGGATTTCCACCCGGCTGGCCTCGCCTTTCTTGTTCACGACCTTCACCAGCTCTTTCCGGCGTTCTTCTGTCAGAAGCGGCAGATTCAGGCGGATCACCTGGCCATCGTTGTTGGGGTTCAGTCCCAGATCGCTGGTCATGATGGCTTTTTCAATCACTTTCAGCAGGCTCCGGTCCCAGGGCTGGATCATGATCATCCGGGGTTCCGGTACGGATACATTGGCTACCTGGGTCACAGGAGTCGGTGCTCCGTAGTAATCCACCTTCACCTGATCCAGCAGGGAAGGGGTGGCACGACCGGTACGGATATTGGTCAGCTCCACACGCAGGGCTTTCAGCGCTCTGTCCATTTTTTCTTGGGTCTTGGTTTGCAGTTCTGCAATCGTTGCCATATTAGAATCCTCCTACCAGGGTTCCGATTTTTTCGCCAGCAGCCGCTTTCAGGATATTTCCTTCCTGATCGATATTGAATACGACGATGGGAATATGGTTATCCATGCACAGGCTGATGGCCGTAGAATCCATGACACCCAGATTTCTTTGGATGACTTCGATGTATTCCAGATGGTCGAATTTCACCGCATTGGGATTTTTGGCCGGATCACTATCATAGACCCCATCCACGCCTTTCTTGGCCATCAGGATGGCATCTGCCTCGATTTCAGCAGCCCGCAGGGCAGCTGTGGTATCTGTAGAGAAGTACGGGTTGCCGGTACCGGCAGCGAAAATCACCACACGGCCCTTTTCCAGGTGCCGTACGGCTCTCCGCCGGATGTACGGTTCTGCAATGGCCCGCATTTCAATGGCCGTCTGCACACGAGTGGCAACACCCCGGTTTTCCAGGGCATCCTGCAGTGCCAGGGAGTTGATCACCGTAGCCAGCATGCCCATATAATCGGCGGTTGCCCGGTCCATGCCCTTGGAAGCACCGGCCAGCCCTCTCCAGATATTACCGCCGCCATTGACGACGGCCACGTCCAGTCCGCTTTCGTGGACAGCCTGGATCTGGGCCGCAATATGATCCACGGTTTTGGGATCGATGCCGTAGCCTTTATCACCAGCCAGGGCTTCCCCACTGAGTTTCAGAATGACACGTTTGAACTTTCTATTACCCGACACTGACAGTACCTCCTACCGAGTTCCGTCGCTCTTGCATCCGGATGGCTTCTCCCTCTGTAGAGATTTTCCGAACCCTTACTCGAAACATCCACAAGTTTGTTCCATCTCATTATAGGTGAATTTGCCGTTTCCTGCAAGACCGAAATCTTAAAGCTCATAAAACAAGGGGCTGCCGCCCAAGCGAAAGCCCCTTGTCAGGATTGTTATTTTACGAAGCTGGCTACTTCAGCAGCAAAGTCTTCTTTTTTCTTTTCAATGCCTTCACCCAGCTGATACCGAACGTATCTCTTGGCTTTGGCATTGTGTTCTTTCAGCAGAGCACCCACGGATTTATCCGGGTCTTTGATGAATTCCTGATCGACCAGGCAGATTTCTTTATAGAACTTCTGAATCCGGCCCTGGACCATCTTTTCGATGATCTTTTCCGGTTTTCCTTCGTTCTTGGCCTGTTCTGCCAGGACTTCTTTTTCATGATCCAGTTCTGCAGCGGGAACCAGGGTCCGATCCAGGTAGGACGGGTTGGCAGCAGCAATGTGCATAGCCACGTCTTTGGCTACTTCAGTGTCCCCGCCTTCCAGTTCAACCAGCACGCCGATTCTGCCGGCGCCATGGATGTAGTGGCCCAGGGTGTCATTGCCATATTCATAAACGGTGAAGCGACGGATATCGATTTTTTCGCCGATTTTGGCAATGGCTTCGGTGATGACTTCGCTGACTTTCTTGTCAGTGCCCAGGAAGATCTGGTCATTCAGGGCAGCCACATCAGCCGGTTTGTTAGCAGCAATGTGTTTGGCAATGGACAGGACCAGGTTCTTGTATTCGTCGGTGTTGGCCACGAAGTCGGTTTCGCAGTTCACTTCGACCAGGACGGCTACTTTGTTGGCTTCGTCCACATAGGCTTCTACCAGACCTTCAGCAGCCACGCGGCTGGCTTTCTTGGCAGCCTTGGACAGGCCTTTTTCCCGCAGGAAATCGATAGCCGCATCCATATCGCCATTGGTGGCGGTCAGGGCTTTTTTGCAGTCCATCATGCCTGCGCCGGTACGGTCACGCAGGTCTTTTACCATGCTAGCAGTAATTGCCATCAGTATTCCTCCTGTACTTTACGGAATGAAATCTTATTCAGCGTCTTTATCGTCAGCAGCAGCCTTTTCATCAGCGGCGGCAGCTTCTTCGTCCACAGCGCTGGCTTTGCCTTCCAGGACAGCGTCAGCCATTTTGCTGGTCAGCAGACGAACGGCACGGATGGCGTCATCGTTGGCAGGCATCAGGTAATCCACTTCATCCGGATCGCAGTTGGTATCTACGGTAGCTACGATGGGGATATGCAGTTTCCGTGCTTCCATGATGGCGTTGTGTTCCTTCCGGGGATCGATGACGAACAGAGCGCTGGGCAGCTTCTTCATGTTCTTGATACCGCCCAGGTATTTTTCCAGTTTGGCCATTTCATGGCGCAGAACGATAACTTCTTTCTTCGGCAGCAGGTCGAAGGTGCCATCTTCTTCCATTTTTTCCAGTTCATGCAGCCGTTTGATACGGGTCTGGATGGTCTTGAAGTTGGTCAGCATGCCGCCCAGCCATCTTTCGTTCACATAGAACATGCCGCAGCGTTCTGCTTCTTCTTTGATAGCAGCCTGAGCCTGTTTCTTGGTGCCTACGAACAGTACGGTACCGCCCTGGGCAGCCAGTTCACGCAGGAAGCTGTAGCATTCTTCCACTTTCTTCACGGTCTGCTGCAGATCGATGATGTAGATGCCGTTCCGTTCGGTGAAGATATACGGAGCCATCTTGGGGTTCCAGCGACGGGTCTGATGACCGAAGTGTACGCCTGCTTCCAACAGTTGTTTCATAGATACGATTGCCATTTTGTATTCCTCCTGTTTTCCCTCCGCAGAGCTCTTTTCGCTTGGCCTCTCGGCAAAAGAGGACAGCCGCGTCCTGACTCTGCGTGTGTATTATGGATGGCTGTGCATTCACAGCGATTAAGATTATATCATATTTGTTACAATTGTTGCAAGGGTTTTCAACGGGAAACGGTCGCAGCCCGGGAGGCACCCCTATCCCAGGATCTGTTTTTCCAGCTTCTTTATCTTCTCCTGCCAATCGTCACCTGCTGTACCGCCGCCCTGGGCACTTTGCGGACGGCCACCCCCACGTCCCTGGAACAGGGCATTGGCCTGCTGGCAGCAGGCTTTGCAGTCACCCGTAGCACCTTCACTCAAGGCAAACTGGTACATGAGCCGTTCTCCGTCCTTCGTGAACACGGCAGCCAGTACCTTCGGTTCAGCGGAAGCCAGCTTCATGGCACTCTTCCCTTCCTGAGCCGTTCCTTCCAGGGTCAGTACCAGCAGCCGGGTACCATCGGAGAAGGTGGGCGCTTTTTCCAGCCGTTCCGGCAACTGGAAACGGATCAGTTCCTGGGTCTTTTCCCGCACCTGGCCCCGCAGTTCCAGGATCACCTGGTGCAGCTTCTCCACAGCCGGCAGGACCTCATCTGCCTTCACCGACAGGAAATTACTGGTGTCCTCCAAAACCCGATTCCGTTTGTGCATCTCGGTCAGTGCCCGGGCACCGCATAAAAATTCCACCCGGCTGCCTCCCTTGTGGCGGACGAAACGGATGATCTGGATGGATCCCACCATCCCTGTAAAAGGAGGATGGGTACCGCAGCAGGTACAGATGTCCCCGTTCCTGATGTCCACCAGCCGCACCGTGCCCCGCAGCTTCTCGTTTTTCTTACGGAGAGGATAGTTCCCCAGTTCCGTGGAATCCACATAATGCAGGGTAATGGGTTCGTTGGCCCACAGGCACTCGTTGGCCATCCGTTCCGCCTTTTCGGCGGTTTCCTCATCGATTTCCTTGTCCAGGTCGATGAACACACTGTCTTCATTCATATGGAATCCTACGTTATTGGCTCCGCAGGTCTTCCAGAAGGCATAGGACAGGATGTGTTCCCCGCAGTGCTGCTGCATCCGGTCCAGCCGCACCGCCCAGTCCAGTTTCACCTGGACCTTCTTTCCCACTGCCACCGGGGTATTGGTCCAGTGGTGCACGTCCGGCCCTGCCTCAGAGGCATAGAACACCGGCACGGTGTCCAGCCAGCCCCGGTCGGACAGCTGACCGCCCCCTTCCGGGAAAATCACCGTCTGGTCCAGCGTCACTTCATAATGGTCATCCTTCTGTTCACAGGCCAGCACCTGGGCCTCACAGGTCTTGAGCAGCGAATCATTTTCGTATAACTTCTTCGTCATGGAATCCACCTCGCGCTTTTTCCCGTCCTGCCGCCGATCAATCTTTTCCTATATAATATTGATACAGCTGCTATCCCGGCACGGTTTTATCCTTATTATAGTTCTCTCATCGGAACTGCGCAATCCTGGAAGATGGTATGATAGTATGGGGAAAGTGCATAAAAAGCTTTTTTCAGGATATGATTGACAAACCCATTGCAAAAGGATAATATTATGAAGTATACAAAATTCATTTTTGTAACATCATAGTTTTTCGAAGGAAACGAGGGGTTTTTATGTCAAAGGTTAATTTAGACTGGGATAACCTGGGTTTCGCTTACCAACCCACTTCCCAACGGTATGTGGCAAATTACAAAGACGGCAAATGGGGAAAAGGCGGTCTGACCGATGATGCCAATGTGGTACTGAACGAATGTGCCGGCGTCCTGCAATACTGCCAGGAAGTTTTTGAAGGCCTGAAGGCCTATAAAACCAAAGATGGCCGTACGGTCACCTTCCGTCCGGATCAGAACGCAAAACGGATGATCGACTCCGCCAAACGGCTGGAAATGCCGCCGGTTTCCGAAGAAATGTTCATGGAAGCCGTAGACGAAGTGGTCCGCGCCAACAAGGACTGGATTCCTCCTTTTGAAAGCGGCGGTGCTCTGTATCTGCGTCCGTATCTGTTTGCCACTGGCCCGGTCATTGGCGTAAAACCTTCTGATGAATATCAGTTCCGTCTGTTTGGCACTCCTGTAGGCAACTACTTCAAGAACGGTGCCAAACCCATCACCATCTGTGTATCCGATTTCGACCGTGCGGCACCCCGGGGCACCGGCCACATCAAAGCCGGCCTGAACTATGCCATGAGCCTGCATGCCTACATCACCGCCCACAAGAACGGTTTCGATGAAAACATGTATCTGGATCCGGCAACCCGCACCTACGTGGAAGAAACCGGCGGCGCCAACTTCATGTTCGTGAAGAAGGACGGCACCCTGGTCACTCCGAAATCCGATTCCATCCTGCCCTCCATCACCCGCCGTTCCATCATCACCATCGCTACGGATATGCTGGGCATGAAAGTGGAACATCGTCCGGTGAAATTCTCTGAAGTCGCTGATTTCGCTGAAGCCGGTCTGTGCGGCACCGCTGCCGTGATCTGCCCTGTGGGCAAGATTGTGGACCATGGCAAGGAAATCTGCCTGCCCAGTGGCATGGATGAAATGGGCCCTGTGCTGACCAAACTGTACAAGACCCTGAGAGGCATCCAGATGGGCGAAATCGAAGGTCCGGAAGGCTGGATCCACGAAGTCAAATAAGTTCCATACCCAAAAGACTGTCGCTTGCGCGGCAGTCTTTTTTGATTCCAATAAATTAGTCAACAAAAAAGTGCCGCCCCAACAGGCGACACTTTTTTGCTTATTTTCGCAGTCCTTCTCGGGCAGCACGCTGCTCGGCTTCTTTTTTGGTTCTTCCCCGGCCTCTGCCCTGCTCCTGCCCATTTACCAGCACGCGCATCACAAAGGTCCGGTTATGGCTGGGGCCTTCTGCAGAGACCAGTTCATACTGGATATCCGCCGGGCCATCTTTCTGTGCCATTTCCTGCAGTCGGGTCTTATAATCCCGGTCCACGCCATCGGCCGTCAGTTCCGGAATCCGCCGGATCAGCAGACGATCAAGCAGCTGGGTGGCTTTGGCGAATCCCTGGTCCAGATAATAGGCTCCCAGGACGCTTTCAAAAGCATCCGCCAGGATGGAGGGATTTTCCTCCCCATCCAGATTGATCTCGCCCTTCCCCAACAGCAGGTGCTCTCCCAAATGGTATTCCTCAGACAGCTGGGCCAAGGTCTCCTCACATACCAGGAAGGCCCGCAGCTTGGACAACTCGCCTTCGTCCATTTTGGGATAATGTTTGTAGATATAGGTGCTGACCACCAGGCTGAGCACCGAATCTCCCAGGAACTCCAGCCGCTGATTGTGCTGGGGTCTGGGATTCCGTTTGGACTCATAGGCATAGGAAGTATGGGTCAATGCCATGTCCAGCAGGTGCCAGTCATTCATGGTCATATCCAGGCTGTGACAGAGCCCTTCCAGCTCTTTTTGCCGTTGTTCCTCCATCACAGGACCCTTAGTCTTCGTACTTTTTGAAGCACAGGATGGCATTGTGACCACCAAAGCCAAAGTTATTGGACAGTGCCACCTTCACATCGGCTTTCCGTGCCACATTGGGTACATAGTCCAGATCCATGCCTTCTTCCACATCCACATCTTCATAGTTGATGGTGGGGGGAATCATGCCATTCTTGATGGTCAGGATGGTGGCAACGGCTTCCACACCGCCGGCACCGCCCAGCAGATGGCCGGTCATGGATTTGATGGAGCTGATGGGCACCTGTTTGGCCCGTTCGCCGAATACCCGCTTGCAGCAGTTGGTTTCGTTCAGGTCATTGCGGTGGGTGCTGGTACCATGGGCATTCACATAGTCCACGTCATCGGGAGTCAGGCCGGCGTCTTTGATGGCCATCTCCATGCATTTCACCTGCATATCCCCTTCCGGATCCGGAGCGGTGATATGGTAGGCGTCACTGTTGTGGCCGTAGCCAACCAGTTCCGCATAGATATGAGCTCCACGCTTTTTGGCGTGTTCCAGTTCTTCCACTACAATCAGGCCGCAGCCTTCGCCCATGACAAAGCCACTGCGCTTCTTGTCGAAGGGACAGGATGCTTTTTCCGGAGCCTCATTGTTCCGGCTCAGGGCCTTCATGTTGTCGAAACCGGCCACAGCAATGGGAGAAATGGCCGCTTCCGTACCCCCGGCGATCATCACATCGGCATCGCCGTACTGGATGGTCCGCAGGGCTTCCCCGATGCAGTCAGAGCCCGTGGAGCAGGCAGTGACAATGGCCGTATTGGGTCCTTTCACGCCCAGGTCGATGGCAATCTGGGCAGCAGGCATATTGGGGATTTCCATGGGAATGAAGAACGGGCTGATCCGGCCCGGTCCTTTTTCGTTCAGTTTCGTGGCTGCATCCAGGAACGTATGGATACCGCCGATCCCGGTGCCTACGCACACACCGATCCGGTCCACATCTTCTTTGGCCAGATCCAGTTCTGCATCGGCCACAGCCATCTTGCCGGCTGCCACGGCGAACTGGGTCACCCGGTCCATCCGCTTGCCTTCTTTCCGGTCGCCATAATCAGCGAAATCGAAGCCTTTCACTTCGCCGGCAATCTTGCAGTTAAAATCCGTCGTATCAAATTGGGTAATCAGGCCAATGCCGGATTTCCCTGCCATCAGGCTTTTCCAAAATTCATCTTTGCCGATACCGATGGGCGTAATCGCACTGAGGCCGGTCACTACCACTCTACGTTTCAACAGGATCACCTCGTCTTAATTTTTATCCAGATCTTCCTTGATTCGTCTAAATATTTCATGAACCGGAAGGATTTCTTTGATTTTCCACATATTGGCGCCGGTAAACACCAGACCTGTCTCCAGATCGCCCTGCTGGGCCCGGGTCAGTGCCCGGATGATACAGAAGCTGCGGGAGCAGTGCTTCAGGCAGCTGTCACAGGTGGTGGGCTTCAGCGGATGGCCTTCCAGCACCGCCTTGGAGAACGGCGTCAGGACGGCACGACCCTTGAATCCTACCGGACTATCTATTTGCACCACATCGTCTGCGGTCATTTTCAGATAGAATTGTTTTAACATCGGAGCACCGTTGGATTCCTCGCTGGCAGCAAAACGGCTGCCCATCTGGACCCCACTGGCCCCCATTTTTAACAGCTCTGCCACGTCATTGCCGTCGACAGCGCCCCCTGCTGCAATCACAGGGATTTTGACAACCGAAAGGATTTCCGGCAGAATATCTTTAATGGAACGCTGGGTCCCCAAATGGCCCCCTGCTTCAGTCCCTTCCACCACAACGGCAGAAGCACCGAGCCGTTCCGCAATTTTTGCCAATTTGGCATAGGATACAATGGGCACAATGGGTACACCATATTCTTTGCCCACCGCAAACATATCTCTGGAAAAGCCAGCCCCGGCCACAATCAAATCGACTTTCTCCTGGGCTGCAGTTGTAATCAGCCCCTTAAATTCCCGGGCGGCCACCATGGCATTGATGCCGATCATTCCCTTGCCGTTGGATAATTTCCGGGCAAGACGGATTTCTTTGCGCAGCTGATCGAAGGGCAGACCAGAAGCAGCGATCAGACCCACACCGCCTTCATTGGCCACCGAAGCTGCCAAACGCGCCGTGGACAAGCGTATAGCCATACCGCCCTGGACGATAGGCATTGTTGCTACTTTTTCACCAATCTTCAGCACTGGCACTTTCAACAAAAATCCCCCATTTCAGATCATAAGATCAAGGATAAAGTTCGGAAAGCCCCTGATAGCAGGGACCTTCCGAAATAATGGGATTATTTACCTTCTTTATCCAACAGTTCAACTGCGTCTCTTACAGTGCGGATCTTTTCAGCCACATCGTCGGGGATTTCAGTGTTGAATTCCTCTTCGAAAGCCATGATCAGTTCCACAATGTCCAGAGAGTCAGCTCCCAAGTCATCGATAAACGTAGAGTCCATCTTTACGTCTTCCGGAGCAACGCTCAGTTGGTCAACGGTGATAGCCTTTACTTTTTCAAAAGTGCTTTGTTCGCTCATTTCGATTCACCTCCTTCTCCATCTCTATAATGATACTACATTACCATGCCACCGTCCACATTTAAAACCTGGCCGGTTATATAAGCAGCTTCATCGGACACAAGGAATAAAACTGCATTGGCAACATCTTCAGGCTGGCCGGCCCGTCCCAGAGGGATGCTTCTGGCCATTTCTGCCTTCTGGTCGTCCGTCAGGACTTTGGTCATGTCCGTGGCGATGAACCCGGGGGCCACTGCGTTGACAGTGATCCCGCGAGAGGCCACTTCCTTGGCCAGGCTCTTGGTGAAACCGATGACACCCGCCTTGGCGGCTGCATAGTTGGCCTGGCCGGCATTGCCCATTTCCCCTACAACGGAGGCCATATTTACGATCCGCCCGCTCTTTTGCTTCATCATGGTGCGCATGACAGCTTTGGAGCAGTTGAATACGCCTTTCAAATTGGTTTCCAGCACCGCATCCCAATCCGCTTCTTTCATGCGCATCAGGAGGCCGTCCCGGGTAATCCCCGCATTATTGATCAGGATATCCAGACGTCCCAGTTCTTTCACCACCTGGTTCACAAGAGCCTGGACACCGTCGGTATCAGCAACACTGCCCTGGACCAGCATGGCTTTGCGGCCCAGTTTTTCGATGGCAGCTTTCACTTCTTCAGCGGCTGCCGTATTACCGGCATAATTGATGGCCACATCAGCACCGTTTTCTGCCAGTTTCAAGGCTACGGCACGGCCGATGCCCCGGGAACCGCCAGTAACCAGTGCCACTTTCCCGACTAAAGTCATTTTATCTGACCTCCTTTAAATACGCAAGGGTTTTTTCCAGGCTGGCCAGGTCTTCCACATTCTGGCCTGTGAAGGAGCGGTCGATCTTCTTCACAAAACCGGTGAGCACCCGGCCCGGTCCCACTTCGATGAAGGTATCCACACCGTCGGCGATCATGTTCCGTACGCTGGTTTCCCATTGTACCGGGCTGGCAGCCTGTTTCACCAGCACGTCGCGGATCTCCTCGCCCCTGGTTTCCGGTTTGGCCGTTACGTTGGCATAGACCGGGATCTTGGCGTCAGCCACTTCAATGCTGTCCAGGACTTCCTTCAGACGGTCAGCAGCCGGCTGCATCAGGGTGCTGTGGAAAGGTGCACTGACCGGCAGCAGGATGGCCCGTTTGGCCCCGGCTTCCTTCATGGCATCGCAGGCCTTTTGTACCGCTTCCGTGGCACCGGCGATGACCACCTGACCCGGGCAGTTGAAGTTCACAGCCTGGCAGGCTTTCCCCGTTTCCTTTTCCACGTCGGCGCAGATTTCTCTGATCTTGTCCGTAGCCAGGGCAATGATCGCGGCCATGGCTCCCTGCCCTACCGGTACGGCTTCCTGCATGAACTGGCCTCTCTTGCGCACCGTACGCACTGCGTCAGCGAATTTCAGGCTGCCGGCGCAGACCAGGGCAGAATATTCACCCAGGCTGTGACCGGCGGCCACAGCAGGGAACACCCCGTTTTCGTTCAGCACCTTCATGGCTGCAATGCTGCAGGTCAGGATGGCGGGCTGGGTGTTATAGGTCAGCCGCAGCTGCTCTTCCGGCCCTTTGAAGCACAGATCCGTCATGGAAAAGCCCAGTGCTTCATCAGCTTCTTTGAATACATCACGGACGCAGGCATAATTATCGTACAGTTCCTTCATCATGCCCACTTTTTGGGACCCCTGTCCCGGGAACACAAAAGCAATCTTGCTCATGCTCTGGCCTCCTCATCTTTTTGCCATTTCACTACCAGGGAACCATAGGTCAGGCCGGCACCGAAGCCCACCATCACCACGTTCTCTCCTTTATGCAGCCGTCCCTCATCCCGTGCCTGGCACAGAGCGATGGGAATGGAGGCTGCTGATGTATTGGCGTATTTCTCCAGGTTCACGAAAATCTTATCCGTCGAAAGCTTCAGCCGTTTGGCGGCGGAATCAATGATCCGCTGGTTAGCCTGATGGGGGATCAGCAGGTCGATGTCTTCCTTGCCCATCCCGATTTTGTCCAGGGCGCTGAGCACGCTGCGGCCCATGACCTTCACGGCAAATTTGAACACTTCCTTACCCACCATGTGGATGCAGTGTTCTTTGGCTTCCACTGTTTCGAGGGAAGCGGGTCTGCGGGAACCTCCGGCCGGCATGTTCAGGAACTTGCCACCGGCTCCGTCAGCCCCCAGGTCCACGGACAGGATGCCGTAGCCTTCTTCTACAGGACCCAGCACTGCTGCGCCGGCCCCGTCGCCGAACAGGATGCAGGTGTTCCGATCCTGCCAGTTCAGGATCCGGGACAGGGTTTCCGCCCCTACCACCAGTACGTGCTTGTACAGCCCGCTGACAATGGTCTGGCTGGCGATACCGCAGGCATACACAAAACCGGAACAGCCGGCAGCCAGATCAAAGGCCGCCGCATGGCTGGCACCCAGCTTGTCCTGCAGCATGCAGGCCACAGAAGGGAATTTCATATCCGGGGATTCTGTTCCCACCACGATCAGGTCCAGATCCTCCCCCTTGAGCCCGGCATCTTCCAGGGCCCGCTGGGCGGCGATGAAGGCCAGATCAGAGGTAGCCTGTTCCGGTGCAGCGATATGCCGTTCCCGGATCCCCGTGCGTTCCACGATCCATTGATCGCTGGTATCCACCATTTTTTCCAAATCGAAATTGGTCAGTACTTTTTCCGGCACATAGTAGCCCAGTCCCAGAAATCCGACCGCTGGTTTATTCATTTACAGTTCACCACTTTCTTCGTCGTGCATGATTTCTTTGCGGATCCGGCCCACAACATCCTTCTCCGTCAGTTCAATGGCAACCCGCAGGGCACTCTTGATGGACTTGGCCTTGGAATTACCGTGGCAGATGATGAAGGGAGCCCGTACGCCCAACAGCAGCGCACCGCCGTATTCCGATACATCGATCTGCTTCTGCATCTTCATGAGAGCCGGCTTCAGCAGCAGAGCCCCCACTTTCGCCAGGATCCCGCTGTTCAGCAGGGTCTTTTTCAGGATCTGCATCACAGCTGCGGCCAGGCCTTCCATGGTCTTGAGCACCACATTGCCTACGAAGCCATCGCAGACCACCACGTCCACAGTCCCTGCATTGATGTCCCGGCCTTCCACATTGCCAATGAAGTGGATATGGGGATCTTTCTTGAGCAGCGGGTAGGTGGCCAGGCACTGTTCATTCCCCTTGGTCTCCTCTTCGCCGATATTCAAAAGACCCACCCGGGGCTGGGGAATGCCCAGCTGGAGTTCTGCGTACACGGACCCCATGATGGCATTCTGCACCAGCTGTTCCGGTTTGGCGTCCACCTTGGCACCGGAGTCCACCAGAACGGTAGCTCCCGTCATGCTGGGGATCACCGTGGCAATGGCCGGCCGTTCAATGCCTTTGATCCGGCCCAGTCCGAACAGGGCAGAGGCCACAGCAGCCCCTGTACTTCCCGAAGAGACCAGTGCATCACATTCTTTTTCCCGAAGCAGATGAGTGGCCACCACAATGGAGGCATCTTTTTTCTTCATGACGCTGATGCCCGGGTGGTCCTTCATCTCGATGACCTGGCTGGCGTGATGGATGGTGATCCTGGGGTTGTTCTCCTGGTGTTCTCTGGCCAGTTCCCTGCGGATCACCTCCTGGTCCCCTACCAGGACCACTTCGCATCCGTATTCTGCGACTGCCTGAAGCACGCCTTTGATGATTTCAACCGGGCCATAGTCAGTTCCCATTACATCAACTGCGATTTTCATCTACTTGGCTCCTTTGTTCCGGTATGGCAACAATCAGGAATTTGGCCCGGAATACTTCCCGGTGGTTGTTCCTGATTTTCACCCAGATTGTATATTTATCCTCCTGTTTCCGGACCACTTCAGCCCGGGCCACCAGTACGGCGCCCACAGAAACAGGGATTTTATATTTCACATTGGCAACGCCCGTCAGGGCTGCCGGTGCATCGATGACCGCCAGGGCCAGGGAATTGGCCTGGGCGAACATATACTGTCCCCGGCAGACGCCGGTCCGCTGCAGCACCATTTCCTGGTCCACCGTCATCATGGAGATGCCGCTGACCCCGATTTCCAGGTCGATCAGTTCTCCTACGATTTCCTCGCTGGCAATGGCTTTCAGCTTTTCCTGGGCGTCCTCCGCCATATGGCGGGTCCGTTCCCGCACCTCCGGGATTCCCAGGGCCAGGCGATCCAGCCGTATGGTCTGGATGCTCACCTGGAATGTTTCTGCCAGATGTTCGTCGGTCAGGAAGGGATTCCGTTCCAGAAGCTGCTGCAGCTTCTGTTGCCTTGCTTTTTTCTGTCCTGCAGAACCCATTCTACCACCTACTTTTATCACCTAGTCATAATACTAAGGTCTATTATACCAGAAAGTGGGTAAAACACAATAGGATGGGCTGTTTTTGTATCAGAATTTACAGGTTGTTCATAGATTATTTTCCAAACACCGCTTCGAAGTCCTGGCAGAACTTCTCGATGCCGGTACGGGTCAGGGGATGCTGGACCATCTGCATAAGGACCTTAAAAGGTACCGTGGCGATGTCCGCTCCCAGTTTGGCACATTCCAGTACATGCATGGGATGGCGCACAGAAGCACAGATGATCTTGGTGGTGATGTCAGGATAGTTCCTGAAGATGGCCACGATTTCCTTGATCAGCCGGGTGCCGTCGGTGGAAATATCATCCAGCCGTCCCAGGAACGGAGATACATAGGTGGCACCGGCCCGGGCTGCCAGCAGGGCCTGGGTGGCAGAAAACACCAGGGTCACATTGGTCTTGATGCCTTCAGAAGACAGGATCTTCACGGCTTTCAGTCCTTCCACCGTCATGGGGATCTTCACCACCATATTGGGATGGATCTGGGAGATGATGCGGCCTTCGATGCACATATCCCGGGCCAGGGTGGTGCTGGCCTTCACTTCGCCGGAAATGGGGCCGTCCACGATTTTGGCGATTTCCCGCAGGGTTTCCTCGTAGTCCTTCCCTTCTTTGGCAATCAGGGAGGGATTGGTGGTCACGCCGCTGATGATACCCATGGCGGCTGCTTCCCGGATTTCATCCAGGTTGGCTGTATCAATGAAGAATTTCATTTGCACTCTCTCCTAACTGTAGGGATTATAGTCGTTCTATCTTTTTATTATAAGCCAATTTGCAGGATTTAGGAACAGGGAAACAATGACATAGAAAAAGAGGAGCTGCCCTCTGGGGCAACTCCTCTGCAGACATTCCGGTCAGACCGTTCAGCCTTATTCTTCTTCCGTCTTTACGACTTCCTTACCATCGTAGTAGCCGCATTCAGGGCATACATGGTGAGGGCGCTTCATTTCGTGGCACTGCGGGCATTCCACCAGGCCAGGAGCACTCAGTTTCCAGTTGGCACGACGGGAATCCCGGCGGGCTTTGGACATTTTTCTCTTCGGTACTGCCATATTCGTACACCTCCTACACTTCGCTATTTCTCCAACAAGGCTTTCAGAGCTTCCAACCTTGGGTCGATGGACCGGGTATCGCAGTGACAATCTGTCACATTGCGATCGGCTCCACAGGCCGGGCAGATTCCCTTGCAGTCCGGTTTGCACAGGACTCTCGCCGGAATAGCCAGCAGAAGGGATTCTCTTAAAGCATCCGTAACATCCACCACATCAAACTGATAGGTAAAAGCATCCTCTTCCAGACCTGCTGTGCCTTCGGGATAATACCGTTCCTCCACATGGGCCGTCAGGTCCATACGCACGTCTTTCAGACAGCGGGCACAGGTGCCGTGGCAAACGAATTTTTCCTCAGCCTGCAGCAGGAGCACATCGCCCCCGTTGGAAATCGTCCCTTTCACTTCGATGTTCCCCTCCAGGGGTGCATCTTCCGGCAAAAGGTCCAACTGTGCGGGAGTCAGAGTGTATTGGAACGATTCTGACCCTGTCAGTCTTTTTTTGATTTCTGCTACATTGATCTTAATCATATTATCAACCGTTACATTATATCGATGAAACCGGCCTTTGTCAAGCAAAAGCCCAAATCATCTTATTTGCTGCACAGTCTCAGGGTATCTTGGGCAATGGCCAGTTCTTCGTTGGTGGGGATCAGGAACACCTTCACCTTGGAGTCAGCAGCGCTGATTTCGGTGGCTTTGCCGCGAACGTTGTTCCGTTCAGCGTCCAGTTTCACACCCAGGAATTCCAGGCCTTCGCAGACCTGCTGACGGGTATGGATGTCGTTTTCACCCACGCCGGCGGTGAAGACGATGGCATCGACGCCGCCCATGGCAGCTGCATAAGCACCGATGTAGCGTTTTACCTGATAGCAGAACATATCCAGGGCCAGTTTGGCTCTTTCGTTGCCTTTGGCAGCCGCATCTTCCAGATCACGGAAGTCGCTGGAAACGCCGGAAACACCCAGAACGCCGCATTCTTTGTTCATGTACTTGTCAACACCGGCAGCATCCAGGCCTTTCTTCTGCATCAGCACAGGAACCACAGCCGGATCGATGGAACCGGTACGGGTGCCCATCAGCACGCCGTCCAGCGGAGTGAAGCCCATGGAAGTATCCACGGATTTGCCGCCGTCAACAGCGGTGATGCTGGAGCCATTGCCCAGATGGCAGGTGATGATCTTCGTATCTTTGATGTCTTTGCCCAGCATGGCGGCAGCTACACCGGAAACATATTTGTGGGAAGTCCCATGGAAACCGTATTTGCGGATGCCATAGTCCTTGTATTCTTCGTATTTCACGCCGAACATGTATGCCACAGGAGGCATGGTTTGATGGAAGGCGGTATCGAATACGGCAACTTGCGGAGTACCGGGCATGACTTCCTGGCAGGCACGGATCCCGGCCAGGTTGGCAGGCTGATGCAGGGGAGCCATATCGCTCAGGGCTTCGATCTGTTTCAGTACTTCGTCGGTGATCACTACGGACTGGTTGAAGATTTCGCCGCCATGCACCACACGATGGCCAACGGCACCGATTTCATCCATGGATTTGATGACGCCATAGTTGGGGTCTACCAGAGCAGCCAGCACCTTCTTGATGCCGTCCACATGGTTGGGGATGGAGCTTTCCAGACGGGCTTTGTCTTTGCCGGCAGGGGTATGGGTCAGCACGGAGCCTTCGATACCGATCCGTTCAACCAGACCTTTGGCGATGACAGATTCATCGGCCATATCGATCAGCTGATACTTAATGGAAGAGCTGCCGCAGTTTACAACAAAAATCTTCATTACATTGCCTCCTGATGATCTACTGATTTTAAACCAGTATTATGCTTATGCTATAATACTAATATATGTTAGCAAAGATTCACGGATTTGTAAAATAAATTTTTTAAGGAGTATCCCATGGATTTCTGTTCTGTTGTGGGCATCGTGGCCGAATACAATCCCTTCCACCGGGGGCACCGGTATCAGCTGGATCAGGTGCGGCAGGCCCTGGGTCCTGTTCCCGTGGTGGCCGTCATGAGCGGCAGCCTGACCCAGCGGGGGCAGCTTCCTCTGTGGGACAAATGGCAGCGGACCGTCCTGGCTCTGTTGGGTGGGGTGGATCTGATACTGGAGCTGCCGGTGACCGGATCCCTGCAAAGTGCCCAGGGGTTCGCCCGGACCGGGACAGCCCTCCTCTCGGCCACCGGGGTTGTTACCCACCTGAGCTTCGGGTGCGAAGCAGAGAACCCGGAACCATTGGTCCAGCTTGCCCGGGAGCGCTTCACACCGGAAGCATGGCAGCAGGCCCTGAGCCGGGGTCTTTCCTATGCAAAAGCCGCCCAGGAACTGGCCGTCCGCCGGAACCCGGCCTATGGGGTACTGTTTTCCGGATCCAACAACCTGCTGGCCCTGGAATATCTGAAAGCCCTGGAAGACTTTCCCCGGCTCTCTCCCCTCCCCATCCACCGTTCCGGCACTGCCTATGGGGACACCACCCTGGAAAAAGGACAGTTGCCCAGTGCCACCGCCCTGCGCCGGGAAATCCTGGAGTACGGAATGACTGAGGCAGTCAGGACCGGGCTGGTGGAAGAGGAAGTACCACGGTTCCGGCAGTACCTGAAGGACCGGGAACCGGGGTTCCAGTCCAGTCGACTGGATGCCCTGCTCAGCTGGACCCTGGAAACGGCCACCCCAAGGGATATCGCCGCCCGGACCCAGGTTTCTGAAGGACTGGAGGATCGGATCTGGAAGAACCGCCGGTCCGGCAGTTCCCGGCATCTGGTGGAAGTCTGCAGCACAAAGCGATATCCGGCTTCCCGGATCCGGCGCCTGCTGTGGCAGTGGCTGCTGTCATCGGAAGAAATCCCCTTTGCCTCGGCGGCCAGTGCACCCCCCCAGTATATCCGGGTGCTGGGGTTCAACGAAACCGGCCGGCAGCTGCTGAAAGCCATGAAGAAGCGGGCCACCCTGCCGGTGCTCACCACCATCCAGAAGGATACCCTGAAGAAGGCCCCCGCTCCTGTCTTCCGCCAGCAGCTCACCCTGGACCTGAGGGCCCAGGACCTGTACGAGCTGCTGACAGAGGCGCGGATCACGGGGAAGGATTATAAGGAAAGGCCAGTCATGGTATCTAAAAAGATACCATGATACATACAAGTTCCTACTGTACAATTTTTCGGGAACAGGCTATCATGAAACCATCAACCAACAGGAGGTATTTGCATGAAATTCCATTTTGCCCACAACAACTTCAACGTCCTGGATCTGGAGAAAAGCCTGCAGTTCTACAAGGATGCCCTGGACTTCCACGTCGTAAAGAAATTCGAAGGCCCCGGCTTCACCCTGGCCTATCTGTCCGATGGCGGCATCACGCCCCATCTGCTGGAGCTGACCTGGCTCCACGACCGGAAGGAACCCTACAACCTGGGGGATAACGAATTCCATCTGGCCGTCAAAGTGGACGATTTCGAAGCGGCTCATACCAGACACAAGGAAATGGACTGCATCTGCTACGAAAACCCGGCCATGGGCATCTACTTCATCAGCGACCCGGATGGGTACTGGATCGAAGTGCTGCCGGAAAACAAATAAGAAGAAGGGATGCGGATTGTTCCGCATCCCTTCTTTTTTCTCTGTCACTGTGCTTTCGCCAGCGATCCTTATTTCTTTTCTTCGTCGTTGCCGCCGGCATTCAGCTGGTGATCCGCATCGTAGGAAGATTTCAGGGCATTGCTGTTGTCCTTGACAGCGCTCAGGGTCTTGGTCAGGTTTTCTTCCAGATAGTTGAACACGTCCATGGCATACTGCATGGATTCGCTGTGCAGTTTTTCGGCATAGGCATCGGCAGCAGCCCGCATATCCCGGTCGTATTGCTGGGTGGTGGCGATGATGCCATTGGCTTTTTCTTCGGCCGCCTTCACCACTTCTTCCTGGCGCACCAGGCGATCGGCTTCTGCCTTGGCCAGGTCAACGATCCGGCCACCCTCGGCATGGGCCTGTTCCACGATATGGTCGGCTTCTGCCCGAGACTTGTCGATGATATTCTTCTGTTCTTCCAGGAGGTCATGGGCCCGTTTCACTTCCAGGGGCACGGCGGCTCTCAGTTTATCCATGACCATAGTGATTTCGTTTTCGTCGATCATCACTTTGTTGACAAAAGGCACTCTCCAGCCATCCGACAGGATGCTTTCCATTTCATCCAAGATCTTATCTAATTCCATGACCATCGTTCCTTCCTTTTTGTATTCCGTCACTGCTTACGGGCTTTTGCCTTCTGCATCACCGTCTCCCGGATGCAGTCCGGCACGAAGCCGGCGATATCACCGCCAAAATAGACCATTTCCCGCACTCCGGAGGAGCTCAGATAGGAATATTTGGCATTGGTCATGATGAACACCGTTTCCAGCTGTTCATCGATTTCTTTCATCAGCAGGGCCCGCTGGAATTCGTATTCGAAATCCGTAAATGCCCGCAGCCCGCGCACGATGAATCTGGCCCCTTCCTGCTCGCAGAATTCATTGAGCAGCCCGGAAAAACAGGTAACCCGCACATTGGGGATATGGGCGGTGGCTTTCCGGATCATGGCGACCCTCTCCTCCATGGAGAACATGGCCTTGTCCTTGGCCGGATTGACGAACACACTGACAATCAGTTCATCAAACATCTTGCTGGCCCGTTCAAAAATATCAAGATGTCCCATGGTAACCGGGTCGAAGCTACCCGGACATACAGCTTTGCGCACGTTGAACCTCCAAGAGAAGCAGATTTGCTACGTATCATTATAACAAAAACAAATCAGCTTTTCCACAGTATTAGAGAGATTTTCGTATCCCCATACTTTTCAGAACGGATTTCCAGTCCCTGGGGCATATACTCCCGTGGGTCCTCCAACAGGGAATGTTCCAGCACCAGCAGCCCCCCCGCCTTCAGTACCGGCCATTTTCCCAGGGCTTCCACCACCTTCTGGTTCAGCCCCTTGTCGTAGGGCGGGTCCGAAAAGATGATGTCGAACTGACGCTTCTGCTGGGCCATCATAGCCAGTCCATTCACCGCATCCGTGTGGATCAGGGTCACCGCATCCCCTGCCCGGGCCTTTTCCACATTAGCCCTGACCAGTTTCAGGCTTTCCCGGCTCTTGTCGAAGTAGAACACCTTTTCAGCGCCCCGGCTCCAGGCCTCCAGCCCCAGGTTGCCCGTACCTGCAAAGGCATCCAGCACCGTACTGCCCGGGATGCGGCTCTGGATGATGTTGAACAGGGCTTCCTTCACCCGGTCCGCCGTGGGCCGCACCAGATAATTCTTCGGGGTCACCAGCTTCAGTCCTCTGGCTTTTCCCGTAATGATTCGCATACACAAAACCTCTTCCGTAGTTTATAATAGATTATTATATCATAAAAGAAAGGAGCCCCTGCTGTGAAAAAGAGTCCTCTCGCCGCCCTTGCCGCACTTTGCATGGCTGCAGGTGTATTGTATCATACTCTGTCTCCCAAAGGGGCTGTTTTTTCGCCAGACACCGTGCCCACAGCCGAGAAGTGGGCCCTGCTGCCCCTGGACAATCGTCCCCCCTGCCGGGATTTCACCCAGGAGCTGGGCCAGCTGGGAGGCATCCGCTTCACGGCCCCTCCCGATGAGATCATGGACTGGTACGACGTACCCGCCAGGGTTCCCCAGGTAAAAGCCTGGCTGGACCAGCAGCTGCCCGGGCAGAACGGAGTGCTCCTTTCCACGGACCTGCTGCTGTTCGGCGGTCTGCTCCACTCCCGGATGGAACCGGTGACGGACCAGAAAGCCGGAGATTTCTTCACGTACCTGCAGGATCTGAAGGAACAGTATCCGGATAAGCAGTACTACCTGTATTCCGTCATTCCCCGCCTGCTGATCAGCAGCAACGTGCTTCCTGACCGGTGGTACCAGTGGCAGCTCATGACCTGGACCATCAACATGGACAAGAAAATCCGGGGGCTTCCCTACGATCATGACCTGTACGAGGAAATGAAGGCCACCATCCCCATGGATCTGAAATGGAAGTACATCACCCTGTACCGGGACAATGACCGGTTCAACCAGGAACTGGTCCAGTTCGTGACAGAGCAGAACCTGACAGACCTGGTGATCGGGCAGGACGATGCCCATCCCTACGGCCTGCCCAACTACAACCGGCTGAACGCAGCTGCCTATCCCAGGGCCTATGACCTGCACCCGCCCATCTACACCTCCCAGGGAGCCGATGAACTGGGTGCCCTGGCCGCCGCCCGGATCTACAGCCGGCGAACCGGCTACAAGCCAAAGATCAAAGTATTGTACGGCAGCGACGAGATGAAGGACTACACCCTGCATTTCGTTCCTCTGACCCTGGAACAGATTGCCAAAGAAAAAATCGATCTGGCCAACGGGGAGGAAACAGATTCCCTGGAAGAGGCAGATTTTATTCTGTTCATCCACTGCGGCAGCGAAAAGCAGGAAGATTATACGGCCATCGCCCGGCGCATCAAAAGCCTGATGGAAAAGAAACCGGTCGCCCTGGTAGACCTTTCCACCCGGTTCGCCGCCGGTGACTGCATCCTGCCCCATCTCATGGCCAACGGGACCCCCATCCCCCGGCTGCTCAGCTATTCAGGGTGGAATACAGCCAGCAACGCCATCGGCACGGCCGTGGCCCAGGGAACCATCGTCAGCGGCCAGGCAAAAAGACTGCCAAAGAAACAGCTGCCAGCCCTGTACAGCGCCAATTTCAAGTTCAACTACGCAAGATTCCTGGATGACTGGGCCTACCAGAAACTGGTGCGGCCCCATATGGCGGAACTGCAGGATCTGAATGGTGTGGATCCGGAAAAAGGCGGTGCCTACCCTGTGGCAGCCACCTGCTACCTGTCCCGGGAGCTGGGAGTCTACCAGCAGGCCTTCATCTGGTATTGCCGGCAATTCCCCTACTACCAGGACGGGCAGTACGCCTACTATCTGCGAGATACACAATTTGTGGTGAACCTTCCCTGGGAGCGCCCCTTTGAGATCCGGCTGAAGATTTTGCCGGAATTTGGCAGGGAAGCCTTGACAAAAGGACAATAAGCCGCTATAATTACATACGTTGTCGGGGCGTAGCGCAGTTTGGTAGCGCGCTTGGTTCGGGACTAAGAGGCCGCAGGTTCGAATCCTGTCGCCCCGACCAACTTGAAAAATGGGAGGACTGTCTGCGGGCAGTCCTTTTTTGTATGTCCTGACAATCACAGTATCCCTTTACTGTCTTGCAACTGATTTTACACACCACCCCGTCCCATCCCATAGTTAGATCAGAATTAACCGCCTAGCCTGGAAGCTTGGGGCGGTTAATTTCTTTTTTGCAAAAGAAGTACCAGGACGATTCACAAAAATAAAGTGAGAGTTGTTTCGTTCATGGCCCTCACCAGAACGCCAGGTCCCAACCACTGAAAAAGAGAGTGTGAAAAAATCACACTCTCTTTTTCAGTGGCTGGTGGATAGCGAGTCGTGGTTGGAAAAGAATTTTTTGCATGCAGGGCAGGTCGGTAAGCGGGTCAATCAAAGCGATCGACATACCGCACGTGGGTTGCGTAGGGATGACCCGTCAGGGGCATCCGTTCCCAGGTCTGAAAGCGGGTCGATCAGAGCAATCGATTCCTATGTCAAGGCTTTCCCTTTAGCAGCCAGAATCCGACCGTTTACGTATTCTCCCACACCTCCGGCCAATGTTCCGGTTGCGATCTTTCCGCCTGCCAGGGAACTGAGCAGCCCTCCGAAAATGCTGTGGGCCAGGATCTTTTCATCACTGCCTTCCTGCCAGCCTTTCCGTGCGGCCAGTTCATGGATGTCCCGGTTTCCCACTTTGCTCAGTTCATTTACCAGTTCCTGCTTTTCCTGGACTTTCTCCTTGTCAAAGATGGTCGCCAGTTTCTGGAGGCTGTTTTTCGTATCCCGGTTCAGCTGACTAATGTTAGCATTTTTAACCAGGCCAAGCGCAATCTGTTATTTAAAAGAAGTTTCCAAAATATTTTAATATTATATATATTGTTAATGCGACATAAACTTTAATCATAGCCGATTTTACTTTTTTTTGTTTTTTTTCACCAAGATTTTTACTTTCAGTCCACCCCAAGATAAGAAAAAGGACAACTACTACACGTGTTAGATAATGATAAATAATTTCATATTGTTCCAAATTGGTAATCATAAAAGAAAACGGAGAAAGATAAAACGATAAAAGAAGTTCAGCCAATCCAAGTAAAACAAACATTACTCTCCAGCTAGTTTTTTTATCCTTGGCTTCAAATTTTGCGTAATAAAATGTTCTAAAAGCTCCCAAGAAAAAAAATATACTCATCAACATAGTACAACCTCCAAGGCATAGAATATCTATTCCAACCTTTATAAGATATTGTTGCAGAATCTAATTAAAAGTATTGATGTGAATTTCCCGTTATCATCTTACTCTACAAAAACTTTAATTAGGAAATATAACGACTACGTCCGTTATAAGTACAGCATAACATTATCCATAACGGACGTAATCACTGATGCTTTATTTAAAATCCTCATAAATTAAATACAAAATATTTCCTGCAACAATCACCCCTTTTGGGATATTATAATTTTCAATAGCATTTTCAGCATAATATATCGAATAAACTTTCGCTCCTTCTTGTGCTAGTTTGTTCATTACATCATCAATGGAATCCCCATTTTTATAAGATTGGATAGTCCCATCAAGCGTATCAATCATAACCATTGCCTTCGGACTGACTATTTTATTGTCCACTATAATATTCTTGGTCACCATGATAACACCGTCGCCAATAAATTTCTTCAAGTTTTCGCCTTTTTGAGATAAAGTTAAAAAATCCTTTGCTCTATTTAAATTCGAATGCAAACTGTCATTCTCATCTACTTGAAAAGTTATTCCAGCATTATCATATTTTGTTAATTTACTCAGTTCATTTATAGCTCGTTCTTCCATCACCTCTTTTGTATCATCAGAATCATTTTCGCTATTAGTACTACTTATTTCAATGTATTTTTCTATAATCTCATATTTTTCCGCGTTTGTTTCTGCATTCTCCATTTCATCAGCAAACGCTTCTTGTTCCATGTGATAAAGATGATTATACAGTTCAGTGCTAATAGTAGAAGACACGCCAGTTTCTGTATCACCACCTAGAATTTTACCAACAGTACCTCCAAGTACGCCAACAGCAAGTAAGCGAACTGACGGGTCTTTGATTTTCTTCATACTGTGTTGCATATATTCCAAAAAAGCAGTACTTCCGGCTCCTGCTATAAAATTGCCATTCAAAGCATAGGAAGTTATCCCATCAAAAAAGGTATTCAGGATTTTTTTCGTGTTCTTAGGAACTCTGCCGGCAAGACTCCCAATATATGAATGGGCTATTCTTTGAAATACTTGTGCTGTTTCTTGTTTTTCCTGTATTCTTTCTTTATCAAATATTTTTTCCAATCTTGCTGCCGTATCTTCCAGATTCCTATTTAAATCTATCAGGTCTTTTGACTTGGCAGAGTCTTTTAGCAGAATGGTTCCTGGTGCAATTCCAGATTTTGTTCTACTGTGTTTTTCGTCTTTAACCTCTGGACTAAATTGAGAATTCAAAGGGGATATCTTTATGTTCGTGCTTTTTTTCACTTCAACCCCAATTCCCATTCCAATTTGACTACCCTTGTACGCCGCTTTGTTTTCCACATCTTCCCAGCTAAGAGTTCCCGTTTCCAGACGGTTCTTTTCTGCCGGGGCATCGCTGTGGATCACGGCTCCCTTCAAATGGGTATTGCCCCCTGCCTGGATCTGGAACCCCTGGTCTCCTGCATAGATCCCCGCCTGTTCCGTCACGCTTTCGTAATCGGAACGGAGGGTCTGTTTCTGGGCGCTGCCACTTCCGGAAACATGGCCTCCTCCGACAGAGACGGAAAATCCCCCTCCTGTATTCCGGCTGTCATAGGTCTCCCGGTCCTGGAGGCTTTCCAGGTGCAGATTCCTTCCGGCTTCCACCTGTACCTGCCGGCCTTCCATCCGGCTCCCGGTCAGGAGGGTGTCCCGGCCGCTTACGGTATGGAGCTGTTCCTGGGCCTTTACCGTACTTCCCTCATGGGTCAGACGGCTTTCTTTTTCATTTTCCCGGCCCTGGTTTCCATAAAGGTCATATCCAATCCCGGCAGAATTCTTCCCCACCCCCAGGGTCACACCGGCCCCGGCACTTCTGGTGCTGGAGCTGGTTTCTCTTTCCAGGGTATTTTCTGCCGCCTCCAGGGTAAGGTCTCTGCCGGCTTCCAGGCGGACGTTCTTTCCGGAGAGGGAGGAACCTTTCAGTGCCAGGTTTTCCTCTGCCCCGACGGATACGTTTTCCTTCCCGGCAATCCGGCTTCCTTTGGCACTGCGGACTTCCGCCTCGCTCCGGCTGATCAGAAAGAAAATATTATCGTCATTATTGCTTCATTTGTCCTTTCTGATTCCCATTGGCGCTTCCTAAAACAGTGTTGGAGACCCGGATTCCAAATTTGAACAGTTTAGCTCACTGGTTTCTGCTACATTTCGAATATATATCTACATATTATTTTTTCCCCATCTTTTATAATCTTATTCAAAATATGCATTTCATTATCATTGAATTTCGGAATATAAGGTCCCACATCTTTTTTCTTAAATAAATTACAACCATGAAATAATTTATAATATATTCTATTTACAACAGGACTTTTTCTATTTCCAAGGAAATTTATTCCTAATGTCTTAGTAATATCAGCTGTTAAATTCCAAAAATCCAATACATTTCCTAAGTTATTATTAATAACTTTTATTTTTTCAAATTTACATATATATTTATTATTTATATCCAAATTTATATTTTTAGAACATGCATAACTCAGTGCTTCTCTTTCACTTTTAAAAGTCACAATTTTACGATTAATATCACAGTATATTCTGTCTGTACGATTTGTCATCCAAATGCAATATTTTACTATATTATTGGAACTAAATCCAAGAAGATAGTACTCCATATTTATGATTCCTTTCGATCCCCATATTTTCTAACTTTATTATATTCACTGCCCGGCCCTTTAGGATAATTATTTTCACCATAATGTCCATCTAGAGCTCTTTTAGCAAAGTCATTACCAGATTCATTTTCTCTCTTTTGATATCCTTCATTTATAACCCATGAAGGTATATCATCGGCCGCATTTTTATGTGACTGTCGTGTTTTTTTAGCAAAAGTTACTAAATCTTCAGGCAACAAATTTTCATTTGCAATAATTGTCTCAGCCATTTCATCCGTAAAGTCATCGTACATTTCAACAAGTTCACTAGTATTTGAATCAATAACTCCAATTACATTTCCAACAGCATCAACAATTTGCTTTCTTCCTTCTTCAACCTGAATTAATGTCAGCCCAACTATTAACAAACTTGTATCGTCATAAACATTATTGATTGATTCATCATTCCACTTTGTCTCCCCAAGGCTCACATTGCTCCCGATGCTGCTTTCTCCGGTCACTGCCCCCACAGCACTTCCTACCGCGGCGCTGATGGCCTGGACCAGGTCCGGGTGCTTTTCCACCCATGCTTTCCCTTTGGCGTCCAGAATACGGCCGTTTACGTATTCTCCCACACCTCCGGCCAGGGATCCGGTTGCGATCTTTCCGCCTGCCAGGGAGCTGAGCAGCCCTCCGAAAATGCTGTGGGCCAGGATCTTTTCATCACTGCCTTCCTGCCAGCCTTTCCGTGCGGCCAGTTCATGGATGTCCCGGTTTCCCACTTTGCTCAGTTCATTTACCAGTTCCTGCTTTTCCTGGACTTTCTCCTTGTCAAAGATGGTCGCCAGTTTCTGGAGGCTGTTTTTCGTATCCCGGTTCAGCTGACTAATGTTAGCATTTTTAACCAGGCCAAGCGCAATCTGTTATTTAAAAGAAGTTTCCAAAATATTTTAATATTATATATATTGTTAATGCGACATAAACTTTAATCATAGCCGATTTTACTTTTTTTTGTTTTTTTTCACCAAGATTTTTACTTTCAGTCCACCCCAAGATAAGAAAAAGGACAACTACTACACGTGTTAGATAATGATAAATAATTTCATATTGTTCCAAATTGGTAATCATAAAAGAAAACGGAGAAAGATAAAACGATAAAAGAAGTTCAGCCAATCCAAGTAAAACAAACATTACTCTCCAGCTAGTTTTTTTATCCTTGGCTTCAAATTTTGCGTAATAAAATGTTCTAAAAGCTCCCAAGAAAAAAAATATACTCATCAACATAGTACAACCTCCAAGGCATAGAATATCTATTCCAACCTTTATAAGATATTGTTGCAGAATCTAATTAAAAGTATTGATGTGAATTTCCCGTTATCATCTTACTCTACAAAAACTTTAATTAGGAAATATAACGACTACGTCCGTTATAAGTACAGCATAACATTATCCATAACGGACGTAATCACTGATGCTTTATTTAAAATCCTCATAAATTAAATACAAAATATTTCCTGCAACAATCACCCCTTTTGGGATATTATAATTTTCAATAGCATTTTCAGCATAATATATCGAATAAACTTTCGCTCCTTCTTGTGCTAGTTTGTTCATTACATCATCAATGGAATCCCCATTTTTATAAGATTGGATAGTCCCATCAAGCGTATCAATCATAACCATTGCCTTCGGACTGACTATTTTATTGTCCACTATAATATTCTTGGTCACCATGATAACACCGTCGCCAATAAATTTCTTCAAGTTTTCGCCTTTTTGAGATAAAGTTAAAAAATCCTTTGCTCTATTTAAATTCGAATGCAAACTGTCATTCTCATCTACTTGAAAAGTTATTCCAGCATTATCATATTTTGTTAATTTACTCAGTTCATTTATAGCTCGTTCTTCCATCACCTCTTTTGTATCATCAGAATCATTTTCGCTATTAGTACTACTTATTTCAATGTATTTTTCTATAATCTCATATTTTTCCGCGTTTGTTTCTGCATTCTCCATTTCATCAGCAAACGCTTCTTGTTCCATGTGATAAAGATGATTATACAGTTCAGTGCTAATAGTAGAAGACACGCCAGTTTCTGTATCACCACCTAGAATTTTACCAACAGTACCTCCAAGTACGCCAACAGCAAGTAAGCGAACTGACGGGTCTTTGATTTTCTTCATACTGTGTTGCATATATTCCAAAAAAGCAGTACTTCCGGCTCCTGCTATAAAATTGCCATTCAAAGCATAGGAAGTTATCCCATCAAAAAAGGTATTCAGGATTTTTTTCGTGTTCTTAGGAACTCTGCCGGCAAGACTCCCAATATATGAATGGGCTATTCTTTGAAATACTTGTGCTGTTTCTTGTTTTTCCTGTATTCTTTCTTTATCAAATATTTTTTCCAATCTTGCTGCCGTATCTTCCAGATTCCTATTTAAATCTATCAGGTCTTTTGACTTGGCAGAGTCTTTTAGCAGAATGGTTCCTGGTGCAATTCCAGATTTTGTTCTACTGTGTTTTTCGTCTTTAACCTCTGGACTAAATTGAGAATTCAAAGGGGATATCTTTATGTTCGTGCTTTTTTTCACTTCAACCCCAATTCCCATTCCAATTTGACTACCCTTGTACGCCGCTTTGTTTTCCACATCTTCCCAGCTAAGAGTTCCCGTTTCCAGACGGTTCTTTTCTGCCGGGGCATCGCTGTGGATCACGGCTCCCTTCAAGTGGGTATTTCCTCCCGCCTGGATCTGGAACCCCTGGTCTCCTGCATAGAATCCCGCCTGTTCCGTCACGCTTTCATAATCGGAATGAAGAATCTGTTTCTGGAAGCTGCCGTTTCCGGAAACATAGCCCCCTCCTGTAGAAGCTGAAATTCCACTTCCCGTATTCCGGCTGTCATAGGTTTCCCTGTCCTGGAGGCTTTCCATGCGCAGATTCCTTCCGGTTTCCACCTGTACCTGCCAGCCTTTCATCTGACTTCCAATCAGGAGGGTATCCCTGCCGCTGCCGGAATGGAGCTCTTCCCAAGCCTGTACCGTACTTCCCTGGTGGTTCAGCCGGCCTTCTTTCTCGTTTTCCCGGTTCTTGTTTCCATAAAGGTCATACCCGATGCCGGCATGGTTCTTCCCCACGCCCACAGTTACACCGGCTCCGGCACTTCTGGTACTGGTGTCAGCGTCGGATTTAATTAGCTAAGGGGTGTATTAGCCCGATGATAACACATAATGGGATATTTTCATTCTGGAAAAAGATTGTGAATGTCAACCAAAAAGTGAGCCACTTGCTCACGAATTTTTGAGCCACTCATGCTCATGAAAAAGTGAGCCATCTGCTCACAAATTTTTGAGCCACTTAAGCATTCGTCATCTTCCGTTTGCTGCTGTGCAAACGGTAAGACTGTCCATTCATATTTAAAACACTGGAGTGGTAGGTGAGCCGATCGACCAATGCGGCAACCAGCGTCTCGCTGGCAAACATCTCCGTCCATTTGGAAAACTCCAGGTTTGTCGTAATCACTGTACTGGCTCTTTCACTCCTTTCGGCAATCACTTTGAACAACATTTCAGATTCTTCCTGGCTGAATCTTGCATAACTTAATTCATCTATGAGCAGCAGGTCTGCTCCGCTCAAAGTTTTTTCCATCTTGCGCAACTGGTAATCATCATGGGCTTCACATAGCTCAGTTGCCAGCGTTGTGGCATTGCAGAAAATGACCTTCCAGCCCAGCAGACAGGCTTTCACTCCAAAGGCTGTCATCAGATGTGTTTTCCCCGTCCCCGGATTACCGATCATCACCAGGTTCTCATGCCTCTTTATGAAATCGCAGCTTGCCAGCTGCTTCACATATTCAGGCCGAACATGTTCCAGCCTTGTGAGATCAAACTCTTCCAGGGTCTTGAGCATGGGAAAGTGCGCTCTCTTCAGCCTGCGTTGCTGCTGTTTTTCCTGACGGGATGCATATTCCCGTTTCATCAACTCGAGCACGAATTCTTCAAGGCTTTGTCCGGGGCGGAATTTTTCCGCTGGTTCACCGACGTCTTTGAAAGTGGGAAGTTTAAGCTGTTTCGCATAGAAACGGAGTGCTTCCTTTACACCTGCGTCCTGCACATATTGCCTCCTTCCTGTAAAAACTGGTCATACATTGAAAGATCTGTCTGCTGCACTTTTACCGGGTCGGTAAGGATATGCGCTTTCCTGTCGGAAACCATAAATTGCTCTTTGTGCTCCCAAAAAGCGTTCTCTCCGTCGGCAGCACATAGCCGCAGAATCTCAACCAGCTGTTCGCTGCTGAATGCATTGGCCTCCAGGAACTGTAGCAGGGCAGCACTGAGGTTCTGCCGTACCGGTTTTGCTTCCAGGATGCTGCGCGGCTTGTATTCCAGCAACGGCAGATAATGCGCAAGTTTCAGAATCTGCTGGTTTTGCCCATAGTTTCTGGCGTGTTCAGCAATCAGTTCCCCCTTGGCAAAGATCCGAATCTGTTCAGCATAGGCTCGCACCGTGACCTCCTGTCCCACATATTTCACGGGCACAGAATAATCGTTAGCGGCGAATCGGACAACAGAAAAGGGTGTTACTCGGCAGACTGCTGCTCTGCTTGCATCAAAAGGGCTGCCCGGCAGTGGGCAGAGACGTTTCTGGTCTTCCAGGAGCAGATCCTTTACAGGGTTCTCCCGTCCAGGGATTTTATGCGTATTCGCATACACCTTGCATTTATCCAGCAGGAGTCTGTTCAATTCGTCCAGCGCATCTACTCTGGGTACAGGGACAAAGACATTCCTGCGGACCCAGCCTACGAGATTCTCCACCAGTCCTTTTTCATTTCCACTCCGGACATTGCAGAAAACGGTATGGAAGCAATAATGGGCTGCAAATGCTTCATACTTTTCCTGGGCAATGGCTTCTTTGCCACCTTTTTCCCTAACGGCTACCCGGTCATTGTCAAAAATGACCTTAGCAGGGACGCCCCCAAAGAATTCCAGAGCTTTTCTCAATGCTTCAAGTAAAGCTTCCGTATTCTTCCTGCGGAAACAGACCACGAAAGGAGCACAGCTGTAGCAAAGGCGGGCACAAAAGAAATTGACTTTAGTACGCACTCCTTTGAGGTAAACCACAGCTTCACCCCAATCAATCTGCATCGCATCACCTGGAAGGTGAGCCAAAGGGACGAAGGCTTCCTGAAGATTGCCACGTAACAGATGAACGCAGCGCCGGACTGTGCTTGCACCTCCTGTAAATCCAGTTTCTTCTACCAGGCGGTCATAAATCCGCTTGGCTGTGTGGTGCTGCTTCTTATTGGGTTCTTTCGCATCTTCATCCAGACAGCTCTGGATGAATCGAGTCACCTCCTCTGTAATCACTGCAGATGTCCGATGATATTCGCAGCGGATGCCCGGGAGTGCATTTCCTTTGCAATACTTGGCCACAGTATTACGGGAGATATGCATTTCTCTGGCAATCTGGCGGATAGATTTTCCATCGCGAATGTACATCTGGCGAATTTGACCATAATCTTTCATAGTGATGACCATCCTAACATCAATCCCCTTAGAATCAAATTACTGACTCTAGTATAGGGGAACTTGTTTCAGAGTGGCTCACTTTTATATTAGCATTCACAAAAGATAAACAATTATATACAACGTCCATATTAAAATATTAATAAAAGCACTATATCGATACCCATTTTTAAAAGCTTCATATTTTTTTAAATTTAATATTTCTTTATTCTCTTCAATAACTTTTAATCCTTTAAAAACTAGTAGGTAGCTCAATCCCCAAAAACACCAAGGATTATAGTAGAATAACATCCTTTTTAAGCAGAAATTTACTACGAGCATGGCTAAAAAATAAATTTGCATGAGGGTTCCTAGGATTAATATAAAAACACCATTATCATTTTTTCTCTTACTACGCAAACTTTCATATGTCGTTTTCATCACAATGCCGCCAAGTACAAACACTGCACAAGTTAGAAACAAAGCATTCATTTCACTCCTCCAAATTAAATATATTTTTCTTAAGATAATAACTAATGTAGTCTCCTAAACTTGCCCCCATACTTTGTGCTAAGGTTTTTCCAATAAATATCATCAATACTGGTTTGTTATAATTAAGTCCAGCATTCCAATTTATTGTTTTGATTAAGTTTACTCCTAATACATCACCTAAAGCAGAACCAGCAGTATCACTAATAACGGCTATCCCTAATTTTTTCCCCTCATAATTTTTGCTTTCTTCCACAATCGAAATTACAAAAGATGCTTTTCCTGCTAACCCAGCCGGTATTTTACCATAAAAGCCATTATTTAATTCAATACTTTGATCAATAGAACTAATAGCTAAATTAATATTAAGTGCATTTCTTAAATCAAACCATTTTTCCGCTTCATTTAAAGATGTTGTATCAATAATCGTTTTATTATAAAAAGTTGAACTTAATAAATCTATAGAGTATTCATTTAGTTTATTCATCCATCCAGTTTGAGGCCCTATTTTCGTGTTTATGATATTCCATAATTCCGGATTATCGTAATTGTATTCCACACCAACCCCCTTAGCATACTGAGCCAACGCATAGCTCAGACCTTGGTCAGTATTGATACCTTGTGCATTGAAAAAATCTTCCAAAGAAGAATAATTGATAATCTGAGAAGAAATGATTGGATTTCCGCCTTCTTTTAGTTCTGTACTGATATAATCCGTGTTCAGGCCATCATTGTAATACAAGTCCTTAGCACAATAATATTTTAATTTCTGGACAAACTCTTCTTGCGTCAATTCACCATTTTCATATTTTTCGATATCACGTAAAAGATATTGCTGGTCCTCATGTGGCAGGAAATTGTACCTTGTCCCGCTTCCTGCAGACGCTGTTCCCATTCTCCAGTCTCCGCCGACCAATTTTGCTGCCGTGCCGCCAATTACCATACTTGCCCATTGTTGCAGCTGCGGGTTCGTTCCAGTCCATTTAGCCATTTCTTTTTGCATCAGTTCATTAACTGCAGCTGCACCCCCTCCAACTATAAATTGATTTCCTGTCAATTTTCCCATGATTCCACCAATCATTGCATGGAGAGTCGTTTTTTCGATTCCTCCCTCTTTCCATCCATTTTTTAGGCCTATATCCCCAATCGTGCGAAAAGCCAAAGCTCCAAAGGCTCCCGCCAATTCTTTCCGTTCCCTGATTTTTTGTTTATCAAATATCTCTCCCAGCTTTTGGAGTGCCTGTTGGGTATTACGGTTCAATTTATCCAATTCTTGCTTTTGTTCTTCGGAATTTCGAATTGTCATATTTCCTTGCGCTATTCCTGACAAAGTTTCACTGCTTTTTCTACCTTTCACGGGAGTATCCTGGATTGGTGCAATACCGCCATAATAAGTGGTTCCATTTTTCCCACGGATTCCGCTGATTCCGCTTTGCATACCCTCACTGTTTATAGAATATGCGGCTTCATTCCTCAAGTCTTCATATCGCAGGGTTCCTGTAGACAGAGTATTTTTTGCTGTTTCTGCCTGGCTGTTTCTGCCTGGCTGCTTATGACAGCGCCTTTTAATCCTGTTTCTTTCCCTACTTTCAGGGCGAAACCGTTTCGGCCGGCATAAATCCCGGTCTGTTCTTTCACGCTCCGGTACCGGCTATCTGTGTTTTCTCGCGACAGGCTTCCCATGCCGCTGAGCGTACCAGCTCCCAAACCATAATCGGCGGAGAAACCGGCAGACTTCCGTTTTTCCTGATACGTATGAGTATCCTGCAAACTATCCAGCTGCAGATTTCCGCTCACCTGGCCGTTTACGCTTTCCCCAGAAAGGGTGCCTCCCGCTATATGGATATCTTTTCCAGTAGTAAAAGTAAGTTTTCGGTCTGCTTGTACAGCAGCATTTGTATAATACCTTTTTTCTTCCTGGCTTGTTCCCTTCACCATGCCGCCTTCTGCCGAGATTCCCACCAGACCAGTCCTTCCCATGGAAATTCCCACGTTTCCGCCTTTTGCGCTGTCCTTTTCCTGAATCGTTTCCTGATTCTTCCCGGCCTGCAGGAGAATATTTTCTCCAGCTGACAATTCCACGTTCTGTCCGGAAACCTGGCTTCCTTTCAGCAGGATATCCTTGCCACCTGCCTTCAGGGTTACGTTGCCTCCCGCCAGCACCTGGCTGCCACTGACACGCGTCCCATTGATTTCCACCGCATGGGAGCTATGCTGGGTTCCCATGCCCAAGTTCAGGGTCACTGCCGTTTTCCCCACAAAAGGCAGCTTTTCTTTAGCCGCTTTCATCTTATCAAAGGCTTCACTGGCTTGCTTCCCTTTGCCAAAGATATTGGCATAGCGATACTCCTGGGCTGCTTTTTGTGCTGTATCCCAGCTTTTCTGGATGTCACCCAGCCCTTTGGCTGTACTGAGGGCGGCCTCCGTACCATATAAAGCAGCCAGTCGGCCATCCCGCACTGTACCGGCTCTTTGCGCCAGAGTTGATACTGTACCCGCAGCATCCATATAATCTCCACCCAGCGATGCCGTGAGACCGGTCCGCCGATATTCCTGTTTTTCCTGATAGTGATAGGTGTCTTCCGCATTTTCAACCTGGATTTCTTTCCCGGAGAGGGTAATATCCTTACTGGCCAATATGCTGCTTCCCCATGTCTGCAGGCGATTTCCCGCCTCCAAATTCACATTTCCCCCGAGGCTTCCCAGCGTGCTCCCCACCTGGGTATGGGTTTCCTGCTGCACCTGCCCGCTTTTCTTTTCGCTGCCGATCAGGATGCCCATTCCGGCTCCCATGAGACCTTTTCTCTTTGTCTTCTGATAGACTCCAGAGATATCTTTCTGGTCCACCGTATCCAGACTCAAATCACCACCTGCCTGCAGGCGGATATCTCCATCTGCGGCCATAGAAGTTCCTCTCAGGGTAAAATCGTTTCCTGCTTTGGCCATGAGACTTTTCCCGCTGAGGGCTCTGCCCAGGATGACTTCGTGCTGTTCATCGCTCCGCGTTTCCGTACTGCTGCGGCTTACAAGGCTCCGTTCTCTGTGGCTCAGGGCATACTGGTCCCCGGCGTAGGCTTTCCCTGCTTCCAGGGTCAGATTACCGCCAGCCTGCAGCTCCACTTCTCCCTGGGTACTGGAAATCTGGGCAGCTTTCAGCGTCATATCGTCCCCGGCTTCCAGCCGGACATCCCCTGCTGCTTTCATAGTCGTCCCCATTTCGGTTCTTCTCTGGGTACGCAGGTAATTTTTGCTGTCCAGGGTCATATCCTTATCGGACGAAAGCTGCAGAGTTCCCAATTGTAAAGAACTCCCTGCTTTGAGGATGGTCTTTCCCTGCTCTCCCAGGTTCTGCAATACAGCGCCGGATACTGTCAGGTCTTTTCCAGACTGCAGCAGCAGTACTCCAGCTTTCCCGGTGACCGCGATTCCTGCCACCTGGTCCACCACATCCTGATGGGCCAGTCGATTTTCCGTGCTCCGGATGTGCAGTTCATCATCTGCCAGGAGTTTTACCTGTGCGTTGCCCCGGATTTCTCCGGTAGATTCCAGATTGCCCCGGGTATGGGCAAACAGGCTGTCTCCCTGGAGAATACCCAGGTTCTTCAGGCTCCCGGCTTCAAGGATCACTTCTTTCCCCTGCAGAGTCCCTTCGTTGGCAATGGCCACCTTGGTCTCCACCCACAGTTTCTTACCGCTGACCAGGCTCCCATCTGCTTTCAGTTCCAGTTCCCGGTTGGGCCGCAGATAGACCCGGGGAATCAATACTTCATAGGGTTTTCCTTCGTAGGTGATGGTCCGATTTTCCAGCCACACCATATCGCTGGTCAGCTGGGCCATTTGTTCTTCGCTCAGGACGATGCCGGGTTGCAGCCCTGTCTTTTGGGCATAGAGGACCCCGGCATCCATCAGGGCCCGAAATTCACTTTCTTCATCGCTGTACCCTTCCAGGTACCGGTTCCCGGTCCGGTCCAGGATCTGCTGGCGGACCAGCATCCCTTCATAGAACCCGTCGCCCAGCCGTTTGGGCACTTTGTCCGGGTCCCACTGGAGCTTTTGGAAGAAATAGTCAGAGGAAAGGAACTGCTTCCTGCTGGTGAACTTCGGATCCGTTTCCATCAGGTACCGGGCCGTGCTTTCCGGATGGACCTGGTACAAAGAACCGGTCAGCAGATTCTGCCACTGTTCTTTTCCCTGGGCTGCCTGGGCAAAGGAAACCCCAAATGGATCCAGGAAATGGCTGACGGCCTGCCGTTGGCTCTGGCTGATTTCTGTTTTTTCCGGAGCCTGGCCGCTGCCATCCAGCACCTGAGAGATTCCCAAAGAAGCCGGCGCCCCCTGTTCCACCTGGGGCGTCATGAATACCCGGGACTTGTACCCTCTCCGTCGGGATTTGTGGGGCCAGCCCCGTTTGTATGTATAACTGCCCTGGGTGGTACCAAAAGTGACGGTGTACGTCTGGTTCTCTTTGGCCAGATTGTCCAGTTTTCCCTTTATATGGAGGGTCCCTCCGGAAGCAAGCTGGCTATTCTCATTGGTCACATTCCCCTGGATTTCCAGGTTTTCCCCGCTGGCAATGACTCCGGGACGGCTTTCTGTCACTTCCCGGTGGCTGGTTTGGGATTTTGTGCGTACGAAAGTCAGGTTGTGGATTTTCTGACTTTCCACCACCCCGATGGAGGCATTATGGTTTCGCACCTGGGCATTCCAGGCATCGATTTTTTCATTGAGGGTATCCAGGATCTTCTGGTATTCCTGATCCCATTGGGACTGGGCGGGATCCCCGTTGGCCGGGCGGGGTGTTGTCATGGACGCAACGCCCATCTCCTGGAAAATGGGGTCATCATAGGCGTAGTTGGGAGCACGGGTCCCCACCAGATCAGCCGGGATGGGGGCTTCTCCATTTTCCAGCTCTTCCCGGGTCCGCTGCTGGATGATGCCATAGCCGGCCCGTTCTTTTTCTTCCTGGTAGCTGCCATGATGGTAGGCTCCATAGCCGCTGCCCAGATTGCTGAATTCGCTTTTATCAAAGGTCTGTCCCTGTTCCGGGTGTCCGGCCTGATCGATCCGAATCCGTTCCGGATTATCCGTAAGATTCCCCACCACCCGTTTCACAGAGAAAAGGTCATTTTCGTTCCGGATAGATCCGGCCGTGAGGGTCATATGCCCCTGGCTTTCCACCCGGTCGCCCTGATTGAGGATTTCCCCGGAAGCGGCCAGTTCCATGGTACCGCCGCTGTACAGCAGGCTGTCCCTGCTGTTCTGGATGGTTTCCGCAGAAATGGACAGCTTTTCCCGGGCTGCCAGAGTGCCGGGAGCTATTTTGTCCAGTTCCTGTTTTTCTTCATCCACCTGTTGTTTCCGGCGGTCATATTCCCGGCTGGCCTCCCGGATCCTGTTTTCATAGGCCTGGACTTCTTCTTCCGAATGGAAAGCCGTCACATCAGTCCGGACAGTTTGTTCCAGGATGGCTTCCTGCTCTTTAAGCCGTTCCACCCTTTCTGCCAGTGCCTTTTCTCTGGCTTCATCCCGGCGGTTGATGACCTGGTGGGCCTGGAGGGAAAGATTGTCTCCGTAAATCCGCCCGCCGGCTTCATTCACAATCTGTTTTCCCTTCAGACTGGCCTTCTGGTCCGCTGTCACAAGGCCCGTATTGTGGAGGACCTCTCCCTCAATATCCACATTCTTCCCGCTGATTTCCGCGCTGTTTTCCACCTGTTTTGGGGCGTGGAGAACCAGGGTGCCGCCGCTTTCCATTTTTTTCCGGTTGCGCACGCTGCCCTGGGACGCAAGGAGGGCATCTCCTCCCGCCTGGATATTTCCGTATTTTTCTTCACTATTCTCATTGGTCAGGTCCTGCTTAAGGGCAACGGTCACAGTTCCGCCGCTGGTAATATTTCCCTCAAGGGGCATGGCTTCCGCCTGTACCGTGACGGCTTTTCCCCCATGGAGAAAAGCCCGGCTGATGTCCGCGTTCCCGGCCGTTACAGAAACGTGGTTTCCCCCATACAGGTAACTGTCCTGGAGCCGGACTTTTTCTGCCTTCAACTCCACGTTCCCGCCGGCGTTTACCTGTCCCTTTTCTCCCTGGTACCGGTTGGCCTGGATGGCGATGTTCCCCGGCTCCGTCACCTTCTTTTCCTTATCCAGACCGGCGCTGAGGTTCCCGGCCTGGCGGATGGTTTCTCCTTGCATTTCCAGATCTTTCCCGGTCTGGATGGTCCCGGTATTCCGGATTTCCTGTCCGGCTGCCAGACGGCTGGTCTCTTTGCTTTCCAGACTGCTTGTATTGACGATGTCCCGGACAGCCTGCACCGTCAGGTTCTTCCCGGAAGAAATCCGTCCTGTATTGTTCAGTTTTTCCGCCTGAAGGGTCACGTTGCCTCCGCCGGCGATTTCCTGTTTCACATGGAGATCGCCGTTAACGTCCACCGTCAGGTCCCCTGTGGCCTGGACCTTCCCGGCCAGGTTCACCCCCAGTCCTTTTTCCGTTCCCACCAGGTAAATGCTGTCTCCATACATGCCGCCCACAGCCGCCACGTCCAGGGCAAATTCCGGTGCGTCCTGGGAAGCAGCTGTCTCAAGGGGCTTTGCCTGAAGGGTATCTGCCGCCACCTGATTTTTCCCTGTGACAACCTGCAGCCTGTTGGCCCAGATCCCGGCGTTGATTTCAGCCGCCCGGGACAAAATGGCCAGGCTGTCCGTATCTTTTCCGTTCAGACCCTTTCCTTCCACGGTGATAAGACCGCCGGATACCCGGAAATGATCCAGTCTTCCCTGGGCGTCAAAGCCCGTTTTCCCAGTGGTCAGAAGAGCCCGGGAGGTATTGAGGAATCCGCCCCCGTTGACGGCGATTCCGTTGGGGTTGGCCAGGATCACATCCGCCCGCTGCCCGGCCACTTCCAGGAATCCATTGAAACGGGACAGATTGCTTCCAGTCACTTCGTTCAGGATGATCCGGGCAGGGCCTTTGGCCAGGTTGGGATTTCCCTGGACATATCCGGCCAGCTGGGTCTTGCTGAGGGTATAGGAATTGTTCAGGATAGCCCCTTTTTCCGGAACATTGAAATCCCTGTACTGGTTGTGGGAGAGTCCGTCTCTGGGCGGTGCAATCTGGACCAGAGGCAGTTTGTTCCCGGTTTCCAGCACCTGGGGATGGCGTCCGGAAGGAGCCTGGGGATCGACCTGTATCGGGGCTCCCAGAACTGGCTGCGACCAGGTCATCCCGGCCAGGATGCAGGCAATGATGGCTTGTGCTTTTTTCTTAGTCATAGGATAGTTCTTCCTTTCCGGGTTCCTTAAAACCGCCATCCTGCAGAAAAGCCGCAGGTCACACTTTTGGTGGGATATCCCTGGGGCTTGTACAGAGGGATACCGGCAAATACATCATAGAAAAGTTCCGTGTTCCCGAAAGGAATCGTCCCCCGCAGGCCCACTACACCCCCGGCAATGGTCCTGCCAGTCAGGATGTCCGTACTGGGACCGTAAACAGCCCCTCCATCGGCTCCCACATACACTTCTCCCCAGGGTGCCACCGGACAGGCCACTTCGTTCCGGAGATACCATCCGCTCTCTCCCATCAGGGTGTATTCCCCATCAAAGCCCCGTACCGTGTACCGGTTTCCCATACTGATGTCGTCCAGGCCATAGAGCCTGTCCCCTTTCATGGTCCACTGGCCGTGGAAAGAGGCGGTATAGGTAGCTTGCTGCTTTCCCAGCTGGAAAGGTTTCTGATAGTCCACATCCAGCAGCCACATATTGTACCGGGTCTTGGGACCCTCTCCATAGGGATTTTCCGGCTGGGCACCCAGCCAGGCCACCCCCATCCGATGGCCCAGACGGGTATAAAGGACACCGCTGCCCAGATAATCCCGGAGGTTCCAGCCTGCTTCCACAGCTGTGGTGTGCTGGGTCTGGATATCCAGTTCCCGATGGTCCAGATAACTGTGGGAATCCCGTTTCCGGATGCTGAAGTCCAGGCTCTGTCTCTGGGTCCGGGACCGATAGACTACATGATCCCAGGTGAATTTTCCCGTTTTGGTCAGCCCTTCACTGAGAAAGGGAAAGGGCTCCAGGTGAACCCGCTGATGATACTGGTACCGGCTGAAAGAAAAGGTGAAGGTATCCCAGCCATAAGGAATGGAATAGGAAACAGCCTGTCCCCTTGTACCTTTTCCGTACCGCTTCGGGTGGCATCCCCGTTCAGGTCAAGCTGCAGTCTGTCATTCTGGAAGAGCGGCTGATCCCAGCTGATTTCCGTATTCCACTGGCTCTTTCCCGTGCTTTTCAGCCCGGAATCGTCTGTGGAAACCAGGCCATACACATTGTTCTTTCTTTCCACCTGCAGTTCCACATCCGTGGCAAAGTCTTCCCTGGCAGGCACCAGGTTCATCCTCACTTTCTGGGAAGGAAGACGGTTCAGCTGTTCCATTCCCTGTTCCAGTTTCCGCAGGTTCAGCACGTCTCCCGGATGGATGGGAAAAGCCCGGGCCATGCTGCCGTACACGGCCGTCCCATCTGGATTCCGGAATCCATGGAAGATTCCTGCCTGAAGAATCAGACGGAGAGTCCCCCCATTCAGGTTCTGTTCCGGAACCAGGACCCGTGTGGTCACATAGCCCCGGTCCAGCAGCTGCTGATTCAGTTCTCCAGCCAGACGGCTGATGGAGGCACCATCCAGTTCCCGATGGAGATATTTGTTCGTAATCCTGTCCATCCAGGGAAAAGCAATGATATTCCCCTCCATCTGAATCCGGTCTATCTGAAAACGTACGGGAGAAGACGGCAACTCCGCCTCCGGGACTTCTTGTTTTTCCGGCTGCCGTTCTCCCGGGTTTTCCAACCTCTCCATCCGCTTTCTCTGCTCCTGTCTGGCCTGCTGCAGCTGTTCCTGCTGCAAAAATGGATTGGGCGCAGCAAAAACAGGGCATGCCGTCCCCCACAGCACACCCACTGCCCCTATAATCCCGGTCCATTGTCTCCCCATGATCCACAACCCCCGTTGTTTGTTGATACTTTCTGGGTTCAGTATACCGTAAGGGTCTTTTTATGACAAGATTTTCATTTTTTCACAAAAATATTCATAAGGTGGTCAATCTCAGGGACCTATGATACAATGAAAAAGAGCTGTCCATTTGGTCAGCCCCGTTGTTAGAAGGTTTAAGAAAACCCGCCTATCGATTGGAGCCGACGGCGGGTTTCCTTATGCCCCTTCTATACCTCTCTTGCAATCCCCTGTAACTGTATTATAATGAAAATATAAATGGTGCTGTCTGGTGACGGTCAGCCCCATAGTTAGATCAGAATTAACCGCCTAGCCTGGAAGCTTGGGGCGGTTAATTT
>OLFY01000296.1_pt1 | contig 78871 bp, 57 predicted proteins | sample 1605611 | NCBI WGS metagenome assembly OLFY01 (sample SAMEA3888923, study PRJEB22519) | human gut metagenome | biome: human gut; feature: human-associated habitat; material: faeces | place: Denmark | collected 2011 | reverse complement strand
CCCTGTAGGGGCCGGGCATGCCCGGCCCGCAACCTGACGCCATCTCCCACAAAACCAACCGCCCCCTCCGAATCCCACTTCGGAGGGGGCGGTTCACTAACCTTTATATATACACTAAATGGTGTTGCGAATTACTCTACGTCCTGCAGGGCGGCGTAATCCTGCTCGCCAGTGCGGACCTTGACGACCTTTGCCACGTTGTAGACAAAGATCTTGCCGTCGCCGATGTGGCCGGTGTACAGAGCCTTGGTGGCGGTGTCGATGATCTTGTCCACCGGGATCTTGCTCACAACGACCTCGACCTTGACCTTCGGCAGCAGGGTGGCGTCCACCTCGGCGCCGCGGTACTTCTCGCCGCTGCCCTTCTGCAGGCCGCAGCCCATGACCTGAGTCACCGTCATGCCGGTCACGCCGATGTCGTTCAGCGCCTTCTTCAGCGTCTCAAACTTGGCAAGCTGCACGATGATGGAAACCTTGTGCATACCGGAATCCAGCCCGGCGGGCAGCGGGGCTTCCTGCGTGACCTTGACGGCCGCCGCGATCTTCTCGGGGCTGGCCTTGGTGATGTCGTCCTCGCCCAGGTCGGTGTTCTCGTTCACGTCCAGCTCGGCGTAGGTCGGGTCGCTGATCGCAAAGCCTGCGTAGGCGCTGGTCAGGCCGTGCTCATGGATGTCGAGGCCGTCCAGCTCCTCCTTCTCGGAGACGCGCAGCCCGATCGTCTTTTTGATGATCGAGAAGATGATGAACATCGTGATCAGCACCCAGGCCGCCACGCTGACAACACCCAGCAACTGGATGCCCAGCTTGGCAAAGCCGCCGCCGTAGAACAGGCCGCCCTCGGTGGCAAACAGGCCGACAGCCAGCGTGCCCCAGCAGCCGTTGACGCAGTGGACGGAGACCGCACCGACCGGGTCATCGATCTTGGCAATCTTGTCGAAGAACTCGACCGAGAAGATGCAGAGCACACCGGCCACGATGCCGATGACGGCTGCGCCGAACGGATCGACCACATCGCACCCGGCGGTGATGGCGACCAGACCGGCCAGCGCACCGTTGAAGGTCAGGGATACATCGGGCTTGCCGTACCGCACCCACGAGACGATCAGCGCCGCAACAGTGGCCAGCGCGGCGGCAAGGTTGGTGTTGAAGCAGATAAGACCTGCGGAAATCATCGTGTCATCGCCGGTCATGCTGACGGTGGAGCCGCCGTTGAAGCCGAACCAGCAGAACCACAGGATGAAAACGCCCAGCGCCATGGCGGTCAGATTGTGGCCGGGGATGGCGCGCGGCGTGCCCGCCTTGTTGTACTTGCCAATGCGGGGGCCGAGCATCCAGGCGCCGAGGCAGGCCGTGACGCCGCCGACAAAGTGGACCGCCGTGGAGCCTGCGAAGTCATGGAAGCCGAGCTGCGCCAGCCAGCCGCCGCCCCAGATCCAGTGGCCGGAGATGGGGTAGACGATCAGGCTGATGGCGGCGGAGTAGCAGCAGTAGGCGCTGAACTTCGTGCGCTCGGCCATCGAGCCGGAAACGATGGTGGCGGCGGTCGCGCAGAACACCGTCTGGAACACCGCGTAGACCCAGACCGGCAGCGTGCCGAAATCGTAGCTGCTGTGGATGAATGGGTCAAACCCGCCGATGAGCGCGCCGGAACCGGCGAACATGATGCCGAAACCGACGATCCAGTAACAGGGTGTACCGATGCAAAAATCCATCATGTTTTTCATCAGGATATTGCCGGTGTTTTTAGCGCGGGTCAGGCCGGCTTCGCATAGTGCAAAGCCCGCCTGCATAAAGAACACCAGGAACGCCGCAACAAGTGTCCAGGTAACGTCTGCTGAGTTGTACATAACTTTGGAACCCCTCTCTCTTGCTTTCGCACAGAATACTTGCAAAAGAAACAGAAAAAGCGCCGGGCAGAAATACTCTGCCCGGCGCCTTTGCCGTTCTTTCGTTGCGCTTATGCTATCACAGAGTTGCGCATTGGTCAAGAGGGAAAAGACATATTTTGTTCATATTTGTAAAAAGTGCTGTGCAATCAGCCCAAAATCCACTTGCAAAATTGTGCATCCTGTAGGGGCCGGGCATACCCGGCCCTCTGCTGAAAGGTAAACGCCTGCTTGCGGGAAAGCTGAGGGCCGCATATGTGAGGCCCCTACATGCACCATCTGTACATTTCCCTAAATTTATTCATTTTTTTGTAAAAAAATCTACCAAAAAAATTCTCTTTGTGCTATAATATCATCAAATAGCCTTTTTCCGGCCGTTTACCAATTAAAGGAGGATCATCCATGCCCAACCTAGCTCTGCTTGCCCTGGAAGCCAGCGACGGCACCGTTGTTCTGACCAGCATTACGCTGGTTTTCGCGATGCTGGTGGCCCTGTGCCTTATCATCACGCTGGAAGGCAAGATCTTCGACAACATCAACAATAAGAAGAACGGCAAGCCTGCGCCGAAGGCCCCTGCGGCCCCCGCTGCCAAGGCTGCCCCTGCCGCCAAGCCCGCTGCCCCTGCAGCCAAGGCTGACAACGGCTCCATCCCTGGCGAGATCATCGCCGCCATCTCCGCTGCCGTGGCCTCTGTGTGCGGCGGCAATGCCGTCATCCGCGGCATCAAGCGCGTTTCCAAGCCTGCTGCCGGCTCCCGCCGCGGCGCATGGGGTGACGCAGGCGTGCGCGAGCATACCGCGCCCTTTATGTAAGGAGGTATGGAAATGGGTGCTATTTTTACCAACATTGCTGAAATTTTCGCCAAGTCCGGCTGGGCGCAGATCTTCTTCACCGAGGGCGGCTGGAAGTACGCCGTCATGCTGGCGGTGGCCTGCGTGCTGCTGTATCTGGCCATCGTCAAGCAGTTTGAGCCGCTGCTGCTGCTGCCCATCGGCTTCGGTATGCTGATGACCAACCTGCCCCTCGACGGCATCTTCCATATGGATATCTTCATCAACGAGACGAATCATATCAACTGGGAGCTGCTCGGTTCCTCCGGCGGTATGGTTGACTATATCTACTTAGGCGTCAAGCTGGGCATTTACCCGCCGTTGATCTTCCTCGGCATCGGCACCATGACCGATTTCGAGCCGCTGATCGCCCGCCCGTCCAGCCTGCTGCTGGGCGCGGCTGCACAGCTGGGTATCTTCTTCACCTTTGTCGGCGCTAAGATTCTGGGCTTCACCAATCAGGAAGCCGGTGCTATCGGCATCATCGGCGGCGCGGACGGCCCCACCGCCATCTATGTCACCACCAAGCTGGCCCCGCACCTGCTCGGCTCCATTGCGGTCGCTGCGTACTGCTATATGGCGCTGGTGCCGGTTATCCAGCCGCCTATCATGAAGGTCCTGACCACTGAAAAAGAGCGTCAGATCGTCATGACTGCCCCCCGCCGCGTCTCCAAGACCGAGAAGATCCTGTTCCCCATCATCGTTACCATCATCGTTGCCCTGACCCTGCCTGACGCCGCCATTCTGGTCGGCTGCCTGATGATGGGCAACCTGATGAAGGAGTCCGGCGTTGTCGAGCGTATCACCAAGACCGCCGGCAATGAGCTGATGAACATCATCACGATCTTCCTCGGCTTCTCGGTCGGCTGCACCACCAACGCCGCCACCTTCCTGAACATCCAGACCGTTGAGATCATCGTTCTGGGCATCATCGCCTTCGGCGTCGGCACCGCAGGCGGTGTTATCCTGGGCAAGGTCATGTGCGTTGTCACCCACGGCAAGATCAACCCGCTCATCGGCTCCGCCGGTGTTTCCGCCGTTCCCATGGCCGCCCGTGTTTCCCAGAAGGTCGGCCAGGAGTACAACCCCCGCAACTACCTGCTCATGCACGCCATGGGCCCCAACGTTGCCGGTGTTATCGGCTCCGCCGTTGCCGCTGGTATCCTGATCAATATGTTCGGCTGATTCGGATAATTCTGCAAAAAACAAGCACCCGCATGGTTCGCGCCATGCGGGTGCTTTTTTGGCTTCCCCCTCGGGGGGAAGGCTTACCGGTTCACATCAAACCGCTCTCCGTCGATCTCGACATACGCCACCGCTTCCGGGTCGATGATGTCGTAGCTGTCCACACGCAGGGCTATCTTCCCGGAATTTTTGGTGATGCGGCCATACTGCCCCATATAAAATTCTCCGTCCCAGCCGTAGGTCAGTTCCGTGCCGTCAGCGCGGAACAGCTTCACGCGGGACTGAACATCGTACCGCGAGGTCCCGCCCAGCGGCAGACTGCCGTGATTCTTGCCGATGACGCTGACCGCCAGCGGCTCAATACGAACCTCTTGAATGTCAAACGTTGCGTCGGGATATTGCTCGGCTTCTTCCTCGGTCATATCATAATGGAACCAGTGCCCTCCCTTCAGCGCGATGGTTTTCTTTACGTTTAGCGTCACTGCTTCAGCCATGTCTGGCAGCATGACCTTAACATGTGCAGAGGCCTTGTGATTTGTCAAATCGCAGATATACAGCGTTCGCGTGTCGGTGGCCGTCTGGGTCAACGGAATATCCACATAGCAGGAGAGAACGTCGCCTTCGCTGACTGCGTTGCGCGTTGCCCACGAACCAATGGCGTACCCATAACATGGCCCTACCTGTGCGTTGCTTGCAATATAGAGCCGCTTGTCGCCGCTGTTGTCCGCTGCACGCAGGTAAAACGCGCCGGTGTCCCACACCAAATCGTTTGGCTCCATCCCTTGGGCGTTGTCCACATCGTACAGCACTCGCAGCGTGTTTTCGCCGCGCAGCAGTGCCTTTACACTGACCGTGCGGCCGTTGATCTCGGCGGTCAGCGGTTCGTCCAGCACCACGCCGTACTTCTGCACCAGTGCGTTCGTCTCGTTGGCGGCGCTCATGGGGTGGAAAAGCCCCAGCACCACCGCGCCCGCGGCCACTAAGCAGAGCGCTGCCGCCGCAGCGACCAGCCGCCAGCCGCGCAAAGCATGCAGCCTTGGGCGGCGCGCCAGTACTTTTTGGCGCAGTGCAGCGGTTTCCTCCGCCGTCAGGGCGTCCGCCAGCGGCGGGTGGTCGTTCATCCAGCGTTCCAGTTCGGTCATAGGTCAGCCCTCCTTCAATAGCTTTTGCAGCGCCAGCCGCGCGCGGTGCAGCCGGGTGCGCACCGTGGCGGCGGGCATGTTGAAATGTACGCCCAGCTGGGCCGCAGTCTCGCCATACACGTACCTGCGAAGAAAAAGCTCCCCGTCGGGCGGCGGCAGCGCCATGATCTGCGCCATCAGCTCGCGGGTTTCCAGCTCGCTTTCCAGCGCAACGGCCAGCTCGGCGTCATCGCGGTCGTCCAGCGGCAGCGTCTCGCCCCGGCGCAGCAGGGCGCGGTAACGGTCAATGGCGCATTGCCGCGCCGTCAAAACGACCAGCCGCCGCCGGTGGACCTCGTCGGCGGGCAGCCTGGCTCCGCGCCAGAGCTTGTAAAATGTGTCGGCCTCGGCCTCCTCGGCGTCCTGCGGGTGGCCGGGCAAAATGGCCCGGCAGACCGCCCGCACGGCACCGCCGTACTCCCGCAGGAGTGTGTCCAACTCGCGTTCCGTCATCCGCGCCGCCCCCTTTCATCAAGATTATACGACAAAATCGGGCGGGGTGTTTCAAAAATTTGCGAAACACTGAAATCTATGCTATAATACGTTTAATAATGGGATAATGTTGGAAAGAGGTGCATCTATGCTGAAAGTTACCCTGCTGGGCACCGGCGGCACGCAGCCATTGCCGGAACGGGCGCTGGCCGCGGCGGCAGTGTCGGTGGGCGGGCATAACATTTTGCTCGACTGCGGCGAGGGCACGCAGGTCGGCCTGCGGCGGTACGGCGTCAGTGCGTATCGGCTTTCGGCGGTGCTGCTCACCCACTACCACGGCGACCACATTCTGGGGCTGCCCGGGCTTTTGCAAACGCTGGGCAGTCTGAACCGTACCGAGCCGCTGACCATCTACGGCCCCCGGGGCATCGAGGCTGTGAGCCGAGCCATCATGGCGCTGGCCGGGCCGCAGGCCTACCCGGTGCGCTGGCAGCAGGCCGACGCGCCGTTCACCGTGAATGAGCTGCAAATCACGCCGTTCCCGCTGACCCACCGCGTGCCCTGCTGTGGTTACGCGCTGGCGCTGCCCCGCGCGGGCAAGTTTGACCCCGCCCGCGCCAGGGCGGCGGGCATCCCGATCGAATACTGGGGCACCCTGCAAAAGGGTGAGACCGTCGGCGGCTTCACGCCCGAACAGGTGTTGGGCGCACCCCGGCGCGGGCTGAAAGTAGTCTACGCCACCGACAGCCGCCCCTGCCCGGCCATTGTGGATGCAGCCCGGGATGCCGACCTGCTCTGCATGGACGCGACCTACGCCGACGATGCCGACCTCGACAAGGCGAAGCTTTACGGTCACGCTACCTGCCGCGAGACCGGCGAGACCGCTGCTGCCGCCCAGGTGCGCAGGCTGTGGCTGACCCATTACAGCGCCGCTGTCAGCGACACCGCCCCCGGCCTGGCCGCCGCCCGGGCCGCCTGCCCCGCCGCCGTGGCCGGGTACGACGGCCTGGCGGAAGAACTGGAATTTGACAAAACATGACAAAGTGGAAAAAGAATCTGATTTTCGCGGCGGTCGTTCTGGCCGCTGCGGCGGTGCTGTGGCTGGCCACCCGCCCGGGCGGCAGCGGCAAAACGGCCGTGCTGCGCTATGGAGACCCGCAGGTCGAACAGCGCATAGATTTACGAAAGAACGCCGATTATGACATTGACACCGGCCTGTACACCATTCACCTGCACGTGGAAAACGGCGGAATCGCCTTTGTGAACAGCCCCTGCCCCGACCACACTTGCGAGGGCTTCGGCGTTTTGAAAAACCAGGGCGATTGGGCCGCGTGTATGCCGGCAAAGGCAAGTTTGACGATAGAATAAGATAAAAGTTTGACGATAGAATAAGATAAAAGGAGTTGCCATGAACCCAACATTCAAGCAAGTGACCAAGACCCGCTATGTGGAGCTGGTGGCCGAACTGGCGCAGGAGATTTTCGTCCAGCACTATACCAAGCTGACGCCGAAGGTCGCCGCCGCACTGGCCGATAAATACCAGAGCGACATCCTGACCGATGACGAGATCCACAGCGGTGTCATCAACTATTTTCTGATCTACCTCGGCACCGAGCCGGTGGGCTATTTTGCGCTGGACCTGGGGCCCGCGGGCGCAATGTGTTTAAGCCGCCTGTTCTTGAAGGAAAAGGCGCGCGGCCAGGGCATTGGCCGCAGCATCGTGGCTTATGCCCAAAAGCTGGCCGAGGGCGACGGCCGCAGCCGCCTGTATATGAAAGTCTGGGCCCGAGACCTGAAGGCCGAGGGCTTTGCAAAAAAGTGCCGCTTCCGCAAGGCCGAGACCGCCCCCATGGAGGTTTTGCCCGGCACCACGCTGGATATCACCACCTGGGAAAAGCTGTGGCGGTAAAGCGCCGGGGCGTCGGAGACGCCGCCCCCCTGCAAACGGCAGGCTGCCGGGTAGGGGCCGGGCACGCCCGGCCCCGAACATTCCGGCAAGCACCCAATATCCGCAAAGCCGCACGGCAAATGCAAAATTTGGAGATATATCATGAAATTCCTACACTTGGCTGACCTGCACCTTGGCAAGCGGGTCAACGGGTTTGATATGCTGGAGGATCAGCGGTTCATTTTGGACCAGATTCTGACCCTCTGCGATAAACACGGCGCCGAGGCTGTGGTCCTGGCGGGCGATATCTACGACACGCCGGTGCCGCCCGCCGCCGCCTGCACGCTGCTGGACTGGTTCTTGACCCAGCTCGCCACCCGCAAAATTCCGGTGCTGGCGGTCTCCGGCAACCACGACAGCGCCGAACGCCTTGACTTCGCCAGCGGCCTGCTGGCCGAACAGGGCGTCTACATCGCCGGGCGTTTCACCGGTGCGCCGCGCCAGGTCGTGCTGCACGACCGCCACGGTGCCATTGAATTTACATTGCTGCCCTTTGTGCGGGCCGCCACGGTGCGCCACTACCTGCCCGATGCCGATATCACCGACTACGACTCTGCCGTCGGCGCAGCGCTGGCCGTCTGCGAGCCTGCTGCCCCGCGCCGGGTGCTGGTGGCGCACCAGATGGTCGTCTCCGGCGTGTGCCCGCCGCAGCTCTCCGGCAGCGAGACCGCGCCCCTGACCGTCGGCACGGTGGATTCCATCGATGCAGCGCGGTTTGCGGGCTTCTGCTATGCGGCGCTCGGCCACATCCACCGCGCCCAGCGCGTCGGCATCGATGCCGTGCGGTACGCGGGCTCGCCGCTGTGCTACCACCTGGACGAGTGCGGGGCCCAGAAATCTGTCACCCTCGTGCGCATCGGCAAGCGCGGCGTGGAAAAGATCGAGCCGCTGCCCCTGACGCCGCGCCGCGCCATGCGCCACCTGACCGGCCCGCTGGCAAAGCTCGTTGAGCACCCCACCGACACCGAGGATTACATCTGGGCGACCCTGACCGACCCGACGCCGCTGCCGGACGCCATGGCCCAGCTGCGCGCCGCCTACCCCAACGCAATGCGGCTGGACTACCAGCCCCAGGGCGCGGCCGCGCTGCCCGCCGATATGACCAAGGCCGTGCGCGGCAAGCCCTTTGCCGAGCTGTTCCAGGACTTTTTCACAAAGATGAACGGTCGCCCGCTGACGACCGAGGAAGTGCTGGCTGTGAAAAAACTGCGCGAGGAGGCGTCAAAAATCGAATGAAACCCCAGAAGTTGATCTTGACCGCCTTCGGCCCCTACGCGGGCCGCACCGAGCTGGATTTCTCGGTGTTCGGCGGCAACGGACTGTTTCTGATCGGCGGCGACACCGGCGCGGGCAAGACCGCCCTATTCGACGCCATTACGTTTGCCCTGTACGGCGAAACATCGGGAGAGAACAGAAAAACAACGATGCTGCGCAGTGATTTCGCTGCGCCCGATGCAGAGACCTCTGTGGAGCTTACCTTCACCCACCGGGGCCGTACTTACACGGTGCGTCGCTGGCCCGACCAGCAGCGCACGGCCAAGCGCGGCAGCGGCATGGTCAAGGTGCCCGCCAAGGCCGAGCTCATCCGCGAGCCGGACGAGCCGGTCAGCGGCGCATCCGCTGTGACCGACGCCGTCGTCAAGCTGCTGGGCATCGACGCCAAACAGTTTGCCCAGGTGTCGATGCTGGCACAGAACGACTTTACCAGGCTGCTCAACGCGCCGTCCGCCGAGCGTGCGGCCATCCTGCGCCGCATTTTTGATACGGCGGATTATCAGCGTGTGGGCCAGGCCGCCGTGGACCATGCCCGCAAGGCGGACGAGGAATGCAAGCGGCTGGACGATGTACTTTTGATGCACATGGGCACACTGCTGGGCGATGGCGCCGACGAAGAGACCGCCGAGGATCTGCGGGAAATGCAGGCCGAGCGGGATCCCTTCACCGCCGGTGCGGCCGCCGAACTGGGGAAAATTTTGCTGGAAGCCGACGATGCCAACGAAAAACGCCAGACCAACGTCATGAAGGACCTGGACGAGAAGATCGCCCGGGGCGACGCCGGGCTGAAAATCGCCGAGGAACGCGCCGCCCGCCGCCGCCAGCTGGCGGGGCTGGTGGCCGAAGAACAACGCGCCGCCGATGTGGAGCACCAGACTGACCTGGTCATGACCGACTTGGAGAAGCGCACGGCAAGTTTAAAAGAAAACATCGCCAAAAACGAGGCCGACCGCGCGGCCTTGAGCCAGGCCGAGGCTGACCTGCTCAAGACCGACCACCGCATTGAGCTGGCGGAAGGACTTTCCGCCGACTGTAAGCGGCTGCTGCAAAACGAGGCCGACGCCGAGAAAGCCCAGCATGACGCCGCTGCCCGCCAGGCGGAGTACGTGGCCGCCCAGGCTGCGCTGGATGCCGCTGAGGAAGAATACAGCACGATGCAGCGTCAAGTAAACGCCAACCGCGCGGGTCTGCTGGCCAAGGACTTGAAAAACGGCAAGCCCTGCCCGGTCTGCGGCTCGACCCGGCACCCCAAAATCGCGGCGCTGCCGAAGGATCATATCACCGAAAAACAGCTGGAGGAGCGCGAGAAAGAACTGACGGCCCAGCGCCGCAGCACTGCCGCCGCCAGCCGCACGGCCGGTGACGCCGCAGCCCACGCCAACGAACTGCAGACCGCTTTGCAGCGGGATGTAGATGGATTTTTCGCTCGCCGCGGAGACCGCTACACCGGAAAGCCCGCCGCCGAACTGACCGCCGACGAGCTGCGCGACGCCCTGACGGCCCAGCAAAAGAGCTTGGCCGATGGCCTGCGTGGCCTGCAGGCCGACCACCTGAAGCTGAAGCAAAAGACCGACCGCGCCAAAAATCTGGCGAAGCAGGCGGAAATTTTGAACCGCCAGCTGGCTGATCTGGAAAAACAGAGCTTTGCGGCCAACCGCCGCGCCGCCAACGCCAAGGCGGGCCACGCCGCCGCCACCGCCCGGGTGCAGCAGATGCGCGAGACGATGCCCAAGCGGGACAACCCCGATGCGCTGACCCAGCTGCAGGACGCGCTGGCCCGGCTGCGCCGCGACCGAGCCGCCGCCATGGAGGCCCGGGATGCCGCCGTACACCGCCTGCACACGAACCGCGCCGCCATCGACGCGCTGCAAAAGGCGATGAGGGAGAGCGCCGTCGCCCGCGAAAAGCGTGCCATGTGGGATAACCTGTCCAAAACCATCAACGGAAACTTGGCCGGTAAAATCAAACTGCCCTTTGAACAGTACGTCCAGGCGTTCTATTTTGACGGCGTGGTCGAGGCCGCAAACCTGCGTTTTACCCGCATGACCGACGGTCAGTACCGTCTGCTGCGCCGCAAGAGCGAGGCCGTGGGCGGCAAGACCGCGCTGGATCTGGACGTGTTCGACGCCTACACCGGCAAGACCCGCCCGGTGGGGAGCCTGTCCGGCGGCGAGAGCTTTATGGCCGCGCTGAGCCTGGCATTGGGTATCAGCGACACGATCCAGCAGAACGCCGGCGGCGTCGTCATCGAGACGCTGTTCATCGACGAGGGCTTCGGCTCGCTGGACTCTGACAGCCTGGAAAAGGCCGTGGATACGCTGGCCGGTTTGGCCGGGGGCGATAAGCTCATCGGCGTCATCTCCCACGTCGAAGCCCTGCAAGACCGCCTGACCCGCCAGATCCATGTGACCAAGACCCGGGCGGGCAGCAAGGCGGAAATTGAGATTTCGTAACCCCAAAGGCTTCTCCCCTTGGGGGAGAAGCTGCCGCCCGCAGGCGGCTGATGAGGGGAGAGTCTGCCGCTGCCAGCCGTAAAAGGGAGAGCACGGCAGACCCGTCCCTCATCCGCCCTCGGGCGGGGCCTCGGGCACCTTCCCCCACCAGGGGGAAGGCTTTTCTGTTGGAAGGTAACCCATGACTGTAAAATCAACGCTGCAACAACAATTAGAAACCCTCTCCGTTGCCCGCTACCCGCTGCACATGCCCGGCCACAAGCGCCGCGCCTTGCCTGCGCCGGGGTTGGACTGCTATGCCTGGGACCTGACCGAGATCGACGGCGCGGACGACCTGCACGACGCTGACGGCATTCTGGCTGACGCCATGGCCCGCACGGCGGCGCTGTACGGCGCGCGGCGGTGCTGGTATCTGGTGGGCGGCTCCACCGTCGGCCTGCTGGCGGGCATTCGCGCCCTGGCACCCTTTGGCAGCACGGTCATCGCGGCCCGCAACTGCCACAAGGCCGTCTACCACGCCATCGAGCTGGGCCATCTGACGGTCCATTATCTGACGCCGCCGGCAGACCCGCAGTTCGGCGTCTACGGCAGCGTGCACCCCGCCGATGTGGCCGCCGCGCTGGACGCGGAGCCGGGCGCAAAATGCGTCATCCTGACCAGCCCGACCTACGAGGGCGTGCTCTCGGATGTGCGATCCATCGCGGAAATCTGCCACGCCCGCGGCGTAACGCTGCTGGTGGACGAGGCCCACGGTGCACATTATCTGCCCTTTGCCGCGCAGTACGGCTGGCAGGACGGCGCGGTGGCGGCGGGGGCTGACCTGGTCGTGCAGAGCGCCCACAAGACGCTGCCCAGCCTGACCCAGACCGCGTTTTTGCAGCTGAACGGCGATTTGGCCGACCCCGCCGAGGTGGAGCGCCAGCTGGACGTGTTCGAGACAAGCTCGCCCAGCTACCCGCTGATGGCGAGTTTAGACGGCTGCACGCGGTGGCTGGCCGAGGAGGGCAGCGCGGCCTTTGCGGCCTGGCGTGCCCGGCTGGACCGCTTTGACGCCGCGGTAAAAGACCTGCAAAAAACAAAAGTCATGTGCTTCGGCAGGGACGCGTTGGACGCGCATCCATGCTTTTTTGCACATGACAGCGGTAAAATTTTATTGCAGATCGGCACAGAGGGCGCGGCATACCTGCGGGCTGACGGCTTTGAGCCGGAGATGGTCTGCGGCCCCAATGTACTGGCCATGACCAGCCCCTGCGACGAGGAAAACGCCCTGGATCGGCTGGCCGTGGTGCTGCACGCCTGGGATGAACAGGCCGTGCCGCCTGCCCCGGCGGCACACATTTTGCCGCCCCCGGGCGCGGCGCGGTGCACGATCGCCGAAGCGCTGCTGCGCCCGGCCCATACCGTGCCGCTGGCCGATGCCGCAGGCGAGACGGCAGCGGAGTATATCTGGGCCTACCCGCCCGGTGTGCCCTTGCTGGCCCCCGGCGAGGAAGTGACGCCGGAATTTTTGGCGGCCTGCCGTGAATTGGAGGCGGCAGGGACGCGGCTGAAGCATATCGGCGGCAGCGGGAAAATGGAGCTGCGTGTTATGCGTTAAACACGTACTTATCCAACCGTTCAAACGCCTCAACCACCAGCGATTTCGGCAGGGCCAGATTCACACGGATAGCGCAGGGGCCGTGGAACATACGGCCGTCCTGCCAGGCCACACCGACGTCCCAGCCGGCCTGTTCCACCTCGTCGATGGTCTTGCCGTGGGCGGCGCACCAGTCGGTGCAGTCCAAAAACAGCAGGTATGTCCCTTCGGGCTTGGCCACGCGCACACCCGGGAAATGCTCGGCAATGTACCGGCAGGCGTAGTCTACGTTCTCGGTCAGCACGGCGCACAGCTCGTCCACCCAGGCGCGGCCCTCGGGGGTGTAGGCTCCCAGCAGTGCGTGCATGGACAGGACATTCATCTCGTTATAATGTGTTTTTTCGCTGCGGGCGGCCACACGGTCCCGCAGCGTTTTGTTGTATATGATGTGGTAGCTTCCGATCAGCCCGGCCAGGTTGAAGGTCTTGCTGGGGGCGTACAGCGCGATCGTGCGCTGGCGGGCATCCTCGCTGACGGACTGGGTGGGGATGTGCTTGTGGCCGCCCAGGATGATATCGGACCAGATCTCGTCGGAGATGACGGTCACGCCGTTTTCGCGGTAGACGTCCATGGCCTTTTCAATTTCCCACCGCTCCCACACGCGGCCGCAGGGGTTGTGGGGCGAGCAGAAAATCGCCGCATGGATGTGGTTTTCTTTGCATTTGCGGTCCATGTCGGCGTAGTCCATCCGCCAGGTGCCGTTCTCGTCCTGCACCAGCGGGCTGTGTACGATGCGGTAGCCGTTATCCTCCAGCGTGTGAGTGAAGCCGATGTAGGTGGGGCTGTGCAGCAGCACCGCGTCGCCGGGGGCGGCCAGGCACCCCAGCGCCGACGCCACGCCGCCCAGCACACCGTTTTCGTAACCGATGGCGTCCTTGGTCAGCCCCTCGACGCCGTTGCGGTCGCGCTGCCAGCCGATGATGGCGTCATAGTAGGCATCCGGCGTCAGGAAATAGCCGTACAATGGGTGGGACGCGCGCGCAATGATAGCGGCGGGGATGGTGGGTACGGTGGCAAAGTTCATGTCGGCCACCCACATGGGGATAGCAGAAAAGCCGTTTTTGGGTGCGGGCGGCGCAAAGCCGGGTTTGCCCAGGCCCTCCACAGCGAGTGCATCTTTGCCGTGGCGGTCGTAAATGATGGTAAAATCGTAGGGCATGGTATTTTCCTCATAATGTCAGTAGGGGCGAGGTCCTACTCCGCCCGTGTCCGTTCGCGGCTGTGGACGGTTCCCCGGGCGGAGCAGAGTCCCGCCCCTACGCTGTACTATTGAATTTTTACGTTATTTCTCACACGCCCCGTCGTTGCCCTCGCCGCATCCGTCGCAGTCGCTCTCGAACTTGACGGCGTTCTTCGCCAGCTCGGGGTCCAGGCGCTGGGCGACCTGCATCATCAGGGCGCACTCCATCCGCTTGCGGAACACCTTGCAGCCGTACTCGTAGGTGCCGTGGATGTCGCCGGTGGCGTGCAGGGCGTTGGCCGCGCAGCCGCCCGCGCAGTACAGGCGTGCCCAGCAGTCCTTGCAGTCGGGGCGGGCGTAGACGTTGCACAGCTTGAACTCGTCGCGCAGGGCGGTGTTGGTCACGCCGTCCCAGACGTTGCCCAGCTTGTAGTTCGGGTCGCCGACGAACTGGTGGCAGGGGTACAGGTCGCCCCAGGGGGTCACGGCCATGTACTCGGTGCCGGAACCGCAGCCCGAAATGCGCTTGTAAATGCAGGGCCCGTGCTTCAGGTCCAGAATATAATGGTAGAACGTGATGGGCTTGCCCGCTTTCTGGCGGCGCAGCATATCGTTGGCCAGCAGCTCGTACTGGTCAAACAGCTTGGGCAGATCCTCTTCGGTCAGGGCCTCGGGGGAATCCGGCGGGGCCACGACCGGCTCCATGGACAGCTCCGTAAAGCCGAGATCGTCAGCCATGTGGAACAGGTCTTTCGTGAAATCCACGTTGTGATGCGTAAAGGTGCCGCGCATATAGTAGCCCTGGCCGCCGCGTGCCTTGACCAGCTTCTGGAACTTGGGCACGATGCGGTCATAGCTGCCGTTGCCCGCCAGGTCCACGCGGAAACGGTCGTTGACTTCCTTGCGGCCGTCCAGCGACAAAACAACGTTGTGACATTCTTTATTGCACCAGTCGATGACTTCATCGGTGATGCCGATGCCGTTGGTGGTCATCGTGAAGCGGAAGTTCTTGTTGTGCTCTTTTTCGATGCTGCGGGCGTAGGCGACCAGCTGTTTGCAGACCTCGAAGTTCATCAGCGGTTCGCCGCCGAAGAAGTCGACCTCCAGGTTGCGGCGGGTGCCGGAATGCTCGACGAGGAAGTCCAGCGCGCGCTTGCCGGTCTCAAAGCTCATCAGGCCGGCCTCGCCGTGGAACTTGCCCTGCGCGGCAAAGCAGTAGCTGCAATTCAGGTTGCAGGTGTGCGCAACGTGCAGGCAGAGCGCCTTGACGACGTTGGAGCGGTTTTTGAAGTCAAAGGCGTGGTCAGCGTAGGCGTCGGGCGCAAACAGCTGGCCCGCGGCGGTCAGCTCGTCGATATCGTCCAGCACGTCGTTGATGTCACTCTCGGTCACGTCGGCGCGGTCTGCGTATTTTTTGGCAAGGGCGGCGGCGGCCTGCTCCCGGCTGCTGCCCTGGTCGATCAGGGCGATGGCGTCATAGGCTACATCGTCCACCGCGTGTACGCTGCCGCTGTACACATCCAGCACGATATTGTAGCCGCTTAATTTGTATTGATGGATCATGGTTTTCTCCGTTTTGTTATGGTGCAATGCGGCGGACGGCCACGGGCGGATATGGAATCCGCCCCTACGGCATTCCCCTTGTAGGGGCGCATTCTATATGCGCCCGCCGCACCCTTTGTATCATAGAAAATGCCGGGCTGCCATGCGGCACCCCGGCATCAAAGCCAGCAAAAATTACTTGTCGGTCTTCTCGCAAGGCTGGTTGGCAATGCCGCAGCTGGTCTTGCAGGCGCTCTGGCAGGAGGTCTGGCACTCGCCGCAGCCACCGTTCAGCAGGCTCTTAGCCATGTCGCGGGTCTCGAGAGTCTGGATGTGCTTCATAAAACAGTCACCCCTTTATACATTTTAGAATTACTACTATAATACACGTAAGCGGGCGGTTTGTCAAGCGCAACCCGAAAATCAACGGCCGATCGGTGCGCACTTCTCCTTCAGCCAGACCTTCTCGTCCTCGTGCAGGCGGGGGCTCAGCATCTCGTAGACGTGGGCGTGGTAGTCGTTCAGCCAGTTGATCTGGTCGCGGCTCAGCTCGTCCACAAGCACAGGCTCGGTGGCGATGGGCACCAGTGTCAACGGCGCAAAGCCCAGCCAGTGGCCGTACTGGTTGTCGCCCAGGTCCACGCACTCCAGCTCGTTCTCAATGCGGATGCCGACCTCGTCGGTCTCGTAGATGCCCGGCTCGTCGGTGATGGTCATGCCGGGCTTGAAGATGATGGGGTTGTTCGGGCGCAGGCTCTGGGGGCCTTCGTGTACGCCGGAGATAAAGCCGACGCCGTGGCCGGTGCCGCAGCGGTAGTTGACCTTGTGCGCCCAGACCGGGCCGCGGGCAAAGGTGTCCAGCGCAAAGCCGGTGCAGTAGTCCAGAAAGACCGCGCGGGCCATGTCGATGTGGCTCTGCAGCACCCAGGTGTAGTAGCGGCGCTCGTTGTCGGTCAGCGGGCCGACGGGGTATGTGCGGGTGATGTCGGTGGTGCCGCAGTCATACTGACCGCCGTTATCGACGAGCAGGAAACCGCGCGGCTCAATGACGCTGTTCACGTCGCCCTCGGCGTGGTAGTGCATCATGGCGGCGTTGGTACCGTAGGCCGCAATGGTGGAGAAGCTGTCCTCAAAGTAGCCGGGCATCTCGGCGCGGCGCTTTTGCAGCATCGTGTCAATGTCGATCTCGGTCAGGGTCTTGCCCTCGGCCAGGGCTTTTTCCAGGTCCATCTGGAACCGCACGACCGCAATGCCGTCGCGGATGTGGCACTCGCGGATGTTCTTCAGCTCGACCTCGTTCTTGATGCCCTTCAGGGCGAAGATCGGGTCAGCGCCGGCCACCGTTTTGTGGGCGGTCAGGGCCTCGTACAGGGCGTAGTTGGTGGCCTTCTCGTCCACCAGGAACACTTCCTCGGCGGGCAGGGCGTGGACGGCGTCGATGAGTTCATTGTAGCCGCGCAGCGTCACGCCGCTCTCGGCCAGCGTGGCGGCGTCGGCGTCAGACAGGCGGCCCGGCGCAATAAACAGCGTGCAGGCGTCCATCGTGACCAGCGCGTAGGCGACGGCCAGCGGGGTGCAGGGCAGGTCACGGGCACGCAGGTTCAGCAGCCAGCCCACACAGTCCAGGCCGGTGACAGCCAGGGCGGTGGCCCCAGCCTTTTGCAGCTCGGCGCGGACCATGGCGATGCGGTCTGCGGCGGTGGCCCCGGTCTGGGCGGGGGTCAGCAGCTCACAGGGGGTGTCGGGCAGGGCCGGGCGCTCGCCGGTGGCGTCCCAGATCGGGCTTGCCACGTCCTGGCTCTTGAGGGAGGCACCCTTCTTGGCCAAGGCGTCGATGTACTCTTTGGCAATCGTGGCGGGTACGCAGCTGCCGTCCAGCAGCAGGGTGTCACCCGCGCCAAAGTGGCTCTCGAGGTATTCCGCCACGGTGGGCACCCCGGCGGAACCGGCGTGCATACATTCAATCTCACTGCCTGCCAGCTGCTTGTCGGCCTGGACGTAGAAGCGGCCATCACACCACAGGGCGCTGCCGCTCAGGGTCACAACAAGGGTCGAGTTCTCGCCGATAAAGCCGGAAAACCACGGCAGTGCGTTGTAGTAGCCGGGCAGATACTCGCTGCAATGGGGGTCGCTGGTCATGATGAGCACGCCGTTTGCGCCCGCGGCCTTGGCAGCAGCACGCAGCGCGGCGATTTTTTCATTGGTAGTCAAAATGGATCGCTCCTTTTTGTAAGAAAATTCTGGATTATAAATATATCATACCACTTTTGGGGAAAATATTAAATAGTAAATTTGGCAGAGCTGTAGGGGCCGGGCATGCCCGGCCCTCAGCCTTCCCATAAGCGCGCAGTTTCCGGTGTGCCGCGGGCCGGGCATGCCCGGCCCCTACGGAGAGGCAGTAATCCAATAAATTTTGCAAAAAATTCAAAAATTACGGCGCAAAAAGGCGCAAAACCCCTTGACGCGTTTGTTATAATAGTATTAGCAGTTAGTGTAATAGATTGCCAACTATCTGAACATTTGAACACATCTTGAATAGAGGTACCCAACTATGGCAGAAAACAAAACCAAAATCGACATTTTCTCCGGCTTCCTCGGCGCCGGCAAGACTACCCTTATCAAAAAGCTCATCAAAGAGGCGTTCGCAGGCGAGAAGATCGTCCTGATCGAGAACGAGTTCGGCGAGATCGGTATTGACGGCGGCTTCATGCGTGAGGCCGGCATCCAGGTCAACGAGCTGAACTCCGGCTGCATCTGCTGCAGCCTGGTCGGCGACTTCCGCGAGGCGCTGAAAAAGGTCGTCGAGACCTACCACCCCGACCGCATCCTCATCGAGCCGTCGGGTGTTGGTAAATTGTCCGATGTTACCCGCGCTGTGGAGGGCGTGGCCGAGAGCCTGCCGGTCATCCTGAACAGCTTTGTCACCGTCGCCGACGTGAACAAGGTCAAAATGTATATGAAAAACTTCGGCGAGTTCTACGACGACCAGGTCAGCCATGCGTCCTGCATCATCCTGAGCCGCACCGGCAACGCCAGCGAGGAGAAGATCGCTGCCGCCGTCGCCCTGCTGGCCGAGAAGAACCCCACCGCCACCATTGTGACCACCGACTGGACCGCCTTGACCGGCGCACAGATCGTCTCCGTCATGGACGGCAAGCGCGACCTGGTCGCCGAGCTGCTGACCGAGGCTCGCGCTGCCAACGTGGCCCACGCGGACGAGGACGAACACGAGCATCATCACCACCACCATCACCATGATGAGGATGACCACGACGAGCACGAGTGCTGCCACCATCACCATCATGACGATGATGACGACGAGGATGAGCATGACCACGAGTGCTGCCACCACGACCATGATGAGGATGAGCATGACCACGAGTGCTGCCATCACCACCATGACGACGATGAGGACGAGCATGAGCACGAGCATCATCATGAGCACCACTACGACGAGCACGGTGTCTGCTCCTGCGGGCATCATCACCACCACCATGACCACGACGCCGACGAGGTGTTCACGAGCTGGGGCAAGGAGACGGCCCACAAGTACAGCCGTGAGGACCTGGACAAGGCCCTGCACGCCCTGGACGAGGGCGCTTACGGCATGATCCTGCGCGCCAAGGGCATCGTGGACGGCGGCGACACCTGGTACGAGTTCGACATGGTCCCCGGCGAGCATGAGATCCGCACCTGCGGCCCCGACGTCACCGGCAAGCTCTGCGTCATCGGCTCCGAGCTGAAAGAGCACGAGATCGCAGAGTTGTTCCACGTTTGATGTTGCAGGGGGAGGGATTCATCCCTCCCGCAGGCCCGGCGGATAATGCCCCTTTGCCTTATACCACCGGGTAGGGGCGGCATATATGCCGCCCGCAGCTTTGCCGCAAACGACCGTCTGCCGTACACGCGCGGGCCGCATATATGCGGCCCCTACAACTCGGCTGCGATGGAACGCCGCAGTTGTGGCGCACGGCTCGGGAGGGATAAATCCCTCCCCTACGAATATTTCTCCCGAAAGGACACCCCTATGCCTAAACAAATCCCTGTCTACCTCTTTGTCGGCCAGCTGGAAAGCGGCAAGACGAAATTCATCCAGGAAACGATGGAGGACCCCAACTTCGACTCCGGTGACAAGACCCTGCTGCTGGTCTGCGAGGAAGGTGAGGTCGAGTACGACCCCTCCAAGTTCGCTTTCGGCGGCGTACACGTTGCCCAGATCGAGGACAAGAGCGAGCTGACCCAGGAGAACCTGACCGCCCTGGAAAAGAAATCCGGCTGCGGCCGCGTCATCATCGAGTACAATGGTATGTGGCTCGTGCAGGAATTGTACGACGCCATGCCGGACAACTGGCTCGTCTACCAGTGCCTGGCGACTGCCGACGGCACGACCATCAAGACCTACGCGGGCGACAGCGCCATGCGCAGCCTGCTGTTGGATAAGATTCGCGGCAGTGAACTGTTGGTCGTCAACCGTGCCGAGGCCGTCAACGACGACGAGAGCCGCCAGCTTATCCACAAACTGGTACGCCAGGCCAGCCGACGCTGCGATATCGCCTACGAGTTCAAGGACGGCAGCGTTGCCTACGACGACATCCCCGACCCGCTGCCCTTTGATATTGACGCCCCGGTCATCGAAATCCCCGAGGAGTTCTTCGGCGTCTGGTACATGGACTGCATGGACGACCCGAAGAAATATGACGGCAAGACGGTCAAATATCTGGCCCAGGTCTGCCAGACCCCGCAGGCCGGCAAGGGCGCGTTCGTGCCCGGCCGCTTCGCCATGACCTGCTGTGTGCAGGATATCCAGTTTGTGGGTATGCCCTGCAAGTACGACGACTACAAAAAGCTCGAACAGCGCAGTTGGATCAACATTACCGCCAAGGTCAACGTCAAGTATCATCCCATCTACAAAGGCCAGACCCCGGATTCTACCGGCCCGGTCCTGACCGCAGTCACTGTGGAGCCGGGCGAAAAGCCCGCCCAGGATGTGGTGATGTTCAGCTAAAAGTACCACAAAAAAGCACCTGCCTTCGTGAGAAAGCAGGTGCTTTTTTGTTGGTCGGCTTGTAGGGGCCGGGCATGCCCGGCCCGCAGCCTTCCCGCAGACGACCGTCTGATTTTATGTTGAGGGCCGGACATGTCCGGCCCCTACGGTGCGGCTTCTCTTTTTTACCCTCTCGTTCCCTCAATCTTGGAATCCGTGCTCCAGCCTTGCAAATCGGTGGGCGTCAAACTGGACATCCAATTCTCGTGCTCGTTCTCCCACTGGTCCCAGGCGGCCTGGCTGCGGATGGCCGTGCCGCTCTCGAAGCTATCGTCCCAGGGGTTGACCGGGTCGGGATCGGTGGGATCCCAGCCGCGCTTGTCCTCGTCGTCGGGGTCGGTGTAGATCGTGCCGGGCTTGCCCATCGGGCCGGGGTCCTTGTCGTTATAAATCACGACCGGCGTGCCCAGCGGGCAGTTGTCATAGATCCACTTCACGTCCACCACGGCCAGCCGGATGCAGCCCAGGCTGGCGACGGTGCCCAGCTTGTTGAACTCGTCGTACTCCACGTCGTCCTTGTGCTGGCTGTAATACGGCACGCTGTGGAACAGGTAGCCGTCGTAAATGCGGGTGGCGTACTGGCCGTAGCTCGGGCCCATCAGCAGCCGCCAGCTGTAACTGACCGGCGTGGCGTAGTACCCGGTGGGGGTGTCGTTGCCCGCGCTGCACACCATGGCCATGTAGGGCACGGCGTACTGGCCGGTGGCGGTATCTACGGTGTAGACCGTGACGACGCCCGCCTCACGGTTGACCGCCAGCAGATAGGGGTAATCGGCTTTGGCGTCCAGCGTCAGGCCCCAGCGGCCGAACTGCTCCACCAGGCTCGCCAGCGTCTCGGCGGCGTTGTCATCCCAGGTTGCGGGGTCCTTCACGTCGGGGGCGTCCTTGGTGGCGTTGTTCGTGGCGGAGGCCATGGCGGGCACCATCGTCGGCTCCGGCGTGGCGGTGGGGGCGGGGGTGCTTTCCGGCGTGGTGGTGGGCTGTGCCGTGGGCACAGGGGTGGGGTCCGGTGCGGCGTTGGGCATTTCTACACAGCTGCACAGCAGGGTGACAACCAGCAAAAGCGGAAGAATACGGCGTAAAATCGACATAAATGCTCCTTAGTGTTTGGTGACGCCGTACTCCTCGGCGACGAATTTTTCCAGCGCGGCAAAGCTGCGGCGAACCTTTTCGGTTTCGATGCAGTACGCCATGCGGAAGTAGCCCGGGCAGCCAAAGCTGTCGCCGGGGACCAGTGCCAGGTCATATTGCAGCGCCTTCTGGCAGAATGCCTTCGCGTCGTCCTCCAGCGCTTTCGGGAAGATATAGAACGTACCATCGGGCTTTACGACCGTGAAGCCCAAGGCTTTCAGCTCGTCGTAGATCAGGTTCATGTTTGTCTCATACACGGACAGATCGCTGGTCACGTCCAGGCAGCGCTCCACGGCCATCTGGATGAGGGACGAAGGGCAGTTGTGGCCGGTCCCGCGGGAAATTTGGCCGCACATCGGCACGATGTACTTGGCCCCCTCGCACCGGGGGTTGGCGGCCACATAGCCCATACGCTCGCCCGGGATGCTCAAGCTCTTGGAGAAGGAGTAGCAGGTCAGCGTATCATCGTAGAATTTGGCAGGGTAGGGCGTGGCGGCGCCGCCGAACGCGATCTCGCGGTACGGCTCGTCGGACAGCAGGAAGATGTGGTGGCCGTACTTGGCGGACGCCTCGGTCAAAAAGTCCGCCAGCTGCCGCAGGGTCGCCTCGCTGTACGTGGTGCCGCTGGGGTTGTTGGGGCTGTTGATGAGCACGGCAGCGGTGTTTTCGTCCACCAGTCCGGCAAAGGCATCAAAGTCGATCTGGAAATCCGCGCACCGGGGTGGTGTGACCCGCAGTGTCAGGCCCGCGCCCTCGACATAGGGCTTGTACTCGGGAAAGAAGGGGGCAAAGGTCACGATGTTCTGCCCGGGCACAGCCACGCAGCGCATGGCGTGGGCCAGCGCACCCGCCGCGCCGGTGGTCATAAAGATATGGTCGGCGGTGTAGTCCATGCCAAAGCGGCGGTTCAGGCTCTCGGCCACGGCCTTCCGGGTCGAGGGCAGCGTCAGCGTCGGCGTGTAGCCATGCAGCTGGACCGGGTCGGTGTTTTTCAGCAGGTCTTCGCAGGTCTCGGTGAACTGCGGCGGGCAGGGGACGGACGGATTCCCCAGCGAATAGTCAAAGACATTCTCGTAGCCGATTTCCTTGCCCCGCGCGGTGCTCCACTCAGAAATTTGGCGGATAACCGACTTGGCCCCCAGCATATCTTTATAGTGCTGTGCAATCATAATAACAGCTCCTTTGCAAAATGTTTGTCGAGATGCGGGAGGGGGAACGGCAGTCCCTACTGGGCACTTTCCCGCCGCCGCAAACGGCCACGGCGGCCAGAGGACTGGCCGCCCTACATGTGACACGGGAAAGGCTGCTCCCCTGCGGGGCGTCGGGGACGCCGCCCCCTACAATCCTTGCCGTAAACCTTCCGGCCACCCTGTAGGGGCCGGGCATGCCCGGCCCGCAACTTACCGACAAATCCCTTTTACGGTCAATCCGTAGGGGCGGGATTCATCCCTCCCGGGCACCCTCACCCCAAAATCACCTTTTCCAGGGCGGCGGCGTCCTCTGCAAGGTATTCGGCCCCGGCTTCGGTCAGCTCCTCGCGGGTCCGGAACCCCCACAGCACGCCGCAGCAGGGCAGCCCTGCATTGTGGGCGGTTTCCACGTCCACATTGCTGTCACCCACATACAGCACGCCGCCGTCAGGCTTTACGCCAAGCGCCGCCATCAGCGCCCGCGTACCCTCGGGGGCGGGCTTTGTCGGTACGTCGGGCAGGGCACCGCGCACGATTTCAAACAGGCTGGCGTCAAAATACCGGGCCACCACCGCGCGGGCAAACTCGTCCGCTTTGTTGGAGAACACGGCCATCCGCACCCCGGCGGCTTTCAGCCGGGCCAGCAGTGTCGGTATGCCGGGGTAGGGCGCGGTCTTGTCGTGCATATGCGCGCCGTATACTTTGTCAAACTCGGCCAGCGTGGCGGCCAGCTGGGCCGGGCTGCGGCAGTCGGCGGGGCTGAACCGCTCCACCAGCTTGGGGATGCCGTTGCCCACAAAGTAGCAGTATTCGGCCGCCGTGTGCTGGGGCCAGCCGTGGGCCGCGCAGACCCGGTTGGCCGAGTCGGCCAGATCGTCGATGGTATTCAAAAGTGTGCCGTCCAAATCAAACAGTACGGTTTTATACATTTCCCAAAACCTCTTTGCACAAGAAATCACTCTTATTATAGTTGCATTTGACGAAAACAGCAACCCACCGCGCCCATTTACAATAAAAAAGATGTAAAATCTCAAAAAAATGTTCCCATTTTCTTGTTTTATGGTATGATAGTAGGTAGCAAATAAGGAGGCTTCCCACTTATGGAATTGTTTTTGGACCTGCTGCGCTCGGTCGTCTACGGCGTGATCGAGGGCATTACCGAATGGCTGCCCATCTCCAGCACCGGTCACATGATTTTGGCCGAGCAGGTGCTCAAGTTCAGCCTGAGCGCGGAATTTATGGAGATGTTCCGCGTCGTCATTCAGCTGGGCGCGATCATGGCGGTCGTGGTGCTGTATTTTAAAAAACTGTGGCCGTTCTGCGGCGACAATGGCTGTGATTCCGGCCTGGCAAAGCACATCCGCTGGCCTGTGCTGCGCCTGTGGCTGAAAATCATTGTTGCCTGCCTGCCCGCTGCCGTGCTGGGCCTGCTGCTGGACGACTGGATGGATGCGCATTTTTATAACAGCGTCGTCGTGGCGGTCATGCTCATCGTCTACGGCATCGCGTTTATCCTCATCGAGCGCCGCCCCCGCGTGCCCGCCACCACCAAATTGAGCCGCATCACCTACAAGCAGGCGATCATCGTCGGCGCATGGCAGGTGCTGGCGCTCATCCCCGGCACGTCCCGCAGCGGCGCGACCATCATTGGCGGCCTGCTCTGCGGCATGAGCCGCGCCTGCGCGTCGCAGTTCACCTTCTTCCTGGCAATCCCGGTCATGGCGGGTGCGTCGGGCCTCAAGCTTGTCAAGTTCCTGGTGGGCGGCGGCGTGTTCACCGTCGCCGAGGTCGGTGCCCTGCTGGTGGGCTGCATCGTGGCATTTGTCGTGTCCATCATGGCAATCCGCTTCCTGATGGATTACGTCAAGAAGCACACCTTCACGATCTTCGGCTGGTACCGCATCGCCCTGGGCATCCTGGTTCTGGGCATCTGGGCATTGCAGAGCTTCGTGCTGGCGTAAAATACACAATAGAAAATCCGCTGCTTCCCCATGCCGGGGGAGCAGCGGATTTTTTGTGGCGGTTGCGCGGTAGGGGCCGGGCATGCCCGGCCCGCGGCTTTCCCGCAGGCGCGATTTTACCTTTCTGTTGCGGGCCGGACATGTCCGGCCCCTACAACTCTATGGATTTTTCGGGAACGTTACCCTTTCTTGCGCCCGATCCACAGGGCCGCGCCGCCGCTCACCACCAGCATCACCCACAGCAGGGCAATATTCGCGCCATCCCCGGTAGCGGGAATCGTGCTTACCGCCTGCGGGGCAGGGGTGGCTGTGGGTGCAGCGGTGGGAGCCGTAGTCGGTGCAGGCGTGGGGGCCTGGGTCGCAGCCGGGGCGGTGCTCTCCTGCGGGGCCTGGGTGGGGGCCGCGGTAGGCACCGCTGTGGGGGCTGCCGTCGGTGCGGGCTTTTTCTCCAACGCGGCAAGGGCGCTCTGGATGGCGGCGGCCATGGCGTCCACTTCGCTTTGCTTGGTAATATCCTTCGTGCGGTCAACGGCATCAATGGCCGTCTGCACCGCCGCAAAGTTGGTGTAGTCGTCCGGGTTCAGGGCGTTGGCCTTGGTGATGGCGGCGTCCACGGCGGTGTAGTCCGCGCCTTTCAGCACCAGATTTTTCACCGCATCCCGGATGGCCTGTGCCATGGCATCGACCTTGCTCTGGCGGGCAATGCCATACCCGCGCACGACATTGGCAACGGCGGTATCCACGGCAGAAAGGTCGGTGTACAGCGTGCGGTCAAGCTCGTTGGCCTCGGCAAGAGCGGCGTCGACTGCGGTATAATCGGCGGGGCTGGAACCCAGAATGGGGAAACCGTTGCCGTTCGCGAAAGAAGCGCCTAACAGACCTGTAACCGTGCCGTCGGCGAACTCTTCCGCAGTCTTTTCGGTGGAAGTATCTTTTATGGTGTCGGGGTTGCTGCCGGGGGTAAGAGTAACTTTGCCGTAGTAGCAGTTATTAGTAGTTACGGTTGCGTAATACGGCGGGGTGGTATGTGTATTGGTATATAGGCCGCCAGCAAAAGTACCAACACTGTTAAGGACTGCATTATTGTCGGCAGTAACGGAAATAGCAGTGTCGTAAACGAAGCAGTTTGTCAGGTCGAGAACATCATTAGTGACCTCGCCGCAGAAGCCGCCAGCCATACTGAACCCATTGGAGCTAGGAGCTGAGACATTGACAGTGGAGCCAGCTACGTAACAATCTACAAATTTGCTGGCGTCAACACCCTCGTAATCATCGTCCTGCTCGCCAACAAAGCCGCCGCTGTATGAGGTTGATGTAACGATATTGTTGTTAGCGGCACATTTTGAAAAAGTGCTGCCAATAGAATATCCAACAAGGCCGCCTGCACAGTTGTTATTGTTATAAGAAGTATTGCTGCTTATCTTGGAATTGGAGACGGAGCAGTTTGTAATTTCGGAAGCATAAACAGCACCGACAAGACCGCCAGCGAAAGCGTAGTTGCCATTACCTGCCGCAGAAAACGTTACATTTTCTATATGCAGATTGCTGACAGAACCATTCCACACGAAACCAAAAATACCAGCGAAGGTATAACCGTTGTCTGTTAGGCCTGAGGAAATGGCATTGCAAATCACATGATTATCGCCATCATAGTGACCAGAAAAACAGGCACCAGCATTGTCACTGTACCCGATAGGGTTCCAAGCTGCGCCCTGCAAATCAATATCCGCAGTTTGCTTGAAGTAGTAACCGTGGAAGTTGCCAAGACCGCAGCCGTCGGCATCATAGGCGTTGGCGGGATGCGTATCATCGTTGATAAAATCCGCCAGCGCCTTTAAATCGGCGGCGGTACTGATAAGCCAGGGGTCGTCCTGCGTGCCGTTGCCCCCGCTCAAAAATTCATTGGGGGGGGGTGACGGCGAAAGCCGAGATGGGCAGTGCGGTGAAGCAGAGCACCAGCGTCAGCAGCAGACTTAGGAACTTGCTGTTGTGTTTCATGGGTTCGCGTCCTTTCCTGTAATAAAATACTATATAAAGTCATTTTAATACGCACACGGGCAAAATGCAAGATGGGTGGGAAAATTTTGGGGAATGAGAAAGAAAAAACCGGAACGGCTGGGGGCCGTCCCGGTGGTGGGGGTGTTAAGGGGATAGGGGCTTTAGCAATCCAGCCTTTATGGCAGCCTTACCCCTTCGGAAACGTCACCCGTATCGTCGTGCCGGTCCCGACCTGGCTTTGCAGGTCTATCTTCGCATCATGCAGCAGGGCAATGTGCTTGACGATCGCCAATCCCAGGCCCGTGCCGCCGGTGGCTTTGGAACGGCTCTTGTCCACGCGGTAGAACCGCTCAAACACGCGGGTCTGGCTGTCCTGCGGGATGCCGATGCCGTTGTCCTCGACCTCAAAATAGGGGCAGCCGTCATTGCCAACGCCGCAGCGCAGCTCCACATGGCCGCCCGGGCGGTTGTAGCGGATGGCATTGTCGCACAAATTCTGCGCAAGCTCGCTCAACTGGTCGCGGCTGCCGCGCACGGTGGCGGGCCTGACGTCGTATTGCAGCGTTACATAGGCCCGGCGGGCGTTCACCGTCATGTTCTGGGCCGTCTCCTTGACCAGCGCGGCCAGATCCACCGGGGCAAACTCGTTCACGGTCTCACGGCTGTGGCTGGCCTGGGTGCTGTCCAGCTCGCTCAGCTGCAAAATATCGCTGACCAGCGCGATCATCCGCTGTGCTTCCTTGTGGATGCGCGCGGCGAACGTCGGCACGTCGGCGGGCTTTGCCATGCCGGTTTCGATCAGCTCGGCATAGCCGGAAATGCTCGTCAGCGGGGTTTTCAGCTCATGGCTGACATTGGCGGTAAACTCCCGGCGCATCGTCTCGTTGTCCTCCCGCAGCTTGCGGTCGGTCTGGATGGTCCGTGCCAAGGGGATAAGCTCCTGATAGGGCACATCAGCCTCGATGGTGTCCAGGTGCTCGGCCAGGTGGTTGATAGGCTGCACCATGCGGCGGGTCAGCCACCAGCTGAACAGCGTTGCAGCGGCCAAAATCAGAACCATGGCCGCGCAGAGCAGCGGCAGGGTGTCGGTGCTCAGGCCCCAGATGTTGGCAATATCCTCGCCCACGCGCAGCACCTGCGCACCGTCGGGCGTGTCGATGCGCACGGCGTAGTAGTGGGTCTCCCGGCGCACGGTCTCGCTCTCACGGGTGGCGCTGGCGGTGCCGTCGGCCATGGCCTGCTGGAACTCCGGCCGGTCGGCGTGGCTGGGCAGGTGGGAGTCCATGACGGCGTACACGGTGTTTGCGGCATCGTAGACAAGGGCCGAGGTCTTGCTGTCAAACAGCACGGTGCCGTCGCCGCCGATAAGCGTAAAGCGCGGCGCATCAACGCCCGGTTTCGGCAGCAGGCTGACCAGCGTTTTGGCGTCGTGGGTGGGCTGGGCCTTGTAGGCAGCGGCGTAGCTGCCGCCCAGCTGGGCCAGGTAGTCGTCCACGCGGTCGGTGTAGCTGCGCTGGAACAGAACGGTGGCCGCCGCCAGCATGGCCAGTACGCAGAGCACGCCGGTCAGGATCAGGCCGCGCCGATAGCGGCGGGTCATGCTCAGGGGCTGTTTTTCGCGGCGCTGCTCGTCAGTCATCACTGCCCTCCGTGCTCAGCTTGTAGCCCACCTTGCGCACGGTGCGGATAGCCTCGCCCGCCGCGCCCAGCTTTTGGCGCAGCGTGCGCACGTGCATATCGATGGTGCGGGATTCCAGCAGATCATCGGTGTCCCAGACGTCCTTCATGATGCGCTCACGGGCCAGGACTTCCTCCGGGTGCTCCAAAAACAGATGCAGCAGCGCATATTCTTTAAAGGTCAGCTCTACCGGCGCACCGCCGACGCGGACCGTGCGGGCCATGTCGTCCAGTACGATTTCGCCAAAATGCAGCGTCGATGCAGCGGGCGCGGGGGCGGCCGCCCCCGCGCGGCGCAGCACAGCCTTGACGCGGGAGATGAACTCCATGATGCCGAAGGGCTTGCACAGGTAGTCGTCCGCGCCGTGGTCCAGCCCCTTGACGACGTCGATCTCGCTGGTCTTGGCCGTGACCATAATGACCGGGATGGACGCCGTGGCGGTGTTGGCGCGGAGCTTGGTCAAAATCTGGTAGCCGTCCTCGTCAGGCAGCATGACGTCCAGAATGACCAGCTCGGGCCGGGTATCGCGCAGTGCAGCCCAAAAGCTGGCCGCGTCCTCGCAGCCGCGTGCGTCATAGCCGTTGGACTGCAGCGCGTATTGCTCCAGCTCACGGATGCTGGAGTCGTCCTCGACGATGTAGATCATAATAAATACCCCTTACTATAAACGTAGGGGCCGGGCATGCCCGGCCCGCGGCTTTGCGTGGCCGTCCGATAACGGGCGGCTGCTTTTCTGTTGCGGGCGGGGCATGCCCCGCCCCTACAAAAAGGTTTCCCCCTCGGGGAAAGGCTTTCAGCCTTCGGCTTGATTCTCCGCAGGCTCGGAATATGCCTCCGGCGGGAAGGTGTAGCGGCCACGGTATTTCTCGTAGCGCTGCTCAAATTTTACGCTGCCGCCGTGCTTGACGTTGGCAAGATACTCGTGGGTGTCGAACTTGTCCGCCGCAACCTCGATCATCGCGACCGCAATGTTCGAGCAGTGGTCGGCGATGCGCTCGTAGTTCGTCAGCAGATCATCCAGCACAAAGCCGTACTCGATGGTGCAGACACCGGCCTGCAAACGGGCAATGTGGCGGGTCTTGACCTCGCGCACCAGGCCGTCCACGACCTGCTCCAGCGGCTCGATCTTGCCGGCGGCGTAGGTGTCGCCCTTCTGGAATGCGTCTACCGTGCGGTTGACGATATCCTGCACGGCGGCTTCAAGAACGGACAAATCGTTGAGGGCTTCCTCGCTGAATTTGATGCTTTTCGTGCGGATCTCCTCGGCCGTTTTGATGATGTTCACGGCGTGGTCGGACACACGCTCAAAATCGCCGATGGTGTGCAGCAGCGTGTTGATGGTGCGGTTATCCTCGCCCGAAAGATGCTTGGCGCTCAGCTTGACCAGGTAGGTGCCCAGCACGTCCTCGTAATGGTCAACAGCGTCCTCTTTGCGCAGGACTTCATCCGCAATGGCGTCGTTCCAGACGCGGGTGGTGGACATGGCCTGCAAAAGCGCGGTGCGGCAGATTTCCGCCATATCGCTGCCGGTCAGCATGGCGCGGCCAACAGCCACAGAGGGGGTGGTGAGCAGACGCTCGTCCAGCAGGGTGTTCTCCTGCTTTTTGTCGGCGGGGGAGTCGGGCACGGTCAGGATGGCCAGCTTTTCCAGCAGGCGGTTGAAGGGCAGCAAAATAGCGGTCGTTACCACGTTGAAAACCGTGTGAACGATGGCAATGCCGAAGGTGTTGGCGGTCTCGTTAAAGAAAGAGAATTGGATGAGCGCGTTCAGCCCGTAGAACCCGCACAGGAAGAGGATCGTGCCGATAACGTTAAAATAGAGATGGACGAAGGCGGTGCGCTTGGCGTTTTTGTTGGCACCGGCGGAGGAAATCAGCGCTGTGACGGTGGTGCCGATGTTCTGGCCCATGATGATGGGCACGGCGGCGGAGTAGGTGACGGCGCCGGTGCTGGTCAACGCCTGCAAGATACCGACGGAGGCCGACGAGGACTGCAAAACAGCCGTCAGCACTGCGCCCGCGATAACGCCGAGGATGGGATTTTTGAAGCTGAGGAACAGATCCATGAACCACGGCTCATCGGCCAGCGGGGACATGGCATGGGACATCGTGTTCATGCCGGCCATCAAAATAGAGAAGCCCAGCAGGATTTTACCGACGCCGCGCTTGCGGTCCTTGCCGATCATATACAGCCAGATGCCGATAAAGCCGAGGATCGGGCTCCAGGCATTGGGGTTCATCATCTGGGTGATGAAGCTGTCACCCTCGAGGCCGGACAGCGACAGCAGCCAGCCGGTGACGGTGGTGCCGACATTCGCGCCCATAATGACGCTGATGGCCTGATGCAGCTCCATCAAACCGGAGTTGACGAAGCCGACCGCCATAACGGTGGTGGCACCGCTGGACTGAATGACGGCGGTGACGGCCATGCCGAGCAGCAAGCCGCGGATGGGGCTGCTGGTCATGGTGGACAGGATACCCTGTAATTTGCTGCCGGCGGTCTGCTCCAGCGCTTTCCCCATCAGGTCCATGCCATACAGGAACATGGCAATGCCGCCCATCAGGGTGAACACATTAAAAATGGTCATCCGGTGTTACACATCCATTCTCTTATTTTGTTTACACTATACCGCCTTCTATTATAATGTATGCGTGCAGACTACACCACCACAGGAAAGTAAATGTTGTGTAAAATTTGTGTAAAGCCGCAGGGGGCGGGGTGCCCTCACCCCGCCCCCTACAATCGTTGCCGCCAACCTTCCGGGCATTTGTAGGGGCCGCATATATGCGGCCCGCCAACCTGCCGCCACATCCCGTTTCCCCATCGCCGCCCTGTAGGGGCCGGGCATGCCCGGCCCGCAACTTAGCGCCAAATCCCTTTCATGGTCAATCCGTAGGGGAGGGATTCATCCCTCCCGGGCACTTCCCACCACCGCAAACGGCCACGGCGGCCAGAGGGCTGGCCGCCCTACAACCCCACTTAAAAATCCGTGTGTAGGGCGGGGTGCCCTCACCCCTCCGCCTCTCTTCCCATCCCGCACCCCCGCTGTTTTTGCATATTCTTTACAAACTTTACCGTTCCCACACAAAACCGGGGACATCTTTGCAAAAGCTTTACCGCGATTGTACCGCACCATGGTCGATACCCGCACGGAAATGCGGTACAATGGCCTTGCTTCCGGTGAAGCACTGCGAAATGCACAAACTATACCACATAAATTTGGTGAAAAGGGAGAGTACACACACATGAAACGCAAATCTGTTATTGCTGCCGTTACCGCCGCTGCCCTGGCACTGAGCCTTGCCGCCTGCGGCTCCGCTGATTCCACCGCTGACACCGCCGCCAAGAGCACGGCAGCTTCCACCGAGGCTGTCTCCTCGGAGGCTGCTTCCGAGGCTGCCCCTGTTGAGAGCACCGGCGACTTCGACCCCGACCAGGATATCACCGTCATCTCCCGGGAGGACGGCTCCGGCACCCGCGGCGCCTTCATTGAGCTGACCGGCGTTGAGGAGAAGACCGCCGACGGCAAGAAGGTCGACAACACCACCGAGGCGGCCGCCATCCAGTCCAGCACCAACGGCGTCATGACCGCTGTTGCCAACGATGAGACCGCTATCGGCTACATCAGCCTTGGCTCTCTGAACGACACCGTCAAGGCCGTCACGGTCGGCGGTGTGGCCGCCTCCGCCGAGACCGTCAAGGACGGCAGCTATGTACTGGCCCGTCCGTTCAACATCGTTACCAACGGCGATGCCACCGACCCCGTGGCCGTGGACTTCATCGCCTACTGCCTGAGCAAGGACGGTCAGGCGCTCGCCACCGATAAGGGCTTTATCGGCGAGGACGGCGCGGACTTCACCTCCGCCCAGCCTGCCGGCAAGATCACCGTCGGCGGCTCCACCTCCGTCTCTCCGCTGATGGAAAAGCTGATCGAGGCCTACAAGACCGTCAACCCCAACGCCGAGCTTGAGCTGCTCACCAGCGACTCCACCACCGGTGTTTCCGGCGCGCTGGACGGCACCTACACCATCGGCATGGCCAGCCGTGAGCTGAAGGACTCCGAGACCGAGGCCGGTGCCCAGGCTACCGTTCTGGCACTGGACGGCATCGCCGTCGTCGTCAACCCTGCCAACACCACCGAGGATCTGACCGTTGACCAGATCAAGGGCATCTACACCGGCGAGCTGACCACCTGGGCCGACGTGCAGTAAAGTATAGCAGCACCGTAGGGGCGGGGCATGCCCCGCCCGCAGCGTACCCGTGACCGCGCGGTTATGGGAAGGCCGCGGGCCGGACATGTCCGGCCCCTACATGGCATATAACCAAAGGAGTATAGGAAATGACCTCCAAGCTAAAAGAAGGCGTCATGCAGGTGGTGTTTACCCTCTGCGCCTGTGTATCCATTCTGGCGGTCGCGCTGATCTGCATCTTCCTGTTTGCGAACGGCGTGCCTACTTTGTTCAAGATCGGCCCGCTCAAGTTCCTGCTGGGCACCACCTGGAAGCCCGGCAACGATATCTTCGGCATCCTGCCGATGATCCTGGGCAGCATCTACGTCACGGCGGGGGCTATCCTCGTCGGCGTGCCCATCGGCCTGCTGACCGCCATTTATATGTCCAGGTTTGCCTCGCCCCGCATCAACAAAATCATGCTCCCGGCGGTGCAGCTGCTGGCGGGTATCCCATCGGTCGTGTACGGCTTCTTCGGTATGATCGTGCTGGTGCCCGCCGTGCAGGCCATGGTCAAGACGCCCTTCTTCAAGACGGTGCTCCACGTCAAAAGCGGCAAGGGCATGAGCCTTTTCACCGCCGCCGTGCTGCTGGGCATCATGATCCTGCCCACCATCATCACGGTCAGCAAGACGAGCCTGGACGCCGTTCCCAACAGCTACTATGAGGGCAGCCTGGCCCTGGGCGCGACCCATGAGCGCAGCGTTTTCTGCGCGGTGCTGCCCGCCGCCAGGTCCGGCGTGCTGTCGGCGGTCATTCTCGGCATCGGCCGTGCCATCGGCGAGACGATGGCGGTCGTCATGGTCGCAGGCAACCAGACCTGGATGCCCAAGGGCCTGTTCCAGGGCCTGCGCACGATGACCTCCAACATCGTCATCGAGATGGGCTACGCCGCCGACCTCCACCGCGAGGCGCTGATCGCCACCGGCGTTGTGCTGTTCATCTTTATCCTGCTCATCAACCTCTGCTTCAGCCTTGTGAAAGGGGGCAGCGACCATGCCTGAGATTGCCGCAACGCAAACGGCCGCCGATATGACCTATGCAAAACCCCATGAGTTCATGCCCAGCGGCGGGCAGAACCGCCGTGCCGCCCGCGCACAGGCTGCCGCGCTGCGGTGGCTCGTGCGGATCGCCGCCTTCCTGACGGCCGCCGTGCTGGTGTTCCTGATTGGCTACATCCTCGTCATGGGCATCCCTAACCTCAAGCCCGAGCTTTTCGCATGGGAGTATAACTCCGAGAATGTCTCGCTGATGCCCGCCCTCATCAATACCGTGCTGATGACCGCCTTCGCGCTGCTTATCGCCACGCCGCTGGGCATCTTTGCCGCCATCTGGCTGGTCGAGTACGCCCGCCGCGGCAGCAAGCTGGTCAAGGTCGTGCGCGTCACCACCGAGACCTTGCAGGGCATCCCGTCCATCGTCTACGGCCTGTTCGGTATGCTGTTCTTCGTCACCCAGCTGCACTGGGGTTACAGCATGATCGCCGGTGCATTCACGCTGGCCATCATGGTATTGCCCGTCATCATGCGCACGACCGAGGAAGCGCTCATCGCCGTGCCCGATTCCTACCGCGAGGGCAGCTTCGGCCTCGGCGCGGGCAAGCTGCGCACGGTGTTCACCATCGTGCTGCCCAGCGCTATGCCCGGTATCCTGTCCGGTGTCATTCTGGCCACGGGCCGCATCGTGGGCGAGACTGCCGCGCTGATCTACACGGCCAGCTCGGTCGCAAAGATCCCCACCAGCGTATTCAGCTCCACCCGCACGCTGGCCGTACACATGTACCTGCTCTCCAACGAGGGTCTCTACATCGGCCAGACCTACGGCACCGCCGTGGTGCTGCTGGTGCTGGTGCTGGTCATCAACTGCCTGTCCGGCTTTCTGGCCGGCAAGCTGGCGAAGAAGTAAAGCCGCCTGCGGGGCGTCGAGGACGCCGCCCCCTACATACGCAGCAGCTTGTAGGGGCCGGGCATGCCCGGCCCTCGGCAGACCCATTACCGCTCTGCTTCCGTAAGGCTGAGGCCGGACATGTCCGGCCCCTACGGCTCGGCAAAGGCATATATGCGGTCTATAAACAAGGATATAGCAAAGAGGTCATTTCATGAACAAATTTGAAGTCCGCGGCATGGACCTGTACTACGGCAGTTTCCATGCACTGAAAAACATCAACATCAACATCCCGGAGAAGGAGATCACCGCCTTCATCGGGCCTTCCGGCTGCGGTAAATCCACGTTTTTGAAGAGCTTGAACCGGATGAACGACCTGGTCGAGGGCTGCCGCATTTCCGGCGATATCAAACTGGATGGCGTGGACATCTATAAGGACAAGATGGACGTCAACGTCCTGCGCAAGCGCGTCGGCATGGTGTTCCAGAAGCCGAACCCGTTCCCGATGTCGATCTATGACAACATTGCCTACGGCCCGCGCACCCACGGCATCCGCAATAAGGCGCAGCTGGACGAGATCGTCGAAAAATCCCTGCGCGGCGCGGCCATCTGGGACGAGGTCAAGGACCGCCTGAACAAGAGCGCCCTCGGTATGTCGGGCGGCCAGCAGCAGCGCCTGTGCATTGCCCGCGCCCTGGCGGTCGAGCCGGAGGTCCTGCTGATGGACGAACCCACCAGCGCCCTGGACCCGATCTCGACCTCGAAAGTCGAGGAACTGGCCACCGAGCTGAAAGAGAACTACACCATCGTCATGGTCACCCACAATATGCAGCAGGCCGCGCGTATCAGCGATAAAACGGCGTTTTTCCTGCTGGGCGAGCTGGTGGAAATGGGCCCGACCGAGCGCGTCTTTGCCACGCCGGTGGACAAACGTACCGAGGATTACATCTCGGGCCGTTTCGGTTGAGGAGGTTTACAATGGGTACAAGTGTACGCAAAATGTACGATGCGGAATTGCTGCAGCTGGACACGATGCTGGCCCGCATGGGCCATGCGGCGGGCGGTGCCATCGAGAGCGCGATGACCGCCCTGCGCACCGGCGACACCGAGCTGGCCCGCAGCGTGATCGCCCGGGACAGCGAGATCGACTCCGCCGAGCATGAGATCGAGCACCGCTGCTTAACGCTTTTCCTGCGGCAGCAGCCGGTGGCGGGCGACCTGCGCAAGGTATCCACGGCCTTAAAAATGGTCACGGATATCGAGCGCATTGCCGACCAGGCCAGCGATATTGCCGAAATCACCCTGCATCTGCACCCCGAGGGGGCGCGCACCGTCGGCGTGCTGGATGATTTGTACGCCATGGGCGATATCGCCCTGCGGATGGTCAAGGATTCCATTGCCGCTTATGTGCAGGTGGACCTGTCCACCGCAGCCCAGGTTATTGCCCGCGACGACGAGTGTGACGCGATGTTCAGCCGCATTTCCCAGGAAATTGCCGCCTACATCGCCGCCCACCCCGACGACGCCAGCACGGCGCTGGACCTGTTCATGATCGACAAATACTTAGAGCGCCTGGGTGACCACGCGGTCAATATCGCCGAGTGGGTCGAGTTCTTAAAGACCGGCGTTCACAAATCCCGCAAGATCGTGTAACGCGGGGCAAAACAAGCCATTCCCTTATTTTCCTATACCAACCAAAATGGGGCCTGCCGACCGGCAGACCCCGTTTTGGCGTGGGAGGAAAAGGCTTCCCCCACGGGGGAAGCTGTCACCGAAGGTGACGGATGAGGGCAAGCCTTGCCGAGGCTGCACGCAAACAGACTGTGGCCGTGAACTTCCCCCTCATCCGTCTGCGGTCGGGGCCGCAGACACCTTCCCCCAAAGGGGGAAAGCACAGACTGCCAAAGACTTCCCCGCAAAAAATCCCGGGCAGCTCACGGTGAGCCGCCCGGGAATGTGCTTTTATTTCGCGCCGCGCCCCGCGAAAACCACGTACACGGTCTTGAACAAAATCTTTACGTCGTTCCAGAGCGACCAGTTATCAATGTAGGTCACATCCAGCTTGACGACTTCCTCAAAATCCTCGATGTTGCTGCGGCCGCTGACCTGCCACAGGCCGGTGATGCCCGGCTTCATCGACAGGCGGCGCTTGTGGTGGCTCTCGTACTGCTTGTACTCATCCACCGTCGGCGGGCGGGTGCCCACGAGGCTCATGTCGCCGCGCAGCACATCAAAGAACTGCGGCAGCTCGTCGATGCTCGTCTTGCGGATGAACTTGCCCACCTTCGTCACGCGGGGGTCGTCCTCCATTTTGAACATCAGGCCGTTCATTTCGTTCTTGGCCATCAGCTCTTTCTTGCGTTCCTCGGCATCCATGTACATACTGCGCAGCTTGTGGATGTAGAAATACCGGCCGTTCAGGCCCACGCGCTTCTGCTTGAAGAAGAGCGGCCCCGGGCTTTCGATCTTCAGCGGGATGGCCACCACCGCAATGATGGGGATGCTGATGGCGCAGCCCACAATGGCACCGGCAATGTCCATGGCGCGTTTGGCAACGCGGTCCCGCAGCTTCATTTCCACGGTGCCCATCGTCACGATGTTGCCCCCCGCGCAACGGCCCAGCGTGCGGCTCAGCCGTGCTGAGCTCGTCTCGTCGCAACAGCGCGCCTCGATATGGTCCAGCAGCGGCAGCCGGAAATGCACGGTCAAGCCCATGCTCTCCATCTCTTCCAGGTAGGGAATGAAGCTCTCGCCGCTGTCCATCGGCACGTCCACATAGACCTCGTCCAGCGCCTCGCGCCGCAGCCAGGCCATGAAATCATCAAACGTTGCCTTGACCTCGACCCCAGCCACCCTGGTGCCGACGGTCTCGGGGGTGGCTTCCAGCAGGGCTACGCCGATGATACGGCGGGACCAGTCGCCCTGGATCTCGGCGATGAGCTTTTCGGCGCGGTCGCCGGTCGTCACAAAGCCCACAAGGCTCTCCGACCCGCGGCTGTGCTGCAATTTCAGCAGGAACTTCTTCAGCAGCCCGTGGGTGATGGGCATGAGCACCACGTTCACAATGGGGACCATGACCGCAAAATAGCGGGAGTCCAGCAGCGTGGCTTTCGCCAGCACCAGGCAGGCCGCATTGACGACGCCGAGCACGACGTTGAATTTCAGCGCCAGGATGATTTCGTCGCCCTTGGAGCGGGTCACGATGTTCTGATCCTGGTCAAAGCACAAAAACGTCAGCACAAAGGCCAGCAGCAGCAGGCAAAGCGCCTGGATCCAGTCAAAAGTTGCGTAATCTTGCAGCTTGTTGAACACGTTATCCGTGATAAGCCATGCCAGCACAACGCTGATGCCCGTGGTCACAAAATCGGTGAGAAAGACATAAGCATACTGTAATTTTTCACGTTTGCTCGTCATATCGGTGAAGATTCCTCTCGTATATAGTGGCAGATGCCGCGCATGATAGCGGCGGCATACAATGCAATGACACACATATCACTGTATTTTATCACAAAACGAGACAATTTTCAACATAGTTCCGCTGAAGCGTAATAAATCTGTAAGAAATCGGGAAATAAGCGGCGTGTGTTTGTAGGGGGCGGAGCAGAACTCCGCCCCTATCGTGTTGTAAGGTGGCCGGTCCTCTGGCCGCCGCAGGCATTATTCTGCCTCGGTAACATCCTCTTTCAGCACGTCCTGTATCTCCACCAGACATTCCAGCAGCAGGGGATTGAACGTGCCGCAGTCGCCGTGCAAAATCATCTGTACAGCGGTGTCGGGGGTGTAGGCGGCCTTGTACACGCGCTTGCTCACCAGCGCGTCGTACACGTCGGCCATCGAGACGACCTGCGCCGAAATCGGGATGCGGTCCCCGGACAGGCCGTCAGGGTAGCCGCGGCCGTCCCAACGCTCGTGATGCCAACGGCAGATTTCATACGCGGTGCGCACCAGTGCTTCGCTGCGGTATATGCCCAGCTTGTCCAGCATATTTGCGCCGATGACCGTGTGGGTCTTCATGATGTTGAACTCCTCCTGCGTCAGGCGGCCGGGCTTGTTCAAAATCTTGTCGTCTATCGCGATTTTGCCGATGTCGTGCAGCGCCGATGCCAGCACGATCAGCTCCTGCTTCTCGGGCGGCAGGTCGTACTTGTCGGTTTTCTGGGTCAGGCGCTCCAACAGGCGCTGGGTCAGCGTGCCGATGTGCTGCACGTGCAGGCCGCTCTCGCCGTTGCGGAACTCAACGACCTCGCTCAAAATCGAGACCATCATCTGGGTGTTCTTCTCTTTCTCGCGGGTCTGGCTCGTCACCAGCGAGATGAGACGCCGCTGCTTGGCGTAGAGCTTGATGGTGTTAAAGACGCGCCGGTAGACGATGCTCGCGTCAAAGGGGCGGCTGACATAGTCCGAGACGCCCATCTCGTAGGCGTGACGCACGACCGGGTCGGAGTCCTCGCTGGAAATCATGATGACCGGGATATCCTCGATCCAGTGGTTGCGGTTCATGGCAGCCAGCACTTCAAAGCCGTCCATCACCGGCATGACGATGTCCAGCAGAATCAGCGCAATGCCGGTGCCGTACTGCTCCAGCATGGCCAGGCATTCCTCGCCGTTGGCGGCCTCCAATATATTGTAGTCGCTGCCCAGAATCTCCGACAAAATCGCGCGGTTCATCTCGGAATCATCAACGATCAGGATGTTCTGGCGGGTCTGGTTCTCGCGCCCGGCGGCGGTGCTGGCCCTGGGGGCGGCGGTGTCCTCGGTCACGACCGTGTTTTTGTGGTTCTTGGCCTGGTACATCAGCTTGTCGGCGCGGCCAACGGCGTGCTCCACCGTTTCGTCCGGCTGGGACATCACGCCGCCGATGCTGACCGAAAGCTGCAGACAGCTGTACCCCGGCACGGTGGCGGCGTGGATTTTCTTGCAGATGCGCTGTAATTTCGCGTTGAACGCGCCCCGCTCAATGCCCGGCAGCACCAGCAGAAATTCGTCGCCGCCGTAGCGGATCAGGCTGTCGCTTTTGCGGATGTTGGCGCGCACGACCTCCATGGCGGTGCGCAGGGCCAGATCGCCCGCGTGGTGGCCGTAGGTATCGTTGTAGAGCTTGAAGTCGTCCAGGTCCAGCACGGCCACACCGGCAGGGTCGGTCTTGCCCTTGAGCACATCCTCAAAATAACGGCGGTTGTAGCCGCCGGTCAGGGCATCGTGGTAGAGCTTGAAGTGGTAGCCGGTCACGCTGTCCATCAGGCGGTCGCTGTTTTCGGGGGCGATAAGGGTCTCGCTGTCCAGCTGCTGGATCAGCTCCATCACGCAGGGCTGGCCGTCCACCTCACGGTAGACCGCCGTGACCTGAAAGACCTGGCTGCCCATGTATTCCAGCTTGGTGCGCTGGGTGTGGTCGCGCAGGACCTGCGCCGAGATACAGTTCTGGCACTGGGTGTGCTTCTGCCAAAAGTCGTAGCATTTGCAGTAGTCGCTGAGGGTCTTGTCACTGCCGACCTGCGCAGCCTCCAACAGGCGCACGACCGTAAAAATCGTGCGGTATTGGGCCATTTCCTTTTCGACCTGTTCTCTGGTCATATTCTGCCGCCTTTTGTGGATTTATTGTGTTATATACTACAACAGTATAACATCGTGCGGCGAAAAATGTCAATTTGTTTGTGGCGATGTCGTACATAACCGTGGGCAGCGCCGCATAGGCTTGTACCGTGAGGGGGGACGACCTATGCGCCGAGTTGTATTCTATCTATTTATAATAGCTGTTTTTCTGGCGGCCCCGCTGGCAGCACTGCCCCGGCGGGGGGAGACTGCGCCCGCTGCCACCCCTGCGCCCACGGCCACGGCAGAGCCAACCGCCGCCGCGCCCTACCGCGCCGTGTGGGTCAGTTACCTGGAATGGCAGCAGGTGGATTTTTCCACGCCGGAGACGTTTTCTGGCGATATAGCGGTCATACTGGACAATATCCGGAACCTGGGGGCCACTGTCGTGCTGGCGCAGGTGCGGCCCTTTGGGGATGCACTCTACCCCAGCAGCTACTACCCGTTCAGCCACCTTTGCACCGGGCAGCAGGGGCGGGACCCCGGCTATGACCCGCTGGCCCTGCTGGTGCAGGCCGCCCATGACCGGGGGCTTGCACTGGAAGCCTGGGTCAACCCCTACCGCATCCAGGCTGGGCTGACCCCGGCGCTCTGCGGCGCCAGCCCGGCCAAGCTGCACCCCGATTGGGTCAAATACACCGACACCGGCGCGTACCTGGACCCGGCCAACACGGCGGTGCGGCAGTACATAGCCGACGCGGTGGGAGAGCTGTGCGCCAACTATGATGTGGACGGCATCCATTTCGACGACTATTTTTACCCCACCACCGACCCGGCCTTTGACGCGGCGGACTACGCGGCCAGCGGCACGGCGCTGACCCAGGACGACTGGCGGCGGGAGAACGTGAACGCGCTGGTGGAGCTGTGCCACGCCACGGCCCGGCGGTACGGCGTGCGGTTCGGCGTGGCCCCGGTGGGAGACCCCGAGCAGAACTACGCCCTGCAATACAGCGACGCGGCCCGCTGGCTGCGCCAGGGCACGGTGGACTACCTGATGCCGCAGCTGTACTGGGGGCAGGAATATGTGAAAGATGGCGACACATCGCACAGTCTGGCCCGGCTGGCCGGGGCGTGGGCCGCGCTGCCCCGGGCAGCGGGAGTCAGGCTGTACGCGGGGCTGGGGGCCTACCGCATCGGCGCAGGGGATGGATCCGACGCGGGTTCCGAGTGGGTATCCGGCCGCGCTCTGGCCGACCAGCTGAATTTACTTGACCGCCTGGGCGTGCAGGGAGCGGGCCTGTACCGCTATGCCAGCTTGTTTGATGCGTCCGACTATGCGGGTCTGGCCGCTGCCGAAGTGGACGCCGTGCGGCAGGTCTGGCAGATCGACCAAAGAAGTAAGGACTAAAGAATTAAATGAAAATTCTACTTAAATATCAGGAAAGAGTATGGTATAATAAAAATAAGGCTTCCCCCAAGGGGGAAGCCTTGGAGAAGATAAGGAGAACCCTCATGACCAATACCCAAGAACTTTACACACGCTGGTTATCCCAGCCGGATCTGGACGATGCCATCAAGGCTGAACTGGTCAGCGTGGCGGGTGACAACGACGCCATCGCCGACCGCTTCTATCGTGACCTTGCGTTCGGCACCGGCGGCCTGCGCGGCGTCATCGGCGCGGGCACCAACCGCATGAACCTCTACACCGTGCGCAAGGCTACGCAAGGTCTGGCCGACTACCTGAACGCCAGCGGCCTGCCTAAGAAGGTCGCCATCGCCCACGACAGCCGCCACAACGGCGAACTGTTCGCCCGCGAGACCGCCCGCGTGCTGGCGGCCAACGGCATCACCGCCTATGTGTACCCCCGCCTGGAGCCGACGCCCGCCCTGTCCTGGGCTGTGCGGTATCTGGGCTGCGGCGCGGGCGTCTGCGTGACCGCCAGCCACAACCCCGCCAAGTACAACGGCTACAAGGTCTACGGCGCGGACGGCTGCCAGATCACGCTGGAAGCCGCGGAAAAGATTTTGGCTGCGATTGAAAAAATCGACTGCTTCGACGGCGTCAAACTCGCCGACTATGACAAGGCCCTGGCCGACGGCAGCATCGTTATGATCGGCGATAAATGCCTTGACGACTTTGTGCAGGCTGTCTACGACCAGCGCGTCGGCGACGGCGCGGGCATTGACGCGCTGAAGCTCGTCTACACCCCGCTGAACGGCACCGGTCTCGAGTGCGTCAAAAAGCTGCTGGCGAAGCTCGGCGTCACCCATGTGACCGTTGTGCCCGAGCAGGAAAAGCCGGACGGCGATTTCCCCACCTGCCCCTACCCGAACCCCGAAATTCGGGAGGCTATGCAGAAAGGCCTGGAACTGTGCGATACGGTCAAGCCGGATATCCTGCTGGGTACCGACCCCGACTGTGACCGCTGCGGCACCGCCGTGTCCGACGGCAAGGGCGGCTACCGGCTCATCACTGGTAACGAGATGGGTATTATCCTGCTCGACTACATCTGCCGTACCCGCCTTGCACAGGGTACGATGCCTGCTGACCCGGTGGCGGTAACGACCATCGTTTCCACCGATATGGCAACGCCGGTGGCAAAAAAATACGGTGTGGAACTGCGCCGCACCCTGACCGGCTTTAAGTTCATCGGTGAACAGATCGGCAAGCTGGAAGCCGAGGGGCGCGCCGACCGCTATATCTTCGGCTTTGAGGAGAGCTATGGCTACCTGTCCGGTGCGCATGTCCGCGACAAGGACGCCGTCAACGCAACTTTGCTCGTCTGCGAGGCCGCCGCCTGGTACGCCCAGCAGGGAAAGACGCTGCTGGACGCCATCGAGGCGCTGTACAAGGAGTTCGGCTACTACCGCAACGCGCTGTGCAGCTTCGCCTTTGAGGGCGAGAGCGGTATGCATACGATGCAGAACCTGATGAAGAACCTGCGCGCCAACGCCCCGGCGGAAATTGCCGGGTACAAGGTGGAAAGCGCCGTCGATTACGACACCGACGGTACCGGCCTGCCCCGCGCAAATGTTCTGGAATACCACCTGGCGGGCGGCCACAAGCTGATGATCCGCCCCTCCGGCACCGAGCCGAAGATCAAAGTTTATCTGTCCGCCGTCGGCGAGAGCGAAGCGGCCGCCGACGCCGTGAACGCCGCACTGAGCAAAGCCGCTGCAGAAATAATGAAAGTGTGATCGTATGGCAATCGTAAAATTGACCCCAAGCTGCAAAGATTATCTGTGGGGCGGGAGCCGCCTGCGCACCGATTTCGGCGTGCAGAGCAGCCTGGACCCCCTGGCCGAAGCATGGGTGCTGTCCTGCCACCCGGACGGCCCGAGCTACCTGCCCGACGGCAGCACGCTGGCTGACTATGTGGCCGCCCACCCGGGGTGCCTTGGCACCGACTGCGAGAAGTTTGAGCAGTTCCCGATTCTGACAAAATTCATCGACGCCAAGAACAATTTGTCGATCCAGGTGCACCCCTCCAACGAGTATGCGCTGAAAAACGAGCACCAGTACGGCAAGACCGAAATGTGGTATGTGCTGGACTGCGAGCCGGGCGCGTTCCTCTACTACGGCTTCGACCACGAAGTTTCCAAAGAGGAATTTGCCGAGCGCATCAAAAACAACACCCTGACGGAAGTTCTGCACGCCGCGCCGGTGCACAAGGGCGACTGCTTCTTCATTCCCTCGGGCACGCTGCACGCCATCTGCAAGGGCATCGTCGTGGCCGAGGTCCAGCAGAACTCCAACGTGACCTACCGTGTCTACGACTATGGCCGCGTGGGCGCCGACGGTAAGCCCCGCGCCCTGCACGTGGAAAAGGCGCTGGACGTGACCCTGCGCACGCCGCCGGTCAAGCATGATTTCGGCGGGCATCTCGCCCGGTGTGAGTATTTCACCGTCGATGCCAAGAACGGCGATTTTGACGGTGTGGCCGATGAGAAGAGCTTTGTCTCGCTGCTGATCACCGACGGCGCGGGTGAACTGACCTGCGGCGGCGAGACCGTCCCGGTCAAGAAGGGCGAGAGCTACTTCCTGCCCGCCAACAGCGGCGCGTACACTGTCAAGGGCCAGTGCCAGACACTGGTGACGGTGGTGTAAAAAGAAAACAAAAAAGCCTTCTCCCTTGGGAGAAGGTGGCCAAAGGCCGGATGAGGGGCGCGTTTGCCGTTATTGCCCGTGAACGGGTTGTAATTGCAGCGTCGCCCCTCATCAGTCTGCTTCGCAGACAGCTTCCCCCAAGGGGGAAGCCAAAAATAAAGCACCGCATCACGGTTTGTTGACCGTGATGCGGTGTATTTGTTTACAGGGCTTTGATATACGCCAAATCGGCCTGCGCGGCGGGGAGGATGACCTCGTCCCGCAATAGGGCGGCGTCGGGGTGGTCGCGGTGGAGCCATTCGCGGATGACGGTGTAGTCCATCTGGCCCGCGCCCAGGGCAGTGGGGGTGCGCGGCGCGTCGGGGTGGAACACGGCGTCCTTCATATGGACACAAGCTAAATCTTTGCCGATGACCTCGCACCAGGCGGGCCAGAACGCGGCCTGGCGGGGCACATCCGCCGCCGTCAGCACATTGACCGGGTCAAAGATGATGTGGAAGTGGTCGTGGTCAGCCACGGCCTCTTTCAGGGTGCGCAGCTTTTCCACCGTGCCCAGCGTGTGGACGAACACCGGTTCCAGCGCAAAGCAGGCGTCGATTTTGGCAGCCTGCTCCACAATACGCAGGATGCTGTCGGTCAGCAGCGGCAGGGTCGCAGCCTTCTCATCCTCGGTCAAATCGCGGCAGGCGCTTTCGCTGCCGACGTGTTTCGCACCGACGGCTTTCTGGTAGTGCAGGGCGCGGCAGACTGCGGCGACGGCGTTTTCGCGGATGGCGGTGTCAGGATTGCTCAGATCCTGGTAGCAGCTCAGCACCGAGATTTCGATGCCTGCCTCGGCGAAAGCCGTGCGGATATCCGTGAGCTGGGCGGGGGTGATATCGGTAAAATTCGGGATGCCCCGGATAGCCTTGGGCATGGCCAGCTGGGCGGCATTGTAGCCGTTGGCGGTCAGCACATCGGCCAGACCTTTGGCGGTAAAGCACCCGTAATCATGGGCGCGGCAGCCGTATTTCATGGGGGAAACCTCCTTGTGTAAGGGTAAATATGCAGTGACGGCAGGGCTGCGGGCCGGGCGTGCCCGGCCCCTACCGGGAGGACGCACCGCGTCCTTTCTGCATCGTTCAAAAAATGCCCCCCGGCAAACCGGAGGGCAGCTGCGGCAAGAGAGAGGGAATCTTACCCCTTGACGCCGCCGGCGGAGACACCGCCGACAATGTATTTTTGCAGGATCATGAAGAGGATGACGATGGACAGAACCGATGCCGCCAGGATCGAGCTCCAGTCCACGCCGGTGTTGCCGATGAAGTTCTTGATGGCAATCTGGATCGTGTACTTCTTCTGGTCAGACAAAACCAGCAGCGGCAGGATGTAGTCATTCCAGCGCCACATGAAGCTGAAGATCGTCAGCGTGATGGTGACGTTGGAGCCCAGGGGCAGCATGATGTTGGAGAAGATCTTCCACTCGCTGGCACCGTCGATACGCGCAGCCTCGACGAGGGACAGCGGCAGCGACATATAGTGCTGGCGGTACATGAAGATACCGGTCGTGGTGGTGACAACAGGCAGGATGACGCCCCAGATGTTGTTGTACAGGCCCATGGCGCTGATAACGCTGAACTGGGGGACGGTCAGCGTCTCACCGGGGATCAGGGTGCCCAGCAGGAACACGCCGAACACGAGGTTGACGTACTTGATCTCAAAGCGGTAGATGGCCAGCGCATAACCGCACATGGCGCTGATAAGCAGTGTGATGAGGGTGCCGACCACGGCCAGGAACAGGCTGTTCTTCACATAGCCCATGAAGCCGCCTGCCAGGACAGAGGAGTAATGCTCCGTCGTCGGGGTGGAGGGGAACATATGCAGCGGGTAGGTGAACAGCTCGCCGGACGGTTTGAAGGAGCTGAGCACCAGCCAGATGATGGGGAAAATCACGATGACGCCGATTGCCAGAGAAAGGATCGTCATTGGAATGCTGACGTGCTTGTCTTTCATCAGGTTTCACCTCCGTTATTGACCTTGAACTGGGCAAAGGCAATCAGGGCAAAGATGATCATGACAACGGTGGAAATGGCCGAAGCATAACCGTACTGCATCTGGTTGAAGCCCTTGTCGAAGATGTACTGGATGATAAAGGTGGTGCTCAGGCCGGGGCCGCCCTGCGTGATACCTTGGACCAGGGCGTACTCTTTGAGCAGGTTGACGGTGGACAGCAGCACGACCATGAACGTCGTGGGGGCCAGCATCGGGACTGTGATGCGGAAGAAGGCCTGCACACCGCTGGCACCATCGATGGTGGCTGCCTCATACAGATCATTGGAAATGCTGTTGATACCGCCGATGTAGAGGATCATGTTGAAGCCGATGGACGCCCAGACCGATGCGAACGCGATGACAAAGGTGGCAAGACGCGGGTTCAGCGACCATTCCAGCGCGGTGCCGCCCAGCGAACGGATGATAAAGTTTACAAGGCCGTACTCCTGGCTGAACATCCAGTTGATGGTAATACCGACGACCAGCGCACTCATCAGAACGGGGATGTAGACCATCGTGCGGGTCAGGCTCTTGCCGGCAACGCGCTTAGAGCAGAGCAGTACCGCCACCAGCAGCGGGATGATGACGCGGAACGGCAGCGTGCAGACCGTGTACAGCAGCGTCCGCCCCAGGGACAGATAGAACTTGGAGTCTTTAAACAATGTAATGTAGTTTGTCAGACCCACAAAGTCAATGGTTTTCCAACCGTCATAGTTGGTGAAGGAAAAAGCGATGCTGAGCACAAGCGGCACAAGGAAAAAGACACCGAACAAAATGCAGCAGGGCGCACAGAACGCCCAGAATGCGCCGGTGTGCTTCAGCGACGATTTCTTCTTCATATTCATTCCTCCTTTATTCTCTTTGGCCGGGATTCCACCGCCCGGTTCCTTCGATATGCTTAGTATAGCATTGCAAAAGGCGCAAATACCACCGTTTTTTTGCTTGCTTGCCCCAAAATGCATTGCATTTTTTGCGCGATTTTGGCAGGCGGCGCAAAATCCGACCGTCGTCTTGGCGAAAACGTACAAATGCAATGCTGTGAAATTGTGCAAACTGTAAAATCATGCATCCACAGTGAATGTCACTGCGCAAATTGTACATGGATTGTGCAAATTTCAAAGGGATGCAGCGTCAGCGGCAGGCTGTGCTGCACGGCTTCTTCTCCGGGCAAGGGCTGTTCCATCGGCGTGCAGCGCACGGCAGCGGCATCATCCGGCAGGGCCAGCGCCGCGCGGGTGCGGGTGCCCCAGCTCTCATACAGGCGCAAAATCAGGCCGGAGCCATCCGCGGCTTTCTTCACGGTCTCCAACACGACATTGGGGGCATCTATGCGGAACTGGCTGTACGCGGCAGGCAGCGTGCCCGCAGGTTGGGCGGCCACGGCCAGAGGCAGCGCCGGGGCGTTCAGGTCGTACCCGGCGGGGATGACCCCGCCCTGCCGCCAGTCGCCCAGGTGGGGCAGCAGCGCATAGGTAAAGTCGTGGGCCCCCTGGTCGGCGTGGGGGTCCGGGTAGGTGGCGGCCCGCAGCAGCGAGAGCCGCAGCACGCCGTCGTGGACATCATAGCCGTAGCGGCCGTCATTCAGCAGCGCCGCGCCGTAGCCCGGCTCGGACAGGTCGGCCCACTTATGGGCGCAGACCTCGAAGCGGGCCTCGTCCCAGCTGGTGTTGGTGTGGGTATCCCGGGCAATGCTGCCGAACTGGATGTCATACTGGGCGCGGTCGGCGCAGATATCCACCGGGAACGCAGCTTTCAGCAGCACATGCTGCTCGTGCCAGTCGATGTGGGTGGCAAAGTCGATGCGGCGGCTGTGGGGGTAGAGGGTGATATCCTGCACGAGCTGCGACCGGGAAATGGCGCGTTCCAGATGCAGGCGGCAGCAGACCGGGCTGTTCTCGGCCACAGTCAGGCGGGCCGCACCGTCCAGCGCAAAGCGGTGGCGGCGGTAGTATTTTTCCAGGTTCCAGGCGTCGTACTCGTCGGGGCGGTCCTCAAACAGCTGCAGTTCATTGGCGCACTGCCCGGCAGGGATCAGCTCGCGGCCGGCCTCTTTGTCCAGCAGGGCGGTGATCTCGCCGCAGCCGTTGAATACGATGTGATAGAGCGGCGTGTCAATGATATAGCCGCCGTCGTTTTCGGTGACTTCGGCGCAGGGGGTCTCTGGTTCCGCGTCGGCAAAGGGGTAGAACCGCCAGCCCTTGGCGGGCAGGTCCTTGGCAACAAAGGTCAGCGCACCGTTTTCGGTATGGCAGGGCAGCGGGTGTCCGCCGTCGGTGATGCCGCTTGCCCCGCAGGCGACGCGGACGACGGTGTCCCGGGCAAAGCCCAGCTGGTTGAACACGACCACGCCGGGGCGGTCGGTCTTGACGAGGGGCGCGACGGTGTGCAGCGCGTCATCGGTAATTCTGGCATCGGACGCGAGGATCTCGCCGTATTGCAGCTGCGAGACTTCGTATACCTCGCCCAGGGCCGAGCCGGGTAAAATATCGTGGAACTGGTTCAGCAGGGTCAGCTCCCAGTTGCGGTGCAGCGCGGCGGCGGGGTAGGCGTAGCCGGTGCGCAGGCTTTCGGCCAGGGCGGCGGCGGTCTCGGCGGTCAGGTTGGCAAACTCGGCGGCGCGGTTGGCCCGCTTGTTGCGGCCCTGGCTGGTGAACACGCCGCGGTGGTACTCAAAGTACATCTCGCCGTGCCAGCAGGGCAGGTCGGCCTGCGTCTCGTCAAGGTGCTGCTTCAATTTGTCAAAGTAGGGGGCTGCGTGGGTCAGGCGGGTCTGGGGCGCACCGGGGATGCCCTTCTCCATGCGGCGGTTGATCTCCAGCATTTCAGCGGTCACACCGCCGCCGCCGTCGCCGTAGCCATAGCATTGCAGCACATCCTGGGTCAGCTCCTTGTCCTGAAAGCGCTGCCAGCAGCCCATGACCTGCCTGGGGTTCAGCAGGCCGTTGTAGGTCGTGTTGAAGCTCGGTTTCGGGTTGCGGTCGGGGCGCTTGTCGTAGTCCTTGGTGGAGATAAAGTAGGCCAGTACCTCGGTGCCGTCGATGCCGCGCCAGCGGGTCAGATCGTGGGGCATACAGTTGGTATCGTTCCAGGCCATCTTGGTGGTCATGAACCAGTCCATGCCGCACTGGGCCATAATTTGGGGCAGCGCGCCGCTGAAACCGAAGGCATCCGGCAGCCACAGGATGTGCCCCTGTTTGCCGAACTCCCGGCCGAAAAATTCCTGCCCGTGCAGGAATTGGCGGATCAAACTCTCGCCGCTGGTCATGTTGCAGTCGGATTCCAGCCACATACCGCCCTCCGGTTCCCAGTGGCCGTCAGCGACGCGGGCGCGGATCTTCTCAAACAGCGCGGGGCAGTCTTTGCGCACAAAATCGTAGAGCTGCGGCTGGCTGGACAGGAACTTGTACTCGGGGTAGCGGTCCATCAGGTAGTTGACGGTGGCAAAACTGCGAATGGCCTTTTCCCGCGTCTGGGCCAGCGTCCAGAGCCAGGCCACGTCGATGTGGGTGTGGCCGACGCAGTCCACCGTGACCGGCTGCCGCTGGCAGAAGCTCTCGTAAAATTCCTCTTTCATATAGCGGCGGGCGGCGGCGACGCTGGCGTAGAACGCAACGCTGTACGGGTCGCGCAGGTCGAGCATATCCAGCGCTTTTTCCAGATACCGCCCTATGCCGATGGCGTTGGTGTCGCCCTCGTCCAGCTGGACAAGCACCTCGTAAGGGGCTTTCAGGTCGTAGTACAGGCCGGTGATCTCATCGTCCCGCACGGCAGTCTCGACTTTTAAAAAGACGTCCTGAGCCGGGGGGTTGCAGTAGGTGTACAGTCCCAGCTGCCAGGTCTGGCCCTCGGCAGCGGCGGGGGACAGGTCAAACTCGGTGTGGTTGACATCCAGCCCGCAGACCAGCGCACCATTTAAGTAGGCGAGGAACTGGGGGTTGTTGTTGTTCCAGATATCGGTTGCGCCGGTGGAGACCAGGCAGACAAGGTGACGCCCGGCGCTGCCCGCCGGTGCGGTGATGCCGCCCCGGAAGCAGTAGTGGGCCTCCACGCCGCCGATAGCATCACCGGGGGCAAAGGGTGTCCAGCCGGGGGTTGTGGCCGGGTCCTCCTGCACGGTGTCCCAGCTGTGGTAGGGGCAGGATTTTTTGCGCAGCCCCAAAACCGGGGTGCGCCCCTGCAGCGCCAAAGTGCGCAGGGCGTCCAGCACCGGGCGCGCCCGGCGGCGGAGTTCAGTGTTTTGCATGGCGGCTCCTTCCTTTTCTATAAGGTTGAGTGTGTGGTAAGGGAAGCGGCGTCCAGGGGACTGGCCGCCCTACGAGGCAGCAAGGCGGGTAACGGTATTGTAGGGGCGAACGTTGTTCGCCCGCACTCTGGCAACCCCTGTTCAGGCACAGTATAACATCTCAAAACTGCGCAGACAATGCAGTTTTTGCGCGGTAGGGGGCGAACGGTGCGCATTTATTGTTTATGGGGGAAAACGACTGCTTTTTATTAAAAATTGGTTACAGAAACATTGCATTTCTTTCACTGAAAAAATAAGTGTCGGCGCAAAATAAGCGCAACTTGGCATCATTAGAACAAACGATGTGTGAAAAGTGCACAATTTCAGCCGCTTTTCTTGATGCAATTTGCCAGATTGAAAAATCGAGACGCAAAAAATGCAATATGCCGCAATACAAATCAGCAAGATAGGCGTAGAGAATCCACCCGCCGCAATGGTACACTATGGATACACCAAGGGAACTGAAAGCCCAGTTCCCAAGCCCCGGAACGGAGCAAACCGGATGAGGGTCCGGTGGATATACCCTATTTTTATTTCTACTTTACAGGAGGTAAAACCAACATGAAAAAAGCACTTTCTCTGGCTCTGGCAGCCGCGATGGCGGCTTCTCTGGCAGCCTGCGGCGGTTCTCCCGCTGCATCTACGGCCAGCTCCGCTGCAACAACGGACACCGCAGCTTCCGGCGCCGCTTCTGCCGGCGGCCAGACCCTGAAGGTCATGCTGTCTGAGGAGCCCGGTGAGGGCGATGCATTCGCTACCACCCTGAACAAGTGGGCCGACGAGACCGGCAACACCGTTGACATCATGGTCATCCCCTACGATGACCAGCTGACCAAGTTCCCCCTGATGGCCAAGAACAACGACCTGCCGGATCTGCTGTCCACCACCCGTCTGGCTCGTCTGTACCCCGATGAGTTCGAGGATCTGGGCCAGTGCATTGACACCTCCATCTTTGAGCCGCAGGCCCTGCAGATCATCAGCCAGAACTACCTGACGGATAAGCTGTCTGTTCTGCCCCAGCAGTTCACCATCACCAATGTATTCTACAACAAGGATGCTTTTGAGGCTGCCGGCATCGAGTGCCCGACAGTGGACGACCGCTGGACCATGGACGAGGTCTATGAGGCTGCCAAGAAGCTGCAGGATTCCGGCGCTGTCAAGTACGGCATGGCTATGGATGCCTCCCGCGCCCGTTATGACAACCTGATGTACATGAACGGCGGTTCTCTGGTCGAGAAGGACGGCGACTCCTTCAAGGTCGTTGCAGACAGCCAGCAGAACATTGACACCCTGCAGGCCTTTGTCGATGCCAACAACAGCGGCATCATGCCCAAGGCCATCTGGGCCGGTGGCTCCAGCGACAACCCGGGCGACTACTTCAAGAACGGTGACGTAGGCATCTACTTCTCCGGCTCCTGGAACTACAACCCCTTCGTGCAGGATATCACCAGCTTCAAGTTCGGCGTCATGCCCTCTCCTGTCGGTTCTGCAGGCGGTTCCGCTATCCTGGGCGGTGCCGGTCTGGCCGTTCCCACCAACGCAAAGAACAAGGATCTGGCTATTGAGTTCCTGAAGTGGTTCTACACCGACAAGAACTTTGCCGATTATCTGGCACTTGATAAGGGCCTGTCCTCTCTGAAATCCGTCACCTATGAGCCTGCTGATCCCGATCAGGCTGCCGACTACAAGGTCCTGCAGGCTGAGGTCGGCCAGACCACCGATGCATTCGCCATCGACGAAAGCTCCGAGTGGCGCAACTACTACGACAACGAGTACCGTGACGCTCTGAAGCAGGCTGTCAACGGCGACCTGACTCCGTCTGACGCTCTGACCGAGTTTGCTACCGCACTGGCTGACAAGGCCGGCTGGGCACACTAATCAACCGAATCAACAGGGGAAGTGATTCCCCAGGGCGAACAGACGCCCCGCCCAAACCGGGCGGGGCGTCTGTTGTTTTTTAATAAACCTTTTTTAATAAAGGAGAAGCCGAAGTATGGCAAACGAATTGCATTTTCCCTTGTTTCACGGGTATGTGGACCGCTGGCTGGTCAGCGGTGTGACCGAAACGCCGGTCATCACCAAGCCCACGGCCCTGCACGGTGCCGAAAACGAGAAGCTGAACACCGCCCCCAAGGATAAACCCGGCGAGGAACAGTTCAAGGCCGAGCGCCGCGCCAAGGCCACTGCCTGGCCAGCGCAGCTGGACACCCGCCCCGGCGGGCTGGTGGGCGGCGCGGATAACGCTACCCCCTTTGCCGTCTACTGGCCGTTTGACGATATCGGCTTGACCTACGCTTGGGACTGTGAGACCCCCGCCTGCCTGAGCGCCTGGGCTTACACCGAGCTGGACGCCGCCGAGGCGGGCAGTGTGCCCTTTGACCTTATCACCTGCGGCGGCGCGGCCCTCTGGCTGAACGGCGAAAAGCTGACCGAAGTGACCCCCTACCACCACAACGAGCCTGTCCCCACGCCGCTGACCCTGCCGCTGCAAAAGGGCCGCAACAAGCTTCTTGTGTTCTTTGACAACTACGCCGAGCGCGATGCTACGATCATTCTGCGCCTGCGCTGGAAGGGCGAGGGCGCCGCGCCCGAACAGGTCATCCCGGTGGGGGAGGCCGACGCGGCCCGCCTGGCCGAGGCCGAGCACCTGATGCGCAGCCTGGCGTTCCACCGCAACCACTTTACCGCCGGCCCGGTGCTGCTGGACTACGACGGCGCGGATATCGCCGAGAGCTACCACCTGGCCTTTGTCGGCGGTACCGAGGAAAATGTCAAGGGCGGCGTGCTCTTCCGCCGCGAGGCTGACACCCTCCCCCACGCGAGTCAAATCAGCCTGGGCGACTGCAAGACCTTCCCGCTGGCATTTTTGCTGCTGCAGGTCACGACCGAGGTCGAGGGCATCCGGCTGACCCGACCCATCAGTGTGGAAATTCACACTGAAAGCGTGCTGCCCCGCGCCCTGCCCACCGTGGCCGAGCGCAAGCGCCAGGCACTGGAGCTGCTGGCCCGCTGGGGCGAGCAGAACACGAACCGCGCACTGGCAATCTTAGCCACCGGCGGTGACACCGCCGAGGCAGAAAAGCTGCTGGCCGTGCAGTCCGACTACATCCGCCGCCGCTTCGACTGCAGCGATTTTTACCTTGTCTACTACCCCTACATCCTGCGCACCTTCGGCAAACGCGGCAGCGGTATTTTGTCCGAAAAGACCGAGAACGAGCTGACCGACTGTCTGCTGGGTTTCCGCTATTGGATCGATGAGCCGGGCAACGACGCCATGTGGTTCTGGAGCGAGAACCACGCCCTGATGTTCCACACCTGCCAGCTGCTGGCGGGCGAGCTGTTCCCCGATGAGGTCTTTACCAACAGCGGGCTGACCGGCCGCCAGATGCAGGCCAAGGCCAAGAATATGCTCTACGACTGGTTCGTCACCTTCCGCAAAGATGGCTTTACCGAGTGGAATTCCAGCCCCTACCTGCCCATTGACACGTTGGGCTTCGGCAGCCTGTATGCCTTTGCCCAGGACCCCGCCATGCGGGAGCTGGGCCGCGAGGGCATGGATTTTGCCTACTACCTGCTGGCCGTCCACAGTCAGCAGGGCATCTTCGCCTCGTCGTCGGGCCGCACCTACATCAAGGAGCAGTTCGGCAACTGGTCCAACTGCCCCTCCGGCCTGAGCTGGATCGGCTATGGGTACGGCGTGCCGGGCCACGCGGGCAAGGGTATCACCTCTTACTGCCTGTCTGATTACGAGCCGCCGAAGGAGTTTGCCCAGTGGTTTAGCATCCCCCGGGGCAAGGAAATGATCTGCCAGACGACCCAGGGCAATGACGGCTATGTGGATCTGTACACCTACAAGACCGCCGACTACATGATGACCAGCGCCAACGACTTCCACCCCGGTGAGCCGGGCCATCAGGAGAACCCCTTCCAGCTGACCTTCAACGCCGTGGCGCAGCTGTGGGTCACCCACCCCGGCGAGCGGGTGCTCTTCGGCGCGGCGCGGCCGTCCTACTGGGCGGGCAATGGCACCCTGCCCAAGGTCAACCAGTACAAGGCGTTCGCGGGGCTGATTTATGATATCGCCCCCGAACACCCGGTCGATTTCACCCACCTGTACCTGCCGTCGATGGAGTTTGACCGCTGCGAGGTCGAAGGCAAGTGGGCCTTTGTGCAGCTGGGCAGTGCCTATGCGGCGGTGTATTGCAGCAATGGGATGCGGATGCAGGACTTCGGCTCCAACAAGGACCGTGAGTGCATCGCCGAGGGCCGCCGCTGCATCTGGCTGGTGCGTGCCGCGCAGGCAGACGAGTTTGCGGCGTTTGAGGATTTCAAGGCCGCCATGCGCGGGGCTGCGCTGGATGCCGATGCCGAGGGCCGCCGCTACCGCTTTGTGGACCCCGTCTACGGCGAACTGCGCTGCCAGTGGGGCGAGACGCTGTATGTAAACGACGCCCCGATGCAGTACAGTGGTTTTGACAATTACGGCAAACTGACGATGCAGGAAAAATAAAAAAGGTGCCTGCCCCGAGAAGGGACGGCACCGGAAAATGTTACACCTTCGTGCTCCCCGGGGAGGGTTCCTTCTCGAAGGGAATGGCGGTGATGGGGGTGACGACGCCGTTGACGCGGAACTGGGACGGCGAGGTATGGCAGAACTTGTTGAACACCCGGTTGAACTGGGAAAAACTCGTAAAGCCGCAGCTCGTCGTGATATCGGCAATTTTCATGTCGGTGTACAGCAACAGCTGCTGGGCGTTGCGCACCCGGGTGATCTGGATGTAGTTGATGAGTGAGAACCCTGTCACCCGGCGGAACTGGTGCGACAGATAGTACGGACTGATGAAGAATTTATCCGCCAGATATTCCAGCGAAAGCTCGCTGGCGTAGTGCCGGTGGATGTAGCTGGTCACGGCGTAGACCTTCTGGGTGATGGAATCGCTGAGCTCCTGCGGCTCGTAGCTGCTCTCGCCCGCGTGCTGGGCCACGGTGGCCAGAAATTGCAGGAAATGGCAGTGGATGAACTGCTGCGTCAGCGGGGTCATCGGCTGCTTGCCCAGCGTGAAGATCGCGTTCAGGTGCGAGAATGCCTGAGCCCGCGTCTCACCGGTAAAGCGGTAGATGGGCACCTCGGCCCCGAAGGGCTGTAAACAGCTTTGCAGCATTTCGTGCAGCGCGGGGGAATCATCCGGCACGCGGAAGTTGATGATAAGCCGCCGGCAGTCGCCGCCCGACGGATACTCGGTCTTGTGCAACATGGAAGGGCGCAGCAATACGATATCATAGGGCTGCAGGGTGTAATAGTCGCCCTCGATGAGATGTGATGCACGGCCGCTTAACAGAATGTGTATCTCGTGAAACTGGTGGAAATGCTGGAAACTCATGTTGATCTTGAACGACCGCGAATCGTAGTCGAACAGGTAAAACAGCGGCGAATCCAGGTCGTTGATCGAAATCATGTACCCCTGATTGTACAGCAATGCGTCGTCCAGATACATAGGCAGCCTCCGTCAAAAATGTTCCTGTCTCTATTATACTCGCACTCGCAAAAAGTGCAATATATTTCAGTGACAAAGACAAAATCAGAGTGGTTTTTGCCTTTGCCCCTATGCTATACTTTAGGCAAGTTCGAACGTTATGTCTACCTATTATAATAAAAAGGAGAAAACCACCATGCAGAAAGCTGATATTGAAAACAAACTGGAGCTTTGCATTGAGAGCTTCAAATCTGTCCTGTATGAAAAGGACGAGACTTTCCTGGAGAACATGGCAAAATCCAACATGGATCAGGGCAATCTGGCCCGCTATATGCTGTGGGAGTGGACCCAGGGCGTGGGCCTGTACGGCCTGTGGAAGCTGTTTGAGAAAAAGCACGACCAGCGCTGCCTGGATGTGCTGACAGAGTACTACGACGCCCGCATTGCTGAGGGCCTGCCCAGCAAGAACATCAACACGATGGCCCCCATTTTTGCCCTGAGCTACCTGTACGAGTACACCAAGAATGAAAAGTACGGCGATATCTGCAAAGAGTGGGCTGAGTGGGCCATGCACGGCCTGCCCCGCGCGGGCGAGGGCGGCTTCCAGCATGTCACATCCGATCGCGTCAACGATGGCGAGCTGTGGGACGATACGCTGTTCATGACTGTGCTGCCGCTGGCCAATATCGGCCGCATCCTGGGCCGCCAGGACTACATTGACGAGGCTGTCTACCAGTACCTTGTCCACACCAAATATCTGGCTGACAAAAAGACCGGTCTGTGGTATCATGGTTTCTGCTTTGATGGCTGCCATAACTTTGCCGAGGCTTTCTGGGGTCGCGGCAACAGCTGGGTGACGGCTGCCATCCCCCTGCTGCTGGAAATCGTCCCCGTAGGCAACCCCGACCGCCGCATCCTTGAAAACGCGCTGCTGCGCCAGATCGAGAGCCTGGCCAAGTACCAGGACGAGGGCGGTATGTGGCACACCCTGATCGACGACCCGACCTCCTACCTGGAGGCCAGCGCCACCAGCGGCTTCGGCTTCGGCATCCTGAAAGCCGTCGAGCAGGGCATTGTGCCCGAAAGCTACCGCGCCAATGCCATGCGCGCCTTGCAGCCTGTGTTGGACTGCATCGATGAAAAGGGCGTTGTGCAGCAGGTGTCCTACGGCACCCCGATGGGCCGCGAGAGCAAGGACTTCTACAAGCAGATCCCCCTGCACCCGATGCCCTACGGCCAGGCCATGGCAATTCTGTTCCTGATGGAAGCTGAGGCCCAGGTCTGATGACAAAAAAATGGAGCAGCCGCCTTACCTTCTTTGCCTTTGTGGTGCTCATGGTGGGGCTTGGCAGCAATGACAGCCTGCGCGGAATTTTTTCCACGATCTTCCAAGAGCATTTCTCCCTGACGACGACCCAGCTGGGGCTGATCGTCACGGCAAGCTACATCGGCAACCTGGTGTTTTTGCTGGTGGGCGGCAACCTGAGCACCCGCTTTTCCAAAAAGCGCGTGCTGCAGGTACTGATCTTGATTTGGATGGCCGCCCTGGCGCTGTTTGCCTTTACCAGCAATTACACGGTGCTGCTCATCGGCATGGCGCTGGCGCTGGGTTCTTCCACCTTATTGAATACCACGATGAACCTCATCACGCCGCTGCTGTTTGCCACAGCGCCGGGGTTCTTCGTCAACTTCCTGTTCTTCACCCAGGAAATCGGCACCAGCGGCAGCCAGTATATTTTGGGCAGCCACGCCGACGGTTTTGCCTTCTGGCAGCACACAAATCTGGTGCTGCTGATCCTGGGCGCGGTGGCCTTTGTGCTGCTGCTCTTCTGCAATGTGCCGGAGGAAGCCGCCGCCCCGGCGGATGCCCCGGCACAAAAGGGCGGCTATGACTGGCGTATCATCGTGCCCTATGTGCTGGTGTTCGGGTTCTACTTTATCGCCGAGCACGGCGTCATGAACTGGATGGTCGCCTACGGCGTAGACGGTCTGGGCCTGCCCCAGGCCTCGGCGGCCAAGTATCTTTCGGTGTTCTTTGGCGGTATGATGATCGGGCGGCTCTGCCTGTCCCCGCTGGTGGATAAGCTGGGGGCCCTCAAAAGCCTGGCGGCTTTCGGCGGCGTGTCCTGTGTGCTGTATCTGATCGGCTCGCTGGGCGGCACGGTGACGATGCCCGTCTGGGCCATCAGCGGCTTGTCCTTCTCCATTTTGTACCCCACGCTGGTCATGAGCATCCGGCTCTATTTCCCGGCGCAGCAGGTCTCCGGCGCGGCGGGCACGATTTTAAGCATCGCGTCGCTGGCGGATATCCTGTTCAACGTCGGCTTCGGCAAGCTGGTGGATATGACGGGCTATGCCGTCAGCATCCGGGTCCTGCCGCTGTCCGCACTGGCATTTTTCATCGTGTTTATACTGTTTACGAAATTCTGCAAACCGACGCAGAAATTGAAATAAAGTGAAAGAAGCGAGGTAGATTATGCGTTATTGTATCGGAATCGATCTGGGCGGCACCAACATTGCAGGCGGCATTGCCGACTTGGACGGGAAACTGCTGCTGACCGACAGCATCAAGACCGGGCTGCCCTGCCCGGCGTCGGACATCGCCGACCGTATCGCGCTGCTCTGCCGCCGCATGGCGACTGCCCTGGGCCTGGCCCTGAGTGATGCCGCCTGGGTGGGCATCGGTGCGCCCGGCAGCGTCGATGTGGACACCGGCACTGTGCTGTATGCCAACAATCTGGAATTTGACAACGTCCCGCTGGGCCAGATGATCCACGAGCGCACCGGCCTGCCCGTCTATGTGGATAACGACGCCAACGTTGCCGCCTGGGGCGAGTACTGCGCGGGCGCAGGCAAAGGCAGCAGCAGCATGGTCATGGTCACGCTGGGCACCGGTGTCGGCGGCGGCGTAGTACTGAACGGCAAGCTGCTGACCGGCTGCAACGGCGCAGCGGCCGAACTGGGCCACTTTGTGATTGATATGCACGGGAAAGAGTGCAACTGCGGTATGCGCGGCTGCTTTGAGCAGTACGGCAGCGTCACGGCGCTCATCTGCCAGGCGCGGGAGGCCATGGCCGCCCATAAGGAGAGCAAGCTTTGGGCGCTGGCGGAAAACGAGGAAGCCAACGTCAACGGCAAGGTCATCCTGGCTGCCTACGACGCGGGCGACGAGACCGCCGTGCAGGTGGTCAACACCTATGTACACTACCTCTGCGTCGGCGTGACGAGCATCATCAACATCTTCCAGCCCGAGGTGCTCTGCCTGGGCGGCGGCATCAGCCGCCGCAGCGACGTACTGGTCGAGCCGATCCGGGCGTTCAATGCCGCACACGGCTATGGCCGCAGCTGCCCCAAGCAGCCCCGCATCATGTCGGCCGAGCTGTTCGGCGACGCGGGCATCATCGGCGCGGCCCTGCTGGGCAAAGGCAAATAAGGAGAGCGGACCTATGCGCAAACACTATGAACGTATCCTGCACGACAGCGAAAGCCGCGTGCAGCGCTATCTCGATATCCAGATTTTGGACGAGAACAGCCCCTTCTGCGGCGGTTTCCCCAAGGCAGACAGCCTGGCCGAGCCGAAAACGGCCATCTACCGCGCCACGACAATGACGGCCTGCTACCTGAACCCCGAGAGCCGCTATTATCTGGACGCCGAGCTGGGCCGCCGCCTGGCACTGGCGCTGGCTTTTGTGCGCCGCTCCCAGCGGCCCGGCGGTTACTTTGACCTCATCAACTGCAACTTCTTCTCCGGCCCGGACACGGCTTTCTGCACCAAGCGGCTGCTGCCCGCCTATGTCTACCTGTGCAAGGTCGTGGACGGCGCACTGCCCGCCGCGCCCGAAGCCAAGGCCGCTGCCGCAGAGCTGAAGCCTAAGTATGAGGCCATCGTCCGCGATGCAGCCGATGCCCTGTGCCACTGCGGTTTCCACACCCCGAACCACCGCTGGGCCATCGCGTCGGTGCTGATGCTCTGCGCCAAGCTGTTTGATAAGCCCGAATGCCGCACCGCCGCCGAGGCCATCCTGAAAGAGGGCAACGACTGCAACGAGGACGGCGAGTACGCCGAACGCTCGGCCGGCAACTACAACCGCATCAACAACGATGCCATGATCATGCTGGCCGTGGCCACCGGCGACGAGAGCTACTATGCGCCGGTGCTGCGCAACCTGGAAATGATGCTGACCTACATCGACCCCGACGACAGCATTTTTACCAACAACTCCACCCGCTGGGACATGGGCAAAAAGATCTACCCGCGGGAGTATTATCTTGAGTACCTCTACATGGGCTATACCTGCCGCAAGCCCGAACTGCTGGACGCAGCCAACGCCATTATGCAGATGGTGGAGCGCCACGCCCTGCGCAGCTTTGACTGCCTCATCAACTTGATGCTGCTGCCCGAGCTGGCCGCGCTGGAGCACGAGGGCAGCGCGACCCCGACGAACTACCATAAATATTACGAAGGGTCGGGCATTGTGCGCTGCCGCCGCGGAAGCTGGTCCTACACGATCTTGAACAACAGCCCGAGCTTTTTGTTCTTCCAGCACGGCGACTTCACGCTGACCGTGCGCATCGGCGCGAGCTTCTGCGAGCACCGCAACTTTGTCCCCGCAGCGCTGGCCCCCAAGGACGGTGGCTATGCCCTGCACCAGACCATGACCGGCTGGTATTACCTGCCCTTTGCCGAAAAGCCCGCCACCAGCGATTGGTGGCAGATGGACAACGCCCACCGCGAAAAGCTCTACGGCCCCGACATGGTGTTTGACGTGCAGGTGAACGAGGTCGAAAACGGCCTGGACATCCACATCGTCAACTCCGGTATCGACCGCGCCCCGCTGCGGGTGGAGCTGGCCTTCAACGCGGGCTGCCGCGTCGAGAACGAGCATTTCATGCTCGAGGGCAATGACGGCGGCGGTGTCGTCGTCAAGGACGGCACGCTGGTCGCATCCAAGGGCGTGAACGGTATTTCGGTCGGCCCCTGCTTTGCCGAGCATAACTACACCGCCGGCAAGGAGGGCAGCATGGGCCGGATGGACGGCTGCTTTACCGCCTACCTGACCGCATACAGCACCTTTGACCGCACGATCTCCCTGCGCGCCGTGCCCAGCAAGTACGACCAGGCATAAAAACTGCATAATTTACCAGAGCACCTGCCAGTTTTGGCAGGTGCTTTTTCTTTTTGCTGGAAAATATAACCTTTTGCACATCCACGCACCTCGACGCATTTTGCGGGGCGGGGGCTGTATACTCCAAAGCGATCCCTGTGGGGGACAACCCCCATGGGAGACTGTGTGAGGAGGAACAGCATATGAGAAAACGTCTGTTGGCTGTGTTTCTGGCCTGCTGTATGGCGGCAAGCACGGCCAGCACAGTGTTCGCGGCGGACGATCTGCCCGCCCTGACCGAGCTGCCCGCCGTGGCTGCCCCGGCTGACCCTGACCCGCCTGCGGCGGAAGAAGTCGTGGTCGAGACCGAAGTGCCCGACCCCACGGCGGAACCGGCTCCGGAAACCACCGAACCCCCGCCGGACTCTGCTGCCGAGCCGACCCCGGAACCCGTGCCCACCGAGGCCCCTGCCCCGGAGCCGACAGCCGAGACAACACCCGAGCCGACGGCGGAACCTGCCCCCGAACCGACGGAACCGCCCACCCCGGACCCCACCGCCGCGCCAACCCAGGCCCCGGCCGGCCCGGAGCCGACGGCGGCCCCAACGCCGCAGCCTACCGTGCCCCCCGCGCCCACGGCCAGCCCGACACCGCTGCCCACGGCCAGCCCGGTTTCACAGCAGACTGCGGAGGAGACGGAATATGCCGCCGTGCTGGCAGCGCCTATACCAGAGCCGACGGCCGTGCCCCTTGTAGTGGACACGCTGGAAGTACAGGACACCATCAGCACAGACGGCTGCTTTACCGCTGTCGTCAACGGCAGCGCGGAGCGCCAGGACGTGACCTACACCTGGTACCGCAGCCACGATGGCCAGAACTGGGAGCAGGTCACGCCGCGCATCTGCACCGGCAGCGAGTGGAACATCACCGAGGGCAGCGAGCACAAGCTGAACGCCGCCATCGATTCCTGCATCGCCAATGTCGGCCCTACCGAGCGGCTGTATTACAAAGTGGAAGTCACCGGCTTCAACGGTACTAAGGCGGCCGAAGCCCGTGTGCCCTACCATTTGCAGCTGCAAAACGGCAGCTTTGAAAGCCCGAGCCTGCACAGCATGGCGGTGGAGCATACCCGGACCGGCGTGCTTTCCTACGCACCGGAGGACAAAGAGCAGACCATAAAAAGCCATTTTGCCCAGTTGGCGGACACCACACAGGGGCTTGTGTGGCACACGACGGGCCTGTACTACCACTGGACGGACGAGGAAGAAACACGCGCCGATAAAACCCAGTGGGCCAACTACATAGAAATTGTAGACGGAACCAACCACAACTATAATGACGACTTAGAAAACAACGACCCCAGGGTCAGCTACAACACCCGCAGCGCCCAGGACGGCAATCAGTTCGCCGAGCTGAACTGCGAAGCCTACGGTGCGCTCTATCAGGATGTGCTGACCGTGCCCGGCTCCACGCTGAACTGGTCGCTGGCCCACAAGGGCCGCAACGGCGCGGACACGATGGTGCTGCTGATCGCGCCGGTCACGGTGGCCGAAGCAATCACCAAGACGCTGACTGCCGCCGCCCAGAACGAGGCTAAAGACAGTGTGCGCAATGCCCTGAACGATCTGGTCGAGTACAACGGCCAGAAGGTGCCCATCAGCACTTTTATGGTCGGCGGCGAAATGACCGATGGCGTCGCCAACTGGGCAACACACAAGGGTACATACCAGGTCCCTGGCGGGCAGTATGTGAGCCGCTTCTTTTTCCTGGCGGTGCAAACCCAGGACGACAAGCGCACCGAGGGCAATCTGCTGGACAACGTCTGGTTCAGCACCAACCCTGCCCCGGCGGTGGCAGGCCGCGCAAATCTGACCATCCGCAAAACCATAACGGGCGGCCTGACTGCCGAGGAGCTGACCGCCGCGCGGGCAAACCTGACGTTCACCGTGGCGAACCAGAACGGTACGGTCGCGACGATCCACGGTGCGGATATGACCGTGGACAGTGCTGACCCCACCCGCAGCCGCTATACCCTGACCGACCTGCCGCTGACCAGCGACGACGGCAGCGTAAACTACACCTACACCGTGGAAGAGACTGGCCGCGATGCCCCGGCGGGCCTGCTCTACCTGGGCACCCAGGCGGCGGTGAACGGTGACAATGAGCAGACAGGCACAAGCCTGGCGGACATTACGCTGACCACAAGCGCCGACACGAGCGCAGAGTTCCGCAACATCTACGCCCGCCCCACCGGCAGCCTGCACCTGACCAAGGCTGTGGCCGACGAGGTGCAGCAAGCGGAAGCCGACGCAGTGACGAACACCTTCACGGTCAGCAGCCTGCCCATCGGCAGCTATACACTGCAATTTGATGATGGTACGACCGAAACGCGGGAACTAACGGCGGGCGGCGCGCTGACCATTGCGCTGAAGGGCCTCACCGGCGTGACGCTGAAAGGCATCCCGGTCAACCGCTATACCGTGACCGAGACGGCCCACCCCGACCTGGCAAACTACTACTGCACGACCACCGCCGACGATGCCGCGGCCGAAGTGCAGGTCATGTCCGGCCAGACGGCAGAAGTGACCATCACGAACAGCTATGCGCCGTTCCTGACGCTGACCATCACCAAGCAGGTGACAGGCGGTCTGGGCGACGCCCGCCGTGAGTTTCCCTTCACGGCCACGGTCGCCGGCCAGGCCATCACCGCCGCCAGCGCCTATGTGACGAAAGGGGAAGGCGCGGCCCTGACCGGGAGCGGCTTCACGCTGCGCCACCGGGGCAGCATCACCATCGGCCACCTGCGCCCGGGGGATGCCTTCACCGTGACCGAGACCGACAACACCGGTTATGAGACGAGCTTCGACCTTGACGGCAGCGTCGAGGTCGGCGCCAGCGGAGGGGGAACCCTGGGCGCACAGAGCGCCACGCTTACCTGTGTCAACAACAAGGACGGCGCACCGCCCACGGGATTTGGCCCGGACACGGCCCCGGCAGTCTGGATGCTGCTCTGCGCCCTGCTGGGCTTGGTCTGCCTGCGCCGCCGCAAGGGGGCGTGACCTATGGAGCCGCAGACCCGGCGCCGGGCAGCCTGGGCGGATATCCGGGAGTTTCTTGTGCGGGCCGGGGCGCTGGCCGCGCTGCTGGTCATGCTGTTCGGCGTCGTGTTCGGGCTGTACATCCAGCCCGATGCCGCGATGCACCCGCATTTGAAGCCCGGCGACCTGCTGCTGTTTTACAGGCTGCCCCGCAGCTGCACGGCAGGGGAGGTCGTTGTCTTTACCAAGGATGGCCAGCGCCGCACAGGCCGGGTCGCGGCCCGGGGCGGCGACACGGTGGAAGTGACCGACGCGGCGGCGCTTGTCATCAACGGCAGCACGGTGGCGGAGCCTGATATCTACGAAGAAACGCCGAAATATGGCAGCAACGTGACCTACCCGCTGACCCTGGCCGACGGCGAATATTTTATATTATGCGACGCCCGCGCAGGCGCCCGCGACAGCCGCTGGTTCGGCCCGGTGCAGGCAGGGGAGATACAGGGCCGCGTGATCGCTGTATTGCGGCGGAATGGGATATAAAGGGGCGGCCTTGCCGCTGCCGTCCGCCTTTCCTTCCGAGCCATCCATCACATAAAAACGAGGTACTTACCATGAACACCATCAAACTTTCTGCCGCTCTCACCGCTGCTGTGCTGGCCGGGGCGCTGTCCACGGCGGCCTATGCAGCCGATGCCGAAAGACCCGCCAGCCGCATCACGGTCAGCGGCGGCAGCATCATCCTTAAAAAGGCCATCAACCTGGACAAAGCCCCCGGCGCGGGCGGCATCAAGGGCACGATCACTTTCAACGTGGCCGCAGGCCAGGATGGCGACCTGCCCCAGGCCCACACCGCGGACGAAATGCTCGGCACGGCGGATCAGCTTGCCAGTACCACGGCCACGGCGGAATTTACCGCCGATGCCCAAGGAAAAGCCAACACCGAGAGCAATGTGACCGTTGATTTCAATATGGACAAGTTCACAAAGCCCGGCATCTACTACTACCGTCTGACCGAGCAGGCCCACGGCATCAGCGGTCTGTCCACCGCGCCGCTCTACCTGCTGAAGGTCAGCGTCGCCAATGAGAGCGAGGCCGAGCCGGATGGACAGCACTTCAAGCTGGAGTATGCCATCCTGGCCGAGAAAGAGACCGGCACGAAAGCCGAGCTCGTTACCAACGAGTACACGACCCACAGCCTGACCGTGACCAAGCGGCTGGCCGGTGACTTTGCCAGCTATGGCGACAGCTTTGACTTTACGCTGCACATCACAGATCCTGACACCGAAAACCATATGGCGTCGGTGACGCTGCGCACCGGCCCGGCAGACGACGAGCTGAGCGGCCCCGGCACGGTGTATACCCTGGAGAACGGCAAGAAGGAGATCAAGGTGACCCTCAAGGGCAACGAACAGTTGGAAGTAACCGGCCTGCCCGAGGGCGCGACCTATACCATCGATGAGAGCGGCACCGACGCGGCGAAATATACCTCGACCACCTGGGAGTTCCCCGGCGGCACCGGGACAGGCACCAGCCTGGGCCAGCAGACCATCGGCACGGCAGACGCGGCCATAACGGTCACGAACATCCGTGACGCGGTCACGCCCACCGGCCTGCTGTTGGATGCTGCGCCCTACGGCGCTATGCTGGCCCTGGCGGTGGGCAGCGGTGCGGTGGTGTTCCGCAAGCGCCGCTGTGATTGATGCTTTCCGCAGCGGCACACCTGGCCCGGCTGGGCAGTGCGGTGGTCAGCGCCCTGGCAGCCGGGCTGATGGCGGTGCTGCTGGCTTTCGGCGGGTTCGCCCTCTGGCAGGACGCAGCCGTAAGCCGGGGCGCATTTGCCAGCGCGGACCTGCTGCAATATAAGCCCGCCGACAAAAACACTGCAGCCCCGACACTGGCCGAATTGCAGGCGCTGAACCCCGACGTCTGCGGCTGGCTGACCATCGACGGCACCCACATCGACTACCCGCTTGTGCAGGGCGCGACGAATATGGACTACATCAACCGCGACGTCTACGGCGAATTTTCGCTGTCGGGGGCGGTGTTTCTGGACAGCCGCAGCAAGGCGGATTTCAGCGACGGGTATTCCATTGTCTACGCCCACCATATGGAGAATGGCGCAATGTTCGGCGATATATCAAAGTTTGTGCAGGCAGACTACTTTGCGGCGCACCCTTCCGGCAGTCTGATACTGCCCGATGCAGCGTATGAGATCGAGCTGTTTGTCTGCCTGGAGGCAGACGCCTACGACGCGGAGATTTACGCCGTGGAGCGCTACACCGCCGACACTGCCGCCTTGCTTGACGCGGTGCAGGCCCGGGCTGTGCAGCAGCGGGCGCTGGATGTGGGCTCGCAGGACAGGCTGATCGCCCTGTCCACCTGCGCCGGGGCCGAGACGAACGGCCGTGTGGTGCTGCTGGGACGGCTGCGCCCGGCAACTTTGGATGAAGGAGATGAAACACAATGAGTTTTGGCAAAACGACCCTGCGGCGCTGGCTGCCCGCGGCGGCGCTGGTGCTGGCGCTGCTCTGCCCGCTGCCGGTCTTTGCGGCACAGGCGGGGGCCGAGATCCCGGTGACGGTGCGTACCGACGGCGCAGCCTGCGACACGGTGTACACGGTGGAGATCACCCCGCTGGATAACGCCCCGGCACCGGCCCAGACCAGCGTGCAGGTCAAGGGTGGCGGCACGGCGTATTTTACCGGCCTGACCTTTGACGCGCCGGGGGATTACCGCTATAAGCTGTCCCAGGTAAAAGGCTGCGCCGCCGATACGACCTACGACGGCCGCACCTACACTGTGACGGTGCGGGTGATGACCGCCGCCGACGGTAGCCTTGATACCGAACTGTGGGCAGTGCGCAGCGGTAGAACAGCTAAAGCGGCAGGGGTGGTGTTCACCAACCGCTATGACCCGCCCGCCCCGGCAGCCACGGCCACACCTGCGCCGAGCGCCGCGCCGATGCCGCGCCCCATAAAAAACACGGCCCGCCCGGTGGGGGCCCTGCCCCAGACCGGGGATGCTTTCCCGCTGGAGGCACTGGCCGCGCTGCTCTGCGCGGGCGTAGTGGGCTTTGGCACAGCCTGGAACAAACGCAGATAGTCAGATAGTATGTAATAAGGAAGGCCCCGGCAGTTTGCGGCTGCCGGGGCACTTGCTTTGCAGGGGAAACCTGACTATAATAAACAAAAAAGGTCACTTGCAAATGCAAGTGACCTTGTTTCTATGTTACAAAAAAGATACCCGTTACAATGGGAAGACTATAAATGATGAAAATACATCACAGATAAAAAGGCAGCATTTTTTCAGCGTAAAAGTCAGCGTAAATTCAAAAAGTCAGCGTAAAAGTCAGCGTAAATTCAAAAAGTCAGCGTAAATTATCATTTGTTGATTTTGTACTTTGTTCCGCGGCATTTGCCAACAGGCTGTAATATGCCATCTTTGCACATCTGCCGCAGAATGTAATAGGTTTGGTTTTTATTAAAGCCACACAACTCCTGCGCTTTCTGGTTCGTGATCCATGGCTTAAGTTGCAAATACTCCACGATTCGCCCCTTAGCCTGAATTTGATTGACTGTTTTATCCTGAACATAAGCTACGTCGGTTTTTACCGTTTCGTAGACCTTGAGTGTCAGCATATAGGTCTTTCCATTCAATTCCAAGAGTCCCTCGTCTCGCAGGCTATTCAATACTTTATGGGCGTTATTATCGGATTCTTGGATGGTTTTTGCTGCTTGCTTTAAGGTGATTTTTTGATGTTCACGTAGATAGTGCAGAATCATCAGTTCCGACAGGGTAAACATTTTTGAACGCTTATCCTGCATTTCCGCGATGAAGTGCACAAAGTTTTGATTCTCCATTGTGCTTCGCAAGGTCAGCCTTACAGAATTTGGCGTACTGGTATACTCCGGGTAAGGCTTGCCTTCTGTCAGCATACTCTGGTACATAATATCTACGCCCTGTCCTGAACGCTGCACATATTTCAGATGTTGGAGCGTCATAGCAATCAGTTTGTTGCGTGGAATAGACTGATGTGTGATAATATTGCTCTCGTTGATGTCTTCTGGAAAACCGCCAGGGTTTTCTATCACGATTTTTGTCGGATAATGCTTGACATAAATTGGGGCGGTCTCTTCGTATGACCGATGCGCCAAGGCGTTCAACAACGCTTCTTGAAAAACGGCTTCCGAAAAATCATAAACCTCAAGACGATACAGCCCAACCTGCACATTGGTCAAGTGGTTATAGGTTCGGATACGTTCCGTCAGCTTATCTAAAATTGAAATAAGTGGCTCTTGCATATCCATTCGGTTGTCGTACTCTGTCTGTGCTTCGTCGCTGTAATGGAGATAAATTACCTCCGCCTGCGGCAACAACCGTGAAATAGATGTGGTCTTACCCACAAACAGTAAACCAGCCACAGTTACACGCACTTCGTCTTTTTCAAGGCGAATGAGCTTCAAGTTATCCAGAAAAGTTGTATCTGCCAGGGCGGGCAACGCGGAAGCTGAATCGCGAATCCGCAATTTTTCCTTTAAGCGATATACTTCCAGCAAATCTATGTCACCTTCGGAAGCACCCTCTACGATTTTGGATGAAAAATCCAGATTATCAGCGGGTGAGTATACGTCGTTTGCAGGGTAAAATGGTTTAGTTACTTTTCCTAGTCGCTTATAGTAAATACCGCTGGTGGTTGCCACAGGGGAGCCTACCTTATCAACAGACACAACCAAAACAACCCCGTCAGATGTTTCTACCGCTTCAATTTCGGTAAATAGGCTGGGACGAGTCATATCGTAGATAGCTTCCATCAAAGCCTGCGGATCGCTTTCTGAACATCCAGTAATGGTTCCGTCATCTTCGACACCAAACAGAAAAACGCCGCCCACTGCATTGGCTAGGGCAACCGTGCTTTTCACCGCAAGTTCTTTTCGCTGCTTGTAATTGCCGCATTTGACCCATGACTTAAACTCTTGTCGGGTGTTTTCGCCAGCGGCAATCATTTTTCGAAGCTCTTGTTCTGTCATGGCTTCTCCTCTCCCTCAGAAGCAAAAAAAGATGATAACCATATTATAGCATATAAAACAAATAAGGCAACTCACTTACGCAAGTTGCCTTATCTCTATGTGATAAACCACCCTATGAAAAAGTCAGTGTCTGTTAGGGCAATCTGTATAAGTTTCGTAGGCGCAAATGAGAAGTTGATGAATGGAGCCTTTATAGTAAAACCGGTATATTTATGACCGAACACCTTATCGAGAAAAAGTTGAATTCGTACGATAATTTTAGACATCAGTGCATCCCCTCCTTTTGCAACAACCTTCTCATTTGCTTTTATCCTATCGGAGCCTAGCGGATCTGGTGAGCCAAGGAGGGGAAGAATCTTGGCTCAATAATAGTATAGCACATCAGGGAATAGAAGTTGAGAACAAACTATGAATTATCGCTTTTTCTTTTTTGCTTGTACCGCCTCAAATACTTTCTTCTCAACAATCGCCTCATGTGCATTTTCTACCATGTACATAATCAGTTCTCCACGATTCTTCACCTGTTTCCCAGTCAAAAAATCCGGTGTGTAGGTCTTTTGCAGTAACAGAGTGCCCATATATTTCTCATTGCTTAGCATACGGTCAATCGTTGATGTACTCCATTCGGATTTTCCTGTAACCGTTCTTATACCGTGTTCCTCCAAGTACCGCTTAATTTTGCGGACACCGTTGCCTTCTAAATACAGCGAAAATATCTTACGGACGATCTCGGCTTCTTCGGGCACAATTACAAGTTGCCCTTCGGCATCCTTGGTATAACCTAAAAAGCGGGTGTGATTCAAAAGTGCTTTTCCTTCGCGCATACGTTGATGAATACCAAATTTGATATTCTCGCTCTTTGTGGCGCTTTCTTCCTGTGCAACGGCAAATAAAATAGAGAGCGTGGCATCATCTATCTTTAAGGTGTTGATTCGTTCAACTTCAGAGATAAGTCCAATATTCATAGCTTTCAGCCTCCTTATGGTTGATAGAGCTTCAAGCGTATCCCGCCCGAAGCGGCTCAATGACTTGACGAATATATAATCAAAACGATGTCGCTTCGCATCGCGTAACATTTCGCAGTACCCGCTGCGGCCAGACTTTCGTGTGCCTGACGCAATATCGCTGTAAATTTTATAAAGCGTCCAATTTGGGTTTTCAGTGATAATTGTATTGAAATGGAGTGCTTGAATTTCAAGGCTGTGCAAAAGTTCAGGCGTAGCTTTGCTCACGCGGCAGTATGCCGCGATGCGTAGCTTCTGCAATTCAAGAGGTGTTTCCTTTTTAATAATAGCAGGATATATTGTATAAATCTGTATAGACATAAAAAGCGCCCCATGTCTACTATAACATGAGGCGCTTACTATATAAAACAAAAAGTTAAAGCTACATCCAAATTTCTTTGAATGTAGCTTTTAACTTGGTGCGCCGGAAGGGACTCGAACCCCCGACCTTCTGATTCGTAGTCAGACACTCTATCCAGCTGAGCTACCGGCGCATATTCTCTTGGCGTTCTCGCCGGAGAACGTGTTTTATTATAGCGCCGGCGGTGGGGAAAGTCAAGCGGTTTTTCAAAAAAACTCAAAAAAATCTGCAAATGGGCATCTTTACCGAAAATTCGCAGCTAAACGCGCGGCTTTTCGGCTGTTTGTCGTTGCTGGGAGCGCGACAGAGAATTGACAAATACTTTGCAACATTTTATAATATTCATAGATTTTGGATTACGAACGATGGTGTTTGCAATCGCAGCCGCCATCGGCTTTTTTATTCTCTTTCGTGTCCACAGTGTACGCACAAATGCGCGTGCACAGTACAGAACATTAAACGGATAAACCAGAATCGACCCCAATTTGTATTCCATTAAGAAACGGAGTGGCACTAAACCATGGCGAAGTACATCGTCAAGCGCGTGGCAATGGGCATTTTCAGCGTGTTCATCGTCGCGACCCTTACCTTTTTCATCATGAACCTGGTCCCCGGCGGCCCGTTCGTGGCGGAAAAGTCCATCAGTAAAGCAGCCCAGCAGGCTCTGGCCGAAAAATACGGCCTGGACAAGCCCCTGGGTGTGCAGTACCTCAACTACATGAACAGCCTTGTCCACGGCGATATGGGCCTGAGCCTGAAACAGCGCGGCCGTACCGTCAACCAGATCATCTTCTCCAAGCTGCCTGTGTCTGCCCGCACCGCCGGTCTGGCCGTTCTGGTCGCCCTGTGCGTCGGCATTCCGCTGGGCTGTCTGTCTGCGTATAACCGAGGAAAATGGGCTGACAACCTTATTATTGTCTTCGCCACCTGCGGCATCGCTATCCCGAGCTTTATTTCCAGCGTCGTGCTGCTTTACACCTTCGGCATGAATCTGAAAATTTTGCCCACCGTCGGTTTGAATGAGCCGGCGGCCTACATCATGCCCGTGACGGCGCTGGCTATTTACCCCACCGCCTACATCACCCGCCTGATGCGTTCCAGTCTGCTGGACGTCATGGGTCAGGATTACATGCGCACCGCCCGCGCCAAGGGCGTTTCCAGCGTGAAGATCCTGTTCAAGCACGCCCTGCGCAACGCCATCCTGCCTGTTGTCACCTATGTCGGCCCCATGCTGGCAGGTCTGATGACCGGTTCCTTCGTCGTCGAGAAGATCTTCTCCATCCCCGGCCTGGGCCGTGACTTCGTGTCTGCCATCACCAACCGTGACTACATGATGATCATGGGCACCACGATCCTGCTGGCGACCCTCGTCATCGTTGCGAACGTCGTTGTTGACATCCTGTATAAGATCATCGACCCGCGCATCAAGCTGAAGTAAGGAGGAGCAGACAAAATGGAAAATCTGAAAAAGAATCCGTTGAGCCTGCAACTCAACGTGGAAGATTTCGCCCCCGCATCCAACGACGAGAAGAAGAGCCTCGTTGTCATGCGTGAGAGCGTCAACTTCTGGAAGGACGGCATGCGCCGCCTGAAGAAAAACAAGATCGCCATGGTCAGCCTGGTGGTCATCCTGCTGATTGCCTTCATGGCCTACATTCTGCCCAGCCTCTGGCCGTACAGCTACGAGCAGCAGATCAAGGGCAGCAACAACCTGGCTCCGTTTGAGTATTCTGCCGCGGAGCAGAAGCTCATCGACCAGGGCGAGAACGTATTCCCCCACATTCTGGGCACCGACCGTATGGGCCGTGACTTTGCCGTGCGTGTCATGATGGGCACCCGCGTCTCCCTGTCCGTCGGCCTGCTGGCCTCTGTGCTGGTCCTGCTCATCGGTGCGACTTACGGCGCTATCTCCGCATTTGCGGGCGGCTGGGTCGATAACATCATGATGCGCATTACCGATATTCTCTACACCATCCCCGACATCCTGCTCATTATCCTGCTGGCTATGGCCATCAAGGAACCGCTGGAGAGCCTGGCCACCAAGCCCGGCTTCGGCTGGATGCAGAAGCTCGGCCCCAACATGGTGTCGATCTTCATCATCTTCGCGCTGCTGTATTGGGTCGGCATGGCGCGTATCGTCCGCTCCCAGGTCCTGACGCTGAAAGAGAGCGAGTATGTCACCGCTGCCCGCGCACTGGGCGCATCCGGCGGCCGCATCATCAAAAAGCACCTGCTGACCAACTGCATGGGTACCCTGATCGTCACCACCACCCTGCAGATCCCGTCCTCCATCTTCACCGAGAGCTACCTGAGCTTCCTTGGCCTGGGCGTTGCTGCGCCTATGCCGTCCTTGGGCTCTCTGGCAACCGACGCCGTCAAGGGCATGAACACCTACCCGGTGCTGCTGATTGCCCCCGCGCTGATGATCAGCGTTATGATCCTGGTTTTCAACCTGTTCGGCGATGGCCTGCGCGACGCATTTGACCCGAAACTGAAGAGCTGAGAGGGGAGGAGAAGCAAACATGAGCGAGAAAATTCTTGAAATCAAGGACGAACGCCTGTCCTTCTTCACCCCCGCGGGCGAAGTCAAAGCGCTGAACGGCGTGTCCTTCAGCATGAACCAGGGCGACGTGCTGGGCATCGTCGGCGAGTCTGGCTCCGGCAAGTCTGTCACGGCGTATTCCATCATGGGCTTGACCGCTTACCCCGGCCGTCTGGTCGGCGGCACGGTGTGGTTCAACGGCCACCAGATCGACAAAATGACCGAGAAGGAGTTCCGCAAGATCCGCGGCAACGAGGTCTCCATCATCTTCCAGGACCCTATGACGAGTCTGAACCCGGTGTACACCATCGGAAACCAGATCGTCGAGGTCATCCTGCTGCACACCAAAAAGACCAAGCAGGAAGCCTGGGCCCGCGCTAAGGAGCTGCTGGAGCTGGTCGGCATCAACGAGCCGGACCGCCGCCTGAAGCAGTACCCCCACGAGCTGTCCGGCGGTATGCGCCAGCGTGTTATGATCGCCATTGCGCTGGCCTGCGAGCCGAAGCTGCTGATCGCTGACGAGCCGACCACCGCGCTGGACGTCACGATCCAGGCGCAGATCCTTGAGCTGATGAACGACCTGCGCCACAAGCTGGGTATGTCCATCATCATGATTACCCATGACCTGGGTGTTGTCGCCCAGATGTGCGAGAAGATCGCCGTCATGTACGCCGGTCACATCGTCGAGTACGGCACCACCGACGAGATTTTCTACAACCCCCAGCACGAGTACACCAAGGGCCTGATCAACTCCATCCCCAAGCTGAACGCCGAGGAGAAGGAACGCTTGGTGCCCATCGAGGGCCAGCCGGTCGACCTGCTGAATCCGCCTGCGGGCTGCCCCTTCGCGCCGCGCTGCAAGAGCTGCATGAAGGTCTGCCTGAATAAAATGCCGCCCAAAACCGAATTGAGCGACACCCATTACACCTATTGCTGGCTGCGCCAGAAAGAAGAATTTGAGAAAGGGGGCAAAGCCGAATGAGCGAGAATCTTGTTGAAGTAAAGCATTTGCAGCAGTACTTCCCGGCCGGCGGCGTGGGCAAGAACAAGCAGTATGTGCAGGCTGTCGATGACGTCAGCTTTGCCATCCGCAAGGGCGAGACCCTGGGTCTGGTCGGCGAATCCGGCTGCGGCAAGACCACCACCGGCCGCACCCTGCTGCGTTTGTATGAACCGACGGACGGCACCATCATCTATGACGGCAAGGTGCTGTTTGACAAGAAAAAGAAGATCGCGGTGGATATGCTGCCCTACCGCCGCCGTATGCAGATCGTGTTCCAGGACCCCTACGCGAGCCTGGACCCCCGCATGACCATCGGTGATATCGTCGGTGAGGGCATCGACATCCACCACCTGTGCGCCAACGCCAAGGAGCGTCACGACAAGATCATCTCCCTGCTGGAGCGTGTCGGCCTGAACAGTGAGCACGCCAACCGCTACCCGCACGAGTTCTCCGGCGGTCAGCGTCAGCGTGTCGGCATCGCCCGTGCGCTGGCTGTGGACCCTGAGTTCATCGTCTGCGACGAGCCTGTCTCTGCGCTGGATGTCTCAATTCAGGCACAGGTCGTCAATATGTTTGAGGACCTGCAGCAGGAGATGGGGCTGACCTACCTCTTTATTGCGCACGACCTGAGCGTTGTCAAGCACATTTCCAACCGCATCGGCGTTATGTATCTGGGCAAGCTGGTCGAGCTGGCCGACAGCTTTGAGCTGATCGCCCACAGCGTCCACCCCTACACCCGCAGCCTGATCTCGGCCATTCCGGTGGCTGACCCTGTGATGGCCCGCCAGAGCCACCGCATTGTGCTGCAGGGCGATGTGCCCAGTCCGCTGAACCCGCCGAGCGGCTGCCGTTTCCGCACCCGCTGCCCCTACGCCGATGAGCGCTGCGCTGCCGAGGTGCCGGAGTTCAAGGAGGTCAGCAGCGGCCATTGGGCAGCCTGCCACCATCTGGATAAGGTAAAATAAGTAGGGGGGGCGGCGTCCTCGACGCCCCTGCAACCTGCTGGACGGCGGCCGTGAGGGCCTTTGGACGATTCTGTCCGCCGACTGACTTCACTCGGCCTAAAATTTATACATATACAAGGCGGTCAGCCGTGGCCGCCTTGCGTTTTAAGCAAAATTGTATGCGGTAGAGAGACATCTATCTGCGACGCACAGAATTGTCCGCGGTGGAAATACAAACGGATTTTCTATCAAAACAGTTACAAAAATTACAGAACACTTGCAAATGCCGCTTTAGAGTGGTAAAGTATAAATATTCACTCCGTTGGGGGCGCTGCTCCCGAGGGGGATTGGGTATAAAGTATAATGAATTTGGAGGGTATTTCACATGAAGATGAAGAACATTGCTGCCGTGGCTATGGCCGGCTGCATGGCTGCTTCTCTCGCTGCCTGCGGCGGCTCTGCCAGCACCGCAGCCTCCACCGAGACCAGCACCGCTGCATCCACCGAAGCTGCGACCAGCGAAGCCACCGAGGCTACCGGCGACGCTGCCGGTTTCACTGTCCAGCTCGGACCTAACCCCGAGACCCTGGATCCCGCGCTGAACAGCTCTATCGACGGTGCCAACACCATCATCACCACCTTTGAGCCGCTGCTGCTCATCGACGAGAACAACGAGGTTGTTCCCGGCCAGGCAGAGCTGCCCGAGGTCTCCGAGGATGGCCTGACCTGGACCTTCACCATGAAGGACGGCCTGAAGTGGAGCGACGGCTCCGACCTGACGGCGAAGGACTTTGAGTACTCCTTCAAGCGTCTGGCCTGCCCCGACACCGCAGCCCCCTACGGCGAGACCGTTGTCGGCATGATCGACGGCTATAAGGATGCCATCGGCAACCCCGATGCGGACGGCAACACCACCACCGATCCCGACTGGGATGCCCTGAACGTCCACGCCAGCGAGGACGGCAAGACCTTGACCGTCCAGCTGTCCTATCCCTGCTCCTACTTCGATAAGCTCTGCGCCTTCGCGGCTATGAGCCCCGTGCAGCAGGCTACGGTTGAGGCCAACGGCGATGCCTGGTGCACGCAGCCTGACACCTTCGTCTGCAACGGCCCCTACATGATCAGCGATTGGATCCCCTCTGAGCGTATTGTTCTGTCCAAGAACCCGAACTACAACGGCGGCTGGGATACCTCCAAGATCGTTTCCGACACCATCACCCTGCTCCTGCTCGAGGACTCCAGCGCTGCCTACGCCGCCTACAACAGCGGTGAGGCACAGCTCATCAAGGACGTCCCCACCGATGAGATCCCCAGCCTGACCAAGGCTGAGGACGGCGGCGACTTCTACGTTGACACCATCCTGGGCACCTACTACATCTCCCTGAACGACCAGAAGGAGCCGTTCACGAATGCCAAGGTCCGCAAGGCTCTGAGCCTGGCCATCGACCGTGACTACGTTGCCAACACCATCATGCAGGGCACCTACGAGCCCGCTTACAACTTCGTCGGCCCCGGCATCGTCGATGAGAACGGCATGTTCTACGACAACGCCAACGGCGGCGAGCGCTACATCAGCGACGACTACGACGCCAACCTCGAGGAGGCCAAGCAGCTGATGGCCGATGCTGGTTACCCGAACGGCGAGGGCTTCCCCACCATCGAGTACAGCGCCAACGACGCCGGCTACCACATCCCCGTTGCTGAGTACGTCCAGCAGGCCTGGGGCGAGCTGGGCATCACCGTCAACATCAACAAGGTCGAGTGGGCCAGCTTCCTGCCGATGCGCCGCGCCGGTGACTATGACATCAGCCGCAACGGCTGGTCCATGGACTACAACGACCCCTCCAACATGCTGGAGCTGTTCACCACCAACAACGGCAACAACGACGGCAAGTACGCCAACCCCGACTTCGACAAGGTCATCGAGGAGTCCCGCGTTGCCGACAAGGCTACCCACTTCGAGAAGCTGCACGAGGCCGAGGATATGCTGATGGCCGACGCCGCCTGCATCCCCGTTGCCTACTACAACGACTTCTGGCTGCAGAGCCCCTCTCTGAAGGGCACCTGGCACAGCCCCTACGGCTACTGGTACTTGCAGTACGGTTATGTTGAGCAGTAACTAACCTTTATAAAAGGCACGACCTGTTAAAAGGCCGTGCCTTTTTTTGTTGGTAAGGCTTCCCCCTCTGGGGGAAGCTGTCAGCGGCCCTGCCCGCTGACTGATGAGGGAAAACCGTGCCGCCGCTGCCCGCTTACGCGCAGCTGCGGCAGACACGGCCCTCATCCGGCCCCGCTGGGAAAGGCAAAACCGTTACAAAACAGTAACATATCGTTGCCGAACTTGCAATCCTGTGTTGCGCGTACTATAATAGTCAATGTTCGCCTGTCGCGAACAGGCAACAAGTGTAAGAAAGATCCATCAGGAGGATACAAGCAACATGAAGAACAAGAGAATCATCGCCGCGGCGATGGCTGCCGGTATGGCAGTTTCTCTGGCAGCCTGCGGTTCTTCCGCAAGCACCACTGACACCAACGGCAGCGCCGATGCTGCCACCACCGAGGCTGCTGACGCCGCCACCGGCGAGGGCACCGGCTTCACCGTCCAGCTCGGCCCCAACCCCGAGACCCTGGACCCGGCCCTGAACGCTGCCGTCGACGGCGGCAACACCCTCATCACTATCGAAGAGCCCCTGCTCATCATCGACGAGAACAACGAAATCCAGCCCGGTCAGGCCGAGAGCTACGAAGTCAGCGATGACGGCTTGGTCTGGACCTTCCATCTGCGCGACGGCCTGAAGTGGAGCGACGGTTCCGATTTGACCGCTGCCGACTTCGAGTACAGCTTCAAGCGTCTGGCCTGCCCCGACACCGCCGCCCCCTACGCCGAGACGGTTGTCGGCATGATCGACGGCTATCAGGATGCCATCGGCAACCCCGATGCGGACGGCAACACCACCACCGATCCCGACTGGGATGCCCTGAACGTCGTTGCCAGCGAGGACGGTAAGGACCTGACCATCACCCTGAGCTATCCCTGCTCCTACTTTGACAAGCTGGCCGCTTTCGTCGCCACTTCACCCGTGCAGCAGGCCACTGTGGAGGCCAACGGCGACGCCTGGTGCACCGAGCCCGACACCTACGTCTGCAACGGCCCCTACATGATCACCGAGTGGACTCCCTCCGAGCGTATTGTTCTGTCCAAGAACCCGAACTACGTCGGCGGCTGGGATTCCTCCAAGATCGTTTCTGACACCATCACCCTGCTTCTGCTCGAGGATTCCAGCGCTGCCTACGCCGCCTACAACAGCGGTGAGGCACAGCTCGTCAAGGACGTCCCCACCGATGAGATCCCCAGCCTGACCAGGGCCGAGGACGGCGGCGACTTCTATCTCGATGAGATCATGGGCACCTACTACATCTCCCTGAACGATCAGAAGGAGCCGTTCACCGACCCCAATGTCCGTAAGGCTATGTCTCTGGCCATTGACCGCGACTACGTTGCCAACATCATCATGCAGGGCATCTACACCCCCGCCACTGCGCTGGTTGGCCCCGGCATCGTGGACAACGAGGGCTACTTCATGGACAATGCCAACGGCGGCAAGCCCTACATCAGCGACGACTACGAGGCCAACCTCGAGGAGGCCAAGCAGCTGATGGCCGAGGCCGGCTACCCGGACGGCGAGGGCTTCCCGGTTGTTGAGTACAGCGCCAACGACGCCGGCTACCACATCCCCGTTGCTGAGTACGTCCAGC
>OLFY01000276.1_pt1 | contig 81275 bp, 76 predicted proteins | sample 1605611 | NCBI WGS metagenome assembly OLFY01 (sample SAMEA3888923, study PRJEB22519) | human gut metagenome | biome: human gut; feature: human-associated habitat; material: faeces | place: Denmark | collected 2011 | reverse complement strand
ATATGGCAGGTGCTGCCCTTGCTTACTATATCTATAGAAGTATCAAGTTCTTTATCAAAAAATAAACAATTTAACATCATGAACTAAAAAGGAGGAAAATCAATTGATTTTCCTCTTTGTGTTTACTTTTCATCTTGATCTGGGATAATAAGCGAAACTGCATGTCTTAAACATTCAACATGAACAGGGAAACTCTGTCCTTTTTCACCATCAATATCATAGACAATATCCTCATCACAACTGATTGTGATATCCTTTGCCTGAACATAACGAATCATTGGATTTTGAGGATGAAGATTACGCTTATAATCCATAAAGACATTAAGTAGTTCAGCTACATTCCCTTTTTTAATAATAATAAGATCTAACTTACCATCACTTGTAGAAGCATATGGAGTAACTCCTGGAAATCCTCCTACATGAGAACTATTCGTAATCATGAATAAGGCGGCATCTTCTTCAAACTCTATTTCATCTGCTTTTACTTTAAGATGAAGTGATAAGCCTAACTGTTCAGGTAACATCTTCAATCCATTGATATAGTAGGCAAGAGGACCAAATTTCTTCTTTTCCTCTTTAGTGACAAGAAATCCAATATCACTAAACATACCACCACTTAATACATTCGCAAAACAATGATCATCTACATAACCTGCATCAATCTTCTTTGTTTTAAAACGAGCAATCATATCACGGAATGCTTCTGGTGTATTAGGAAGATTAAGGTAAGTTGCAAAGTCATTGACAGTACCTGCTGCTAGTATCGCAAGAGGAATCTTAGATTCACTCTTAATAAGTCCTGTTATGATTTCATTAATAGTACCATCTCCACCTACTGCCACAATAAAGTCATATTCATTTTTAGTCAGTCTAGCAGCACGTTCTAATCCATCATTCTTTCCTCTAGTAAAGTAAGTATCAATTGTATTTACGTTAGTATGAAGAATTAATTGACCAATAAACTGATCAATAGATTTCTGGAATGCATGTGTCCCACTAGAAGGATTAATAATAAACAAACACTTCATATATTATGCCTCCTTAATCAATTCAAGAAGTAACTTAACACCCTTTTTCATAGAATTAATACTACAGAATTCATAAGGACCATGGTAGTTATATCCACCAGTACCTAAGTTAGGACAAGGAAGTCCCATAAAACTTAAATTAGCCCCATCAGTGCCACCTCTAATAGGAGATGCAATAGGATCAAGTCCTATATTAATCATGGCCTGTTTTACCTTATATACAATATCAGGCGTCTTATTGATAACTTCAATCATATTCTTATACTGTAAAGTAAAGTCAATATCAATATAATTGCCATGATTGACCTGATTTAAATAAGAAGCAGCAAGCTGCATTGTATGAATCATATCATGCATATTATCCATGTCATGATCTCTTAGAATATAAGTCATCTTAGCTGTAGAAACATCACCTTCCATATGATGAAGATGATAGAAGCCTTCTTTATGTTCTGTTGCTTCAGGACGCTTATTATCACCAAGCATTGTATCAAACTGACGACCTAAAGTAAGAGCATTCACCATCTTACCTTTAGAATCACCTGGATGATAACTCTTACCAGTAATAGTAACATCAGCCTTATAGGCATTGAAGTTTTCAAAACTGAATTCATCAATTCTACCACCATCTACTGTATAAGCATAATCAGCACCAAATCTCTTTACATCAAAGTTTTCAGTACCTCTACCTACTTCTTCATCAGGAGTAAACGCAATACAGATATCACCATGCTTAAAATCTCTATTCTGGCAGATATACTCTACCATACTCATAATAATAGCTACACCTGCTTTATCATCCGCACCAAGAAGTGTAGTTCCATCAGTTGTAATTAAATCATCACCCACAAGACCCTTTAATTCAGGATTTGTTTCTGGATCTAAATACATCTTCTTTTCTTCATTAAGAATAATACGTCCTCCTGGATAAGAACGGATAATACGTGGATGAATATCATGTCCACTTGCATCTGGAGAAGTATCCATATGGGCAATGAATCCAATTGCTTTCATAGGCTCATCAGAATTACTATAAATCTTTCCGTATACAATTCCCTGATCTGTTCTTTCTACTTCATCTACACCTAAAATCTGCATTTCTTCACTTAAGAAATCAGCTAAATCAAATTGTTTTTCTGTAGAAGGAGATGTTGTAGAAGATTCATCAGACTGTGTATCAAAACTCACATATTTTAAAAATCTCTTTTCAATCAACATAAAATAACCTCACTTTGTTTATTTCTTTCATTTTAACATAGTAAATAGTTTTTGTGAACTTGCATAATTAACTAGACAACGCCTATTGTTTTCATTATTATGGGGTAGGTGATAAAAATGAAATATTATGCCGTAAAAAACGGAAGAGTACCAGGTATTTATAACTCTTGGGCAGAATGTCAGAAGCAGATTCATGGCTTTAAGAATGCTTCTTATAAGTCCTTTACATCACGCACGGAAGCAGAAGAGTTTATTTCTGATAAAAAAGAAATACCTCAAATGGAACATGGGTTAATTGCTTATGTAGATGGTTCTTTTAATGCGAAAAAGAAAGTATATGGTTATGGTGCTGTATTAATTGATGGACAGCAGGTCATTAAACGTCTTTGTGGACATGGAGATAATGAAGAATGTATATCTAGTCGTAATGTCGCAGGAGAAATATTTGGGGCACTTGCAGCTGTAAAGTATGCAGTAGAACATCCTGAATATGATGGTATTGTGATTTATTATGATTATATGGGTATTGAAAAGTGGGCTATTGGAGAATGGAAAGCTAATAAAAAGCTGACACAGTATTATGCTGATAAAATGACTAAATACCGTAAACAATTGCCTATTGTCTTTATGAAGGTAGAAGCCCATACAGGAGACTTCTATAATGAACAGGCAGATCAGTTAGCAAAGAAAGCAGTGGGAATTGAATGAGTGAAAAAATAACAATCTTTGATATTGAAGAATTAAATAATGATCCTGTTAGTATCTGTTCTATTGGAATAGTCGTATTGGAGGATATGAAAGTAAAAGAAACATTCTATTCACTTATTAGACCTCCTAAATTGACTTTTGATCCTTATCGTTATAAGGTTCATAAGATCAGACCACAGGATTTAAAGAAACAACCCACATTTCCAGAAATCTGGCCAAAGATTAGTCAATATTTTAAAAACAGTATTGTGATATCTCATGATATCCAGTCAGATCTAAATCATCTATTGGCAGTATTTAGAAGGTTTCGTATAAGAAAGCCTACTTGTTTCTTATCATGTACATTAGTACTCGCAAAGCTGTTTCATCCTGAATTACAAAAGTATGGCTTAGGTTCTCTATGTGATTATTATTCAGTGGAATTAGAGAATGCCCATAACGCATTGGCTGATTCTTTAGCCTGTGCAGAGCTTTTAAAGAAGATGATGGATGAACATCACTATACAAGTCTTAAAGAGCTCCACGAGAAGGAAAATGTCCCTTTAGGACGTATGACAAGTTCTTTTATTGAACCTCTTGTATCAAGCGATAAGGTACAGGAAGTAAAGATGGGAATACAGAAAGAAACAGTTGCTTTCACTGGAAAACTTGCTCATACAAAACAAGAAATAGAAGCATTTGTAGAACAGGATGGTATGACACCATCATTCCATGTCACAACACAGACAAGATATCTCGTTATTGGGAAAAAGGACTACAAGCAGACAAGATATCAAAAAGGCAATAAGAAGATTAAAAAAGCCATGACACTATCAAGACAAGGTCAGGATATTAGAATCCTACATGAAGACCAGTATATTGATATGGTAAGAAAAAGAACTCTTAAGGCATAGAGTTCTTTTTCTTACACACTATTTTAAAAAAATGATGCTTTTTTATTGAAAAAACAGTATAAAAGTACAGTTTGGTGCACAAATACGTCATTTTATTTAAAAAATGTATTGAAAACGCTTCTAATATTTGATAATCTTATTATAGGTGATTAATTATGGCAAAGACTTCAAACTATTTATTTAAACTTGATTTAATGATTTTAAGCTTATTGAAAGAAAAAGATCAATATGCGTATGAACTAACTAAAGAGATTGCAAAAAAATCTAAGGGTCGCATTGAACCAAAGAATGGTACTATGTATCCTATTATCTACAAACTCATTGAAAATGGCTATATTTCAAGCAATACAATCATTTACCACAATAAAGCTAGAGTGTATTATCACCTAGAACCAGCCGGAAAGGAATATTTAGATAAGATTATTGTGGAATTTGATGAACTAGTGGATTGCAGCAATTCATTTATTCACAAAGATTAAAATAGAGTTTCCATGATGGAACTCTATTTTTTTGCATAAAAAAGAAATAGGCAAACGCCTATTTCTTGATTTCTTTATAACTGATAGCGAAAGGTCCAGTTTTAGTAACGATTGTGATTGTATCGCCTTTCTTATACTCTTTAAATTCTTTTGCGGTAGCACGATAAGTAAATTTCTTTTTACCTGTTTTTACATTGAAATGATATACCTGTGAGAACTTAGTTGCATAATGTTCTGTCTTAGTAATAACACATTCTTCTGTATTAGTTACCTTTGCAAGAGGATCATTGATCCAGCATAATGCAAGTGGAATAAAGATAACTAGGAAGCATGTAAATAATGCATCTCTAGGTAATCCAGCTTTTTCACCAATCCAGCGATAGAATACAAAGATAATTAAGAATACAATAATTGTTGCATAAATAACAGGTCTTGTATTTTCCATTGCATATTTAGTAAATAGAATTAACCATCCTGTAATAGTAGGGATAATAAAGTTACCGAAGAACAATCCATACAATTCTTTGATTGCTGGCTGATTTCCTTCGGCAGTTAGACCTAAATAGTAAATACCTGCAAGCACTGGAACGACAATAGAAATTAATCCACCCACAACAAGAGAATCAAGTGCACCAATCATACCAGCCACTAATGACACTAACTGGATAAGTGTTAATACAAGCATCACTGGTTTAGTAACTGATACAGAAGGCATGTGACTAGGTGCTTCATTTGTACCTTCAATATCTTCATAAGGGATCTTATGATCAGTACATTCTTCAACTAATTCAGCTAAATCAGCCACTTCAAATTCTAATGAAGAAAGCTGTGCAATCACTCCTTCTTTAGAATAAATAGTAAGTGTCTTACCATCATCTACTAGTTTAGTAATGTCTTCATAAGCATACTTCTTTTCATTATTACCTTCTTTAAAAGTAATATCATCTTCAGTCATCATATAAGAGAAAGTCTTCTTCTTGTTCACCTTTAAAGTGATATAAATCATAAGTAGAAGCCCGATGACACCAAGCCCTGTAATCACATAATAACCGTCTTTTGCTTCTATAAAGCCAAGAACTAACATGATAATACCAAATACAGGACAAAGGAACTTCATTGTACTAATATGAAATAGTAAACTATCCTTATATGTTACGTCTCTATTCATTTGTTTACCTCAACTCCTTACGTATACAGTATATATTACATTAATTTTAGATGTAAACACAAGCGATAGTTGATAAATTATAGCCTTATTAAGGTGATTTATGGTAAAATAAATCTATATGGAGGTAAAAATATGAAAACTCTTACAGTTGCAGTGCCTTGTTATAATTCACAGGATTATATGAGACATGCTATCGAACCATTATTAATATGTGAAAATGATATTGAAATCTTAATCATTGATGATGGTTCTAAGGATAAGACAGGAGAGATAGGAGATTTATTAGAGGAAGAATATCCTGCAACAATCAGATGTATACATCAGGAAAATGGTGGACATGGTGAAGCAGTGAATACTGGTTTAAAGAATGCAACCGGACGCTTCTTTAAAGTATTAGACAGTGATGACTGGTTTGATGAAGCATCTTTAGTTAAAGTGATTCAGACATTAAAGAAACTTGGTAATGATGTCGATATGATGATCTGTAACTATGTCTATGATAAACCATCAAAGAATACACAGAAGCCTATTCGTTATACAAATGCATTACCTGAAAATAAGATTTTCAGATGGTATGATGTGAAATATTTCTATCCATCACAGAACCTATTAATGCATTCAATTATCTATCGTACAGAAGTATTACGTGCAAGTGGTCTTGTACTTCCTAAACATACATTCTATGTAGATAACTTATTTGTGTATGAACCTATTCCATTTGTTCAGACTATGTATTATCTAAATGTTGATTTATATCACTATTTCATTGGTCGTGATGATCAGTCAGTGAATGAAACAGTGATGATTAAACGTATTGATCAGCAGATTAGAGTGAATAAACGTATGATTGATGCGATTGATATTGATAAGCTTAAATCACGTAAGATGAGAAAATACTTAATCAAGTATCTTTCTATGATTACTACAGTAACTACTGTATTATGCATTAAGAGTGGTACAGAAGAAAACCTACAGAAGCGTAATGATTTATGGGCTTATATGAAAGATACAAAGCCAGCCGTTTATAAGGAAGTTAAAAAGACTGCATTAGGTCTTGCTATGCAATTAAATGATCCACTAGGACGTAAACTAATTGTTGGTGGATATAAACTTGCACAGAAACTATTTGGTTTCAATTAACAGTGATTCTATCACTGTTTTTTTATGTTGACTATTACCTACTGAATCGATAGAATAAAATTTGGGTGATTAAATGATTAAGAAATTCATAAAGACTCATGAACATGCATGGGTTCTTGTCTATTTTGTATTTTATATGCCTTGGTACTTTGGCTTACAACAAAGAAATATTAGTCATTTCTTTGATATGTATGTAGGATTAGACCGTATCATACCATTTGTACCAGCATTTATTATTCCTTATATCTATTGGTTTTTATTTGTTGCAGGAACTTTGTTATTCTTGTTTTTCTATGATGCAGATGAATTCTATCGTGGCTTTTCATTTCTAGCCTGTGGTATGACTATTTCACTTATCATATTCACAATCTTCCCAACAACATTCTGTCATCGTCCAGAAGTACTTACAGGGAATGCCTTTGAACAATTCTGGTTAAGATTTATTTATGGGGCAGATAAACCAACTAACGTATTTCCGAGTATTCATGTATTTAATTCAATAGGATGTGCGATAGCACTCATTAAATCAAAGAAATTCAAAGATAATAAACCAATGCATTTGTTTGCGATTATCTCAGCAGTACTTATTACATTATCTACAATGTTTATCAAACAGCATTCATTTATGGATGCTGTAGCAGCAAGTATAATCGCATATGTGCTCTATCAGCTCATTTATAAGAGAGAACATCCACGTTTACGTCAATTTGTATATTCTAAGTTTCCTAATAAAGGCTAAAGGTGTCAGTAAAATGACACCTTTTTAATCGCAATAGTTTATTATGATTGAAAGTTTTGCGGTTTAAAACCGCAAAACTATTGTTGAAATGGTAGTTTTGCGATTCCATATACATGGAAGAGGTGATTGTATGATAGAAAGACCACTATATTTAGACAAAATCATGACTTTTGTAGATACTCCATTTGTGAAAATACTGACTAGAGTTCGACGTTGTGGTAAATCAATAATTCTGAAGATGATTATTAAAAAAATCAAAAAAGAAAAGAATGTGGACGATGAACAGATTCTTAATTATCGCCTTGATTCTATGGAATATGAAGATATGACTACAAAAGAATTGTATCTAGAAATAAAATCGAAAATACTACAATCAAAAAAGGCAATATAGAAAAGGTACTATATTGCCTATTATTGATCAAATATGAATGACTCTTTCACAAAGCTTCGCAATATCTAGATCATGTGTCACAATCACTACAGTGGCACCATTATGATGATATTCTAATAATAGATTCATCATCATTTTTGTATTTGTTTCATCAAGTGAACCGGTAGGTTCATCACATAACACAATTTTTGGCTTTTTAAGAAGCAGCTTACAAAAGGCGATACGCTGGGCTTCTCCACCAGATAAAGAATATATTTTTCTATTCTCATATCCTTCTAGTCCAACAGTAGATAGTGCTTGTTTTACCGCATTCACTTTTTCTTTCTTATTGAATTTTGAATACTTCAACACAATATCAAGATTCTCTTTGACGGTATAATCATCTACTAGAGCATTGTTTTGAAACATATAGCCTATATCATATCTCATAAGTAATAATGCATCTTTCTTATTTGAGATTGAATGATGGTTAATGATAATTTCTCCATCGTCTACCTCTTCTAATAACCCTGTGATATTGAGTAGTGTAGATTTACCAGAACCACTATTTCCTACAATTGCGACAAGTTCATTTTTTTCTATAGTGAGATTAAAATGATCAAAGATTGTTTTTGTATCATAGTGTTTCGTTATGTTTTTTAATTCAATCATTTATAAAGTTCCTTTCAATAGATGAATGATATTCTTTCTCTCAAATTTCTTTATGGAAAGTACATAAGTCATACCCCATAGAATCATAAGAATCAGGTGAATAATAAGAGTGTAGATGAAATAAGAATGACATAATAAAGAAATCAAGAATGTCGATATAAATAAAACAACTGTTGATTTCACAAAATAGAAATACTTGCTAAGAGGTGTATAACCTTCCATTGTCTCTATCGCAAGAAGTGATGCATGATACTGGATGAATATATGAATATTCTGGTAAATCATTAATATCATTAAACTGATTAATGCGACAGAAATCATAATAACCGCAATAAAGAGTGTTTGTTCTTGATGATTTAGAAGAGACATTTCATCATATGCGGTAATGATTTTAGAAGCATATTGATTTAAACTATATTTCTTTAAAATGGACTGAATTCTCTTTTGAGAGCCTTTGATCTTATAAGGATTATATTTATATCCTAGAATGACATCATAATCTTCAGGTAATCCATTTTCATTTGTAAGAACCTGTACAACAGGATTTGTGATACTGTTTGAATAATCAGATACGATTAAAGAGTTATAAGTAAAGAATTTCTGATTGTCTTTATAATAGATAATCTTAATACCATGTGGTGTATCAAACATAGCCTGTGTCATCTTATATATCTTCTTTTTTGAATAGTTTTGAGGTGCTAAGACTACTCTTTTCTTTTCATCTTCACTGATGTGAATAGTATGGCCATGTATATCTTGGATCACTTGTTTCTTTAGATAGTTTGTATTGACATAGGCCATACTTGTATTTGTATATGTTTCCTTATCAAATTCATTAAAGTCTGCATAGAGACTACCAAGATGATTGAATTCTTGATAAAGTTCTTTTTGTTTGTTTAAAAAATTCTGACTAGTAAACAAGTCACTATTCTCTACATTGGAGACTTCACTCAAGATAGAATAATGTTTCATTGTATTCCACTCATTATGATTATTCATTCTACTTAATAGCGAATAACCAGTCTCTATTCCAATAGATGAGAGAAATAGAATAACTAAAACCATTATGAATAAGACAACTTGATTGAAATAAATGATTGTTTTAGATGGACCTTTGTTTTTGAGGAAGTCTATCGCTTTCACTTCTTTAAAGTGATTGATCATAAGAACACATATAATCAAAGTGAGTGATAGAAATAAGAATAGGATCAAGAAATGATCAATTAAAAAATGAATGACAGATTGATTTATATGCCTGCATACTAGTAACGTAAGGACAAAGAATCCTATGAAAGTAATAAGAAATTGTGATTGTATAATGGGACATATATAATCATACCCAATAGAAAATAAACTATATCCTTCAAGTCTCTTGATGCTGAAAAGTTTATAATTCTGCAGTAAGTCATAAATAATAACCAACACAAGAATGAAATAAAAAGCAGCTAAACAAATGATAATCCAAATCATATAATCTGCCTGTCCGCCTGAGTCATTGAGGTCTTTTATAGATATATGTAATATCGCATTCATCTCATTCTTAAATTGATTGAAAGACTGTTCATTTGGAAAGGTAACATATACTTCTCCCTCTAGCTGATATCCATCACTCAATAGTTTATCTAGCGTGTAAATATTAAAAGTGAATGTATGATCAAACATAGGAGTAGACTTTAAATATTGATTCTTATCATGAGTAAGATAAACATATTTCTTGTAATAGTTATCCTTATTCTTCGTGATAAACAAATTACCCTGATATTTATTTAAACAATTCTCTACAGTATGTAATATTTGAGTCGAATCATTATTCATAATATCATGAGGAATTTGAATAGAATAAAAGCCAGGTAATTCTTTTTCTGCATATACAATATGATTAAAGTATTCATGGCTTGTGAGAGTATAGCTTACAGAAAAGAAGTTACATGTAAGGATACAAAAGATGATAATAATAGCTTTTTTCATATCAATTCCTCAATTATTTAATAGGTACCGTAATAAGATCTATTAGTTTTCCATCCACCTAGATAGTAGTTTGTATAGGCATTTGCCCATTTACCTTTGGAAGCCTTAATTCTTCCAGTGTATTTATCATTCATCATTGCATTAGCATAATGCTTTTTCGTTTTATGATAATATTTGGACTCTTGTCTAAACATGATGTTGCCTATTGTGCCTACGCCATAAGACCATTTGCCACCACCAGCATTGACATTATTCATATATGCATGAACAGATGTGCTACAGCATAATATAGTGAGTACAGCAGTGAATGTTGCAATATGTTTTTTTAATTTGTTCCTCATTTTAATCCTCCTGATATAATCCTTACGGCTGAAATCTAACATAATAAAAACTGCACTTACATTTAATTGTTGTAAAGTGCAGTTTATTGTTGTTTAGTGAATCACATCAAAGAGTATGATGTCATTCACTAAATATTGGTCTGTTTGCTGGTATTGATTGATTCCATGATATTCATCTATAATCTCATTAATGATTGTGAGTCCAATACCATGATCATTTTTATTTTCTTTACTTGTATAGCCTTCTTTAAGAGTGACAGGTCGATCAATTGAGTTCTTTATTTGTATATATAGATTGTTGTTTTTATTTTTTAAAGAGATAGAAACGTTTTTATCTGTTGTTTTAGAAGATGCTTCAAAGCTATTTTTAAATAGATTATATATTAACGATGATAGCTTTGAATCATCCATTGTGATAGTTCCTAGTATTTGATCATCTATATGACTATGGACTTGAGGATATTCCTCTTTGAAATACTGATAAAGCATATTAATAATATGATTTTGTGAATCATTATTGGTCTTATATAGATGATGACTGAGAATATCTAAATAAGGAAGCAGTTGATCTTGTTGATTTAAATAATAGTCCTTAATCATGAGAATCTGTTTATTGTAATCATGCTTGAATTTTCTAAGTTCCTGATATTTATGTGTATAAGAAGAAAGATATGACTGCTGCAGCTGGATGATTGTTTCTAGATTCTGTTTTGATATGTCTTCTTTTTTCTTTTCATAATTCATTTTCAAACAGAAATACAGTAAGAGCATCAATAATAGTGATGTAATGAGAAATAAAATGATATTCCATTTTATACTCTTATTCATAGATATGTAGAGATTAGTCAATAAGACAAGCTGTGCTGATAATAATATACAGACAGAAGATAGAATAATCAAAATAGAGTTATTAATGATTAAATGATTTCGCTTTGTGATAAAACAAAGGAGAGTTATAAGAATCAATGATACAAGTGCATTGATGAATGATAAGTTATTGATATCATAGAATGACAAGAACGAATTGATACATATTTGGGAAAATACCATGACAATATAAGAAGAAATAAATTCTTTGATAGATTCCAAGGATAAATCAAATATGAAAATATAAGCGAGAAACATAAAGGCAATGTTGATGATAGAGGGATTGATTTCTTTCTTTAATACAATCACAACTAATGAAGCTAATAAACAAATGATTCCCTTAACACAATGGTGTTTATTGAACTCTTTATTGAATAATAAATAACTCATCATCAAAACATTCAACATGAGTAGTATTTGTTCGCAAAATGAAATCATAGTGTACTCCTTATATAATCATAATAGCTTTGTTGGATGTCTTTTAGTTTGCCTCTACTAATCTTGATTATTTCTGAAGTTGTGAGTGTAAGTTCTAAGTGATTGATATCTTTCAAATAATCAAAGTTAATAATGTATGACTTGTGAACACGATAGAAAGGGAAGTGAAGTTCTTTCTCCATATCTTTTAATGATTTGCGAATGAGATAATCTTTATTGTATGTATGGATTATTGTGTAAACATTATCTGCCTTTAAGTAGATGATCTCTTTATAATCAATCATCTGATTATCTAAATAGATACAATCTGTCTTTGATATTTGAATGAGATATCTTTCTAAGTCCTGTGACAAGGTATGACTATTTTTTAATAAATAAGCAATTACATGATTACCAAATGCTTCTATCATTCTATCCTGGTATGAAGAGAGAAAGATGATAGGAGTATGAACTTCTAATGAGTTCTTAGTTAAAATACCATCTCCATCATTCATTTCTATATCTAATAGAATAAGAGAAAATGTATCTTTGTTAGTAAGAAACTCATTACCAGAAAAGAAGTGAGATACTGTAAAATGTATAGGGTATTTGAATAATATAGAAGTAATCATTTCTTCTAACTTTTGATGAATCGATTGATCATCATCTATAATCGCAATATGAAACATAACATCCTCCCTGTTTAGAGAGATAATAAAAAATATATTATATTTTGTCAATGACAGTATCTAATCCCTAAGGTGACTAGGATTTATTATTACATTGTTTGACCATCAAATGATAAATCCTTATAATAGGGAAAAAGGAGTGGGGAGAATGGCGAAAACTATTGTTGGTGCAGTATTAGAAAATGATCCAGCATCACGTAACTGGTTCAATGTCATATTGAACTATCCAGGTGTACATGCTATCTTTTTTTATCGCATCAATCATTTCTTATGGACAAAATGTCATATGAAATTAATTGCACGTTTCCTGTCACAAGTAGCACGCTTTTTTACAGGGATTGAAATTCATCCAGGTGCAACCATTGGTAAACGATTATTTATTGACCATGGTATGGGAGTTGTAATTGGGGAAACAACCATTATTGGTGATGATTGTTTATTATATCAAGGTGTGACTCTTGGAGGGGTAGGTACAGGAGAACATACATGTAAAAGACATCCAACCTTACACAATAATGTAATGATTTCAGCTGGTGCAAAAATCATTGGTGATATTACTATTGGAGATAACAGTATTGTAGGTGCGAATTCAGTTGTATTGAAAGATGTACCACCGAACTGTACAGTAGTAGGTGTTCCTGGTATGATTGTGAAAGAGAATGGTGTCAAAGTACATCGCGAATTATAAAAAGGGGCATAAGCCCCTTTGTAAGTGTCTCAGTAGCTCAGCTGGATAGAGCATTCGCCTCCTAAGCGAAAGGTCGTAAGTTCAAATCTTATCTGGGACGCCATTTTAAAATATTAACAGGCTTTTAGCCTGTAAATGATAAAAGAGATTTGATTGATGTATGTTCATCATTCAAATCTCTTTTTGTTTCAGGTGATTCTTATGGAGAAATTAGTAGAATTTATGTCCAGTAATTGTGATAGAGCAGTTTTTGAATTGGGGAAACACTGTTTAGCCAATTGAGTATTTGAAATATAGTGAACTACCTCAACTTAATTCCAGTACCAAAGAAAAAAAGCTGCACACGCTGCAATTACCATAAGAATGATTGAAATCATTATTCTTATAATATAACTCTATCAGACTAAAATGGTACTACAGTCAAGAGTGGCTAATCCTCCTATATGAAAGGACGTAAGTTCTAATCTTATCTGGACACCAACAAATAATGCCGAAAGCCCTTTTTGGGTTTTCGTTTTTTTGTTTATAGGAAAAGCACCTGCGTTTTATGAAAATTTTGAGGATAGCAGGTGCTTTGAGATATTTAATTTAGTATTGAAAATTATGATTACAATTCTAATGATTGTTTTACATAATACAGTGCCGCTCCGATAGCTGGAGTATATTGTCCATGCGTACCAACGAGTATCTGATCTTCTTCCATTTGGAAAGGAGAATGTTCATTAATTTGATCTATGAGGTATTTCATATCTTCCTTTTGAAAGTATGGTGCAAGGTATCCGCTGATGATTACTGGACAATCAATCACAAGATTTAAGTTAGAAATCGCAAATGCAAGATGATCTAGATAACCTTTCCAGATTTGCTGCAGATTTGGAGACTCTTCTGTATGTAATGTGTTAAAGAATTCTTTTATTGGCATATTTGCAGCTGCTTTTAATGCATTGGCTGAACAATATGTTTCTAAACACCCATGATGTCCACAATAACATTCTGGACCAGCTGGATCAATGCACATATGTTCAATCAAACCACTACGCATATGATGTCCTACATGAACTTCATGATGAGTGATGATGGCTCCACCAAGGTTTGGATTCAAAAGAATAACAATCGTACTATCTAATTGTGGATGATTCCATAATTCAAGATCTGCAGCAGATTTAGAATCATGTTCTAAGTGACAAGGATAAGGTAATCGAGATGAGAAATCTGAAAGCTTCATTTTTATATTCCCCATGATGTTTCCATAAGTCATAGATGTTCCATCTAGAGAGATTATTCCTTGTGTGGCAATAGAGATACCTTCTATTTTATGTGTGTCATAGTGTTGATTCTGGATAAACTGTTCAACTTCTTTCGCAAGTGTATCATAGTATACATCATCACTTTTATATGAGAGTTCAATTGTTTCTGTTGCAATTGCTTCACCATATAGATTGACTGCCACAATATGAAACATATCTTTCAGTATACCAAGTCCAATACTAATACGATCATCTTCAACAATCTGGATGATTTGTGCTTTTCTTCCACCTGTTGATTGAAAATAACGATCACGGCGAATGCGACCCTCTTGTTCTAATTCATTTAAGTTCTGACTGACAGTAGAAAGACCTAAATGCAGATCTTGAACGATTTGTTGTTTAGAAACCTCTTTTTGTTGATAAATGTATTTATAAACCTTATCACGGTTTATTTTTTTTAGTGCAGCTGGATTCATTCCTTTTTCAACCATAACAATCTCTCCTTATCTAATCTGTTGTATATTTTATAATGGATTTTCTTACTTTTCTACTTATAAACTAAACTTTAACTTTAAATTGCAAAAAAATGAAAACGCTATATTTTTTGATAGACATTTATTTTCGACGGGTATATACTTAACTTATGACTTAGACCTAAGCATAAGTTAAAAGTCAAAGAAAGAGGTCTAAACGGAGGCAGATATGAAATTAACACTGGAAGGTATTAAAAATCGTAAAGCATGGGAAGACGCAAATATTGTGCTCCCAAACTATGATGTAGAGAAGGTTTCAAAGAAAGCACAAGATGCACCTAAATGGGTACATTTTGGAGTAGGTAATATTTTTAGAATCTTTATTGGTGGAATTGCAGATGGTCTTCTAGAAGATGGAAATCTTGACAGAGGAATTACTTGTGTAGAAACATTTGATTATGATGTAGTGGATAAGATTTATAAGCCATATGATAATCTTGGACTGAGCGTTATTCTTCATGGTGATGGCACTCGTGAATATAAAGTCATTGGATCATTGGCTGAAGCAGTTAAAGCACAGTCTTCTAACGCAGAAGAATGGAATCGTTTAAAGGAAATCTTTACTAGTGAATCATTACAGATGGTATCTTTCACTATTACTGAAAAAGGTTATGCACTTCAAAAAGCAGATGGCAGCTGGTTCCCATTTGTAGAAGCAGATATTAATAATGGACCAGAACATGCAACGGGTGCCATGGCTGTTGTTGTTGCAATGTTGTTAGAAAGATATAAAGCAGGTAAATATCCTCTTGCATTAGTATCTATGGATAACTGCTCTCAAAATGGAGCTAAACTTCGTGAATCTGTATTAATGATGGCAGAAGAATGGGAAAAATTAGGATTTGTAGATTCTGATTTTATTGATTATGTAAGTGATGAAAATGTTGTTGCATTCCCTTGGACAATGATTGATAAGATTACACCTAGACCAAGTGAAAAGATTGCTGATGATTTAGAAAAACTTGGTGTAGAAAACATGCAGCCAGTTATTACAAGTAAGAAGACTTATATTGCACCATTCGTAAATGCTGAAAAGCCACAATATCTTGTTATTGAAGATCATTTCCCAAATGGACGTCCAGCATTAGAAAAAGGATTTGGTGTATATATGGCCGATAGAGAAACTGTTAATTTAAGTGAAAGAATGAAAGTAACAGTATGCTTAAACCCAGTTCATTCTGCAACAGGACCACTAGGTGTTGTGCTTGGATATGATTTATTTGCTCATATGTTAAATACTAATCCAGATATGATGAAGATGGCTCGTACGGTGGCTTATGATGAAGGTTTACCAGTTGTAAAAGATCCAGGAATTCTTTCACCTCAGGCATTTGTGGATGAACTATTTAATGATCGTTTCCCTAACGAATATTTAGGTGATACAAATCTTCGTCTTTCAGTAGATGTATCTCAGATGGTTGGTATTCGTTTTGGTGAAACAATTAAAGCATATGTTCAAAAGTTTGGTGATGCGTCTCAGCTTACTGCAATCCCTCTAGGAATTGCTGGATGGCTCAGATATATGTTAGGTGTAGATGATGAAGGTAATACATATGAACTTGCACCAGATCCAATGAATGAAGAACTTCAGGAACAGCTTGGTAATATTGTTGTTGGAAAACCAGAAACATTCAAAGACCAGTTGAAACCAATTTTATCTAATGAACGTCTATTCTTTACTGATCTTTACAAGGATGGCGTTGGTGAAAAGGTTGAAGAAATATTTAGTGAAATGATTGCTGGCAAAGGTGCTGTAAAAGCAACAATTCACAAATACGTAAATAAATAATTAATATAGTTGTAAAAAATGTGCTACACATGAGGTTGCGTAGCACATTTTTTAGTACTGTATTTCATATATAATTTGGATTTTATTGTAAATGAAAATACACAAATCCTTGTTCACATAAGTGCTAAACATACGCAAATCCCCATTCGTATAAGCACTAAACATACGCAAATCCCCGTTCGTATAAGTGCTAAATATACGCAAATCCCCGTTTAAATACAGGGAATGTTTTGAAATGATCTTTGCGACTGATTCATTTTTTCTATTGTTTCAGAGAATAATGTTAAAATATATTACAAGAGAGGTGACTGAAGAAATGAACTTTATAGATCACGCAATATCAGAAATCACAAATGGTGAAGATTTTGTACAGGCAATAACTGATATATATGAATATCCAGAGGTAAGAGGTGAATTAGAAAAGTATCCTTTGTGGATCAAGAATATTATTGCTGTTATTGATTGTGATACGGAACTAGGTATGGATGGATTAGATCTAAAATCATATGCTGATGCTGTGAAAGTATTTGATGAGATAGGACTTATAGAAGAAGCAGAAGTACTTCGTGGTTATGAAAGAGAATGCAGAGAAATGCTATGAGAGATTAGCTATTAATAATGATTATGATGCTTTCTGGGATAAGGTATATGTTTGTATTGATAAGAATACATATAATAAGTATTTGGAGGAATATGCATAAATCCATTTTTTGGAATAAGTCTCTTTTGTATAAACAACTTTTACAGATTATGGTACAATAAATAAAGAAATATTTTGAATATATTACTAACTTTAAGTGAACTTAAAGTTTAATTGTAATAGTAGGGGATGTTGCAAGAGAAAATGAGAAAGTTAGGGTTTTATGGTTTGTTTTAATCTAAGAGATCGGAGAAGAAGATATGAGAAAGAAAACTACAAAGAAAACAACTACAAAAGCAGCTGCTGTTAAGGAAGAAACAGTAACAACAGCTGCTAAGGATACAACAAAAGAAGCTGCTCCCGTAAAGGAAACAGTTAAGAAAGCTACAGCCACTAAGACTGCAACTAAAAAAGAAACTCCCGTAAAGGAAGCAACTGCTAAGGTAGAAACAGTAGCAGAAGCTGAACCTAAAAAAGCGACAGCTAAGAAGACTACAACTACTAAGAAAACAACAGCTAAAAAAGCGACTGCGGCTAAGACAGAAGCTGTAAAAGAAGAAGCTCCTGTAAAGGAAACTGCTAAGAAAACTACAGCTAAGAAAGCTGCTCCTAAAAAGACAACTGCTAAGAAAACTACAGTTTCAAAAACAGAAGCAGTTAAAGAAGAAACTCCAGTAAAGGAAGCAGCTGCTAAGGTGGAAACAGTAAAGGAAGCTGAACCTAAAAAAGAAACAGCTAAAAAGACTGCAACAAAGAAAGCAACAACTAAGAAGACTACAGTTGCTAAGAAAACAACAGCTAAAAAAGCTGCAGCTAAGACAGAAACTGTAAAAGAAGAAGCACCTAAAAAGACAACTAAGAAAGCAACTGCAAAGAAGACAACTAAGAAGGCTACAGCTACTAAGAAAGAAACAGCTAAGAAGGAAGAACCTAAAGTAGAAGAGACAGTAGCTCCTGAAGTTGAAAAGAAGGTTGAAGTAGAACCTGAAGTAGTTGTTCAGGAAACTCCTGCTCCAGCTCCAGTTGATTTAGGTCCACGTAGAAGTGTGGCATTCATTGGTTCTGAATGTTATCCATTTGTAAAGACAGGTGGATTAGGAGATGTTATGTCTGCTCTTCCTAAGAGTCTTGCTAAGTTGAATTGTGATGTTAAAGTTATTATTCCTAGATATAAATGTATTCCACAGAAGTTCCAGGAAAAGATGGAATATAAAGGTTCATTCTCTATGGACTTATGTGCAGACGGTAAACAGTATTATGTAGGTATTATGGAATACCAGGAAGATGGCGTTGTTTATGATTTTATTGATAACGATGAATTCTTCTCTTGGGGTAATCCATATACTAACCTAATCGATGATATTCCTAAATTCTGTTATTTTGGTAAAGCGGCTCTTGCAGCACTTAACTATTTAGATTGGACACCTGATGTTGTACATTGTCATGACTGGCAGGCTGCTTTAGTTCCTCTATACTTAAGAACATGCTTTAAAGACAGTAATGTAGGACGTGCAAGCTGTGTACTTACTATTCATAACTTAAGATTCCAGGGAATCTATGATAGAAAGACTATTCAGTACTGGTCAGGACTTCCTGATTATGTATTTAATAAAGACTGTCTCACACAGAATTGGTTGGATGCGAATATGTTAAAGGGTGGTATTACTTATAGTAATGTTGTAACTACAGTAAGTAATACATATGCTGGTGAAATCCAGACTGAAGAATATGGTGAAGGTCTTGAAGAACACTTAAGATATCATCATAACAAGCTTGTAGGTATCGTAAATGGTATTGATACAGATATCTGGAATCCAGCAACTGATAAACTATTAGCTGCGCCATATGATAGTACGAATGTTATTGAAAATAAGAAAGCAAATAAGAAAGCTTTACAGGAATCATTAGGATTAGAAGTAGATGATCATAAGATTGTCATTGGTTTGATTTCACGTTTGACTAACCAGAAGGGTCTAGATCTTGTAAATAGTGTAATTCCACATATTATGGATGAACATACACAGGTTGTTGTATTAGGTACAGGTGATGCAGAATATGAAGATGCATTCCGTTATTATGAAAACGCGTATAAGGGTAACTTCTGTGCTTATATTGCCTACAATGAAAATGTAGCACATAACATCTATGCTGGATGTGATGCATTATTAGTACCATCTAGATTTGAACCATGTGGATTAACTCAGTTAATTAGTATGAGATATGGTTCAGTACCAATCGTAAGAGAAACTGGTGGATTAAAAGATACAGTACAGCCTTATAACTTATTTGATAACACTGGTAATGGATTTACATTCGATAGATATGAAAGTGGTCTTTTATATGATGCAATCAATCGTGCTAAGACACTTTACTTCGAAAGTAGACCATACTGGGATGACATGGTAGTTCGTAATATGAACAAAGATGTCTCTTGGGAACAGAGTGCAAAACACTACAAAGATATGTATGTAGGATTAACACCTAAATATTAATGTAAACAAAAATGCAATGTTAGTAATCTAACGTTGCATTTTTTCTCCCAATATAATTATTTATCTCCCAAAAATGGTATCTATTTGGGAGAAAAGAGATAGAACTTGGAAGATAATCTTAATAACTATCAGACAACATATAAATTACTTAGGGATAAGGAGAATAAGAATGAATAATTATTTCATAGAACAAGTGTTAGAAAATATCTAGATAAGAAGGTAGAAGATAAAAAAATAGAAATGATATTGAAAGGTGCTATGGCTGAACCATCTGCAGGAAACCAACAGCCTTTGGAATTCTATGTAGTCAAAAACAAAGAAACAATAGAAAAACTATCAAAAACAAGCACTTATGCATCATGCTGTGCATCTGCACCTTTTACTTTTGTTGCATGTTATCGTATTAACTGTAGAATGCCTGAATATGCCCATATTGATATGAGTGCATCAGTAGAAAACCTTCTATTAGAAGCGGATTCACTTGGACTTGGTGCTGTATGGTTAGGTATTGCACCATTAAAAGAGAGAATGGATGCAGTACGTGAAGTATTAAATATACCTGAAAACTTAGAAGCTTTCGCAATTATTCCATGTGGATATCCTGAATCAGTGCGTCCTCAACAGGATCGTTTTGATAAAGATAGAATACATTACGTGTTATAAAAGCGCATTTTTGTAGATGAATCTAAGAAATTTTCAAAATGATTAAGTATGATCCTTATAGGAGGAGTACTCTGTGAGGAATTAGATTTATAAAAGCGCTAATATAATATATAATATTAGCAAGAATGTAAATTCGAGGTGATATTATGGATGAGATACTTAGTTGTATGAATGATGGTGTTTTGAATTTAAAAAGTTTAAAAGAAGTGAATGTATCTAGACAGTCTATTTATAATTTCATAAAGAGAAATAGTATGGAAAAGGTAGGACCGGGCATTTATATCGCAAAAGATGCATTGGAAGATGAAGCTTATGTATTATCGTTACGTTGTCCAAAAGGAGTGGTATCTCACGATGATGCTTTGTATTATTATGGTCTAGTGGATCGAGAACCTATGATTCATAATATTACGATGTATTCTGGCTATAATCCAACTACCTTAACTCGCGCTGGCTATAAAGTGTATACTGTAAAGAGAGAATTATTGGATTTGGGTAAAAAAACTGTTATAAACCAATTTGGTCATGAGATTCCAATGTATGATTTAGAAAGAACAGTTTGTGATTTGGTAAGAAATAGAAGTAATTTTGAGATACAGGATTTTAATGCAGCATTAAAATCCTATGTAAAAAGAAAAGATAAGGATCTAAACCGTTTGATGTTCTATGCGAAGACATTTAGATTGGAAAAAATAATTAAACAATATATGGAGATATTATTGTAATGTGTTTGAAAATAGTACTATGGAGGACAAAACAATGGATAAGATGGATGATATCTCTTTTGGCACGAAGTACTTAAAATGATTATGAAAAATACGAACTTTAAAAGAACCTGCTCATTTGAACAGGTTCTTTTACATGAAGGACTCTACAACATAGAGTCTCTTTTCTTTCTTATTCCATAGCATGATTATTTCACTATGATCTTCATGTGACTTATACCAATAGACACAATCGGTGTGTTGAGGACGACTTATTGCAAGTACATTGATCTCATCCAGCCATTTATTGGTTGCATCTAGATAGTTACCATCATAGATGGTTTCTCCTTGATCTTTTTTCCAGGAAAACATCTTTTCGATAGGTTCTTCATTTTCATATGTAAAAACATGATAACGGACACCATCTCCATTAAAACTTGATCCAGCATCCTTACTATATACTTCAGAATAATCAGAATCTGAAGGAATAGAAACATTCCAATTCTCTTTGATTGCATGATTATAGTCTTTGGAATAATTCCAATACATGATTCCACTTACAATAATTATAGATGCAAATATGATTGATATAATTGTTTTCTTATTCATAGGAACACCTCCTCTAGTCTGCGAGTTCTTTTAGAGTATCTCCTGCAATTCTATATACTGTCCAATCCGACATAGGCTTGGCACCAAGACTGAGATAGAAATCAATACTTGGCTTATTCCAATCAAGACACCACCATTCTAAGCGATCACATCCACGTTCTACTGCAATAGAAGCAAGCTTCTTAAGAATTGCTTTTCCATAACCATGACCACGATATTCTGGCTTTACATATAAATCTTCTAAATAAATACCAGAACGTCCTAGGAATGTAGAAAAGTTATGGAAGAATAGTGCAAAACCCATTTCTTTATTATCCACTACCGCAAAGATCACTTCTGCTTTTTGCTTATCGAATATCCATGTTTCAAGTGTGGCTTCATCTGCTACCACTTCATCTAGCATCTTCTCATAAGCAGCTAATTCTTTAATGAATTGAAGAATGAGTGCTGTATCACTACGCTTCGCAAATCTGAATGTAAGAGTCTTGTTCATGTTCATTTCCTCCGTTTATTTCATTATACTAATAGAGTAAATGGTGCAGTACTTAAGTTTTCTTAAGATAGAGAAATAGGTTTTTAGTTAAATGCTTCAATTGTTCAAAAAATAACATAACTTTTTTTATGTAATTGATCAAAAATAATGAAATGAGATAAAAATCATAAAATAAACATAAATTTTAATCAAAATAACATAAATGATTTATGTAAAATCATTAAATAAGATAAATAAATGAAAAATAACATAAATATTTATCAAAATAGCATAAATGATTTATGTTAAAACAGTAAATAAACCAACACACATTTTAGTTCTTTCGATTGAAAGAACTTTTTGCAATAAAAAAGGAACTCCGAAGAGTTCAGATGTAATGGATGCAGGTTTTAGGTCTCTGCTTAGAGCAATGGACATGGGTTTTTGAGGTCTCCATAGCGACTTTTTCTTTATCTACATCATAAAATCTTAGCAAAAAAGTCAAATTATACATAGTGAATATCTTCTAGAATCTAGAATAATATTCTGGTTGCTAACTTTCTGGTTAACGTTTTTTTGTGTCTATACAATGTAAGGATTTTCTAATTATATAGATTGTGAATATAGATGTGTGTATTGAGCATCTGATGAAAATAGAACTGTTTTTAAATAATCGTATGATATAATGAGAGGCAATCTAATATGAAGGGAGATTAATTATGCACTACAGATTAGGAAGGGAACTCAAAGCATTATCAAAGATTTTTACGCTAATAGGTATATTAGTGAATGCATTTCTTTTGTATTTTTATCTAGGAAATAATTATTTACTAAGTAGAAAAATCTATTACGCAGTCATTTTCGTATTCTTAATGATTCTTGTATGGGTATTTGGAAAAGTAATAAATGGTATAGGAGTGATACTTACTACTTAGGGTAAGATGTTACATGAACCAAAAATAGAAGAGCCTGAAGATGAAGAATCTATCAAAAGTACATTTATGGCATTCTGCCATGCATTCAAGAAGAATAAAAAAGTATTTGTTTCACTCATAGTCGTTTGTGTTATTCTACTTGGTAGTGGTATCTATGCAAAAGTAACTTATGATCATTATCATGTATATGATGGAATATGGAAGATAGAAGGAGATCTAGAAGGGAATTATTTTGATATACGTGGTGATGATGTAGCATTCTTTGAAACAAATAGGGGTGAGGAGAAAAGAAAATCAGAGTATAAATGTATATATGCAGGAAGTCGAACAAATAACGAAGTTAGATTCTATTGTTATACTTATGATTATACAAGTACGTATGATTATAAATCAAAAGAGATTGATCAGACTATTCACCTTAATAGAATAAACAATGATGAACTTGAAGTAAATGGAAAGAGATATAATAGAATTCCAGATTAGAGCGCGTGAGCGCTCTTTTTTTATAAAAAAAATCCCAGCCTCAATATAAAGAATAAAGGTGGGGATGAATGCCATTAATGCATTTGATTGAGAAATTCTTGAATAAGGAATGGTATAATACATATAGGAAGCTCAATATATGTATTTTACGATTAGGCAGCAGGCGAAGCATCTGTTCAAGGAAGACTATCGTTCTATCAGGAAATTATTTCTTATAGCAAAAAAACTTACTAAGCAGGCAATCTATAACATCAGACAGCACTACTTTGCAGAAGGCAAGTATTTTAACTATTAGAAGAACTATGCACTTCTGAAGACGTCTGATAACTATAGTACGCTTAATTCTGACATGGCACAGCAGATACTGAAGGAAGTAGGTGGTTCATTCAAATCATTCTTTGGTCTACTTAAGCAGGAATTAGCTATTCGATTTATAGGGGATTTATGCATAACAAGCAACCATTTTCGGCTGCAAAGAAAATTAAACTGTTTAAATGCATGAATGGAGTGAAAAATATGTGTTGGGATAAAAATATGGAAAAAAAGTATTGGAAGTATGTAATATTAGTACATGAAAATATAAATAAATGTACAAAAAAGCAGGAAAATGTTAATATATACAGACAAAGGAAGGAGGATGTTACATATGGGTTATGATGTTTTAGAAGTATGTCGTCATGTGATTAATTATAGCAACGAAAAAGAGTATGGTATTTCTAATTTAAAACTACAAAAGGTTCTTTATTTTATTCAGGCTTATTTTCTAATTGACAAAACAAAAAATGCACCTTGTTTTGATGATAAAATCGAAGCATGGAATTTTGGCCCAGTTGTTCCTGCTGCATATCATGAGTATAAGCAATATGGTAGTGGAGATATCCCAACAATAGAGTCTTATATTTTATTTGATACGGACAATATTTGGAATACTGAAAGAGTGAAATTTAATGATGATGTTATTACTGATGAAGATAAGAAACGCATTAATAAAGTTGTAGATAAGTTTTCAGGTTATTCAGCAACTGATCTTGTTGCGATAACACATAGGCAGTCTCCTTGGATGGATGCTTATGCTCCATATAAAAATAATGAGATTACACTTGATGCGATAAAGGAGTATTTTAATGCCTAATGATGATTTAGAAAAATTATTGCGCACTGAAGATAAGAAAACTTTAGTGATCGAAAATTCATCAAAATATAATAATACTAAGAGAAAAATGAATAGTATTTGTCAGGCATTATCAATGGAGTCACGAAAATATGATCCAAAGGTGACAGTTAGGAATATCAATGCTTATATAGAGTCGCCAGATAAATTAGAAAGAATTCTATATTCAGAAATTAGTAACTATATTTACTCTTTAGAAATGGAACAAAGAGGAATCTTTGCGACTAATGTTGAGAAGTTACTACTCTATTCATTGGATGAGAAAAATCATGTTGGTGCAGATACTAAAAAAATAATTGTTAAAATTTATGATCATTTTCAATTGGCGATAAGTCAAATAGAAAATGCAAATAATATTTTTGCAGCTAGTATTGAAGATGCGAAGGTTAAACTGCAGCAACAGGTGAAAGGCGTAGAAAGGGAGTATATATCTATACTGGGTATATTTGCTTCTATCGTCTTAGCGTTCGTTGGTGGAATTACATTTTCTAAATCTGTCTTACAAAGCATATCGGCAGCTAGTATATATAGGTTGTTATTGACTATTGATTTTTTAGCGTTTGTTCTTATTAATACTATTTACATCTTGGTTAAGTTTATCTTTACAATTAATGATAAAGATGCGAAATTATTTAAAATAGAAAAATTGAATTGGACTTGCTTGATAATTGCTATAGTTGTTATTGGTTCATGGCTATTTAGCATTAAAGAACTTCAAGAGTTTATTTCAAATTTATTACCTTGGGGTAAATAAGTCAAATATCATAGAAGGGTTACTGGATGTTATGCATCCAGTAACCCTTTTTAAGTGGAATATTAGGAGAAAACTCTATCCTTCCTGTTTTTATATGTAATCAATTGTATGGCTTATTGTATGTGTTGTATAAGTGTTTTAAGAAACTGATCATATGTCTTAGAACACATCACTTCACGTTGGAATTTGGTGTTATTAACGAGTTCAATAAATACATCGTATAAGTGTTCCATGTTAAGACTGTCTCCGTTCTTGATTGCTAGAAGGAATACAATTCTAACAGTTTCATCACCATTCCATTTAAGCGGTTCATCTAATATTGCAACAGCAACTTTTGTCTGTTTTGCGAAGACATTTAATGGATGTGGTAATGCAAATACATCATTCATATTTGTATTGGAGAGTTTTTCACGTTTATAGACAGAATCAAGATAATCATCTCCAATAATACTTTCATTAAGTAAAAGATTACTGAGTTCTTCTAATAATTCATTTTTTTGAGTTCATTTTATTTTTACAAATAGCTAAAGAAGAGTTAAAGAAAATATGGATGTATTTAGATGATTGAGAAGTAAATCTAGTATGTCATTAAATCATGGGTTACAATATATAAGAGTGTAATATTGATTTCTTTAAATAGGGAACTGGTATGTTTTTTACTAATGTAACGATATACGTATGAAAGATAATGAAATCAGAGACAACATAATAAGATAGGTGGTGGATTGATGTGACTGGTATAACAAGTATTACCAGAAGAGATATTTTTGATTTATTTAGATGTGGGATAATTGAAGATTTTCTCGGTGTGGATATATATACAAAATATCCGTATTATGGACGAGTTGATACTTTAAACTTTTTGAATAGAATATATGATTTAAAATATTTGAAAAGTAAAGATTCTAAATATGAAAGTATCGAGCATGAAGTTGCAATGCATTTACAGAATGGCGATGATTCAGGTTGTTGGATTTTTGAAGATGAAAGATTTCAATTATGTGAGGGTGATGATTCAATATTATTAAAATTTCTTTGTGAAGTATTTCATCCTGAAGTAAGAGATGAAAAGAAAAATTGGATGATCTTTCTTGATAAGATTAATGAATTGTTGCGTAAAGATGGATATGAACTATTTGTTTCAGGTAAGTTATCAGAAAGAGAGGTTTTTGATTGGAGATTGTATGATAAGAAAAATGATATGTTTATACCATTTTCAATAAGAAATAAAGAATATAAAATAAATGTTACACTTAGCGATGAAACTAGATATCAACTTTTTAAGGTGATGGATGAATTTAATCAAGAATTTTATTTAACTCATGAAACTGGATATCAGTATTATAAGTCAATTGAAGAGTTTGTCGTTGAAGATATAAGAAAATACTATATTCCAAGGTATTTTATAAATAATAATTTTGTTGAAATAGAAAAATTTAAAGATTTTCAGCAAGGAACTTCTTCATCACATGTTTTTGATGTTATTGAAAGTTTCAGTAAACATGTCACTGATTATAATTTGTTTGAAAGTAGAATTAATGAAATTTTCATGTTAAATCATGTGGGTTTTGAACTTAAAAATAAAAGAATTAATTCTTCTGAAATAGCAATATTGAATGATATAGCTAAAATTGATGAAATGGGTATTAACGAGTTAATTGAAATTGCCAATAGTCTATATAGAGAACATAACTATTTATTAGCTGTAGAGAAAATTTGGGATGCCTTTGAGAGAATGAAAACATATTATTCTCCGGAATTAGATAAGAAAAAATCAGCAACTAAGATTATTGATAAATTAAGTAATGGAAATGTTAAGTATAGAGAGTTATTTGACAAAGAATTTAAGGAATTAACTAACTTTGGAAACGACTATCGTATAAGACATCATGAAAAAAACAAGATGGCAATTAATAATGATTTACAGTATAAATATTTTTATTTACGTTGTTATGCATTGATTTCAGTAGTGATGGATTTGTTAAAGTGAGGAGATAGATATGTTTTTTGATAATAGTAAGTATTTTATCTTTGATAGGGAAATTCGTTCTTCGCAGGGAGATATAATAAAGATATTTAAATTGGCTAATGAATTAGTAGATGACCATAGTTTAAATATGTGGGCTTCTAGTTTGAAAGATAATTATTGTGAAGAACGTTTTTTGAATTCATTGATTTCAGGAACAGGTTTAACGAGGAAGGAATATTTGGAAAATGTTGTATTTCCTGATCCATTAAATTCACAGGGAGCAGCAACAATGTCTGGGGAATTTGGAGAAATATTGATGTATGATTATATCAATTTCGTCTTGAAATACTACATAACGAGAACTAGATATTTAGATAAAGTAAATCGTAATATGCCAGTTCCAGGGAGTGATGTAATCGGATATAAAATAGATGATATTAATAATCCAAATAATAACGATCAATTGCTAGTTGCAGAAGTAAAAACTAGTTCAACACAATCAACGCAGAATAAAGTAAAAGAGAGAATAGAATTAGCAATTAAACACTCAGTTAAAGATAAAGTAAGAATTGGTGAATCCTTAAATGCAGAGAAACGAAGATTGCTTAATCGCTCAAGAAATAATGAAGCTAAAATAGTAGAGAGGTTTCAAAACAAAACTGACAGACCTTTTAAAATGAAGTTGTTTGCAGTCATAGTACTGGAAGAAAAATCATATTCTGATAAGGCGGTTTTAGATGCAGTTCACAATCAGTATGAGAAGAGCAAAGAAACGAATATATTGATCATCTGTTCAAAAGAATTAAAAACATTTTTGAGAGAATTATATAGGAGAGCATGCTTATGCTAATAGATAGAAATTCACAATATTATTTAAAGAAAATACGTGCAAAAGCGAAAATGTATGAGTATGGTGTGCCAGATAATCTTCATATTAAAGTTGAAGAGCAAGCTAGTGATTTGCTAATTCTTAGTATTGGAATAGTTGGGGATATAGCAAATGAAATATACAAGATGGAACAAGCTCCTGTTGTTCTTTCTATAGAAAAGGAAAAAGAATTGTATTTCGTTTCAAGATTTTTTGATTCGTATTTTCAATCTAAAATAAGTATAGATTTTAATCCATATTGTGTTTTGATGGCCGCAATTACTTATTATTTTAGCAATATGAATGGTAGTTCAAAAGTAATGATGAACATTATGAAAAAATTCGATGACTATGATTTTGAAGCTTCAAATTTAGAAAAAGTGATAATATGGCTATTAGATGGTGAATATACGTTTGATATGAGTGATATTGATGTAAAATACGTTGATTATATTAAGCAAATAGTAAAATATCATGATTTGTTTTTTGCTTGTAAAAATCCAGAAAAACCTAAATTAAATAACTTTAGAAAATTTGTTTATAGTTGTGGAAATAGTAGAGAGATACTCTTTTGTGACATCATATTAGCTATATTGAAAAAGAAAGAATTTAATTCATGCATAAATTTAATGCCACATTATTCCGGAATTGAAAAGAATATATGGTCTGAAACATTTAAAAATAACACTTTAATAAAAGAAATGTGGACATCACAGATTATATTAGGAGAAAAGGGAATATTTAAGGGCAAGTCAGGTGTGGTCCAAATGCCTACAAGTTCTGGAAAAACCACTTCTGTCTCACTTGCTATTCAATCAGCTTTTTTATCTCATAGAACATCTATTGTGATTGTTGTTGCACCATTTAGAGCTTTATGTAAAGAAATATTACACGACTTGGAAGATTTTTTCTATTTTGATAATTCTATAATTATTACTGAATTTTCAGATGTCCCAGAATTTAGTGAAATACAGTTATTTGATTTAACACTTGATATAAAAAGAATTGTTGTAATGACACCTGAAAAGTTAGCATACAGTTTAAAACATAATACAGAATTAATTAATGCTATCAATATGATTGTTTTCGATGAAGCACATTTGTTTGATGATGTGACTAGAGGAACGGATTATGAATTATTACTAGCAACAATTAACACTTATTTGAACCCTAAAGCTCAGAAGATACTAGTTTCAGCTGTAATTTCCAATGCAGATCAATTGAATGACTGGTTTAATACTGATGGAGTTGTTATAAAGAATGATACTATTAAAACAACTGAGAAAACAGTTGCATTTAATTCATTTGTTTCATCAAATAGTAAAAATATGTATAGTAATTTATATTTTGTGGATCCTAATAAATCTTTAGAAGAAGAATTTTATGTTCCTCGTGTGATCCAAACAATAAGGTTAGAGAAAAAGGGAAAGGAAAGAAAAATTAGATATTTTCCTGATTTAAATAATAACCAAGACGTTGGAATTTATTATGCACTTAAACTGATTAATAATGGTAGTATTGCTATTTTTTGCACTAAAAAAAATATTGTAAATAAAACGTTAGAAAGATTTCTTGAATTAGAAAGAAGAGGTATATCTCTTGATGAGTTTACAAGATTATCAGGGAATAGAGAATGTGTAAAAATTTCAAATTTAATAAGGGAACATTTGGGAGACAATTACTTGTGCCAAGCCGCATTGAACGGAATAGTTGGACATCATTCTGACATCCCAAATGGAATTAGAATTGCAGAAGAGTATGCTTTAAAAAAATCGTTAATACGGTGTGTTGTTTGTACTTCGATGTTGGCTCAAGGTGTGAATTTACCTATTAAATATTTAATAATATCGTCTTTATATCAGTCAAAAAATTTAATTAAAGTAAGAGATTTTCATAATTTGATTGGAAGAACAGCACGAGCGGGAAAAGAAACTGAAGGAACAATTATATTAACTGAAGGTTTTTATAAAAATAATGATGAAAAATATAAGTTAGATAATTATAAAAAACTTTTAAATGCAGATAATTCAGAGGCCTGTTCTAGTAATCTTTTGAAATTAGTCAGAAAAATATACATTAATAAAGATAGATATCTTACTGCTGAATTCATAAAAAAGTTTTATTTAGCACGATATAATTCAAATGAAAAGTATAACGAGTTGAAGAAACGTATAAGTATTGCAAGAGCAAATGGTAAGAAATATAGCTCAGAAATATATGAAAAAATTAAAGAAATAGAGCACATTCTAGTTTCATTGGAGAATTTTATACTTAGTTTTGCGGAAACTGATGACGAAAGCCTAGATGTTATTCGTTACACATATGGATATTATCTCGCTAATGAAGAAGAGAAAATTGCACTAGAAAAGCTCTATGGACTCATTAAAGATAATGTTGATAAATTGGACAGTGTTAATAAAAACATTTTTAGAAAAAGTATGTTAGGTATACTAAATATGAAGGAATTGTCTACTTTTGTTGATAATAATCTTGAAGAAATACTATCATCAGATTTTGGTGAAATAATTAATATGATTTCGCAATTATTAAAAGATTCACAAGAATGCAAAATCATCCCTAAACTATTAGATGATGAGCATTTAAGCATTTTATTGAGAATGTGGTTGGATGGTGAAAATTATTTTCAAATTTGGAATTACTCACGAGAACATAAGATATTGGTTAAGAGGGGAAAAACAGGTAGGGAGATAAAACTTGAGGATATAGTAACATTATGTGATTTAGATTTTGCCTATGTATCGCTATCTATAATACAAGCAATTATTGAAGTGTTGAATACAAGAAATTGTGGAGATAATATTCAAGAAATGTTGAATGATATACTATATAGAATAAGATATGGGCTGCCAGATAAAACATCGGTATATTTATATGAACTAGGATTTTCTGATAGAGTAATAGCACAAAAATTGTCTAAAGTCTTAAATGGTTTTAATTGCAGTACAAAAAATAAAACTAAACGAACTATTAGAAGGAAAAAAGAAAATCTAAGAAAAGTATTACTAGATTATCCATCTTATTACTTGGATAGACTAGAAAAAATACGCTAAGCAATTAGAATTCAATCACTAACATCAGAATAATGATAGTGAGTTCTAAATCATTTATTAGTTGAATTTATTTAGGTACTTTTGGTTGGCTATATTGTTAGGTAGATACTAAGCTTTACAATTTTGATAGATTTTAATATGTGAATCGGAAGTGTCTTTTGAAGTTATTAAGGGTATTAGATATTATGCATCTGGTACCCCTTTTTTACATGATTATTATGGCGAAGCTGGCCAAGAATTTCGATTTAGCCTGATTATTAATTTAGATACACTTGACCAATCATATTATACATGCTTCTTTTCTTGTGAAATTGAAGTGTAGATAAGTATCGTATCTACACAATATTTTACGGCCATAATTTTTCGGCTCCTTTCATAATATTAGATCTATTGTCACCAATACTATGATAGTACAAAAAGACCACCTATGAGGTGATGCAGTTGCGTATATTCTGATTTTTAGGCTAGTGGTGCACTTTATGCGAATGGTGGTGCTGTTCCTTGCGAATAATCATTAAAAGAGATGAATAGTTTAACTATTAAGGATAAAGATGATTTAGAAGATATTTATGATACTTTAGAAATGAAACTAGATAGTCTAGAATGTTCAGAATCAGATTCTTGTGGAGAAACACATGATAGATGGGAAGAGAGATGTGATGATTTACAGGAGATATTAGATGATTTTGAATCTCTTATTGAAGAATTAAATGATCTAGAAGAAAGAATAGAAGATGAGTATGATACATTAAGTGATGCTTTAGATAATCTGGTGGATAGATTAGAAGATCATCAGTTGGAGTATAGGAGATTAGTTAGATTGAGATTTTAGTTGTTTTAAGTAATAAATTATACAGAATCGCTATATTGTAATAAAATTATTGATCTTTATTGAAAGCGGTGGTAAATTAAAAGTAATCAGTTGGATAACTGATATCACAGTAAAGTACCTGGATAGGTTCTGGAAATAGGGATTATCGCTACTCAAATACAGGACCAGCATATTATTTGTTGGTCTTTTCTGTTTTCAGTGTCTATTCATCTGTAGAAGGAGACGTTATTATGTCAGAAAAGAGAAGTATTTATTATTAAATTTGATCATCCATCAGAACAGACTGTTGGAAATGTGACAAAAATTGTTGGATTAGTAGAAGCTAGATATTTTGTAGCAATTATTGATTCATTGAATCTAGAAGCAAATCCTAGATCTTCAAAAACTGGAAATGTAACTGATGCTATTCAAGAAACTATTACTAATAGTCCTGAATTGTTCCCATTTATGTCTAAAGGTATTCTCCTAGCATCTTCTAGTTATGAAAAACTTGAAAGAAATAGAATTAAAATTACACCTGATAATCTACAGATTGAAGGTATTCTTGATGGTGGACATAACACTTTAGCTATTGGGTTATATATCTTAGGTCAGGCATTAGACTATCATGGTGAATCAATCAATAAATCCACTAAAAACTGGGATACATTCAAAAAATCATGGGAAAAGAGCAGAGATAAAGTTGAAGTATATTTGGATGCTATTCAGAAGGGTGAGATAAAGAATAAACTTAATTTCTTTGTACCAGTAGAACTATTAGTTCCAAGCAATATGAATGATGAAGAATGTGTATATTCATTCATTAATAATTTGCTAGAAATATGTGAAGCAAGAAATAATAATGCTGAACTTCAATTAACTGCTAAAGTAAATCAAAAAGGTTATTTTGATGATTTGCAGAAAATGATGGAAGACCATAATCCATTGATTGCTAAACGTATTGAGTGGAAAACAAACGAAGGTGGAGAAATTAAAGTTCAGGATGTTGTCGCATTGTCTTGGGTAGCACTTAATTTAATTGAACCTGTAAGAGATGAAAACTTAGAAAGAAAAATTAAGCCAGTTGCACCAAATAAATTGTATTCTGCTAAGGGAGCTTGCTTAAAACAATTTGAAAAGCTAATGAGTTCACCGGATGTTACAGGAACTGCAGAAGATGGATATCATTCTGTATTACTTAACGATGAAGTTAGATCAGCCTTTGAAGTAGCTGTTGAGTTTCCTGATCTATACGATTATATTTATGAGAATTTCCCTAAACAGTATAATGCAAATGGTGGTAAGTTCTTAGCTATTAATGCATGTAAGGATTTAAATAAAAATAGAAAAACAAAAGTGACACCATATAAGGGAAAGAAGATTGATATATTAAGCCCTGATGGTTATATTACTCCTCTTTTCTATGGATTACAGGCACTCTTAGGTAAGAAGGAAGTGAATGGTAAAAAACAAATTTACTGGACACAGCCACCAATGAGTTTCTTACAAGATAACTTTCCAAGAATTGTGAAAGATTATATGGGAAATCTTGAACTATGTAACTATGATCCTCAGAAGGTTGGTAAAGCTATTAAAGTATATGATGATGCATTAAAGACATTTAAAATGGCTATTGCTGGTATTCTTTAGTATTGGGGTTGTTGTAGAACAAATATAAAAATAAGAACTATTTAAAAGGTTATTCATAATGATTATTGAATAATCTTTTTTACATGAGGAGAAGGAAATATGGAATTTATTGAAAAAGCAAGTATAAACGATGTTTTTAAAGAATTTATAAGAAGCGGTAATTATGAAAATGTTATTTTTAGAATTATGAATGATTCTAAAATTATGTTTCCAGGTACTTACATTCATAATGATAAACAGTCAAATGGAGAGTGTGATTTTTATGATAGGGAAACTAATGAAAAATATGATGCTAAATTACCTTTTACAAGTGAACAAGGTAGGTTGATAGGGAGTAGAAATGGTAATTTATCAAAATTTCTGGACTCTATGGCTGAAGAAGGAGACGAATTTTATGACATTGTTATTGATGGGAAACATGACAAAGATATACATAATTTGTTGTTATATAAAGTGATGAATGAAAAAATATTAAAAGATAAAGAAGATGAAAATTTAATATTTTTATTTCCGTACCCTATTATTTCGGATTATGGATCAGATAGTATGATGCAATTTGTAGGAAATATTCTAACATATATATTTGAAACATTGAGAAAGGACAATGATTTAAAGACTAGGAAAATATTTGTGATTTATCCCTGTTATAGTGGAGAAGTGGGTATTATATGCTCGAGTACAGACTATCCAGAATATTTGGTGGATAATTATCTTGAACCATATTTTCATTATACTGTTGAGTGATTTTGATGAGAGAATAAATGAATTCATCCATTATTCAATCAAAATGTTTATATGTTTTTAGTCAGCAAATTTTTCTATGAAATTGCAACTCCATAAGTCATAGAGTATAATTTTTCTATAGCTATTATGTTATTCATATTTTCTTGTTTAAATAATGAAAGAAGGTAGACAGATGATTGTATATTCAGGAATAAAAAATGACTTTCTAGATGCAGTAGAAATGGATTCTATTGCTCAGGAGATAGAAGAAACAATTTATACTAAGATGCATAGAAAAACTGCTCGTAATGAATTCCGTTCATGGGAGAATTCTTTAGAATATATGTATAAAGTATTAAATGATCAGGCAATACCAGAAGATTCTGGTATTGCTATTGAGTATAATATTCCCCAAACATCTAAAAGAGTAGACTTTATCATATCAGGATATGGAGAAAACAAAGAACCTAATGTTATTGTTATTGAATTAAAACAATGGGATAAAGTAGAAGCAGTCACTGGGCAGGATGCATTAGTAGAAACATTTACTGGTGGTGCAGTACGTAAAGTTGTACATCCTTCCTATCAAGCATGGTCTTATGCAGCGATGATTAACGACTATAATCAGAATGTACAGATGGAGAATATCCAATTACATCCATGTGCTTATCTACATAACTATAGAAAGAGTAATCCAGAGAAATTAGAACAGAATCAATATCAGGAATATGTTGAGGATGCACCTATCTTTGCGAGAGGTGAAGTATCTAAGTTAAGAGAGTTTATTAAGAAATCTGTAAAGACAGGGGATAATAAACAAATCTTATATGAGATTGATAATGGTAAGATTAAGCCTTCTAAGAGCCTTCAGGACTCTATTAAGAGTATGATAGAGGGTAATCAGGAGTTTATCATGATTGATGAACAAAAGGTCGTATATGAAGAAATACTACAGACTTCATTAAAGTGCATGGAAGATCACAAGAAGCGTACAGTAATAGTGAAAGGTGGTCCTGGTACTGGTAAAACTGTAGTCGCTATTAATCTATTATCAAAACTTACTAATGAAGGACTATTTGTACAATATACTTCTAAGAACAGTGCTCCTAGAAATGTTTATGCAAAGAAACTAACAGGACATAAGAAAAGTAGTATTAATAATATGTTTAAAGGTGCTGGTTCTTATATAGATGTTGAATCCAATATCATAGATACAATACTATGTGATGAAGGACATAGATTAACTGCAAGAACACAGTTAGGCCCTAGAGTTGTTGGAGAAAACCAAATTAAAGAAATCATGAATGCATGTCTATGTAGTGTATTCTTTATAGATGAGAGTCAAAGAGTAACTTTAAGTGATATAGGTTCTGTTGCTGAAATAAGAAAATGGGCTAAAGAACTTAATTCAGAAGTATCTGAATTAGAACTTCTTTCTCAATTTAGATGTAATGGTTCTAATGGATACTTGGCATGGTTAGATGATGTATTAGAAATAAGAGAAACAGCCAACTATGATCTAAAAGATATAGATTATGATATAAGAATCCTAGATACACCTAATGAAGTAAGAGATTTGATATTTGAAAAGAACAAGATAGATAATCGTTCTAGAATGTTAGCAGGTTATTGCTGGGAGTGGATTAAGGCAGGTAAGAACGATTCAACAGTACATGATATAAAGATTGATGACTTTGAAATGAGCTGGAATTTAGGTAATAGTTCCACATTTGCGATAGATGAGAATTCTATTAATGAGATAGGATGTATTCATACATCTCAAGGATTAGAGTTTGATTATGCAGGTGTTATTATTGGTGATGATATGAGATATGAAGATGGTCATATTGTGACTGATTTTAATAAGCGAGCAAGAACAGATCAGTCTTTAAAGGGAATAAAGAAACTATATAAACAAGATCCAGACAAAGCATTAAAAGAAGCGGATCAAATCATAAAAAACACTTATAGAACTCTTATGACAAGAGGAATGAAAGGCTGTTATGTTTATTGTACTAATAAAGAACTAGCCGACTATTTAAGAGAACGTATAAAGTAGAGGATAACTAATATGAGAGAAGAAACAGTAAGTAGAATTAGAAAATTCACAGAAGATAGAGACTGGGATCAATTCCACTCACCAGCTAATCTGGCTAAGTCTATAGTAATAGAAGCAGCAGAACTATTAGAATGTTTTCAGTGGTCTGATGATAATTATGATTTACAGCATGTTAAAGAAGAACTTGCTGATGTGATTGTATATAGTCAGAATCTATTAGATAAGCTAGGATTAGATGCTGATGAGATAGTGAATATGAAGATGAGTCAGAATGAAGCTAAGTATCCTGTAGAGAAAGCTAAGGGGAAGAGTGATAAGTATACTGAGTTGTAACAAGTGATGTTGTTGTAAGTACAATTAAGTGAATATATAAAGGGAACAATCAGATTTGGTTGTTCCCTTTATATGTTTAGAAAAAGACTGTCTTTAAAATGACAGTCTGCTTAAATAGTATTTTTTTAATTATTTTCGTTAAGTTTAAGAAATATGTTGTTACTAGATTATTAAATTTAGCTTAACATATGATTTTCTACTTCTTAAGAAGCAGGTTAAGCACACATTCACGAGAAATGAAATGTCATTGAGATTCTTAGAATGATTATGGATACTGAAGCTTTTAGCAATGAAATGGTGAGAGCTACGTCTATGCACATTTCACTTAAGGAAGCATATTACGAGTATCGTTACGGAATTCTTGCTGAATAAGATAACCTAAAACAACATTTACTTAAAAAGAACAATTATTTTAACATATCATATAAGCGTGAAAAATCGACATCTGTAAAGATTATCATTTTTATGATAAATGTCCTTTGAAATTAAAAAAAATCGAGAAAATTATTATTTGAGTGTACAATTCTATGTTAAACTTGTTTTATAATAGATAAATCTATTTAATAGAATTATATGTTTAGATAAAAGTGGGTGGAAAAATGTTATTTGATGAGAGAGATTTGAGAGTGTTTGATAATTCTGATTCAGCAAATTATTTTAAAGAAATAGTTCAATCGTATTATAGTCAGAATTACCGAGCTGCAATTGTATTACTGTATTCTTTTGTTATTTATGATTTATTTATAAAGTTACAAGATATGGCTAATGAGGGAGATAGTAAAGCACAGTCTAAACTATCTGAAATAAATAACCTGATTAAAAATGATGAAAGATATTCAAAAATTGAAAATGAAATAATACAATTCTTTAAAGATAACTGTAATCTTTATTTTGGAAAATTTATCGAAGATATAGAATATTTGAAAAATTGTAGAAATAAGTGTGCTCATTTAAAGGTGAATGATAACACTTTGTATGTTCCTAATGATTATCATGCGAGAATGTTGATTTGCTCAATGTATGATAATGTATTTTCAGTAAAAGCACCATTTATAATGGATTTGTTTAAAATTGCTGAAAAAGATGTTGAAATATATAATAAAAAAATCAATTGTATTTCGTATAGTGATCTTGATGAGTCTATTAAAACTGAAATCACTAATAAGTATCTGATTAGGATGACATACGAGTCTATGAAAAAATCTTATAGAACATTTATTAAATTATTATTAGTTTCAGATGAGCAACAGTGCATTGAAAACCTTTGTGGTTTGTATGCATTCACTTACGCAATGACAGATTATATTTTAAGAAGTGGTAATAGTACATTGTTTAATGAAGAGAATATCACCAATATGTTTTTGAAAATTAAAGTTCAATCATTAGAGGATAATTCAGAAAGAAAAAAAGCTTTATTTATGTTAATACAGAAGTTTCCTTGTATATTGGATTCTGTTAGATGTAATAAAGATGTGTTTGAATATATGAGACATTCGGTTCTATCTGAAACTCAAGGATTGAGGTTTTATAGGTTATTCTATCCGAATGAAAAAGAAACAGTATATGGATATTTTAAAAATAAAAACAGTTCCTATTCGCCTATGTATATAGAAGAAATATATGATGTTGTTAAGGAATGTAATGATTTTGAGCTTTCGGAATATATAAAATTGATGATAGGTAATATTCCAGGTTATAATGCGTTTAATGTTGCTGATTGTTTTATGGACTTTTTTAAAGGTAAATTACCTGAATTATCTATAGAAGATATAAATTATGTTATGAAGGAATATTCAAAGAATACTCAATGCACAAATAGATATAGACACTCTGAAGATATAACTGTAGTAAAAGATTATATTTCACAACATACTGAAAAATAAGTTAGATAATACAATAAAAATATAATTGATGTATAGAATGGTTTAACATTCTTTTGATTATTCTACTTTAGTTGACCGTATATTATGATTGGGTTGACCAAGTGTTCCGATATGCTTGACCAACAATTCCGACAAGATTGATCATCTAACTAATTTATATATGTTTCCTAGAACGGTTAACACCCGTTCTTTTTAAAATATGAATTATTTTTATTAACCCCTCATAAAAGGCATTGTAGAGCCCTAACTCAATACATTTCTTTTTTAAATAGACTACAATAGAACTATAGAAAGAAGATACATTTGGAAAGGGATATTACTCATATGAAAGAAAATCAAAATAAAGATAACATATTATTTTATTTCGTATTATTCAGTTTCATTGTTTCAATATTATTAGGGCTTATAATACTTATTACAGATTTTATGAAAGGTCCAATACCTAATTATCTAAAGTATGGCTTTAAGACTACAGAAGTCAAAAAAATATACCAAAAAGAATATGTACCAGAAATACAAGAATATATTCAAACAAGTGATCTTCCAGATGTTACTATTAAGGTGGATCGTTGTTCATATGCTGAATACAATAAAGCATATGGTGTACCTGTATATCAACTAGACTTCACTTATTCAAGTCATACAGTTGATGATTATTATGAATCAGCTATTGAATCTAAACGTGGTGCAAAAGACTTATTCTATAAGATATTAGAAGTAAACGGGAATAAGAATTATTATGAAAATGAATCTAAAATATTTTGGAATGGTGAACCTTTTGAATCAGAAGGAAGAATGGTGTTATTCCAAGAAGATGATAGATTTATAATGAAGTTATCTGGTGACAAGCATAATTATGAAATAGAAAATCAACAGTATTATGATAAGCTCACTATTGATGGTGAATTAGTATATGAACTAAATAAACCTGGACCAAGCACTTATACTCCATCAAAACCTAAGAAGGAATACAATAGTTATGGATCAAGTGAATCATCTAGTAGTTATGATGATGGGTATAATTCAGCAGTAGATGATGGTGATTATGATCATGATAGATACAATACTGATCCTTCTTATAGACAAGGTGTAGATGATGGTTTTGATGAAATAGATGAAGATTATTAAGGGGTGATTTGTATGTATGAAAATCTAACTAAATATTTAGACGAGTTCACAGGAACAGAATTTGGTACATGGATTGTTGATGATAAGAGTGATGGAACATTAGAACATCCACTTCAGTTCCCTTTCGTTGACTATTCAAGAGTTGTAGACCAGTTCATTCATGATGTCTATTCTTTTGTAGATAACCATGAAGAGATGGGATTACATGGTTATATACAAATTTTAGAAGATAATGGCATCAAATGGAGTTGGGAACCAATGGTTAAAGCAGAAGTAGATCATTTAGATGCTCAATGTATTATTGCCTTAATTTATGGTGCTATACGTGCAGATAGATTTGGTGAGGGGACATTACTTGCATTCTTAAAAGATGGTTTTATTACAAAATGGCTAGAAAGACTAAAAACATTGGACACAGATTAAACATTCTACAATGATTTCTTTCTCAACCTAATAATAGATAAACTTATGTAAGGATCATCTATAAGTATAAAACAAGACAATTAATTAAAAAAATACTTGAATAAGTACATTGTAAGTGCTATCATTTCACTGTATGAAAAACGTATAGGATTGTTACTATTGAATTAGGCAAGACCAGAGTAAACCTTCTTTTTAAGAGGGGTACTTTGGTCTTTTTTTGTTGGTCCTATATAGAAAAGAAAGGAAAAGGGATAATGAACAAAAAACAAGGTGTTATTGGATTAGTTGCAACTGTCATGATTGCGAATGCTGCATTTGTTGATGTGAGACCAGTCTATGCTGTAGAAAACTTAAATCTTGCTAGAGGATGTACTGTTAATGCAAGTAGTTATGAAGTAGATTCTACATCACCAGGCAAAGCAGTAGATGGTGATATGAAGACTCGCTGGGGAACTGCACAGAATAAGGCAGACAATGAATGGATTGAAATTAATCTAGGAGAAGAAAAGACAGTACGTCAGATTAATATCAATTTCGAAAGAACTGATGATGCACAGAATATTCTAGGCTATAAAGTAGAATTAGAAGAAAACGGCAAATATGTAGAAGTTTATAAAAAGACTTCTAAGGCTAAACAAGCTGAAATCATTCAGTTAGATAAAGATCATCAAGCCACTAAAGTAAAGGTAACTGTACTTTCTGCAGATGGAGGTACAATCAACTGGAAGAATGTCGGAATCAATGAAATTGAAGTCTATAGTAAGATTGTAGAAAAAGCAGATGCTACGCCTAATAAGAACCATATGGCAAACGCTACAGTCACTGCATCAAGTAGTGAAGCTAATACACTTAGTCCAGATAAAGTAAAAGATGGAAGCACAGAAAAAGCAAACCGCTGGGCAAGTGATTATGAAACTCCAACTACTAATATCTGGCTTAATACTAAATTTGCTGGATTGACTCTCGTTAAGGAACTTAAGATTCATTTCTTTGAAAGAGATGTTGCTCCAATGCCATCTAACGTAAAGAGCTTTGATATTAAATACAAAGATAAAGATGGTGTAGAAAAACTTGCAAAGAGCTTTACTAATACAAAAAAGGGTGATGGTTATAATAACGAAGTTGTTGTTAAGTTCAATGAACCTATTGAAGCAAAAGAATTAAAACTTTGTAACTTTGTTGCTGAAGCATCATCATGGAATAATGTAAGTATTGCTGAAATGGAAGTTTATTCTAATGAACAAACAGCACAGAAAGCAACTCTAAACTCTGTTGTCTCTTCTATTGAATCTCAGAGTAAGACAATTGAAGCAAGTGTGAATACATTAGATATGCCAGCTGTACCAGCAGGATTTACTGTAAGAATCAATGGTGCAGACCTTGAACAGATCATTGGTGCAGATGGTAAGATTGTCCATCCATTAGTTGATAAGAATGTAAAGGTCTCTTATGTAGTTACAGAAACTGAAACTGGAAAAGAAAAGAAGACTGCAGATGTTGACTATGTTGTAAAAGGTATAAACGAACAGTCTGCAAATAAGAATACTAAACCTACTGTTATTCCAGAAATCCAGGAATGGCATTCAAACTCAACAGAAAAGATTTCAGTTAACTCATTAAAGACAGTGACTTATACAGATGATAAGTTAAAAGCTGTTGTAGATGAATTTGTACGTGATTATAAAGATTTCACAGGTATTAACCTTACAGTGAAAAAAGGTGCCTCTCAAGCTAATGCATTCAACTTTGAATTAAAAGCACCGGATACTCTTCTAGGTGACGAAGGATATACAATGGATATCCAGAAAGACCGTATCAATGTTGCTTCTGTTCATACAACAGGTAACATGTATGGTATGCAGACAATCCTTCAGATGTATAAAGAAGACAATGAAGGCTATAAGATTGGTAAAATGCGTGACTATCCTCGTTTCAAGACACGTGGATTCTTATTCGATGTAGCACGTAAACCAGTTTCATTAGATATGATGAAGGAAGTTGCAAGAACAATGCGTTACTATAAGATGAATGACTTCCAGACTCATTTATCTGATAACTACATCTTCTTAGAACAATATGGTAAAGGTGATAATGAAAATGAAGCATTTAAAGCCTATGAAGCATTCCGTCTAGAATCAGGATTATCTAACGATAAAGGTGAAACACCTACTGCAAAAGACTATTCTATTTCTAAGAAGGACTTCAGAGAATTCATCCAGGGTGAAAGAGCACTTGGTATGAAGGTAGTACCTGAAATTGATGTTCCTGCTCATTCCACTTCATTTACTAAAGTATGGCCAGAATTGATGGTTCAGAATAAGGTATCACCATTAAATAGAAATAGACCACTTATTGACCATCTTGATGTCTCTAAGAAAGAAACAAAAGATAAAATCAAAGAAATCTTTGATGATTATACAAAAGGTGCTAATCCAGTATTTGATGGAAAAACAACTGTACATATTGGTGCAGATGAGTTCTTATCAAACTATACAGCATATCGTGGATTCGTTAATGATTTAGTTCCTCACTTAAAAGAAACAAATACAGTACGTATGTGGGGTGGTTTAACTTGGATCAAAGATAATCCAGTGACTCAGATTAAGAGAGAAGCTATTGATAATGTAGAAATGAACCTTTGGTCAGCTGACTGGGCAGATGGTATTGAAATGTATGATATGGGCTATAAGCTTATTAATACAATTGATGACTTTGGTTATATGGTTCCAAATGGAAACAAAGGACGTGCCAATGCCTATGGAGATTTATTAAACGTAAATAGAATCTTCAATCAGTTTGAAGCAAATAAAGTAAGAGTTAAAGGTGGTTCTTATAAGTATGTTCCTGCTGGTGATGATCAGATGTTAGGTGCTGCATTCGCATTATGGAGTGATAATATCGATAAGAGCGCATCAGGTCTAAGTGAATCTGATTTATATTGGCGTTTCTTTGATGCATTACCATTCTATGCAGAAAAGACATGGGCTGCCACTGGTAAGGAAAAAGGCAGTGCTGATGCTCTTGCTAAAGTGGCTCAGGATAAGGGAACAGGACCTAATACAAACCCTTATTATAAAGAAAATAAAAAGGGTGAAAACTATGAAAGCTATGATTTCAATAACGGTTTAAAGGATAGTTCTGAAAACAAACGTGATCTAAAAGAAGGAAAGAATACTGAAATCAAGGATAATGTATTAGTATTAAAAGATGGTGTAAGTTATGTTACTTCTCCAATTAAAGAACTTGGTAATGGTAATAAACTATCATTTGATATTAAACTAAACAAACCAGCAAAACCAGGAGATATCCTATTTGAATCAGATGCTGACTATGGAACACATGATATCAGAATCATGGAAGATGGTAAGTTAGGATTCACAAGAGAACTTTATAACTATTATTTTGATTATGAATTACCAGTAGGTAAGAAAGTCAATATCGCAATCACTACAGCTCAGCAGAAGACAAGTCTTTATGTTAATGGTGAATATGTATGTGATGCAAAAGGTAAGTTTATTCACAATGATATGGTGAAGAAAGACAATATCACTCATTCAACATTCGCCTTACCATTAGAAAGAATTGGTTCTAAGACAGAAACAGTTTCTGCAGTAATTGATAACGTAGTAGTCACTGAAAAAGCACCAGAAGTAGATCTTTATAATAAAGCTTCTTGGACTGGTAAAGCTGAATCAGAAACACCAACATCTCATGGTGGTCAGAATGAAGGTATTATCGGTATGGCATTTGATAATAAACCTTCTACAATCTGGCATTCAGACTGGTCACAAGCTACAAAAGATAAGGTTCCTACTACATCAGGTGGAGCAGGAAGCGGTAAGGGTGCTGATGGAAGTATTTGGACAGAAATTTCATTTGATAAAGCTTATGAAATTAACCAGGTATCATTCACACCACGTCAGGATTCTAACAGTGGTCAGGTGACTAAAGCTTCACTTTATATCCAGACTGAAAAGAATGGTGAATGGGTAGAAGTTGCGAAAGACCAGACATTTGAAGCAAATAAATCAGAAAAAACATTTACTTTTGATACACAGAATGTATATGGATTCAAGTTTGTAGCATCTGAATCAAATGATGGATGGGTAGCTATCTCTGAATTCAATATTGCGAATAAAGATGTAACTAATAACACTTATACTGTTTATGTAGAAGCAGAAAAAGGTGGTAAAGTAAGTGGTGGTCAGGAAGTTAAAGCAGGTAAGTCTGTAACTATTACTGCAACACCTAATAGAGGTTATGTATTTAAAGGATGGTATCGTCCTAATGGTGAAAAAGTATCTGATAAAGCAGAATATACATTCAACGTTAAGGGTAATACAGCTTTAATTGCGAAGTTTGAAAAGTCTTCTGAAGCAGATGTAAAGATTAAAGATGTTCAGAAGCTAGATGATCTCACTGTAGTAAAAGGTACAACACTAGATGCATTAAATTTACCAAACAAAGTATCTATTACATTAGAAAATAATGAAACAGAAGAAGTAGACGTAACATGGAATAAAGCATCTTATAAGGCTAATGAATGTGGTACATATGTATTAGAAGGTACTCTTACATTACCAGAAGGCGTTGTAAACCCAGATGGCTTGAAAGTAGTTGTAAAAGTAACTGTTGAAAATAAGAAGTATACAGTTGCAGTAGAAAGTGATCAGAACATGGGTACTGTCAAAATGAATAAAGAAGATGGTATTTATGAAGAAGGTTCAAATGTGACTGTAACAGCTAAGGCAAATAAAGGTTATGAATTTGTGAACTGGACAGATGAAAATGGAAGAGAAGTAAGTACTTCTAACCCATATACATTCGAAGCAACTACAAACACTACTCTAAAAGCAAACTTCAAGAAGGTAGAAGTTACTCCAGCTAAACCATCATCACAGGATATCCTAGATGATTTACTTGCAGGTAATAAAGTACAGTCAGTTGTTTCTAAAGGACAGACACAGTTTGTACTTCCTGAAGTACCAGAAGGCTATAGTATTACTATTACTAAGGTAAGTCCTGAAGGTATTATCTCATTAGATGGTAAAGTAACTACTCCTAAGAAGGATACAGATGTCATCGTTACTATTACTGTAACTGATGCAGAAGGAAAGACTGCAAGTCATGACTTTACTGTAAAAGTAATTGGACTTAATGAAGTAGATAAGGAAACTCCAAAAGATCCTGAAACAGGAAAAGACACACCTAAAGATCCTACTCAGGATAAGAAACCAGCTAAGACAGGTGATGCAACATCAATTGCAAGCTGGATCTCTATGATGACAGTAGCAGGTGCTATGTTACTTAAGAGAAAGAAAAGATCATAATACTTAATTGGTCTGAGAGATAGCGAAAGCTATCTCTTTTTTGAGTTCTAAGACAAAGAAAAAACCCACGATATAAATCGTGAGTTTTCTTCCGCACCGAGTGCCATTGATGTATATGATTGTATGCTAGATTAAGTAGAAAATCAATAGAATATTTACGATTAAAAAGTGAAGTAACACCTATATGGTCTGAGAGATATCTAAATAACAAGGCAGTACAGTTCATAAGAATACCTTTAAATCGTAATTCTTTTTATGTTTTTAAACGTTACATTTAAGTGCCTAATATTCGCTGTTGTCAGACGTTAACTAAAATTTTTATTTTTAAAAAAAGATAAAATAGTATTAGAGAGGGAGGCGCTCATTATGATTGAACAACAGAATAAACTTATTGATGCATTGTATGAAAAAAGTGTTATTTCACATAGTAGGAAACACTCAGAAATAATAGAGAGAACACTAGATTCTAAGATTATAGTCATAGTTGATTTTGAAAACTATCAAGCTATTCCTACAGACTTATTACATAAAGAGTATATCTATTACTTGTTCTGTGGTTATTATACCACAAAACCAGCACAAGAATATAAGGATATGCTGGAAGGTTATGATATCAATATCGTAGAGACTAAGAGTGTAGGAACAAACTTTGTGGATAATAGAATCTCTATGTATATTGGTTATATGTTTGGTAAGTATAATCCTAGGTTAATCATACTGGTATCTAATGACATTGATTATTATGAGATGGTGGGAGATTTAAAGGCTCATGGATATCCGATAATATTCAGGGAAATCTCAATAAGTAGTAAAGAATTATTAAGAAGACAAACAGATTACTTATTTGATAAACCAATGACTAAACCCACTGCTGTTAAGAAAGAACCAGTAAAGGATGATATGTCTGTAATGATGGAGAAGCTTGTTGAGTTGAATAATGGAAATAATATTATAGGAGCATCAAAAATCAGATTTTACTTGAGATCGAATTTGGAACTATCAGAAAGTGAAGTTAAGGAAACGTTGAATATAATAAAATCACAATGTGAATTAACAGAAGTAAAAGGAGCAGAAGAATTCTATAAGTTAGAGGGTGAAAATTTATGAAAGAACTATTAGAAAAAATATTCGAACAAAGAAGTAATGGATTGTATTTTGTGAATACTCCAACAGGTTCTGCAAAATCTTATAGTGCAGTACAGTTGATGAAAAATAATTACAGGAAGTTTGATAAACACTTTATATTTATCACAAATAATTTGAATAACTTACCAATGGATGATTTAAAAAAAGCATTAGGTGAAGATGAATATAAAACAAATATATTACGTGTAGAAAGTGTTGTGGATAATATTGTGCATCATTTTTATGAAGCTCATATTCCAGATGAATTTCAAGATTTAGATTCATACAGAAACTTAAAGAGAAGTTTAGACATTTATAAACATTTCCAAAAGGAATTTAAGAATAGGAATGTCACATTGGAAATGCTTCAAAAATCTCAAGAAGATCTAGTATCAGTTGATACTAAGTTTAGAAAAGAAGTAAGAAATAAACTAATGACTGCTGAATTTAAAAAGAAGAATGTAGATGATAGAAAGAAAGATATGAAGGCACTTCATTCGTGGCTTAGTGTTCTATATCCTGCTATGTTTATTGAGGACTATAAGATTATTTGTATGTCTGTAAAGCGTTTCTTTACTTCAATTGATCCTATTTATAAGAAAAAGTATAAATTCTTTGAATCTGAAATTATTAATGACAGTATTCTTTTTATTGATGAAGTAGATGCAACTAAGAATGAAATTAACGATATTATTATAGAAAGTAGTTTAAGCTCAACTGTTGATTTGATTCCTATGGTTTATCGCATTACAAGTCCATTTATTCACTGGGAGGATAATACACCTAAAGATGTAAAGGATTTAGTACCTGAAAATGATTCGCAGTTAAAAGATATAAGAAAAAAAGCTTTAAAGATACGAAACAAATATCATGATGAGCTACCTTATTATTGCCCAGGAATTAAAAACCGTAATTTCTTGATGAGTGATTCAACATTCCACGCAAGCTTTGATGGTTTATCTAAGAAAAGAGCTTATGTCTATTATGATGAGGAGCATAATAGAATGACCATCAAAATCTTTGATAGCGAAGAGAGGAAAAAAGAATTACCTAAAATAAGTAGTGAAGTGTATAGCTTATTCTCTATTATTGGTGAGATGAGTAATTTTTTGGTTTCTGTAAAGAGATATATTAAGAAACTCGGTTCAGCTCATAAAAACGATAAGAATCTAAAAGCAGAAGAAGATGATCTAATTAATGATGAAGAGGCAGTACGATCTATTTATCATTTATTCAAATTATCTGATCCCGATATATCATATATTGATAATGATATTAATATTCAGCCTGTAATGAAGGTGAATAAAACAAAGAATGAATTTAAGAAAACGAATAATTATTATAATAGAGGTATTCGTTCTTTTGAATTTACTAATAAGAAGGATAGTGGCTTTAATACAACTTTCCATTATATGCATCTTATTAAAAGTGCTGAATGTATATTAGCTATGTTAGCTAAAAAAGCCACTGTTATTGGATTAAGTGCAACATGTAATATTGATTCTGTATTATCAAACTATTCACTCAAGTATCTTAAAGAAACTCTAGAAGATGATTTTCATATTATTGAAGAAGAGGATCACCAAAGAATCCAAGATACATATTCTTTATTGAATGAGAAATATGAAACGGGAGAAATTCAAGTAAAGGTAGAAGAGATAGATTATCATAATGAAAATTTAAAAGAAGCTATTGGATTAGTATTTTCTGATCCTAAACATCAAAATGAAGTCTATAAGATTCTCACTCAGGATATGGAGGCAGATAAGAAGGGTTATTATGCTAAAAGATATTTGATGGTAGCACAAGCTTATAGATACTTTGTATCACATAAAGATATTCATTCATTCTTATGTTTAAATAATGCTTTACCAAAAGAAACAGGTAACCTTAGATTGTTAAAACTTAAGGAACTATTTCGTTTGGTAAATATTGAGTGTGGTGTTGATGAAAATAAAAAGAATTATATCGTATTAAAGAGTGGTGCAACATTTGATGAGGATAAAGAGAAGATATTGAAATTTCTAAAAGAGGGTAAAAAGATTTTTGTGATTTCTGCATATGCTACTATAGGTGCAGGACAAAACATGGCATATGACTTACCTAAAGGCTTGGATACGATTAACTTAACTGATTTCGCAAATAAAAAAGATGGAAGAAATAAGAAAAAGGATTTCGATGGAATCTTCTTAGGAGATATCACGAACGTAATCACCAATCTCTATGATACTGAATCTGGATTTAAAGAAGAGGATTTACTCCATTACTTAATTGAAGTGGAGAATTTATATGAGAATAATGAAATTGATCATCGTACCTTAAGTAAATGTATCTCTGCAGGCTATGAGAAATTAAAGAATCCAAAAGAGAAAGGATTTAATACGGAACTTAAAGGCTGTAGAAGTATACGTCTCTTTAAAACAAAACAGATTATTCAAGCAGTAGGACGTTTATCTCGTTCATTTAATAAGAATAAAGTCATTCATATTCTAGTTACGAGAGATATCGTGAATAGTTTTGATACATCAATACTAGAAACTGAAATACTTTCACCAGAAACAATAAAACTCGCAGAATATGCTAAAGAAAGACAAGAAGATGTTCCTGTATATGATTATGTTGAGAATGAAGCCAGTCATATTTCTAGTTCTGGTAAGTTCTATATATATGAATTACTATCAGGAGATTGGACATCACAACAAATACAACGCTATAAGAGATTGGGTGAAACATGTTTAAAGCATCCTACTATTTCTAACAAGGATGATGAAATAGTTAAGGAATACTATATTCATTCATCTGAACCGATGAATAAATACTATTTCGTTGGTGAACATGATTTTGAATATACAGATGTTTATTTTAACGAATCTAAAGAGGAAGTTATAGTCAGACTACAGAATAAGAAAGATTCTGAACGAATCAAGCATATATACGAAGTTAGTGAAGAAAATGCACGTCTTTCTAAGATGTTGAATTATCCTGGTTTAAGAGAGGAGTTTGTTAAACATAAGTATGCCACTCGTTTTGAAGTAAATGATTATATGTTATCACCTGTTTTATACCAGAATATCTATAAGGGAAGACTAGGAGAGTTTGTAGGTCATTTTATTATAAAGAAAGAATTAGGTATTGATCTAGATGAACTTAAACCAAACGAATATGAACGTTTTGATTATAAACGTGGTAAGGTCTATATCGATTTGAAACATTGGAGATATTCAAACTTTAACGCTGAGAAAATGAATAAGAAAATTATTGATAAACTTAATGAAATAGGTGGAGAAAAGGCAATTATTATTAATATATTTGATGAAAATAAATCAGATAAGATTATTGAATCTCCAAGAATTATTGAAATACCTTCTTTGCTTGAAGAAGATGGATTCCATGCCAATCGAGAAGCAATTAATAAAATAAGAATGTGTTTGGAGGAATATAAGGATGATTAAGACAAACAAAGTAAAGCTTGAAATCCATTATGATCATATTATTCGTGATTATGATCTCTATAAAATACAACCAATACAAACTGGTGATAAAGATGAAGAAAAATGTGTTATGAAAAGAAGTTTAGAAAAACTAGATCAATTATCTCCAGTCTTAGCTGTGCTTTATAGATATAAAGGTCCAGTTTATCTTATATTTGAAAAAGGAAGTGTATGTTCAGAAGACCTTTAATCACATATCAATCAATATGATAAAGGCAGTATTGTAGAACCGTTAGATATAAAGAATCCTTTAAGTATAACACCTACTGAATTATCTCAATTGTTGATCAATATGTTGCCTAATATGGAATTCTCTCAGAAGTTTAATAACATCTCAGGTAGATATTTCAGTTTCAATCAGAAGTCTTTTAGAAAAGATTGTATTCTAGCATATCATATTAGTTTGATTGAATCAGAAACAAGTAAGCAGGAATGTATGGTGCATATGGAGGGTGAATCTTATCATCGTTTATCTAAAGTATTAGAGTATAATGACAAATATAGAAATGATATTTTAAAACTGCCTAGATATTACAAAAGTAATGAAGGATATGTACTTCGTCGATGCCTTACGCCATTAAGTACAGATCAGTGTTTTGTGAGAAGAAGTGTATATCGCAGACAAAGAGAGGACTTTGTGAATAGTTTAGATATTCATGATATACAGGGGTTTGAAAATTCTAAGTGTGGTATGTTGCATCAATTTTATATTGATGTTGATTTACATCTTAATGATTATATTCAATTACATCCTATAGATTTAGATAATGAACAGATGGCCAATATATATTCAGACTTCTTATCCCAGGATTATATAAGAAATCTATATAATGATTTAGGTGTTCATTTGATTGACCGTGTGAACGATAGTTCATCTAAGAAGATGATTGATTTAATTGTTTCTAAATTAAAGGATAGAGGTATCGATAATATTCATTATGATAAAGGTAAACAGTTCAATATTGCATTGATTCATAATCAGAAATATTGTAAGAACAACAAAATACCAGACCAGCATGTCAGTGATTTAAACTTCCAACATATCACTTATGAGACTTGTATTGCTAGAGATAATACAGTTGATATTAGTGATAATATTATGGATAGGATTCTAATGGAATTACTTATTAAAAGAGATATCGCAAATAGAAGTATATCTATATATCACTGGGATTGGGATAAACCTGTTGAATATGTTACAAGAGAATCTGAACGTTGTGGTAATAAAAAAATTACTAAGTATTTTCTCTTAAGTGTATTTCCTGATGGCAGCATGGATTACCATAAGATTGAGGATGATACTTCAGAACTATATCAGAGATATGAATCTGTCTTTACAAATTATAAAAGTTCTGTTTATGAACCAGAATTATTGATTTCTACTCCAAATCATCAGGTTTTAATCAGTAATAGTAAAATGATGGTTTTACCTGATTTGAAAGAACTTGATTTTAGACTCAATGCATACAGGAAAGATAAAGAAATTTCTAAGAGTAAACTAACACGTTTATTAAATTCTTTTGTAGAAACAAATGAAGAGTACAGAGAAGAAATAGAACGTATACTAAAGAGTTTAAATAAAAACACTTACCAATATCAAGAGGTAGCAAGAAGAGTAACAAAAGCTGGTAATCCACCACTTATGAACTTAGCTACTTCTCTTGGAAGAAAATTTGTGAAACATTGTAGAGATGCTTCTAGAATAGTACTTAATCCATGTCTTAAGAGTGATGTTGTAAAGGTATTTCAACATATTTATACTTTGAAGGATGAAGAAGATCTAAACAAGTTATACTATTATGTTGGTAAAAAGGAGCCTATGAAGTTTACTCTTGTCAATGCATGTCATATTCGTAGAATAACAGTGTTAGAAGGAGCATTAGATGATGACTTTAAGAAGTTCATCTTTGATCAATTAAGTGTGAATTTCATTAGAAATAATGATTATACAGTAGTTCCATTCTTAAGAAAGTATATAGAAGAATTCAAATAACGAAAAAAGGCTGTAGCGAATTTAATCGCTGCAGCCTATTTTTCTAACAACCAATCTATGAGATTAATTACCTTAATACCATCATAATTTCCAAGTGTATATCTATCTAAAGTAAGGATTATTTTCTTATAATTATCTTCTATTAGTTTTAGAGGACGAATCTCTCTATCAAGCGTATTCTCATCCACAAGTGATGCAGTAACCTGTATATAAGTATAGACATCATTTCTTTTCGCAATAAAATCAACCTCTGCAAGTCCAATTCGTCCAATATTTACAATATATCTTCTTCTTAGAAGTTCTATATATACAATATTTTCAATCATGAATCCTAAATCATAAGATTGCTTTGGGAGAATACAATTTAGAATTCCTGGATCTACAGTATAATACTTCTTATTGGACTTTAATACTTCCTTGCCTGATATATCCATCACTTCAACAGGATAATAAAGGTATGACTCACACAATGCTTCCATATCTTTCACAATCACAGTATTATTTATTCCTTCTAGATACATATCAATTTGTTCTTTATCCAGTTGTATTTGATTAATATAGGGGAAACCACCAGTTTTCATATATTTCTGAAAAGCTTCTTCTTTATCAGTTCCAGGTTTATATATTTCTTTAAATGATAAAGGAAGAACATGTATTTCTATATATTGGCTGTTTAAATGTGTAATTGGATGCTTGGTGGATCTTACAATATAGATATCAATATTCTCTTTTACATAAAGGCTATCTACAACTTTTCCATAAGAAGGAACATTCTGTATTTCATCTAAGAAAACATAAATCATTTTGTTTTCTGCTAATCTATCTTTGATATATTGGTAGAGTTTATGATAATCTAGCAACTTTTCATACTCTAGGTCATCAAAGTTAATAGAAATGATTTGTGATTGCTCAACACCGCTGTTTAATAAATACTCTTGATACATTTTTAATATCGTAGTTTTTCCACAATGTCTAACTCCACTTACCAATTTTATTATATCTTGATCTTTCCACGATACTAATTGATTTAAATATGCTCTTCTTTCCATCATGATATTCACCTTTATTCTGTTTGAATTATATCATAATATTTTCTTAGGTTTGATTTATGAATACAAATTCACAGAGTTGCATTAGTGTTCAAATTTGAGAACACTAATGCTTAAAATCACAGTGCTGTTCAAATTTGAGAACACCTTATGTTTGATTCCTGTTTACAGAATGTTGCCAATAAGAGAAAATAAAAAAGAATAAGGAGATACGCCAATGAAAGAAAAGAAAACATTAGAAGAACTTATACAAGATTATAATGAGTGTAAAGAAATATTTGGTGATGCTGATTTTACCAGTATTATGATAGCAAGTTCAATTTGCGATAGATATTGTGAAAGAAAACAATATGATAAGGCATCGGAATATGCCAAAAGAAATTATGAAGCGAGTTTAAGGGAATATGGTGTTGATGAAATTACGACATTTGATTTACTGGCTAAACTTATAAAATGTTATGAAAGAGCAGGAGATAGAAAATCTATTGATTCTGTTGTTGATGAATATTATAGAATTCGAGAAGAAACTCTAAAAATTGAAATACCAGATTCAACGGATGATGATATTCTATTCTAACGCTCATGAGCGTTAGAAAGTTAAAAACCGCATAACTAAGCCAAAAAATTAATATAATAATGAGCGTTAAAACGTATTAAATGAGCGTTAGAATAATATATACTATTTCTTTTCAAGTGTTACTTCCTTGAAATTCAAGTATAGCCTTAATAGAATTAAATAAGAATATACATAAAGGAGTAAATAAAAATGTTAAGAAAAGATTTCTTATGGGGTGGTGCAGTGACTGCCCATCAGAGTGAAGGTGGATATACTGAAGGAGGAAAAGTTCCTGCAGTATGTGACTTAACAGTTACTGGTAAGTTCTCAGACTTTAAAGATGGTATTGATGCTTATCATAGATACAAAGAAGATTTTGACTTATATAAAGAGTTAGGCTTTAATGCATACCGTTTCTCTTTAGACTGGTCTAGACTTATGAGTGATGAGAATACGTATAATGAAGAAGGTTTTGCTTTCTATGATGAATTTATTGATGAACTACTAAAGAGAGGGATAGAACCTATTCCTACACTCTATCACTTTGAGATGCCTGTATTCTTATATGAGAAATACAATGGTTTTGCGAGTAGAAAAGTAGTGGATATATTTGTGGAATTATGCAAGAAGATTGTAGATCATTATAGTGACAAAGTTAAATACTGGATTATCTTCAATGAACAGAATGGAATACTACAGAAAGGTCCAAAGATGTTCTTTGGTGCTGTATGTCCTGAAGGAGAAAACCCTATTACTCTGGATCATCAAATTATGCATAACACTTTAATCGCGCATAGTTTGATAAACGAATACATCCATCAAAAAGGAGGATATGTTTTAGGTATGGCCACTATTGTACAAAGCTATCCTGAAACATGTCATCCATTAGATACATTAGAATCTATGAAAGCCCAAAGTGAAGCATTTGTATTCCTAGATGTCTTTGCTAGAGGACATTACAATAGCTATTTCCTAGCAAATATGAAACTAGAAGGTACAATGCCAGTCATAGAAGAAGGAGACTTTGAAATACTTAAGAAGGGTAAGACAGATGCTCTTGCGATAAGCTATTATATGTCTACTATTAGTCATTATGGTGAAGATAGTTTGACTAATGTAGAAGATGTAGTCATCAAGAAGAACCCTTACTTAGAAATGTCTGAATTTGGTTGGACAATAGATCCTATTGGTTTACGTATTACTTTAAGACAACTTTATGATAGATATGAAATGCCTATCTATATTGTAGAGAATGGTTATGGATATGATGATCAGTTAGTAGATGGTGTTATAAATGATGATTATCGTATTGATTATATGAGAAAACATATTGAAGAGATGAAAAAGGCTGTAGAAGAAGGTGTAGATTGTAGAGGATACTTGTCTTGGGGTCCTATTGATATCTTAAGTAGTCGTGCACAGATGAAGAAGAGATATGGTTTTGTCTATGTAAATAGAGATAATGATGACTTAAAGGATATGAGAAGAATTAAGAAGAAGTCATTTGAATGGTATAAGAATGTAATAAGTAGTAATGGGGAAGTGTTGTAAGGAGGAGTGATCCTCCTTTTTTTGATAATTATTTTCAGCATTATTACTTAAATAATTATGTAGTTGTAAGCTTTTTTCTGTTGAATTGGAATCGCATACATTTTGTTGACTTGACACGTAGTGTACACTAAGATGGAACTGTCTTCTAGATAAGGAGATAGTTGTTATGGATCTTTTAACCGGTGAAAAGAGGAATAATAATGATTATCGATAAAATAAAAGCATTGGATCATTTAACGATTCAAGAGAAATATCTAGTGGATTATATATTAGGTAATCCAGATGATATTTTACAAAAGAATATTAATGAATTAGCACAATTAAGCTATACAAGTACAGCAACAGTATCACGATTATGTAAGAAGTTAGGTTTTAAAGGTTATAAAGACTTTAAATATCAATATGCTGCTGAATATTCTCATTTACTTGAATTAAAGAGTGATTTAGAAATTGAACCATTTTCTAGTGATAGTTCAATTAAAGATGCTTTAAATAAAATTGAAATTCTACACAGAAGATCAATTGAATATACAAAAAGTTTATTAGACAAACAAACGTTGGAAAGAATTTATCAACTTATTCAAAACTGCAAATATATTGAGATATATGGAACAGGTATTAATTTTGCGTTAGCACAGGTCTATAGTCTGAACTTTGAAGAAATAGGGATTATATCAAAGGCTTATGACAGTTTAAACCCAATGCATATTCAATACTTGAAACAAAGAAATCCAAATGACACACTCTGCATATTCTTAACTCATACAGGACAGAATAAAGAGATGTTGAAGATGGCTGAAGATATCAGTAAATCACATGCTAGATCTATTGTGATATGTGATCATAAGAACAGAGATATATGTAAGTATTGTGATGAAACAATAGTAATAATGGTAACACGAAATACTATTGAGTTATCTAATGCGGTTTATATTTCTTCTTTACAGTATATATTTGATGTTTTTGCTTCATTGAAGCTTATAAGTAATTATTCTTATCTAGAGGGGACAACAAAGACAGTTGATAAATTCAAACTGGGAGAATAATTATGAACAAAGACTTTCTATGGGGTGGCGCAGTGGCTGCTAACCAATATGAAGGTGGTTACAACGAAGGAAACAAAGGTTTAAGTGTAACTGATGTCATGTCTTCTGGAGATGTAAATCACCCTAGAGAAATCTCATTTGAAATAAAGAAGGATAACTATTATCCAAACCATTTTGGTATTGATTTTTATCATCATTATAAGGAAGATATTAAACTATTTGCAGAGATGGGATTTAAGTGTTTCCGTTTAAGTATTGCATGGCCTCGTATTTACCCTCATGGTGATGAATTAGAACCTAACGAAGAAGGTTTAAAGTATTATGATGATGTATTTGACGAATGTTTAAAGTATGGTATTGAACCTGTAGTTACTTTATCACACTTCGAAATGCCTCTCTATCTTGCGAAAGAATATGATGGATGGCGTAATAGAAAGCTTATTGAGTTCTTTGAGAGATATGCAATTACTTGCTTTGAAAGATATAAGAATAAAGTGAAATACTGGATGACTTTTAATGAAATCAATAACCTTATTGATACTGATAATCCTTTTAATGCATGGACTGGTGCTGGTGTACTATATAGAGAAGATGAAGATGTAGAAAAGACAATGTATCAAATCTCTCATTATCAGTTTGTTGCAAGTGCAAAAGCAGTACAAAGAGCAAAAGAAATCAATCCAGAAATGCAGGTAGGATGTATGCTTCATTTTGGTCCTATTTATCCTGCATCATGTGATCCAAAAGATATCTTTGCGGGTATTAAAGCAATGGATAAACGTTACTTCTTTAGTGATGTTCATGTAAGAGGGTATTATCCTGCTTATACATTAAAACATTGGGAAAGAAATCATATTCATTTAGATATTACAGATGAAGATCTTGTTGACCTAAAGAAAGGTAAAGTAGACTACATTGGATTTAGTTATTATAAATCAACAATTGCGCAATATGATGATGAAAACAACTTTGTCGAAGTTCAGAATCCTTTATTAAAGAAGAGTGATTGGGGATGGGCTATAGATCCAACAGGATTAAGGAATATCTTAAATGAAGTATATGAAAGATATCAAAAACCTATGTTCATTGTAGAAAATGGTTTTGGTGCTTATGATAAATTAGAAAATGGAATGATCAATGATGATTACCGTATTGATTATCTAAGAAATCATATTAGTGAAATGAAAAAAGCAATAGACCTTGATGGTGTAGAAGTTTTGGGTTATACACCATGGGCTGCTATTGATATTGTAAGTGCCTCAACAGGAGAACTTGCGAAAAGATATGGTTTCATTTACGTAGACTTAGATGACCATGCAAAAGGTACTGGAAACAGATATAAGAAAGCATCCTTTGAATGGTATAAACAAGTAATTTCATCTAATGGTGAGAAGTTATAGGAGATAATATGGAAAAATTCATAAACGAGAAAGTCGTAGTATATATTTCAAAATTCACAAATACAAAAGTTATTAAAGCATTAAAAGATGGTATGATGTTCTCATTACCGTTCTTGATGATTGGTTCTTTATTCTTATTAATTGCGAATCTACCCATTAAATCATTAAATACATTAGTTGCAGAATGTGGTTTAGCAGATATCTGTTCACAGGTTTATTCATCTACATTCTCATTAATGGCTTTGTTTACAGTAGTAGGTATCACTTATTCTTATCTTAAGAATGATAAAATCTCAACTGCAGTCAATGGTGCTTTGACTGGTTTAGCTGCATTTGTATTACTTACACCTTCTTCTAAAGTATTAGAAAACGGTGAAGCAGTCACTGGCGTTATCTCTAAGGACTGGACAGCAGGACAGGGAATGATCTGTGCTATCCTAATTGGATTCTTAGTAGGTTATATCTATTCATTATGTATTAGAAAAGATATCCGTGTAAAAATGCCTGAAGGTGTTCCTCCAGGAGTCGCAGATTCTTTCTCATCATTATTACCAACAGGTATTATTACTATTGTTTGTGCTATTATCTATGCAGTATGTCATTTTGTGTTTAAAACTACATTTGCGGAATTGATTTACTCAGCTATTCAGATTCCATTACAGGGTGTGACTGATTCATTTGCTGGTGTAGTAATTATGACAGTTATGATGTCATTATTATGGTGGACTGGTGTTCGTGGTGGTTCTATTTGTGGTGGTATTCTTTCACCAATCCTACAGGCTAACATGGCAGCTAACCAGAAGATTCTAGATTCTGGTGTAGCTTTAACTGTTCAGAATGGTGGTCATATCTTTACTCAACAGTTCTGGGATAACTTTTTATGCATGTCTGGTGCTGTCATTGGATTAGTTATTTATATTACATTCTTCGCAAAATCAGAATCACTACGTAGCTTAGGTAAATTATCAATTGTCCCTAACATCTTTAATATCAATGAACCAATTATCTTTGGTACGCCAATCGTATTAAATATTTACTTACTTGTACCATTTGTTCTTGTTCCATTGATCATTGGTATCAGTAGTTATCTACTTATGTATTTTGGCATTTTACCTTTATTTAGTGGTGTTATGGTTCCTTGGACAACTCCACCAATTATTTCAGGCTTCTTAATTGGGGGATGGAAAGTTGCGTTATGGCAGTTAGTGATGATTATCATTTCATTTGTTGTTTACTTCCCATTTATTAAGAAGATAGATACATTAAGTTCTAAAAACGAAAATAAATAATATAGAGAAGATGGTTGCAAAATAGCGCCATCTTTTTTTAAAGCAGCAAATGCGTTAATAAATTGAGAAAAATAGCTATATAGAGCTGATTCTTCAAAATAAAAACAGGGAATCTGTTTTTATTTTGAAGAATGCTGCTAAATAGTAGAGTATTACTCTTTTGTTCAAAAATACTCGCTAAAAAATGTTATTGACTATTTATACGAAAGAAACGTATAATACATACAGGAACAAAAACATTTATGTTTTATGTAGCCCGACGCCTGCGTTGGGCTACTTTTTTTATCTGAAATTGTCAGAAAACTATTATCTCTATATAAAGTGGATGTGCCTATAAGAATAAGAGTATCCTAGAATGTGTAGAAACATAAATATCATGCTTCAAATACGAGGTAATTCTGAGTGGGTTGTCATAAATGTTATTGACTATTTATATGAAAAGAATCTATAATACTGGCGAAGGACAAAAACATTTTGTTTTATGTGATGCAGCGCCTGCGTTGCGTCACTTTTTTATTTTATTTCATCTCACAGTACATAAACTGTGAGTTTTTTTATTTATACCTCAAACTTGGCATGTGCATTGCAGTATATATAAGTGAATAAACAATGGAGGTATTCTATGTACGATGTAACAGCAACAGGTGAACTATTAATAGACTTCACTAGAAATGGCTTAAGTAAACAAAACAATCGTGTTTATGAAGCCAATCCAGGAGGTGCACCATGTAATGTACTTGCTATGCTTGGAAAATTAGGTTATAAAACTGCTTTTATTGGTAAAGTAGGAGATGATGAGTTTGGCAAACTATTAAAGAATACAATCTCAGAACAGAAGATTGATTCTACAGGACTTGTAATGGATCCAGATGCTAAAACAACACTTGCTTTTGTAGATAATGATGAAACAGGAGACCGTAGCTTCTCTTTCTATAGAAAGCCAGGCGCAGATATGATGCTTAGGGAAGACGAAGTAAATTATGAATTAATTGATAACTGCCGTATCTTCCACTTTGGCTCTTTGTCTATGACGGATGAGCCAGTAAGATCTGCTACTTATGCGATGGTTGATTATGCAAAAAAGAAAAATAAGATTATTTCTTTTGACCCTAACTTAAGACCACCTTTATGGAAAAGTGAAGATCTTGCAGCTAAACAGATCTGGTATGGTATTGAACAATGCGATATCTTAAAGATTGCGGATAATGAGATTGAATGGCTTACAGGTACTGATGATTATGATAAGGGAATTGACATCATTAGACAAAGAACACATGCAAAACTCATCAATGTCACACTTGGTCCAAATGGTAGTATCGCTTATTATGGTGATTTAAAAGTATTTATGGAGCCTTATTTAAATAAGGATACGATTGAAACAACAGGTGCAGGTGATACATTTGGAGCCTGTGCACTTCATGCAGTACTTAAGCATGGCTTGGACAATGTGACTGAAGAAGATTTAAAAGAAATGCTTCAGTTTGCGAATGCAGCAGCTTCTTTGATTACAACTAAGAAGGGTGCATTAAGAGTAATGCCAGAAGAAAAAGAAATAAAAGAATTAATAAATACATACTAAAAGTTGGCACGTCAATTGCAGTATATATAAGTGAAAAGAAAAAAGAAAGGAGAAAATATAAAACAGAAAACTTAAAAGTTGGCATGACAATTGCAACTTATATAAGTGTAAGGGGGGATATGAAAATGAGACATATTTTAATAGCCACACATGGATTGCTTGCTTCAGGTGCAAGATCAACAATGGAATTCTTAATCGGTAATGTAGATAACGTAGACTATATTACAGCTTATGTAGATGGACAGAAACCTATCAATGAGCAGATTGAAGAATATTTTGCAAAGATTCCACAGGAAGACGAAGTAGTTATCTTTACTGATATTAAGGGTGGAAGTGTAAATCAGAAGATGATTCCATATTGTGTAAGGGAAAACACTTTCTTGGTATCAGGATTCAATTTAGCTGTTCTTATTGAAGTCACTATGACTCCAGAAAAACTTACTAACGAGTTCTTAAAGGCTAAGATTGAAGAAGCTAGAGAACAGTTATGCTTAGTAGAAATTGAAAAAAACAACACAGAAGAAAACGATGACGATTTTCTTCTATAAGAAAGAGAGGAAAAGAAAATGATTGTTTGTTTAAGAGTTGACGAAAGATTAATTCATGGACAGGTTGCTATGACTTGGACAAAGGAATTAAAGCTTCATGGTTTAGTTGTTGCAAGTGATGAAGCAGCATCAAACGAATTACAGAAGATGTCATTAAAGATGGCAGTGCCAGAAGGTATTAAATGTATTATTAAATCAGTAGAAGGCGTTTCATCAATCTTAGATGATCCTAGATCAGAAAAGATGCGCTTGATGGTTCTTGTACCTACAGTACGTGATGCTGTTACTTTATGTAAGAAATACAAGAATATTGAAATGGTTAACGTAGGTAATGCTGGAAAGATGACTTCAGGAGAAAAAATTACTTTAACTAAAGAAGTTATGCTTACTAAGGAAGAATTAGACGCATTAAAAGAATTAGTTGAATTATATCCAGATACATTCTTCCAGGGTACACCTTCAATGGAAAAGAAGCTTGCTACAAACGTATTAAAAAATTTATAAGAGATAGGAGAGAGTTATTATGTTAAACGCATTTTTCGTCGCATTGGCAGTATTCGTAGGCGTTGGAGGACACGAATTATTCGGTATGGTCATGTTAAGTAGACCAATCGTTGTTGCACCTCTTACTGGTTTATTGCTAGGAGATGTTCAGACAGGTTTATTAGTTGGAGCATCTTTAGAATCAATCTTTATGGGAGTTGTCAATGTAGGTATTTCAAGTACTGCTGAGCCAGCTCTAGCTGCAGGTCTTGCTACAGCCTTCACAATTCAGATGGGTGGAAATGTTGGTACTATTATTCCAATCGTATTCCCACTTGCTGTATTAGGTCTTCAGTTCATGAACTTTATTTTCTCATTCGTTATTGGTCCATTCGCACCAAAATTTGAACAGCTAGCTTTAGAAGGTAAAGATAAATCAATCACAGCCCTTCACTTTGGTTTATGGGTATTACACTATGGTTTATATGCTTTAATTCCATTCTTTGCTGTATGGTTAGGATCTGATGTAGTGCAGACAATCTTACAGTCAATTCCTAAGGTAATCATGAATGGTTTAACAGTTGCTGGTAACATGCTTCCTGCTGTAGGTATGGCTATGTTAATGCAGATGTTATGGGATAAGAAAACTGGTATTTACTATATTCTTGGATTTGTTGCAGTGGCTTATTTAAAATTACCACTCATCGCTATCGCAGTATTAGGTGTTGTTATCGCATTAGTAACAGCACAGCGTGATATGCAGTTAAAAGATATGATGGCTAAACCAGCTGTTGCAAGTGCATCAGCTAATGACAGTGAAGAGGAGGACTTTTTCGCATGAAACTAATGAATAACATTGATAAAGAAGAAAAGAAATTAATCAGAAAGATGTTCTGGAGATCAGGTGCTATGTATGCATCTGTTAACCCAGTTACTATGGGTGGTGCAGGTTTCTGTTATGCTATGATTCCATTCATCAACCATTTCTATAAGAATGATGAAAAGAAAAGACGTGAAGCTCTTGCAAGACATGTCTCTTACTTCAGTACTACAGTACCTCTTGCATCATTTGTAATGGGTATTGCTGGTTCAATGGAAAAAGAAAACAGTGAAAAACCAGACTTTGATGCTAATGCAATTGGTTCTATTAAAACAAGTTTAATGGGTCCTTTAGCTGGTATTGGTGACTCATTATTCTGGGGTGTATGGAGAGTAGTTTGTGCAGGTCTTGCTATTGGTTTTGCTAATGCTGGTAACATCCTTGCTCCAATTATCTTCTTAGTATTATTTAACGTACCAAACTTCCTATGCAGATACTATGGTGCATGTTTAGGATACTCTTTAGGTGCTAAGTATATTGAAAAATTATATGCTAATGGCATGATTGAAATCCTTACAAAGGCAGCTGGTATTGTTGGTTTAATCATGGTAGGTGCTATGACAAGCAATACTGTTATCTTTAAAACAGTTCTTGAATTCAAGATGAAGGGACAGTCTTTAATGAATGTTCAATCAGCTCTTGATAGTATCTTTAAAGGTATCGTTCCATTATTAATGACATTTGGCTGCTATAAGCTATTAAACAAGAAAGTCAACGTTATCGCTATTATCTTTGGTATCGTTGCATTAGGAATCGTTTTATCACTATTAGGTATTTGCTAATAAATACTGCAGGAGGTCGCTTTGAATACAATGAAATGCAATCCATTCTATATGCTAAGAATCAAGAATGGAATCTATAGTACAGACAACACAATCAGTTATTATCGCAATAAGCTTCCAGATGATACATTCTCATTTGATTCGTCCAATCAAAAAGTTCAAGCCAACATTGATGAATTTGGAACTATTTCCAACCTTACCTTCTTTCATCACAATTACCTTATGGAAAGCAAACCAGGTGTATGGGTAGGAAAAGACTTTGTCCAGGAACATGATCTTTCTGTCTCTATCACATGGAATGGTAAAAGAACTGAATTAAAATCTGATAGTGTAGATGTCGTATCTGATCTTGCAGATAATCTTTTTCCAAGAAGTATTCATCATTTTACCTGGGGAACAGTCAGCTTAATTGCTTGTGCACCTATTACTCATGATGGAGAAAGATTAAGTAGTTTGATGTATGCTATTATCGTTGAGAACCAAAGCGATACAGAAGGAGAAGGTGTCTTAGAACTTCCTTCTCTTTATAAAAAGAAATACTCTGATACAAGAAATGTATTAATAGAATGCCGTGAGACACAATCTCACAACTGTATTTCATTTACTTTACCACCTCATTCTCAAAAAGAATTCATGATTGCTTTCACTGATCCTAATGCATATCAGGATACACAGAAGCTGTTTAGTAGAAGTATTGATGAATGGCTCAAAGAAACACGTCAGTATTATAAACAATGCATAGGTACAGTCCATTTTGATGATGACCCAATGGCGGGCTACTTAATTGAAAGAGCTTATCAACAGGCGTCCGGTGCTTTCGCCATGAATGGGTATAATCAAATACTCGGTTCAAATTGGGGCACTTACCCCGTTACTCCTCATATATGGAATAAAGATATGTATTATTCCAGCCTACCTTATACAATGACTGAACCAAACCTATGTAAAAAAACAATAAAATGGTTTGCCCAATATGGTATCAAATACCCAGGTACTAAATTTGAAGGTGGCATCTTCCATTCATTAAGTAATTCTCTATCAGTGATTCTTCTTTCTGGTGCATATTATGATTATTTTGTTGATAAACATTTCTTTTTAGATAATGAAGATCTCTATAGACAGATGAAGGAAATCCTGAATGAAGTCATTACTTCTAGAAATCCAGATGAACCACATTTGTACCACAGTATATGGATTTCAGATGCCTACTCCCTTGGCACATATCATACAGGATCAAACATCTGTGTATATCGTGCATGTCGTTCCCTATCAAGACTTGCACTTGAAATCTTTGATGAGAAAGAATATGCGATTGAATTAGAAAATGAAGCCAATGCAATCAAGAATGATATAGAAAAATATATGACTGTAGAATCAAATGGTCATCGTATTTTCCTAGAAGGTATTGCGTCACTTGATCCACATACAAAAGAATATATGTCTGATGAATGTTATCGTAAAGAGATGCTTGATCAAGGACTTCAGTTCTTAACTGATGTGGATTATGACGGTACTATTACATTAAGAATGCATGATGGTGAAGAATCAGACACTACATTATTGAATTATTATGGCTATGAAGCAGGAGACAGAACAACGCATTATGGACAATTTAGTTCAAGTGATGAGAATCCTACTTATAGTTGTCTGAGCAGAGGAATTAAGTGGGGAAATCAATCTGGAGCCACTTTTCCTGGATATATTTCAATATTGAATGGTGCTGATAATGTAGAAAACTGGAGTGGAGAACACGGCAGATTTAAAGAATTAGAAAGATTAGCTGATCTAGATGGCAGCTGGTGGTGGTGGCCTTATAAAGTAGGGGCACCTACTGGAGATGTCACACGAATGAACAGCTGTGGTAAATGCGGATGGTCATCAGGGATCTTCTATGTCTTATTCATTACTGAATTCTTAGGAATCAACTATGATGCACCAAACAAACATCTAACTATTCATCCTAAAGAATTTGTTGGAAACTTCTTCTGGGAAGATTTCCATATCGGTGAATCAAAATTTGATATTAAGGTATATGATCAGTGTATTCGTATTACCAATAAAAATAAGTATTCAATTACTGTGAATCAACATGCAGTAGAGGAAGGAGAAGATTATGAATTTACTAAGTAATATCATGACTTATAAAGGAGAACGTTCTAGAGCTGTATCACCAGAAAACCCAACTGGTGAAAAAGGCAAAGCATGTATGGAAGCAAGTGCCCTAGGTCCATCAAGAAAAGGACGTGGAAGCATTAAGTTACCTATGGGTGAAGAAACAGTCATTGCGGATATTAAAGGTCCAGGTATCATTAGACATATGTGGATGACAATCCGTGAAAATACTGAAAAAGGCAGCTTCGTCATGAGAGATGTTGTTATGAGAATCTATTGGGATGGTAGTGATACACCTGCAGTAGAAGCTCCTATTGGTGATTTCTTCTGTAATGGTTTTGGTGAAAGATGTGATGTTGCTTCTTTACCAATCGTAGTTAATCCTACTGGAGGAATGAACAGCTACTTTGAAATGCCATTCGCAAAAAGAGCTGTCATTACAATGACAAATGAACATCCAAAAGATATTACATCTTTCTTCTATACAATCAATTATGCTGAAGTTGATGCTTTACCTGAAAACTGTTTATATTTCCATGCTTATTGGCGCAGAGAACGTCAGACTGAGCTTGCAAAAGACTATGTTATTTTAGATGATGTGAAAGGTAAAGGCTACTATGTAGGTACTTACCTTGGTTTAACTGCACTTGAAAGATATTGGTGGGGTGAAGGAGAATTTAAGTTCTATCTTGATGGTGATGAAGACTATCCAACAGTTTCATCAACAGGCTCAGAAGACTACTTTGGTGGTGCCTGGGCATTCCATCAGAAAGATGAATTAGGAAGACCTTCAGTTAAACCATATTCTAACTTATTCTTAGGTTATCCATTCTATTCAACAAAGGATAAAACAAGAGAAAGATTTGAAACAGGTAAGTTGAATGCTGTTCATGCTTTTGGTAATGACAGCCTTCCTCGCCATGGCTTATACAGATTCCATATTTTAGATCCGATTGCCTTTTATGAAGACATCAAAGTCACATTACAACAGATTGGTAACGATGATCTTTCATTATATGAAAGACAAGATGATGTTTGTACAGTCGCTTATTGGTATTGTGATCATAAAGAAGGATTCGATAAAGAATTCCCAAATAGAAGAGCAAGACTCCCAAGATAGTCAGACAGGAAGATATCCCTATATCTTCCTTTTCATGCGTGTTGGCATTAAATTGTTTTCTAACAGCTTTCAAGTTATAATTAATTAAGAGCAAGGAGGTATCATGATGGATGTAAAAGATAAGGTTTATATATCACTTCAAGAATGCTTAAATGAGTCTGAAAAGATCCCTACATCTCAGATTGCAGACAATCTACATTTAAGCAGACAGATTGTGACACATTATTTAAATCAGCTTTTTGATGAGGAAAAAGTAAAGAAAACAGATACAAGACCGACTTACTGGTATATTGAAAAAGAAGAACAGAGTGCATCTGTTGAAGAAGAGTTAGATTCAGCAGTATTTGATTCTATGATTGGTGCAACAGGAAGTCATAAGAAAATAGTAGAAATGTGTAAAGCATCTGTTTCTTATCCACCTCATGGTCTTCCGATTCTTATTATTGGTGAAAGTGGTGTAGGTAAAAGCTATATCGCAAAGCTTATCTATAATCATGCATTACAGACAGGGAACATTGATAAAAAAGCACCTTTTGTTGTATTGAACTGTGCAGATTATGCAAATAACCCTGAACTTCTTTCAGCTACATTACTTGGTTATAAGAAAGGAAGCTTTACAGGGGCAGATTCTGATAAGACAGGGTTACTTCAGGAAGCAGATGGTGGTTATCTTTTCTTAGATGAAGTACATCGTTTATCATTTGAAAATCAGGAAAAGTTATTTGTATTTATGGATACAGGTAAATATCGACCTCTTGGTGATTCTAAATGGAGACATTCAAATGTGAGATTCATATTTGCGACAACAGAAAACCCACAAGAAGTCTTATTAGAAACATTCAGAAGAAGAATTACATTACAGATTAGTATTCCTAACATTACTGAACGTCCTTTACAGGAACGCATAGAACTCATAGAAACATTCTATAAAGAAGAAGCAGAAAAGATTAAAAAGAACCTCACTATTTCTAGTGGTGCTGTTAAGATGCTTTGTTTCTCTAAGTTTCCTGGTAATATTGGGAGATTAAGAAATTTAATTCAGGTTAGCTGTGCAGAAGCTTATTTCAAACATGGTAAGGAAGACAATCTTCTTATTTCTGAAGCAGAGCTTATTCATGCAGGGGGAGATATACCTGTCAATACAACAGAATTTCAGACTGAACGTAATATGGAAATATCCATTATATGGAATCAGCCCAAAGAGTATATTCATCAGGAGTATTATGATGAATATCATATTGAAATCATCAATCTCTTTCATAAGATAGAGACTGCATCATGGAGCCAGATTGACCAGCTTTATTTGAATTTCCGCGCAATTTTAAGAAAGATTAGTCCTACGCATAACAACTTAACAGAACAGCGTTTCTTTACACAGATTTGTAAAGATATATTGATTCGATATGGTGTAAAGATGAATGATTCTTGTGGTAAAGAATTATATATTCTTTATACAACATTTAATCAAATGCGAATTGATAAGGAACAGGAATGGAAACTTAAAGCATATTTTGAACAATCATGCCCTAGAGCTTTCTATGTTGCAAATCGCATCATTATTGAATTAAAGAAGTATGAATTACATCTAGAAGATAATCTTTCATTTTTATTTGCATTAGCTATTCATGAATATATTAGCGAATCTTTAGAATTAAATGGTCTTATTGCAGCCCATGGTGATACAACAGCTTCTAGTATTGCGAAGGTTGTCAATCAGGCCTGTGGTACCTTTATTATGGAAGGTATTGATATGCCTATGGATACAACACTTGATCAGACTGTCGAAAAGGTACAGAACTATCTCTTACATTCTGCTAAGGGTAAAGGACTCATCTTACTTGTAGATACAGGATCTTTAAGTAGTATGTATTCAAAGATTAAAAACAATTTATCTGGTGATTTGTTGATTATTAATAACGTTTCTACCGCAATCGCATTAGATGTTGGCTTAAAGATGTTAGGTCATGGTTCATTTGAACAGATTGTAGAAAGCACAAAAAGAATTAATAGCTTTGATGTTCAGTTCTTTGAAGGATTATCTAAGAATATTCTTATTTCATGTATGTCCGGTGTAGGTATTGCGGAAAAGATACAGGAAATCATGAAGAAAACATTAGGTGACTGTGGCCTTGATTTTGTGACAATGGAATATAAGGAACTTTTAGATTTACTCAATGAAGATGAATCTAAGAATTTTGATCAGACTCTTATGATATTGACAACATCTCCTCTTCATGATGGTATTTCAACACCTTGGCTGAGTGTTTATGATATATTAGATGGCCATGGTGAAGAAAACCTATGGAATGCATTAAGAAGTGTAGTTACACCAGAACAATTTGAAGCATTGAAGAATGAATTTGTAAGATTCTTTACAATTGAAGGTATTGTCAGCTGACTACAGTTCCTCAATCCTACAGTCGTTATTCAAGATGTAGAAACAATTCTTCATCGTTATCAGGATTACTATAAGATGGAAATGTCAGGTCATATAAGATTAAACCTCTATATGCATATCGCATTTATGTTTGAACGTCTAATGACTGCAGATGATATAGATGATGAAGAAGAACCTACAAATCCATCACAAAAAGAATTCTATCGTATCTCAAAAATTGTTTTCCAGGATGTAGAAAAGAAATACCGTATTCATTTAGATAATTATGAATTATCTATATTGTATGAATTATTGAGTAAAGTCATTAAGGAGCCAATAGGCTTAGATGAAGCTTGAACTTAAACATAGTCAAAAACATCAAATATATCAGAAACAGATTGAAAAGAATCAAATTCTACAAATGGATGTCCAGCAGCTTCTTGCCCACATAGAGAAGATTTCTTTTGAGAATCCATTAATAGATACTGATGAAATGATAGAAACAAGTTCTGATGTAGGAAAAGAATTTGATATCGATAGTTTATCTAGAAAAACTGAACAAACACTCAAAGAAGTCATTCACTGGCAGCTAATTAATAAGGATATACACAATAAGGAATTAGTAGAATCTCTTGTAGAGTTATTAGATGATAATGGATATCTACGTCTCTCAATAAATGATATCTGTACTTATCTAAAGTGTGATGAAAAAGAGTATTTAGAAGCTAAAGATACATTATCCAAGCTAGATCCTCCTGGACTTGGTGCTAATACATTAAAAGAATGTCTCCTTCTTCAATTAGAGCGCCTCAAAGAAACAGAAGATATTCATCTCACAAAAATACTTGTAGATGAATGTTTAGAAGACCTTTCTAAAAGTCACTACCATGCTGTTTCCAAGAAACTTGGTATATCACAAAACAAAGTAAGAGAACTACTGCAAATTATCCTTACATTAAATCCACGTCCAGCTAGTAACTATAGTTCTTCTCTTGAAGTCAATTATCCTGTGCCCGATATTATAATCAAGGATGGTATAGTTCAATTAAATCCAGTGATTTATAAGGATATAAACATCAATACAGGTTACTTGTCTCTTGAAGCAGAAAGTAAAGAAACTAAGAAATATATAGAATCTAAACTAAAACAAGTCTCATGGTTACAACAATGTCTCAGCCAAAGAAAGAATCTAATATATGATATTGCGGTCTTCTTACTAGATTATCAACAAGATTTTTTTATGAATGGAGGGGCTTGCCATCCACTTCTACAAAAAGATTTAGCGATGTTACTTGGAGTACATGAATCTACAATCAGTAGAGCCATTAAGGATAAATATATATATTGTGATAAGGGCTTTATTCTTCTAAGTGATCTCATTCCAAAGGGAACAGAAGATAACTCTGTTGATTCTATTAAAGAAACAATCAAAGAAGTTATCAATAATGAAGATAAAATAAAGCCTTTAAGTGATCAGAAAATTACCACTCTCTTAAAAGATAAAGGTATTGAAATATCTAGAAGAACAGTAGCCAAATATCGTTCAGAATTAAATATTCCAGATGCATCTGGTAGAAAACATATAAAAAAGTAGAACTGTGTGTTCTACTTTTTTTAGCTATTCAGGATAACAATCGGTAGTTACTCTCTTTTTGATGATTTTCTATTATACTCATAGTATAATAATGATACGAAATAATAAAAATCATATCATGAAGGAGATAAGAACATGAAGCACACTTATTGTACAAACTGCAGAAAAGAAACAACCTACACATTGAAGAAACAGGAAATCAGAAAAGTTATTAAAGATAAGGAATATACTTTCTTGATTACTGTTGCAGCATGTAATGAATGTGGTGAAGAAATATTTCTACCTGGTTTACTAGATTTAAATATTAAAGAAATAGATTCACAATATAGAGAAAAGGAAAATCTAATTACTATTGAAGATATCAACAGATTATTAAAGATATATGATATTGGGAAAGGACCTCTCGCTTTAGTTCTTGGTTTTGGTGAAGTGACTATTAAAAGATATCTAGATGGGCAGGTGCCTTCTCTTGAGTATTCCAATATTATGAAAAAAGCTTTACTTTCTCCTGATTATTTCTATAAGAAATTAGAGAAAAATAAAAATAAGATTACTCCAGCTTCTTATAAGAAATCACAAGAAGCAGTGAGTAATCTACAAGAATTATTTGTATTATCAGATAAGATGAGACAGGTCATTGCTTATTTGTTTAAAGGATTAAATGAAGTTACACCATTGATGCTGCAAAAACTTCTTTATTTAATTCAGGGAACCTCTTATGCCTTATATGATCACCCTATATTTATAGACGTTTCACAGGCATGGGTTCATGGTCCTGTCTATCCTGATGTTTATCATTTATTCAAGCAGTTTAGTTTTAATCCTATTGATGATGATCGATTTGTACTCTTTGAAGAATTAGAGAATACATTAAGTGAAGAAGAATGTCATGTGATTGATTTAGTTATTCATACATATGGTCTCTATAGCGCTAAAGTATTAGAAACAATCACTCATACACAGGATCCTTGGATATCAGCTAGAAAAGGCTATGAAGGAACTATTCCTTCTCATGAACCTATTATAGAAGAAAATATAAGAAACTATTTCCAAAAATTACATAAACAATATGACTTCTCTCATAGAGAAGGAATCAATCACTATATTCATAATATAATCATGTAATGACTATGTATCACTTATTCTATTTTCTATTATGTGAATAACTAAAAATCTATCATACAGATCTTAATAGAAACATACCAAGGGTCATAATTCTCTTTATAACATGAATACACTCTTGCATGAAGTATCTTACCTGCATCCATTAATCTACAAAAAATATCATTATCCCTCTTAGGAATATATCCAAGTTTTTCACCATCCATTGTAAGTACCTTAATCGCATTACTATCATATTCATTATCTGCTTCTCTTTCTAATAGAAGAGGGTCATTCTTCTCTAGTCTTTTAAATACATCCTGATTATCTACATAACGTGTTCCTGCAATATCAGTTAAAGACAAAAAGATTTCGTTCATTAAAGGCATAACCACATTCTCTATCCCATTCATTTCTACTGCTTCTAAAATCATATCTTTCATATTATCCATAAATGCTTCCTCCTAACATGCATGCATAACTTTTTCATAACAGGAATATTGTTTATCTAAGTTATATTTATATAATTTGTATATCATGATTTTCTTTTCTAGATACTCTTTTGTTATTTTAAGATTTCTATTTTCAAAAGATTCTATTTCTTTCTTGAGTCTTTCTATTTGTGCTGAAAGCTAGGTATTATCTAAGTTTTTTCTAAAGGATTGTTTATCATAATCCACCAACATTTCTATATCTATTAAATCATTTAAATTATTATATCTATATGATTCAACTGCCCGCTCCCATAATGAATGTTGCGGATTAATTCTTTTAATAATTCTCTTGAATATCTTCTTTGCCCGCTTCATATCTTCATCACTTAGATGCTGTTTCATTATTTTCTTATGAGTTCTTAGTTCCTCTAATTCATGCATATAATCTTCCTTCACAGCATCCATATAGCCTTCTAACTCTTCTTTGTATATCTTGATATGATGATTTTTACATCGCTGACAATAGGCTATTCTCTTTTTGAGGAAGATACACTCAACCATTAATCCATAATATTCTTTATACAACTCTTTATACATTTGATAATAATTCTTTTTGTTCTCTTCAGTTTGATTCTTTAATTCATCACGTTTGATGATTAAACTTCTATAGAGATTGATGAAGTAGTTTGTTGTAGTAGACATAACGCATCTCCTCCTTAACTACATCATACAACTTTCATCAAAAAAATGTTTTGAGTAAGGCTCTCATAAAGTCTATTTAAAGGCGTTCAAATATTTTTTTGCGTAATGACTATGTATCACATATTAACTATCTTACTATGTGCACAAAAAAGACAGAGATCAACTCTCTGCCTACAATACTTTATTAATTGCTTCACTCACACTACTTACCACATCATTGACTTCTTTCTTTAAACTATCAGGAGAACTATGGAAAGTAAAACTATAATCACTTGCCTTAAACAAAGGTAAATCATTATAGGAATCACCAATACCAAGCATCTTATCCGCATTAAAATGTTTCTTAATAGCCTTTACACCTGTACCTTTAGAAATACCCTTTGATACAATATCAATTACATTCGTATTCTGATAACCAGATACCATAGGGTATCTATCATGCACATCTGATACAAATGTTGCTGCTTCTTCATTGGTATCAAACACTAAAGAAATACTATAGAACTTTGAATCTTTGATTTCTTCAAAATCCTTAATCATAGTAAAAGTAGGAAAATCAATAAAATCAGTAAAATAGAAATGAGATTCACTTTCTGTCTGTACAATGATGTTAGAGTAGTCTCTATAATGATTATATATATCTCTCACAAGTTCTTTATCTAAAAGGTGTTCCTCAATCACATGTCTATCCTTATCTAATAATAGTGCACCTGTACACATAATATAGAAATCAAAAGGAATACCCTCTACATCATATAAACAGCTCAGTGGTCTTCCTGTACAAACACCAAATAGATTCTCTTTTTGAAAAGCTGCAATGGCCTCTCTATCTGTTTCTGTTACTTTTTTATTATGAACTAAAGTACCATCTAAATCAGTCGCAAATACCTTCATTCTTATATCCTCCTAGTACATCTATAATCAATTGATGATCTTCATCATGGGCAAGTCCTGATACAATCACACACCCACGTAACTCATCTTTTATAAAAAGTGGAAAACCTCCACCACATATCGCGATAGTAGAATCATTCTCATCATATACATGTCTTTCTTCTTGATCTAGAAACACATAATAAGTGCTATGTTGATACCTTTCCACTGTATTCTGCTTTCTATCTAACCATTCCACACCCTTTTTTCCAGGCATCAAATACTGGAACACAATATCTCCATCTAATACGATTCTAATACGTACTGGTTTACTTGTTTTCTTTACTATTTCATTCCCAATGCAATACGCATCTTCTGCATCAAAATGATCAAAACTTAATTCTTCCTCTAACTTTAATACATCTTCTTTATTCATGTTCATCACCTTATTCATTTCTAGCACAAATCATCTTACAATGAAACAGTTTTCATATGTATAGAAACAAATGTTCTTTTATTCTTACTTATTGATAGAATTGATTGAACTAAAAGTTCAATCATTCACCTGATGATAAATAATCGCATAAAGATTACTTAAGACATACTGAAAAGCTAATTGTGAATAGAATGTACTAATTCTATTCTCTTTCTCACAATCAGGAATCATAATTAAATCATCACAATAAGCCATTAATGAATTCTTCTTATTCGCAGTAATAAGTCCAATTCTCACATGATTCTTGCTCAATGTCTGTACACATTCTAGAAGTCTTTCTTGCCCTCTATAACTAATAATAAGTGCATAATCATCCTTGTTCATACGTTTAGAAATATGTCTCTCTTCTCCAAACTGTGTCGCAAGAGTAGGGAATATATTTACTTTTACAAGCTTATTCGTAAAATTAATCACTGTAGTCTGTGTATCTCCATAACTAAACAAAAAGATACGTTTCTTATGAATAATCTCATCTGCCATAGATTTGAGCACATCTATGTCTAGACTAGAATATACCTGTTTAATACTCTCCTGATACAAAGAAAACATATTCTTCATAATCTCTTCAGTTGTTTCATTAAATTGAAAAGGTGTCGTATAATCCACACTCTCTACAATATACTTATTCGCTTCTCTCTCTTTAATTAAATCTACCTTTAAAGCCTTATATCCACTATAACCTGCCTTACGGCACAATCTAATAATAGTTGCATTAGAAGTATAAGTTTTTTTCGCTAAATCATTAATAGACAACTCTTCTAATAAATCTAAGTGATTCATTAAATAATCAATCACTTCTTTTTCAGTCTCTGTATATTTATTTTCTTGTGATATATCTAGTATCATGGGCTTCACCTCTCTTTCTATTTTAAGTGAATTCTCTTTGATTAAAAGAGTAAACGATAACATATCTTTTATTCTTTTTATATGATATCATGTATTAATCTTTTAGGAGGGAATAACATGAATCAGACACAAGATTTCACTAAGGGAGTTATCTGGAAACAATTGCTTTTTTTCTTTTTTCCTATTCTTATAGGAAGTTTCTTTCAACAGTTATATAACACTGTTGATACAATCATTGTTGGACGGGCAGTAGGCACAAGCGCACTTGCTGCAGTTGGTTCAACAGGAAACTTAACGAATTTAATCATTAACTTCTATGTAGGCTTATCTACAGGTGCTTCCGTAGTCATCGCCCAATACTATGGTGCACAAAACAATAAGAAAATCCATCAGGCAGTACATACTTCTTATAGTCTTGCCATTGTCAGTGGCATACTCATGATGCTTTTTGGCTTATTTTTCTCTTATCAATGTCTAGATGCCATTGGTACACCACATGATATATTGAATGATGCCACTCTCTATATGCAGCTTTACTTCTTATGTATGATTCCAGGTGCAATCTACAACATCGGTGCAGGAATCTTAAGAGCAGTAGGGGATAGCAAAAGACCACTCTATTACTTAATTATATGTAGTATTGTGAATGTTGTATTCGACTTTATCTTTGTAGTCATCTTCCATCAAGGTATTGCTGGGGCAGCTATCGCAACAGTCATTGCACAATCAGTCTGTGCCATACTTGTTACTATTCAATTAATGCGTACAAATGAAGTCTACAAGCTTACATTATCAAAGATGAAATTTCATCTACCTGTACTCAAGAAGATTATTATGATTGGTGCTCCTGCTGGTATCCAATCTACAATGTATAGTATCTCAAACATTGTTTTACAGAGTCATATCAATGCTTTTGGTACACAGACAATCGCTTCATGGTCAGTTTATGTAAAAATAGATGCCTTGTTCTGGATGATGATTGCGGCTATTGGTGCAGCAATTACAACATTTAGCGGACAGAACTATGGTGCTCATCTTCATGACCGTATTAAAAAGGGTACAAGAACAGCCCTTGCTATGGCTTTTGTTATGACTATTTCAATCAGTACAATACTCTGTTTAACAGGCAGTTATATCACAAGATTATTCTCATCAGATCCCCATATTATTGAAGAATGCTATAGCTTGATGCTGTTCTTAATGCCATTCTATTTCTTATATTGTTGTGTTGAAATATTCTCAGGTACTATGAGAGGATGTGGGGAATCAATTAAACCAATGATATTAGTATGCTTAGGTATATGTGTACTACGTATTGCCTGGCTCACATTCATTTCACCGCACTATCCAACTATTAAAGGTGTTGTTGTCTCTTATCCAGTCACTTGGTTTACGACCTCACTACTCTTTATTATTTACTATAAACACTTCAAAAAGCATCACTTTGATGCCTAACTAGGAAACAAAGTACAACTTTGTTTCTTTTTTAATACAATTTTAATAATATATTTTCATTGTGATAAAAATTCTTTGACATATATTAAGAATTGGTGTAATTTATAAACATAAAAGAAAAGGGGGATTCATGTGAAAGGATTTTTTGAAAATTTAGGTTTTTTTGCCAGTCGATTCAATCAGGCTATAGTGATTACGATTGAATTATCAATTATATCATTAATAGCTGCGACTATTATTGGAATCATTGTTGGATTAGTCAATACTTCAAAAAGTAAGTCAGTGATCATGAAGATATTAAAGGCAATCGCCAACCTTTATATTTATATCATTCGTGGTACACCAATGCTTGTACAAATATTGATTATATATTTTGGCTTGGGACAGATGTTAAGACCTACAGGATTTAGATGGTTAAATATTGGGGGTACTTTTACTGCTGGTACTGTTGCCTTATCACTTAATGCCGGTGCTTATATGGCAGAAATCGTCAGAGGTGGTATTGAAGCAGTAGACAAAGGACAGATTGAAGCAGCCAGATCACTTGGCTTGACTTATGGTAAAACAATGAAAAAGATTGTCTTACCACAGGCTTTAAGAACGATGTTACCTTCAATCATCAACCAGTTCATTATTTCTATTAAGGATACTTCATTATTATCTGTTATCGGTCTAACAGAATTGACTAACGTTGGTAAAACAATTGCCGCAACGCAGTCAGCTCATATGATGGTCATTTATTGTTTTATGGCTTGTTATTATTTATTTATCTGTACAGTACTTGCACAGGTATCAAAAGTTGTAGAAAAGAGGTTATCTTATGGCAAATAAAAAAGTCTCTGTCAAAAACCTAAAGAAGAACTTTGGTTCTTTAGAGGTTTTAAAAGATATTTCTTTAGATATTAATGAAGGTGAAGTCATCTGTTTAATTGGTCCTTCAGGATCAGGTAAATCAACATTCTTAAGATGTTTAAACCGTCTAGAAGATATTACAAGTGGTAGTGTTATCATTGATGGTGAAGATATCACAGATCCTAAACTTGATATCAATAAGAAAAGAGAAAACATCGGAATGGTATTCCAGCATTTCAATCTTTTCCCACATATGACAGTCAAAGAAAATATAATGCTTGCACCTGTTGAACTTAAGAAGATGACAAGTGCAGAAGCAGAACAAACTGCTTATCAATTATTAGAACGTGTTGGTCTAAAGGATAAAGCTGACAGTTATCCAGCACAGTTATCTGGGGGTCAGAAACAAAGAGTTGCTATTGCAAGGGCCCTCGCAATGAAGCCTGATATTATGCTTTTTGATGAACCAACAAGTGCTCTCGATCCAGAAATGGTTGGAGAAGTATTAGCTGTTATGAAAGATCTTGCAAGTCAGGGTATGACAATGGTTGTTGTCACTCATGAAATGGGTTTTGCGAGAGAAGTAGGTACTAAAGTCATATTCATGGATGGTGGATATATTGTAGAACAGGGTAATCCATATGATGTCATCAATCATCCACAGCAACAAAGAACAATAGATTTCTTAAACAAAGTATTATAAGGTATCAACACATAAGTGTAGATATATAAGGGAGGAAACGATTATGAAAATGAAGAAGCTCGGTGCTATTGTATTAGCAGGTTTAATGGCAGTTTCATTAGTAGGATGTGGAGGAAATTCTAGTAGTAAGAACGAAGAAAAAACTTACATTATTGCGACTGATAAAACATATCCTCCATTCGAAATGGAAGATGATTCTGGTAAATTAGTTGGTGTCGATATGGACTTAATCAGAGCTATTGCTAAGGATCAGAAATTCAAGATTAAGATTAACTCATTAGGTTTTGATGCTGCATGTACAGCACTAGAATCAGGTGAAGCTGATGGTGTTATTGCAGGTATGTCAATCAATGATGAAAGAAAACAAAAATATGATTTCTCAGATCAGTACTATGAAACAGGCGTTTCAATGGGTGTTGCAAAAAATTCAGGTATTAAAGGTTATGCTGATTTAAAAGGTAAGACTGTAGTTGCTAAAACATCTACTGCAGGATTAAAATATGCTCAGTCTATTAAAGATAAATATGGATTCAAACTAGAAGTTGTAGAAGAATCAACATTCATGTTTGAAAAAGTTAAATCTGGTGAAGCAGCTGCATGTTTTGAAGACTATCCAGTATTAAAATATATGGTTAAAACAGGTCAGTTAAACTTCGATATTCCTTGTGGTAAAGAAAGTCCAGCATATTATGGTTTTGCAGTATTAAAAGGTGAAAACAAAGAATTATTAAAGAAGTTCAACAAAGGTTTAGCTAACCTAAAGAAGAACGGTGAATACGATAAGATCGTTGCTAAGTACGAATAAGACTTGTTAAAGAGTGATAAGATATATTTCTTATCATTCTTTTTTTATGATATACTTTACCTATGAAAAAAATGAACTCTATACCACTTATTTGTGGTTTTTTATCTATCGCAGCATTTTTAATCTATTTCTATAGTGCCAATCACGCTCCTTATTCTTATACAGATATCATCCTGCTTGGCCCCGTATTTTCTTTTGTAGGACTTATCTTTTCTATTATTACTAGAAAAGAAAGAACACTTATTTGGTGGCTAGGTTTATTACTATGTATCTTAGGCTTTTTGGTATGTATCATGGTATTCATGATATTAGTAATGTTTCTAATCTCTTAGGAGGATTTATGAAGAAATTAATTAGATGTTTATTTATCGTATGTATATTATGTTTTTCTATTTCCCCTGTTTACGCAAGAGCAGGTGGCGGGGGAGGAGGATCAAGTGGAGGTGGAGGAGACAGTGGTTCTCCATCCCATCATTCTTCTTCTCCTGTAAGATATGTTGATACACCCGAAAGACGTATTGCTAGTTTAATAACTTTTTCTTTTATATCATATGGTTTTTCATATATGAAAAAATATCGTCGTAGATATAAAGCTATTTCCATGCATAAGGATATGAAAAGAGGACTAGCAGAAAAGAATAACTCATCCTTTGATGAAAAGAAGATGAACGAAGTAGTCGCTGATTACTATTACACTATTCAGAATGCATGGAATGATAGAGATATGGATATTCTTAAACAATGCCTTTCTCAGTCTTTATATGACCAATGGGAAACAAAACTTAACTGGTGGGAGTATGAAGGTATACGTAATGAACTTTCTGATATCAGACTTCTTAAAACAATGGTTGTAGAAATAGGTGATGACTACTTCTGGTCTTATATAGAAGGTAAGATGAGAGATAGAATGATCAAAGGTAATGAAGTCACTCAGGATAATAAAGAAATCTTTATTGAATACTGGCGCTTTATAGTAGAAGAAGACAGGATTTATTTAGATGAGATCAGGCAGGAAGATGAAGTCTAAGATTGACCTTGTGAAATAATTGTGTTACAATACAACCAACAAAGGAATATTTTATAGCATGTCATTCACAAAGCATTAGCTATACGTATAAAAAGAAATTCTTTTTTGCGTACGCTAATGCTTTTTTTGTTTATTTTTGGAGGTAAAAATAATGGAATATATTAAAAGATACCAGTCTCCAATTGGAGAAATTACTATGGCAAGTGATGGTGAGTCACTTATTGGTTTATGGTTTGAAGATGATAAATACTATGCGGATATCCTAAAGGAACCAGTAGAACAGGATTTACCAGTCTTTGATCAGACAATTGCCTGGTTAAATCTATACTTTGATGGAATCGTTCCTAACTTCTGTCCACCTATTAAAATGCAGGGAACACCATTCCAGAGAATGATCTGGACTATTATCCAGCACATCCCTTATGGTGAAACAATCACTTATGGTGATATTGCGAAAGCTATCGCAAAATATGGTAACAAGAAAGAAATGTCAGCACAGGCAGTTGGTGGTGCTATTGGTCATAATCATATTGCGTTAATCATCCCTTCACACCGTGTAATCGGTTCTAAGGGTAATTTAAAAGGCTATGCTTCTGGTGTAGAAAAGAAAAAGAAGCTTCTCCTCTTCGAAAAAGCCTCAGTTATTAACAGCAGTATGAGAATAGATACAAGACTTGCTTAAGGCAGGTCTTTTTTAGTATGATGGAGTCAAGAAAAGGAGGTCATAATTATGAATGTAAAACCACTAGATTATAGTACTCTTACTAAAGAACAGTTTGATGCATGATTATTCGCAAGCAACAGCACCGCCAATCGCATAAAGTGCACCACCTATATCACCAACTGCACCACTAGTCTAAAAATCAGAATATACACAACTG